>Ga0075030_100000026_pt1 | contig 87361 bp, 71 predicted proteins | sample LitLauG_LLR_2012_FD_71393 | JGI IMG/M metagenome (GOLD analysis project Ga0075030, IMG submission 71393) | Freshwater sediment microbial communities from Pennsylvania, USA - Little Laurel Run_MetaG_LLR_2012 | ecosystem: Environmental > Aquatic > Freshwater > Creek > Sediment | place: USA... | reverse complement strand
AGCGTTCGGCTTCGGCCCGGAACTCGTGTTCGGCTTCAACCCGGAATGGTGTTCGGAATCAGCCCGGAATCCTGTTCGGCTTCAGCCCGGAATGGTGTTCGGCTTGCCCCGGAATCCGCAACCTACAGGAGTCATGGACGCAGGACGCTGATTATGCCAACGTCAGTATCTCAGCCTGGGTACTTGGGAATTACGTCAACGAGCCGCCCACGTACGGGACTGCCTATCTGACCTCTGACTTGCCAGGCGCAGCCGAATTGCAGCAGACATTTGTGTTCCCCACAGCTGTTTATGCTACCGGCGGCAAAGAGGTGACACTCTTCTCAGGCCTTAGTTTGCCAGCTGGAACCTACCACCTGACTTTGGCGGGCACGCCTGGGGTCGGTGGGGGCTGGGAAGATTGCTACCAGCAATTCAATGAACCAGTGAACTCATGCACGGTCACCCTCGCTGACGGTGTTACTCTCGCAGAAGGCGAATTCACCTATCCGAGCGGTGTGGACTCCGCGGACCCGCCCCAGAGTGAGTTTGTTCCATTGTCCCCGACTGACCACTTAATCTTTTCAGTAACGAGCAATCAGGGCGGCCCTGTGGCGGTCCCTGAGCCGAGTTCGGTAGCCCTTGAAGTTGTGGAACTGGGCATTGTCTTTCTGGGGATGATGATTCGCAGACGTAGGCTTGCGAACTGAATCTCCGCACCCTGAAAGAGGCCAACTTCCTGGCTTTTCGGGCGGATTGATGCTGGGTTCAATTCTACTGACGGAATCAGCCAGTTCTCCGTGCGAAGGCGACAGATTCCACAGGCTTTACCCGGTTGCGCCGTATCCCTTCCAACTGGTCGCTAACTTCAAAAGATTTCCAAGACGATATACGCCATCGTCATGAATGTCGTAAATCCGGCCAGGATTTCGGTCTTCCAATCGGCCCGAGTTGCTTGAACTCGAAGTACCGCTCCAGGCGGAGGCGCAGGCGCATTGTCTATTGGTACCACAGGCATTCGTAGCGCCCGGCGGTCGCTTTTTTGCCGCCGGTGATCTGGCCTGACCGTCTTCCCGATTCCCCAGCGGTCAGTTCGTTCTACGATAATATCTGAATGTTCAGTCGCAACCGGGGAGTTGTATGGCCTTAGAGATGGGACGGGCATCGGCCACGATAAGTGGTCGTCGCCACCACGGTAGCTCTTTCTTTCATTTCCTTCTGGCGCGCCGCGGCGGTGGTTCTCAGCGACCTCGCCTCATCCGCCTTTTATGCCGGCGGCATCGAAGAGCACGCCATCGGTAAGAGCGCCCCCTGGTTCATCTTCGGCGTCATGTTGTTCAGCTTCGCGGTGAAGTCATTGCCTATCTCGACAGGTTTTGAGCGTGGTAGAATCGGCCCGCCATGGAGAAACCGCGGTTTAACGATGACTACTACCATCAAACTGTCGAGGAATGGGAGAACACGAGACTCCCTAGCCTGTTGATCACGAAGGGGCTCACTTGGGGGGTCACCGTCGGAATATCGACGTTTGTTGCTGGCGGGTACTTTGCGGGGGGAGACTGGAAACGCTGGGCGGCCATCACCCTTGTTGCGTTCCTAATCTGGAAGGTCTTCGTTTTCCTTGAAGAGCTTAACGAGAATATCCGCTTCGTCCGGCATCAACTCAGGACCTTTCGGGATGCCGTGAGGGAGAGCCAGAATGAACTCTCCAAATACCACCACCCAGAAAAGCTCGGGGCGTGCGAAGTGATTGAACTGCTAGACAGGCTTTGGAGCCAGCCGTGATTAAATGTAGCTAGTCACGCAACGGGTCGGTCAGATGACAAGAAACTTCAGGACCGAGTAGAATCAGCCCGAGGATGATAACGCGATGAGCGAGATTCTTTTCGGAGTCAAAATCGGTTTGGGCATCGCCATCGGCCTGTGGTTGGCTTGGCGAGCTTATGCTTGGATGACCGATCTCGTTCTGACGCTGAGATTCACCAGGGCCGGCTTCACGCGGGAGCGAAATGGCTGGCTCTCCAGGGACCCGAACAATGATGATTGGATACTATGGGACCCCAAGAACCGCCGGATGCTTCGTTCGACCGATGCTGATACTCTGTGGCGGACTTCAGGAGAGAACCTTGGGCAATGCCTCAGACTTGGGCACCAATACGAAACGATCTGGAAGGACCGCCTTGCCAAACAGCGTCGTAGCGGTTAGGGGCTCCGCTTCCTCGCTTTCCGCTTAGCGACAGCAGCGGCGGAGGCCTTCTTCGCTCGGGCCGTGCGTTGCTCTGGCGTCATGGACGCGGCGGCTTTCTTCGCACGGGCTACTCGGGCTTCGGGCGTCATCGCAGAGGCGGCTTTCCTCCCGCCCTTGCTTCCTTGCTTTCGGAAGAACTCCAGGATGTCAGACGGAAGTTTCTTTCGTGGCACACAACCAGCTTACCCCCTTGGAAGATACCTTGCAATTTGCCCTTGACCTTCTAAGGGGGTTAGAAGGATAATCATAATAGAAGGGCAATTGGCAAGAGTAACTGAAACGGGAACTCGAAAGAGAGAAGGAGCGGCAGCATGGCGGTATACAAGCGAGGCAAGATCTGGTGGTACAAATTCAACTGGAACGGCGATTCGGTCCGCGAAAGCACGAAGCAGACCAACAAGCGCGTTGCCGAACAGATGGAGGCGGCGCACAAGACCTCACTCGCAAAAGGCGAGGTTGGCATACGCGACCGCAAACTGGCGCCCACGCTACGGGAGTTTGCCGAACACGATTTCTTACCGTTCGTCCGCTCCACATTCGCGGCGAAACAGAAAACGCTGAAGTACTACGAGTATGGCGTCAAGAGCCTCTTGGCATTCGGGAAACTCGCCGATGCCCGCCTGGATACCATCACCGGTGAAACCATCGGCGGATTCGTTGCAACCCGGCGTGAGCGTGGGCTTGAAGTATCGAGCATCAATCGGGAACTCCAGGCGCTACGGCGCATGTTTCACCTTGCCCAAGAGTGGGGCAGGGTCGAAAAAGCACTGCCCACGGTCAAAATGGTTCCGGGAGAGAATCACCGTGAACGAGTGTTGACTTCCGAAGAGGAATCGCTCTACTTCCGAGCGGCGGACACGAAAGCGATGGAGCAGCACGCGGACGCGCGGCTCCTGGCAGACGTGGCGCGCATTCTCCTGGACTGCGGGCTCCGGCCGGAGGAATGCTTCCGGCTACGGCCCGAAAACGTGACGGAGGGCAAGCTCGAAATCCACTTCGGGAAAACCGACAATGCCCGGCGCCGCATTCCGATGACACCGAACGTGCAGGCCATCTTGGAAATGCGCCTCTCGAAGTCTGCGGGCGAGGAATGGGTATTTCCGGCTCCGACCATGAGCGGCCATATCGAGCCTTCGAGCCTGAAGAAACAGCACGCAAAGGCGGTCTCGGAAGCCACCCGGATACTCCGTGAAGAAACTCAGGACCCGAAGCGCGTGTTCGTTGGCTTCGAACTGTACACCCTTCGCCATACGTGCCTCACGCGGTGGGCGCCGCACATGGACCCGTGGACCCTGGCGTATCTCGCGGGACACCGTGACATGAACATCACGAAGCGATACGTTCACCCGCAAGAGCAAACGATTCTTGACGCGATGGAGAAAGCCCGCGGGGTAAAAGGTGGGCACAATTCTGGGCACAATGCGGAAAACGTGGCGATGATAGCGTCCGCCGAATCCGCCGTAATTAACTAATGGAATTAGGGTTAGTTGGTGCGCCCGGAGAGATTCGAACTCCCGGCCTACTGGTTCGAAGCCAGCCGCTCTATCCAACTGAGCTACGGGCGCACAACAATGCAATTTTAGCAGGCCCGAGGAAGGGTGTGCGCTGGAGGTCAAGCTGGAGGCCTACCAAAACGAACACAGCCAGCAATGGCCGTCTTACTCGGCCACCACCGGATTCACCAGGCGCCCCAGGCCTTCCACCTCCACTACCACTTCATCGCCGGGCTTGAGGTAAACAGGGGGCTGGCGCGCGTAACCGACGCCGGCAGGGGTGCCGGTCGAGATCACGTCGCCGGGCTCGAGCGTAAAGACGCTGGAGAGGTAGGCGACGAGTTTCGGCACGTCGAAAATCAGGTGCCGCGTGTTGGAGTCCTGCATGACCTGGCCATTGAGGGTGAGCGAGATTTTGAGGTTGTGCGGGTCCGCGATCTCGTCGGCGGTGACGATGGCGGGACCCATGGGGGCAAAGGTGTCGAAGGTCTTGCCCATCATCCACTGGCTGGTGGCCATCTGGAAATCGCGGGCGCTCACGTCATTAAGGATGGTGTAACCGAAGAGGTGATCGCGCCAGCGGGATTCGGGAATGTAGCGGCCGCCTTTGCCGATGACGACGGCGAGTTCGGCTTCGTAGTCGGGCCTGGTGGAGCTTTTGGGAAGGACGATGGGGTGCAGGTGGCCGGTGACCGCGGTGTGATATTTCGAGAAAACGGTGGGCACCTCGGGGATGGCCATCTTGGATTCCTCGGCGTGGTCGCGGTAGTTCAGGCCGATGCAGACGATCTTCGGCGGCTTGGGGAGGGGCGCGCGGAGCCTGGTGACTGCGGGATCGAAGCGTTCGCCGGCGGGGGCGCCATCCACCCATCGCAGCACGCGGTCCATGGCATCAGCGCCGCCCACGATTATCGAGAGTACGTCGGGAAAGCCGGCGTCGCTCAGGCCGATTACCTGATCGTCCAAAACCACGCCGGGTTCGGCACGGTGGTCCTGCTGCAGCGTCACAAATTGCACGGGGAACTCCTGCCGGAAAGATTCCGTAACTTCGAGTGTAGACGAAACCCGATAGACTAAAGCCATGAGCCGGTTGCTCGTCCTGGCGTTTCTAATTCGTTTGCCGCTCGCCGGCGGGACCGCGGCGGACGTGGTTCGAGCCATCCGCGAGAACAGCTTCGACCGCGAGGAATGCTACCGCGTCCGCGACCTGACGCTGACGAAGGACGATATCCGGATCTATCTCACGGATGGACACCTGATTTTCAGCAAGCCGGTGTCGGGCCGGCGGGTGGCGGCGGTGTTCACTGCCGACGTGGAAGGCGGCGACGGCGAGGTGCTGCTGATGCCGCCCGACCGGGCGGAACGGCGGTCCCTGGCGGCGTATATCGATTCGCCCAACCTGGACGAGCACTTCCGCGCGGTGATGCTGCTCTTCACGGGCGACGATTACCAGCAGTTGCAAGGGCAATTGGCCGGGAACCCAGGCAACCGAAAGACTCCGGATGTGGGCGCCCTGCTGGACGAGTTGTGGACCCCGACGCTGCGCAACCTGAGCGCGAGCTACCAGACGCGGATCACGCTGGACCTTCTGGGGGGACCGGCGCGGCGCGGCGGGCTGCTGGCGGCGTTGTTCAACGGCATCAAGCTGGGGAATTTCGACATCGTGTACGACCCGGAGTCCACCGAGCAGGTTTTGGCGGGACGCGTAGCGCCGCGGGACAACCGCCTGTACTTTGACACGTGGACCAATTTCACCGCCAAGCCGTTCCGCCAGAACCCGGCGCCGCGGCCAAGCGATCTATCGGTGCGGGACTACCGCATCGAAGCCACGTTGAATCCGGATCTTTCGCTGACCACGGTGACGCGCCTGAAGGCGACGCCTCGAGTCGATGGCATTGCGGCAGTACCGTTCGACGTTTCGCCGCAGATGACCCTTGGCCAGATCACGGTGGATGGCCGCGCGGCGGAAGTGATGCAAGGCGACTCGCTGCGGCTGAACTTGCTGCGCAACGGCAACAACCTGTTCCTGGTGATTCCGCCGGAACCGTTGCAGGCCGGCCGGGAATACGAGTTCGAGTTCCACCATTCCGGCACCGTGATTCACGATGCCGGCGACCACGTGTACTACGTGAGCGCCCGCGGCAACTGGTACCCCATGAACCGGCTGCAATTCGCGAATTACGACCTGACCTTCCGCTTCCCGCGCGATCTGGATCTGGTGGCGGCCGGGGATGTAGTGGAGGACCGCACCGAGGGCGATTGGCGCGTGACGCGGCGGCGCACGACGGCGCCGATTCGCGTGGCGGCCTTCAATCTGGGGCAGTACTACCACGCGGTGCTCGAGCGCAATGGATACGTGGTGGATGTGTGCGCCAATAAGAAGTTGGAACAGGCGCTGATACCACATCCGCAAACTGTCGTGGTCGTTCCGACTACGCCCCCCTTCACGCGGCGCCGGCCCGATCCGCTTGCGCCAACCAACATAGAGCCGCCGCCAAACCCGGCGTACCGGCTGGAGATTCTGGCCTCGGGTGTGGCAGGGGCTTTGGAATTCATGGCGGCGAAATTCGGACCGCCGGCCCTTCCTCACCTGACGGTGTCGCCGATTCCCGGCGCCTTTGGCCAGGGATTTCCGGGGCTGATCTATCTTTCCACACTGTCGTATCTGAAGAGCCCGCAGGCCGGGCGGGGCGCGGCGTCAGCCACCGCCGAATACTTTTTCGAGGACGTGCTGCAGGCGCACGAAACGGCGCACCAGTGGTGGGGCAATCGCGTGACCACGGGTTCGTACCGCGACAACTGGTTGATGGAAGCGCTGGCCAATTATTCGGCGCTGCTCTACCTTGAGAAACAGCGGGGCACGCACGCCATGGAGCTGATGCTGGACAGCTACCGCGACTTGCTGCTGGCCAAAAACGACACTGGGCAGACGGTGGAATCAATGGGACCGATCGTGCTGGGGACGCGGCTGGAGAGCTCGCAAGAACCACGCGCCTGGCGGGCTGTGACGTATGGGAAGGGTACGTGGATCATGCAAATGCTGCGGCAGCGCATGGGCGACCAACGCTTCTTCTCCATGCTGGCCGAGGTGACGAAACGGTTCGACCGCAAAGAACTCACGACCGAGGATTTTCGCCGGGTTGCGGCGGAGTTTCTGCCGAAGGGCTCAGGCGACCCGCAGTTGGAGACGTTTTTCGCCCAGTGGGTGTATGGGACGGGTATTCCGTCGTTAAAACTGACCTATAGCGTGAAGGGAACGGCGCCGGCGGTGAAGCTGGTGGGGACGTTGACGCAATCTGGAGTGGACGAGGATTTCACGGCGCAGACGCCGGTGGAGATCCGGGTCGCCGGGGGGAAAGCGATTACGCAGTGGGTGCGGTCGGCGAGCGAGCCGGTGACGTTTACGGTCGCTCTTAAGGCGCCGCCACAAAAAGTGACGCTGGATCCAAGACATGCGGTGTTACGCAGGTAACATAGGTCTCCTGGTCGGTATAAAATCTCACAGCCAGGAATGGCCTTGTTGCAGGAGCGCTGCGTAGCCGGCTATCACTACTTCGGCGCGACCTTGATGTCAGTGACGTAATACTTCACGTCGTTGACCACCACGGTGGCCTCGATCTTGTCGCCCACGTGGAGCTTTTGGAACTCGGCGTCGGGTTTGATGGAGTACTCCATCGTCATAGGCTCCATCCAGTCGCCAATTTTGCCGTGCGCGATGGTGGCGGTCTTGGCGGCCGGGTCGAGCGCCCTGATTTCGCCCTGCATGCTGTAGCGCTTGGAATCGTCTTTGGCGGTGCTGGCGCCTCCGGAGAAGCTGGAACAAGCCGCCAGGCAGATGGCGAAGGCCGGCAGAAGCAGTCTCGTGAATCTTCGTCGGATCATCACTTCCATCATCGCAGGAGTTGGCGGGCAGCGCGAAGACGGTGGGGGCGGCCCGGGGGCGGCGGTATAGTGGGGTTTAGCCATCCGCCAAACCCACATGGACCGCGATTTTCGCCAAGGCTATATCCAAATCAAGTTTGCCACCGAACCGTTCGATTCGGTCCCGCGGTTATTGCTCCGTTCGGCCGTCATGTTTTTTTCCAATCTGCCGTTTCTGGCCGCCGTCACCCTGGTCGTGTTCGTGCCGGGCAAGTTGGCGCTACAGTTCGGCTGTTACGTGATGGACGTCCCCACGGGAGGGATCCTTTCCTACCTTCTGATGGATTTCAGCGATTTGATTCTGGGCGCGCTGGTGGTCCCGGCGACGATCTACGGCCTGGTGGAAACGATGCGCGCCGCCCGCACACCTGCGTTGGGCGAGTGCCTTCGCTGGGGCCGGCGGCAGTGGGCCAAGACCCTATGGAACAAGTTGTTGGTGGAGATCACGATCGCTCTCGCGGGAGCGCTGCTGGTGGTTCCGGGGCTTTTGGCGATGGTGAGGCTGATCTTCACTGACGCGGTGGTGGCGATCGAAGCCGACCGGGAAACGCAGGTGCTGAGGCGCAGCAGCGACCTCAGCCGCAACCGGCGCTGGCGCATTTTCTTGGTGCTGCTGCCGATGATGATCCTGGACCTGGCCGGAACCTTTCTGGTGCTCGGCCGATTGGAGGGGCTGACCCATTCCAGGATCGCGCTGGCACTGGGCGACAGCCTGTTTTCGGTGGGAGGGCAGTGGACCACCGCGATCGTTCTGCTGCTGTATTTAGGGGTGGCGGAAAGGCCCAAACCATGAGGAATACGGCTGTTCTCTTGATCGACTGCCCGGATCGCAAAGGCCTGGTGGCGGCCGTCGCAAGCCTGCTGTATCGATACGGCGCCAACATCACGCATGCCGATCAGCACCAGGACCGCGAAGCCGGCCTGTTCTTCATGCGGGTCGAATGGACCCTCGAAGGGTTCGATCTGCGCGCATTCCGGGGAGAATTTCGAACCACGGCCACAGAACTGCAAATGCACTGGCAACTCACATTGATGTCGGAGGCGCCGCGGATTGCTGTGTTCGTTTCCCGGTCCCTTCACTGCCTGGTGGACATCCTCCACAGGCATCAGGCCGGAGAGCTTCCCTGCTCGATTCCGCTGATCGTCGGCAACCACCGGGATGGAGAAGCGCTGGCGCGATTTTATGGGGTCGAGTTCCGGCACATCCCCGTGAAACCGGAGACGAAGAACGAGGCGGAAGAGGAGCAGCGACGGCTCCTATCGGCGGAAGGTATCGACCTGATCGTGCTGGCTCGATACATGCAGATTCTGTCGCCTGAGTTCGTGCAGGAATATCCAATGCGGATCATCAATGTGCACCATTCTTTCTTGCCGGCCTTTATGGGCGCCCGGCCTTATCATGCGGCATTCCAGCGTGGGGTGAAATTGATCGGCGCCACGAGCCACTACGTGACGGCCGCGCTGGACGACGGCCCGATCATCGAACAGGATGTCATGCGAATCTCGCATCGGGATCAAGTGGAGGATCTGATCAAGAAGGGACGGGATATCGAGAAGTCGGTGTTGTCCCGGGCGGTAATGTGGCATCTGGAGCGCCGCATTCTCTGTTACGGCAACAAAACGGTGGTGTTCGATTGACCCGGCAGAGTGCCGCCGAAAGAACGGACGGGTCGTTCCACCGCCGGCCAAAAGCACTTCCCGGGATGCCGTCGGGTTGAGGCCCAGCGTGCTGTGCTACAAGGAATCATGGAGCCGTACTCGATCCGCCGGAGAGACTTTTGCAGAGCCGCGGGATTCGCTGCGTTGGCTGCGCGCGCGGCTGGAAGCATCCGGGGCGCCAATGACCGAGTCAACCTTGCTTTTCTTGGAGAAGGCCGGAGCGTCCGCGCCAGCATTCGCCGGGCCGCGCAGGTTTCAGGATTCCGGATTGTGGCTGCCGGCGATGTCAATGAGGCCCTGACCGACCAAACGGTCGACGCCGTTTGCATCGGCGGGCCGGCGCCGCACCGCGCACACCTTGCGGTGGAAGCTTGCCGCGCCGGCAAGGATGTTTACATAGAGGCGCCGGCATTCCTGAACATCGAAGAAGGCCTGAAGTTGGTTGAAGCCGCGCGCCAATACCATCGGGTCGTGCAGGCCGGCACCTGGATGCGTTCCGGAACCGCCTTCCAGCGGGCGCGTGAGATCGTGGGAGTCAGCGGACTTGGCGAGATCGCCTTCTGTCGCACGCAGGGCACGGGCGAACCGCTGCTCTTGGTCGACCTGCTGCAATTTCTCTTCGATGAAGCGACGCCCATCTCCGCCGGCGCGCAAGGCAGCGGCATCACGTACCGCTATCCAGGCTTCCTCGCCTTCTACGAAGCCCGGCGCGGCGGGAACGCGTGGAGCATTTCGATCCACGGGACCGCAGCGACCCTGTCTGCGAATCCCCTCGGGTATTCGGTCTTTCCCGGCAGCCAACGAGTGGAACATCGCGACGATCCGGCCGTGGCCCACTGGAAGAACTTCCTGGAGTGTGTACGCAGCCGGCAGCGGCCCGTCAGCGATGTCGAGACCTGCTTGCGGTCCACGACGGCTTGGCTGCGAGCGGAACTGACGATGCGTCACACCTGGAGGGCTGCGTGAACGTAGAGTGGATCAGGCGATTCTGCCTGTCACTGCCTCACACCACCGAAACGGTGCAGTGGGCCAACGACCTGGTGTTCAAGATCGGCGGCAAGATGTATGCGGTGGCACCGCTCGAGCCGGCTGCCGTGGCGCTATCGTTCAAGTGCTCGCCGGAGAATTTCGCGGAATTGACCGAGCGGCCCGGCATCATCCCGGCGCCATACTTGGCGAGGGCTCAATGGGTGGCCCTCGAAAATGAGGATGCGCTGACCGCGGCCGAGCTCAAGCCGCTGTTGAAGGGCGCCTACGAACTGGTGTTCGCCAAGCTGCCGCGGAAGACGCAGGCGGGGTTGAGGAAGTAGCGAGGGGTGCCGAGCCGTATCTGATACCGTGGGATGGGGTGATCCAGTGCCTGGTTCGCCCCGAGCTCTGGATCATCCCTCGCGGGGTGCGGTTGGGCGCCGCCGCCCCCTTCGTTCGTTAGCGTCGCCGGGCTGCCCCCGCAGGCTCTTCCACTGGCCCGGCCGGGGTATCCAGATTGCGCGCGATCCGGGTGAATCTGGTCACCATGGTCATCGCGAGTGCGGGAGTCTTTGTGAACAAAGTGTGGATCTCACCCGTGTGGGGGATCAACACCATTTTGAGCTCGTAAGCCGCTGTACTACTGTCCAGGTAGTATGTGATCGTCCCGGTGCAGTCCGAAGCGACCGTAGCACTGCCGTTGATCTTGCCCGATGTGACGTTGCCGGCGATGGTTTGGGTATACGTGCCCGTTACCACTCCCTCGACATCGATCGTTACGAGACCTAGCGCGGACGTGGGCGCCAAGGTCCCCGGGGCAGTGGCAACCCAGCCGTCGCCGCTGTACATGTAGGTGCCGCTGGCTACGCTCATCGAGCAATTCTGGGCATGTAGGCCGACAGTCACGGCCAACGCCAACGTAATCACCCAAATCAGATTTCCGCTTTCATTTCGGGGCGGTCCGGTCCTTGGAGTCTTTGGGTCTGTGACGCAGATGGCTCTAACCCGGTGCAAGTGGCTTCACTGGCCGGGGGTGTGGAAGCCCCACAATGGTCTCCAGACGGCTCCGAGATCGCTTTCGGCGGCCGCGCCGAAGGCAATTCGGACATCTGGGTTGTCGCGGCCGCGGGCGGCAAGCCACGCCGATTAACCCATCATTCAGCCAACGACATCAACCCAGCTTGGTCTCACGACGGCCGGTGGATCTATTTCAGTTCGTCCCGAACCGGGCGCGAGCAGATCTTTAAGACCCCGGCGAATCCGCCGCCGGGTGCTCGGGAAGAAGCGATTCCGTTGACGCGTAACGGTGGTCACGTGGCGCTTGAGTCTCTGGATAGCCGGTCCATTTACTTCATGCGAAGTATGTACCACGGTAGCATCTGGCGTACGCCGGCCGAAGGTGGGGAGGAGGTGCGGATCACCTCTCCGCTGGATACGGTGCGCAGTTTCGAACTGACTCGCGATGGAATCTGGTTCCAGACTGTGGTTGTGCCCGGCTTCGAAGCGGCTTTTTACCGTCTTGCCACTGGCCACGTGGAGAAGCGCATCAAGGTTCGGGTTCCAGCCGGCTTGGGGTTCACGGTTTCGCCAGCCCAGGGGCCAACCCGGCGGCTCCTGTTCGCAACTCCCGAGTTCCAGGACGGTGATCTTTGGCTGGTTGAAAATTTCAGATGACGCGAAGTGTCAACTTTCCAACACTTCCGTAACGGTGACCTTAGCCTTGATAGAATTCAACAAGCCATCAAATGGGCACTCGGCTTGCCTTGGCGCACCGGAATCGTCCAGTCTTCTTTTACTTGGAGCACCTCGAACAGATCCGCCAGCCAACGATCGCGAAGATCAGCGCCAGCCCGGCCTCAACTCCATATCGAACGGCGACCGAGGGCGCCAGCATGCGGGAGATGAAGCCATCGGTCATGATCATTTCGCCCCCCACTTTTGCCAGCAGACCGGCGCCCAGGTAAATAGTCGCGGGATACCGGTCCATCAGCTTGGAAAGCAGGTTGCTCGACATGACCACGAACGGAATGCTCAGTGCCAGGCCGAACGTGATCAGCCAGAAGTTTCCATGGGATGCGGCCGCAATCGCGAGGATGTTGTCGGTGGACATGGTTATATCGGCCACCACGATGTACCAGATAGCCTGCCAGAAGCGGTTCGGCGCCGCCGTGGAGGCAGCCTGGGCACTGGCATCCACCAGCACCCGGTATGCGATCCACAAAATCAGCAGGCCGCCTAGCAGTTTCACGTACTCGATTTCGAGAATCCGTGCAGCCACCGCCGTCAAGGCGATTCTCAGCAGCACCGCCGCCGCAGCTCCACCCGCGATGCCGATTCTCCGCTCGCGCGGCGCCAACGAGCGCACGGCCATGGCGATAACCAGAGCATTATCGCCCGCCAGCAGCAGGTCTATTACGACAATCGAAAGCGTGTCTAACAGGAAATGCATGCCGTTCCCGTCCACGCCTTCGCGCGGCGGAAGTAGCGTTGCGCCGTCTGGACGTCCTTCAGGATCTGGACCCGCAGGGCTGCGGAGTCGGGAAACGGGCGCTCGTCGCGCACCCGCCAGAGAAACTCGACGCGGATGCGTTGCAAGTCGCGGCCTTCGAGCGGGCTGAGCAGGAAGGTCTCGATCGAGAGCTGGTCGCTGGCGCCGAAGGTCGGGCGGTAGCCAATGTTGGTGATGGAGTTCCACACACGCGGCGTGTCCAGGTCGCGCGTGCGGGTCACGTAAACGCCGGTCGCCGGAATCACTTCGGCGGTGGTCGCCAGGTTCAGCGTCGGCACCGTCTGTTTCGACCCGATGCCGCGCCCGCTCACGACTTCGCCTTCGAGGCCGTACGGCCGCTCCAGCAGGCGCGCAGCCACGGACACCCGGCCGGAGCGGAGCAACTCGCGAATCCCGCTGCTGCTGACGATGCGCCCGCGGCACTTCACCGCGGCGATGACCTCCGTCTTGAAACCAAGCTCGCGGCCGAGTTCGGCCAGCAGCGTCACGTTGCCCGCATGCCGGTGGCCAAAGCGAAAATTATCGCCCACCAACACCGCTCGCGTGCCGAGCCGCTCCACCAGCAACTGGCGCACGAAGTCGGCCGGTTCGAATGACGCCAGTTCGCGTGTGAAGGGCAGAATCAGCACCTGTTCGATGCCTTCGTCCTGCATCAGTTGCGCGCGGCGTGCGGGCGAGGTCATCAGCGGTGGCGTGCGCTGTGGCGCCACCACTCGCGTGGGATGCGGATCGAAGGTGAGAGCCGAGGGCTTCCAGCCGTTCTCGTCCGCGATTGCTTTGACACGCCTCAGAATGCGGCGATGGCCGAAATGCACGCCATCGAAGTTGCCGACGCTCAGGGCGCTCGGTCCGAAATCGGCGGGGACCTCCGCAAGACTGCGGTAGATTTTCATCCGCTACTGCGCCCCTCCGACCTCGATCTCCAGCCCGTCGTAAGCCAGCCGGATATGCGGCGGCAGCAGGCTCTCGGCGCGCTCGTGGGCCAGGTCGTGACAGATGTGCGTGAAGAAGGCGCGGCGAGGCGAGAGTCGTTCCACGGTTTTGACCGAGCGGTCCACCGTGGAGTGCGTCGGATGCGGCTTGTACCGCAAGGCATCCAGGAACAGGACGTCGAGGTTCCGCAACTGCTCCAGGGAAGCGTCCGGAATATCGCTGTGGTCGGTCAGATAAGCGGCGGCGCCGAAGCGGAACCCATAGATGGTCTCACGGCCGTGGATGACCGGGATGGGGAGAAACTCCAGGCCGAACAGATTGAGCGGGGCCCCATCGATCACGCGCGCATCCAGTTGTGGGACGTTGGTCTCCTTCTTGACGCCTTCGAAAACGTACTGAAAGCAGCGGCGGATCGCCGCCATCGTGTCCAGCGCGGCGAAGATCGGAATTTGGTTGCGCTGACGGAAATTGAAGGGCCGCACGTCATCCAGCCCCATGATGTGGTCGGCGTGCGCGTGGGTGAAGAGCACGGCGTCGAGGTGATCGAGGCGCGCGCGCAACGCCTGCGTCCGGAAGTCCGGCGTGGTATCGATCACAATCTGGTGACCGTCGTAACTCACCAGGATCGATGGCCGCAGCCGCTTATCCCTAGGGTCGTCCGACGTGCAGACGGCGCAATGACAGCCGATGGTAGGCACGCCCACGCTGGTTCCGGAACCGAGAACGGTGATCTTCGCGGCAGGCTCCGGCATTCAGGCTTTCTGCGCCGCTGCCTTGGCCACTTCGTCCGAGATCTGGACAAAGCGGAATCGCAATTCGGTAAGGGAATTCTCCAGCAGCCGCTGCTCTTCCAGCGTCAGATTGCCTTTGGTTTTCTCCAGCAGGATGCCCATCAGGTCGATGGTGTGTCGCGCCAGGGGCAACTCCGGCTGGGGCTTGTCCTCTTCGCTGCCGAAGTGCATCAGTCCGAGTTGCATCTCGCACTGGGCGCGCAAAGAGAGCACGAAAAAACTGAAGGACGCAGGCGGCAGCGGTGCACTGTATTCTTCTGGCTTCGTATCGTCGGTTTCTACGTCGCTCATCTTGTCTATTTTACAACGGTGAGTGCGCGGAGACAGGGCATCCTGTCAGTGGGCGCAGTCAACCATATGCCGCAGATTACCTCTGAACTGCCCGACCAACTCTCAGCCTATTTCGAATCTACCGGCCAAGACCTCTCCCGCTCCAACCCGCAAGGTCGTTATTGCCAGCTCCAACCCCAAGAGCCCGGTGGCGTCGGCGCACAGCCTCCCAGTGAAGGGGCGGCCATCCGCGTTTTCTCTTTTGCGTAGTGCAGTTTTCGCTTGCCTCTTGCAGCGACGTGGGAAGCGAGGGTTCGGCGCATGCCGGCCGGACGTCTGCCAGGATCAGAGTTTATTGGCGCGGTGAGGTTTCCAGGCGCAGCACCCGATTCTCGAGCGCCGCCATCCTTTCCGCAAGGGTGGCGTCTGAAGTCTCGATCCGGCGGAAGCGATTGTCCCAACCGGTATGATAATCGGCGAATGCGCGCAATAGGCGCGTCTCCGTGTCATGCAGTCTCTCGTCGAAGTGCTCGCTGAGACGGCGCTCCATGTCGTTCTGCTGCTCGCGGAGGCGGCGCTCCATCTCTTCCAGGTAGGCTCTCAGTTCGTCGTTCATTTCTTCTCGCCGTCCATAAGGTGTCGAGCTTACAAAATCATCATAGCAGCAATACCCATAAACAAAATGGAATCCGGTGAGGATCGGATGGTTGTCCACGGCTGGATCGCAGGTCCTTCGCCGTGGCTCCGCTTCGGGGGCCATCGGGATCCCAAAACTACTCCACCGGGGCGGCCCGTCGCTCGCCAGGGATTGTCCATGTCGCCAGAAACGAAAGGCCCCCTCGACTGAAGCCCCCTTAGGCGATACGGAATAGTTAAGTGGACAATCTGAGCTCAGCCAAGCCTCGGAGACAAGGTGTAGGTCCAATCTGGATTTTCTTGTGGCGGCGGATCTGCAGCCCCGCCATCTGCTCTTTCGACACGTCGATCCCGGCTCGTACTCGTTGTGATCCAAAATGGCTTTCACTCGCAATCCGGTCCTGGTTCGAGTAGCACCGATTAGGTTCACAACGGTTTCGTAGTCCACAACGGCTTCCCCTTCCAGGTCAGACTGATAAAGGAGAACCCGCGATGCTCTACCCGGTTCCATTTGCTCGTGCCTGTCGGGTAGTGGCAGACCGTGATCGGGATGCCGATCGCATCGCCGAAATCCTGCAGGTTCACCTTCCAGGCTCGCCCCCGGCTGCTGTTGCTGCCGCCCGCATCCGCATAGATCAGCAAGCGACTGGCCCCGCGGTACCGCGGCCGGCCGTCCATGCGCCACTATCGCCGAATGCTTTCCACGGCGAATTCTGCCGTGTCGTGCGAGGTCCCCACCTTGACCACAGCCCGGTTCTTGACAACGACGTTCACTTCGTAAGGTTGGCCTTGAGGCCGCCACGTCCGCCCCTTGTTTTGAAAAGCTCCCACCAGTTCTTTCTTCTTGGTGTCGACCGAGATCATCGGATCGTCACTGGCGCGGAACATCGCTTCCTGCCGGTTGATGTGCCGGAACTGGGCATCCTGGTTGGGGTGCTGCGGTCCTTCCTTCGTCTTGCGGTCTCCAGCAGACACCGCGCCACCGTTTTGCCGCTCACCGGATGTCCCCGCCGGGTCAATTCCTTCGCCATCGACTGCCTGGATTGGTTGGTCCACCGCAGGGCGCTCATCGGGTCTCCTGCCGTGGTCTGTTCCGCGATCCGTTTCAACTCTCCTTCAGTTGCTCGTCGGTCTCCTCCCCTTTCTTCCGCCCTGCCCCGGCGCCCCGTATCCTTCCGCCCTACGCGATCCCTACCTTCCTGGGAACAGTCAATTACACTGACTCCATATCTCTCTATCTTGGTGTTCTCCGCGTCGGCAACTCCCTCTCCGGCCAAGCCGTCATCCCGGCAGCCGCACCCCCACGCGCCGGCCGCAAGATCGCCGGCGGTCCACATGTTACCCTGAAAAAACCGCTCCCCCAATGAATACTGCTGGCGAGAAGTTTCAACAATTGGTCGGGATCATGGCCCGTTTGCGCGCGCCAGACGGCTGCCCATGGGATCGCGAGCAGACCTTCGACACCATCAAACCGTACACGCTGGAAGAGACCTACGAGGTGTTGGACGCCATCGACCGGCGCGATTGGACCGGCCTGGCCGAAGAACTGGGCGACTTCCTGCTTCAGGCCGTATTCTATGCCCAGATGGCGTCCGAGCGGGACCTGTTCCGCATCGATGACGCGCTCGATGCCATCAATCGGAAGCTGCTCCGGCGGCATCCGCACGTGTTCGGCAATGAGACCGCGCAGTCCGCCGGGGATGTCAAGAAGATCTGGGGCGAGGTGAAGGCAGCCGAGAAGCAGGACAAGGGCAAAGCCGCCGACGGCCTGCTCGATTCCGTGCCGCGCGCGCTGCCGGCGCTGGTCGAGGCGCAGCAGATTGCCTCGCGCGCCGCGCATGTCGGGTTCGATTGGGAGAATCCGGAACAGGTCATCGTGAAGCTGCATGAGGAACTGGCGGAGCTGGACGAGGCCCGCCGCCACCCGGCATCGCCGGGATCGCCTGCGGCTCAGGACGAACTCGAAAACGAGTTGGGCGATCTCCTGTTCGTACTGGTGAACCTGGCCCGCTTCCTGAAAGTCGACCCGGAGCAGGCGCTGCGCCGGACCAACGCCAAATTCCGCCGGCGTTTCGGCTTCATCGAACGCAAGTTGGCGGAACACGGCAAGAAACTGGAGGACTCGAACATCGCGGAAATGGAGGACCTGTGGCAGCAAGCCAAGCCGTGATCGAGATCCGCCTATTGCACACGCTGGACGAATTCACCGATGTCTTGCGGCTGCAGCAGGTCATCTGGGGCTTCGCCGATGTCGAACTGCTTCCTCTCCGTTTTCTGGTGGTGGTCAGCAAGGTGGGCGGCCACGTGTTTGGCGCATACGATGGCGCGGAGATGGTGGGATTCTGCTTTGCCATCCCCGGTGTCAAGCCGGGGAAGATGCCGTATCTGCACAGCCACATGCTTGGGGTTCTGCCGGCCTTCCACAATGCCGGAATCGGGCGCCGCTTGAAGCTCGAGCAGCGTAGCGAAGCGCTTTCGCGCGGCATCCAGCTGATCGAGTGGACCTTCGACCCTCTGGAACTCAAGAACGCGTACCTGAACATCGAAAAGCTCGGCGCCATCGTTCGGCGCTACTACCCCAACCAATACGGCACCACTTCGAGCCCGCTGCACGGCGGGCTGCCGACGGATCGGTGTATCGCCGAATGGTGGATCGATTCGCCCCGGGTGTGCGGGATTCTGGCCGGTCAACCCCCGCCGCGGAACCCGCTCGAGCGAATCTCCTACCCCGCCGGCATCGCGCGCATTCGCAGCGAAGACAACGGGCGCGCCCGCGCCATCCAGGCTGCCAACGCGGAACGGTTCCTCAGCGCCTTTGAAAACGGCCTCGCGGTCACGGGCTTCGCGCGCAACGAAATCGAAGGGGCGTACCTCCTGGAGCGTTGGCAATGAGGCCCACATGGCAATGAAACTCGAACGCATCGTGCTGCGCCAGATCCGCATGCCGCTGGTGCATTTCTTCGAAACCAGCTTCTCGCGCACCTATAGCCGCGACATCATCCTGGTGGAGGCCGTGTGCGAAAGCCTCTCCGGCTGGGGCGAAGTCACTGCCGGCGAGAACCCCTTCTACAACGAGGAGTGGACCGGATCGGCCTGGCCGATTCTGCGCGATTACGTGGCCCCCCAGGTGCTCGGCCGCCGCCTCGAAACCGCTTTCGATGCGTCCCCCCTGACCAGGCACATCCGCGGTCACAAGATGGCGCGCGGCGGGCTGGAGACCGCGGTCTGGGACCTCGAGGCGCGGCGCCGCGGTCTCCCGCTCTGGAAGCACATCGGGGGCGGCGCGCGGCAGGAGATCCCGTGCGGGGTTTCCATCGGCATTCAGGATTCCGTGGAGCAACTGCTCGACCAGATCGAGCACGAACTGGCCGATGGCTACCAGCGCATCAAGATGAAGATCAAGCCGGGCTGGGACGTGGACGTGATCCGCCGCGTGCGCGAGCGGTTTCCCGCCATCAAACTCATGGCCGACGCCAACTCGGCTTATACGCTGGCCGACCTGGAGCACCTGCGCAGGCTGGACGAATTCTACCTGATGATGATCGAGCAGCCGCTCAGCCACGACGACATCATCGACCACGCCGAGCTGCAATCGAAGCTGCTGACGCCCATTTGTCTGGACGAGTGCATCCGCACGGTGCATCACGCCGAGCAGGCCATCAAGCTGCGCGCCTGCGGCATCATCAACATCAAACTGGGGCGCGTGGGCGGCTTTCGTGAAGCCCGGCGCATTCACGATGTGGCGCAGGCGGCGGGCATTCCGGTCTGGTGCGGCGGAATGCTGGAGGCCGGCATCGGCCGGGCCCACAATGTGGCCCTGGCCACACTGCCGAATTTCGTGCTGCCCGGCGACGTTTCCGCCAGCAAGCGCTACTGGAAGCAGGACATCATCCAGCCCGCGGTCGAGACCACTCCCCAGGGCACCATCGCGGTCCGCTACGAGCCGGGCTTCGGCTACGCGCTCGACTTCGACTACATTCGCCGCATCACGGTGCGTGAGGAGTCCATCGGTTAAGCTGCCACCGGACCGCGCGGTTGCCGATCTGCTATGAACCCCTTCATATCCCTGCTGCGCGACAACCGCAACTACCGCAACACCTGGATCGGGCAGGTGGTCAGCGAGATCGGCGACCACTTCAACAACATCGCGGTCTTCGGCCTGGTGCTGGCCCACACCGGCTCCGGAATGGTGGTGGCCGGGGTGATGCTCTCCCGCGCCATCCCGGGGATGTTCGCCGGGCCGCTGGCCGGCGTGGTGCTCGACCGCCTGGATCGCAAGCAGGTCATGATTGCCAGCGACCTGATCCGCGCCTTTGTGGCCGCGGGCTTCATCTTCACTGTGAACCGTCCCGACACCTGGCCCGTCTACCTGTTCAGCGCTCTGTTGATGGTGGCGTCGCCATTCTTCAGCGCCGGGCGCGCGGCCATTCTGCCCACTATCGCCACCAGGGAGGAGTTGCACACCGCCAACTCGCTGACCCAGACCACGCAGTGGACCACGCTCACCATCGGCGCATTTCTGGGCGGCGCCAGCGTCACCCAGTTCGGCTATGGTTGGGCTTTCGCGGCCAATTCGCTTTCGTTTCTAGTCTCGGCCTTCTGCATTTCGCGCCTCCGGGCAACGTCCGGACGCGGGTTTCGCGCCGCCCGCCCCGCGCTCACCGAAGCCGAAGTGGTGCGGCCGTGGCACGAGTACATCGAGGGCCTGCGCTACATGCGCGGCCACGCGTTGATCTTCGGCATCGCACTAGTGGCCGTGGGATGGGCCACCGGCGGAGGCGCGGCGCAAATTCTCTTCAGCATTTTCGGGGAACTGGTCTTTCACCGCGGGCCCGCGGGCATCGGCACCATCTGGGGCTGCGCTGGCGTGGGCCTGCTCTGCGGCGGCGGCATCGCCTACCGCCTCGGCCGCAACATCAGCTTCGCCAACTACAAGCGCGCCATCTCGATCTGTTACCTCGTGCACGGCGGAACCTACATCGTGTTCAGCCAGATGCGCAGTTTCGGTTGGGCGCTCGTCTTCATCGCCGCGTCGCGGGCGGCGGTGGCGGTGAGTTCTTTGCTGAACATGAGCCAGTTGCTGCGCCACGTCGACGACGGGTATCGCGGGCGCGTCTTCTCGACCATCGAATCTATGCAGTGGTCGGTGATGATGATCTCGATGTCGTTGGCGGGCATCGCGTCCCAGCGCTGGGATCCGCGGATCATCGGCTCGATCGCCGGCGCGCTCAGTTCCACCACCGCGATATTCTGGGGCTGGGCGAACTGGGCCGGACGGCTGCCGGAACCGGCCAGGGAAGGCGTGGAACCGCAGGAGGTGGAGGTTCATGGAGAACCCATCGCATAATGGCGGAGCAGGCGATTCGGCTGTGTCTGGCCAAACCGTCCTGGTTACGGGCGCGGCCAAACGGATCGGCCGCGGGATCGCGCTGCGCCTGGCGCAGGAGGGCGCGCGCGTCGCCATCCACTACGGCCGCTCCGAAGCCGAGGCGCGGCGCACCGCCGCGGAGTGCGGCGGCGCGGAATTGTTCCGCGCCAACCTGGAAAGCGTGGCGGAGATTCAGCGGATGTTCGCCGAAGTGGAAGCGCGCCTGGGCCGCCTGGACGGCCTGGTCAACAACGCCGCCCGCTTCACCCGTTTCGACCCGCTCGAGATCGCGGAAAAGGACTGGGACTTCATTCACTCCGTGAATCTGAAAGCGGTTTTCTTCTGCTGCCAGAGCGCCGCCCGCCTGATGCGCAAGCACGGCGGCGGCCGCATCGTCAACATCAGCTCGCTGGGCGGCATTCGGCCCTGGGCCGAGCATGCGCACTACTGTGCGTCCAAGGCCGGCGTCATCATGTTGACGCGTGCGCTCGCCAAGGCGTTGGCGCCGGAGATCACGGTGAACTCGGTAGCGCCTGGTGTGATCCCGTTCCCCGACATCGACGAGCGCGGCAGGCGGATGATCGAGAACACCCCGGCGGGCCGCGGCGGCACGCCGGCCGAGGTTGCCGATGCGGTGCTGTATTTTCTCAAATCGTCGAACTTTGTTACCGGACAATTGCTGGCGGTGGATGGCGGTTTGAGCCAGCGGTGAAGCGCCTGTCGGAGTGTTGATAATTGTTCTTGACAATAGTCGTTGTCAACGGATAATATGGAAGTGTGTCCGGGAAGCTGCAAAAAGAGATCCGCCAGACCAAAGCCATCGGCTCCCTGGAGGAAGAAGCTTCGCTGAACATCGTGCGCACGGCCGATGTCCTGATGGCGAAGGTCGCCGAGGTGCTGAAACCGTACGGCCTGTCTGCCACGCAATACAACGTGCTGCGCATCTTGCGGGGCGCGGGGGACGCGGGTGTCACCTGCAAGGACGTAGGCAGCCGTATGTTAACGCGGGATCCGGACATCACCCGTTTGATGGACCGGCTGGAGAAGCGCGGTCTGCTCACCCGCGATCGGGCCAGGGAAGATCGCCGGTTCGTCGCCACCCGCCTGACCAGGGCTGGAATCGAAATGGTAAACCAGTTGGATCGTCCCATGGAGCGGCTGCATCAAAGGCAAATGAAGCACATGACCGGGCAACGGCTGCGGGCGCTGGTGGGCCTCCTGGAGGAAGTCCGGTCCGGCGGTTGAGTTTTTGGTCTATTATTTGTTGTAAACGACTAACGTTGAAAAGGAGAGTTCCCATGACCGATACAACGACAGCAGTTACTTATAGCGTCGATCCCACTCATTCCACGGCGGGTTTCAAAGTCCGGCACATGATGGTGTCGAATGTTCGCGGAGAGTTTTCTGGTTTGGCCGGGACGGTGGTTTTCGATCCCGCCAATCCGGCCAACTCCAAGGTGGAAACCACGATCGATGCCGCCACCGTGAACACGCGCGACGACCAGCGCGACGCGCACTTGAAGAGCGCCGATTTCCTGAACGTCGAGCAGTATCCGAAGATCGCGTTTGTGTCGAAAAAGGTGGAGGCAGTGGGACCCGCCGAGCATACGGTGACCGGAGACCTGACTCTGCACGGCGTCACCAAAGAAGTAACCCTGAATGTGGAAGGCCCGCATCCAGAGGCGCGTGATCCTTGGGGCAATACAAGGACCGGCGCATCGGCGACTACCAGGATCAACCGCAAGGATTTCGGATTGGTCTGGAACGTCGGCCTGGAAACCGGCGGCGTGCTGGTAGGCGAGGAAGTGCAGATCCACCTCGAATTGGAACTGGTGCGTCAGCCCTGACGGCCGCCCGCGCCGCCAGGCTACGGCAGGGTGAACGCGATCAGGGTGTCGGCGCCTTCGCTCTTCGTAGGGTCGATGCTGCGAAAACGGCCGGGGCCGCCCGCCGCCACCGCCACGTACTGCTTGCCATCGCGGCCCATGTAGGTGATGGGCACGCTATCGGCGGTGGCGTCGAGTTTGGTCACCCACAGCTCCTTGCCGGTGGCGGCATCGAACGCGCGGAATTTCCAATCGAGCGTGGCGCCGATAAACACCAGGCCGCCGGCGGTCGCGATGGAACCGCCCATGTTCGGCGCACCGGCGTTCTTCACGCCCCGCGCCTCCATTTCGTCGTAGCTGCCCAGCGGCACGTTCCAGGCGATGTCGCCGGTGTTGGCGTTGACGGCGGTGAGTTGGCCCCACGGCGGCTGCTGGCACGGGTAGGCTTCCTGGTCCACCCAGCGCGTGTAGCCGGCGATGGGTCGGAACGGCATTTGGGCGCCCTCGGCCGCGGCCGCCATGTGGCCCGTGCCGCCCAGATTGCTGGTGTTGACGAAGATGTAGCCGAGCCTGGGGTCGAACGAGACGCCGCCCCAGTTGCCGCCGCCCATGGTCCCGGGAAATCGCAGCGACGGTTTCATCAGGAATGGCTGATACGGCCCCTGGTGTACCAGTTGGTCGAACTGCTCCGCGCAGTAGCGCTCGGCTTCCGGCGTGCGCCGGCTGATCTCCTCGCGCTTCACCGTCATGCGCGCCAGCGGCGGCGGTTTCAGTGGGAAGGGTTGCGTGGGCCATGCCGCCTCGCCAGGCACGTCGCTGGGCGGTACCGCACGTTCTTCCACACCGAACACCGGTTTGCCGGTGAGACGGTCCAGGATGAATAGCAACCCCATCTTGGTGGTCTCGGCCACAGCGGGGACCTTCTTGCCGTTGCGGCTGGTTTCGACCAACGCGGGCGGCGCGTCGATATCGTAATCGAAAATATCGTGGTGCACCATTTGGTAATACCAGCGCAACTTCCCGCTGGCGGCATCCAGGGCAACCACGGAATTGGCGTACAAGTTGGTCCCCTTGCGGTCGGCGCCATACATGCTGTCGGCCGGGTTGCCGACCGGCAGGAAGATCATGCCTCGCTCCGCATCCACCGTGATCGGGCCCCACAGGCTCGGCCCGGCGCGATTCTTCCAACCACCCGGGCCCCAGGTGTCGTTACCCGGTTCGCCCGGCTGCGGCACGGTGTGGAAGCGCCACACCAGTTTGCCGGTGCGCGCGTCGAACGCCCGCGGGTCGCCGCTCGGTCCGGAGCTCACGGCCTCCTGCGTGCTCGGCCCCACGATGACCAGATCGCGATAGATGGCCGGCGGCGAACTGACGGCGTAGGCTGCGCCCGGATAATCGTCGGCCACGCCGTTGCGCAGGTTGAGCGTGCCGTTGTCGCCGAAATCCGCCGCCGGCTTGCCGGTCCTGGCGTCGAGCGCCATCAGCCGCCCGTCGGAGGTGCCGAACAGGATACGCGGCATGGTCTGCTTGTTGCCCGGCCAGTATGTGACCCCGCGCAGTTCGCGGGCGCGCGACTTCGGATCGAACTTCCAGATCTCCTTGCCGCTCTCCGGCTCCACGGCCACGATCTTCTGGCTTTGAGTGGAGAAGTACATCACATGGCCGGCCACGATGGGCGTGGTTTCGAAGCTGCCGGTCTCACCGGTGTGATAGGTCCAGGCGCGGCGCAGCGATGCGACGTTCTTCGGCGTGATCTGCGTCAGGGGCGAATATCGCGCGCCGCCCGGGTCGTGGCCGTAGGCCGGCCATTCGCCCGTCTGGCCCAGCGCGGCGCATGCCAGAGAGGCCAGCAAGAGGATTCGGAGAAGCATAAGGTTGGGCTCGTTAATTTGCGGAGGGCTTTTCCGCGCGGTCAACTACCAGGATCTCCACCGGAGCTCTGCCCGGCTTCATTTCCAACCCGATCTCCTGAACGGAGGCGAAGATGGAGGAGTTGTCTTCCAGGAGTTTGCGCGCAGCCGATGGCAGCGTGATGTCGAAGGCGCCGGGAATGCCGGTGTGGTCGAGAACCGGCCGGTCCATTCCCGCCAGGCCCGACAGCCGCTCCGCCAAATCGCCCATCGACGTGTGGCTGAAGACGAAACTACCGGCGGAGACGCGCAGGTCCGTGGCTTCATCGGCATCGGCCTGGCTGAGTTTGGTTGCGCCCTTGCCCGCGACCAGTTTGTATACCGGTATGGTCTTGGTTTCGCGGTGAAACGCCACCTGGAACCGGTCCGCCAGGAGAGCCTGGAGCATCAGCCGGAGCGCGCTTTGCGTCACCGGGCGTTCAGTCCTGGCGAGGATATCGTATCGGATCTCGGTGATCCAGGCCGGGCCCGAGACCTGGTAGAACCTTACGTTGTACGCCCACTGGATGCAGAAGGCGAGGCCGGCATTTTGCAGGGTGAGGCTGGTTGGTGTGAACGATACGCGCGGCCACCTGCTGCCCTCACCGCCGGCGCGCGCGACCGCGCTCGGTTTGATCGACGCGACCTCGAATGCGGGTTGAGCGTGCACGGAAATGACCCAAGCCAGGAAAAGGGACACGGCCAACCAGCATCGCATCCTACAAGGTCTACTACCAAGGATGACCAGCGTCAAGCCGGGAGCCAGCTTGCGCGGCGGGCGACATTTCCGCTCACCGTCGCCAGCTTCGTTGCCGAGGCAAACGCCGCCATGCTGTGGCCCCTTGCGCCGCGTCATTTCCAGTGATGTTGTTGGCAGCCTCCAAGTTCGTGCCGACAAGCAGGCATTCATCCATCTCAAGGGAACGGTGGTAAGTCTGAAGTCCGGGACGACCGTGGGCGGCTGCTCGACCTCAGGAACTCTCGCCGGGCGCTCCCCTGAACGCCGCCACCCTCGGGTTCAGCGGCGCGATGCACGACCTGCGGGTACATGGGTACGTTTTGAGCCAGGCAGAAGTAAACGCTGGATCCCGGGAGGCACGTTGCGCAGCTCGTCCGATGCGGTCAGCGGTGCTGCGTCCAATTTCGGGTAGCCGACGACACACTCGAAACAACAGAACGCGACTGCGTCAGGGGCCGCCAGTTATTCAATGCTCCTGGAGTAGCCGGAGGCGTTATTCCGCCCGCAATACCTCTAATGGCGAAATCAAGCTGGCTCGAATTGCCGGTATCACAGATGCAAGCAGAGCTGCCAGCCCCAGTACCGCAACGGCGGTAATCGTAACTGCTGGATTGTAAGGCTTGATGCCGTAGAGCTGATTTTCCAGCAAGCGCCCGGCCGCATAGGTCAAGGGCAACCCAATCGACAATCCAGCCACAATCAGCGCGATTGCGCCCTTTAGGACCAGCCGGACGACATCGCCGCGGGTTGCGCCCAGCGCGATTCGCACGCCAACCTCGCTGATGCGCCGGCCGGCATGATACGCAATCACTCCGTAGAGACCGACCGAAGCCAGAATCAGGGAAAGCACTCCGAAGAACGAACTGAGGCGCGCGGTGAGCCTCTGTTGAGCAAACTGGAGGCCGACTTTCTCTCTCAACGTTTGAATCGTAATGATCGGCATGCCTGGATCCACGGAGGCCATCGCCCGGCGCACCTCAGCAGCGGACAGGTTAGCCCCGGGTTTTGTCGAAATCACAATGTCGTGCAAGAAAAGAGAGCCGGCGCTCTTCGTATAATCGGCCTGGGCCTCCGGCAAGAAGTAAATCGGACCCGCCGGCCGGCCGATGCTGTTAGTGAGGTAACGCGCATCTTTAGCCACGCCTACCACTTCGAATTCACGGCTGGCTTCCGGGTTCCGGCCGAAGTGCCTGCCGATTGGGTCTTCGCTTTTGAAAAATTTCCGGGCAAACGCTTCATTGATGACCGCCACGTGCCGTGATACCGCTGTATCCTCTTCGGAGACGCTGCGCCCCCTGACGATCGGGGTCCCGATCGCGTCAAAGTACTCCGGCGTCACTCGATTCCATTGACTTGAGTTGTCATCCCTCGGTCCGGGAGCAGGCCGGCCATCTACCCACACGCCGGAGCCCCACCCCCCGCCAGGGGGCGAGTATAAACACAGGGCCGTAGCGGATACGCCGGGAATGTTTGTCTCCGCGTCGTGAATTCGCCGGTACAATTGCGAAAGTTGCGACGGCCGGTATCCGGCAAGTTTTGGATTGATCTTTGCCACAATGCGCTGGTCCTGTTGGAAACCGAAATCCTGAGTCTCCAATGCCCGGAGCGCAGAGGTAAGCAGGCCGGATACCGACAGCAGAGCCAACGAGAGCGCGAGTTGGAACACCACCAGTGCTCTCCTCGGGAGGGAGCCGGCGCTGGCCGTGACGCGGCTTGCCCCTCGCAATGCTTCCATAGGGTCTGTCCTGGTAGCTATCCATCCAGGCGCGATTCCGAAGGCAATCCCTGCAAGCACGGAAACACCGAACGCGAATAGGAGTACCGCCAGCGAAGGCGACGCTTCGATGGGTACGCCTGGCATGCCGTTATTCGAAGGGAATACGAAATTCAAAATCAGGCGGGTGCTCGCATAAGCGACCGCCAGGCCCAGCGCACCGCCTAAGATCGACAGTACCATGCTCTCCGTAAGGTCCTGCCTTACGATCCGCGAAACTCCCGCCCCCAGCGCCATCCTCAACGATGTCTGTCGCCGCCGCTCCATCCCGCGCACGAGCATCAGGCTGGCGACGTTCGCGCACACGATCAGCAGCACAAATCCCGTGACCGCCATCAGGACCTGCAGCCACCGCTGGTATCGGTCACGCATGCTGGAGATGCCTGCGCCTCCAGGCACCAGGAACAACGTCTGTTCGGAAAATTTCGCGCGGTCGCCCGCGCTCATTTCGCCCCAATGTGAGCCGAGCCACTGCTTGAGCCTTACCCGCATCTCCGCTTCGACGGCTGTGGGACGAGCCTCCGGCGCGATGCGGCCTATCAGTTCCAGCCAGTGCTGGCCATACTTGTTCAGATCGGCTTCGGTTTCGACGTAAGGTTCCGCATTGAGAGGCAAAAAGAAATCGGGTGGAGTGGTGCGTAGACTGTCGCCGAAGAACCCCGGCGGAGCGATTCCAACTAACGTAAAGGGCTTCTCATCGACGTTGAAGGTGCTGCCGATTACCGACGGATCAGACCCGTATCTTTCCTGCCATAGGCGATAACTCATCACAGCGACGGGCGCCGCGCCGGACTGATCGTCGGCGGCGCTGAATGTGCGTCCGGCATAGGCGCCGATTCCGAACATCGCGAAGTAGTTGCCCGAAACAAATTCTCCCCCGTAGGTTTGAGCTGCCTCCAAACTGCCCGCGCGCCGGATGCCGAAAAGCAGATCGCCAGCCGGAAAGGCGGCCAATTCGGCAAAGCCTTTGGTGTTATCTCTCAGGTACTTGTATAAATCGTATGAGACGAGCGAAAACTCTTTATCCTGGCTGTACCCGGCCAGGTAGCAGCAACGGGCTTCTTTCCCCACGCGGTACAATTCGTCGGGCCTCGATACCGGCAGCGACTTTAGCAGAACAGCATGCGCCAGAGTAAAGATCGACGTTGTGGCGCCGATGCCCAGCGCCAGCGTCACCGTCGTTGCGGCGGTGAATGCCGGGGCCATCAGCAGGCGTCGCAGCGCCATGCGCAAATCCCGAATCAGTGTTTCCGCAAGCGGCAGGCCTCTTTGTTCTCGATAGATTTCCTTCATCTCTTCAGCCCCTCCAAACTTCAATGCGGCCGCACGCCGCGCGTCTGCCGGTGACAAGCCAGCCCGAAGATTTTCCGCCGTTTGTAAAGCGAGATGTTCTTGGATTTCAGCCTGCAATCGTTCTTCGTCCTGTTTCGCCGTGGCCCAGGAGATTAGCCGGCGGAAAAATCTTCGAAGTGACCTCATTTAAGATCCTCCGCCCTCGCGGCAAAGAATCGCCCGATGATTGCCGCCGTCTGTTCCCACCCTCGCGCTTCGGCCTGCAATTGTTTGCGGCCATTGCGCGTGAGCCGGTAGAAACGCGCCCTGCGGTTATTTTCGGATGCGCCCCACTCGGACGCGATTGAGCCCTCCTGTTCCAGCTTCAGCAAAACAGGATACAGTGTGCCCTGATTCACGCTAAGGAGGTCGCCGCTGATTTGCTCAATACGGCGAGCGATGCCGTAGCCGTGCAGGGGCCCGAGCACATCGAGTGTTTTCAGCACCATCAACGCCAGGGTTCCCTGCAGGACATCGGTCTTCTCTTTCATGGCCTATTGGGTTTCCAACAGGAAGTATGGCATACTCCCATTGGGAAAACAACAGGACCGCCGCGTGTCGGCCAGCATCGCCAGCTTGTGGTGAGGTGGGCTCATCGTGTTGCGACCCCAAAGCGTCTGCCTGGAAACCCTTAGCGAATTCGAGCTCCGCGGTTACGCCTGCTGCAGGGTGCTTGCTTCAAACCGGCGCCGTCCTCCTTCGAGCTACTCTGGAGTCATGCAAAATGTCGCGATCTTCGGTGCCGCAGGTGCCATAGGCATTTCGGTAGCGCCTGAACTGGAACGGCGCGGCATTCCGTTTCGCGTAGTCGGTCGGTCGCGGCAGAAGCTGGAACAGGCGTTCGGCAAGTTCCCTCATGCCGAAATCTTTCCGGCGGACCTGAGCGAGCCCCGATCGGCCGGCGCGGCGGCCCGCGGCGTCGACACCATCATCTATACGGTCGGCCTTCCGTACCCGTCGCACAATCTGCATCCCGTCCTCATGCGGACCACGCTGGAAGCCGCCGCTGCCGTCGGCGTAGAGCGGCTGGTGCTGTCTTCGAGCGTATACGCTTACGGCGTGCCCCGGACCTCGCGGGTGGCCGAGACCCATCCGCGCGAGCCGGCCACGCGGAAGGGCCAGTGGCGCAAGCAACAGGAAGACCTGGTGACCGAGGCGCACCGGCAGGGTAAACTGCAAGGGCTGATCGTTCGCCTGCCCGACTTCTACGGTCCCAACGCGGACATCAGCCTGGCGAATCCGATCTTCCGTGCGGCGCTCGCCGGCAAGACCGCGAACTGGATCGGCCCGGTCAACCCGCCGCACGAATTCGTGTTTGTTCCTGACGCCGGCCCGGTGATCGCCGCGTTGGCGAGTCGCGACGATTGCTACGGGGAAGCCTGGAATTACGGCGGTCCGGGCGAGATCAACACGCTCGACTTCATCACCCGCATCTACCGTGCCGTGGGCCGTGCGCCCAAGTATCGCACCGCCGGCGCCGGGCTGTTGAAGGTCATGGGCTGGTTCAACCCGCTGTACCGCGAATTGCCGGAGATGCTGTACTTGCAGGAAACGCCGGTAATCTTGGACGACCGCAAGCTTACCGGCAAGCTGGGTCAAGTGCACAAGACCAGCTACGACGAGGGCATCCGGCAGACCTTAGCCTGGATGAGGTAATACCACGGGTCGCGTTCCATAACTTCCGATACTATCCCGGGACTCCCATGGAACCCGAAGGACTTGGCCTGCCTTCCGCCACCCGCCTAAACTAAACTCCAATCATGGAGTTCGCCGTCCTCACGGGCAATCTCACGCCGTCACTGCGGGTTGGGGTTGCCGTTGCGCCGATGTTGCTCTCGCTGTTGGCCCGCCCGTTGGTGGGCGCGCACCGTGCGCACCGCCTGGCGCTGATGGTTTCGGCCACGTGGCTCGCCATGAACACGGTGCTGTTGGCATAGTAGCCGCTCGTGCGCGGCTTATCCGGCGAATCAACCACTGTCCAGTGGGGCTTGTCCGGAACCTTGTAGAATAGGATGAGTGCCTCTAGTCCCCCCATACATCGAATCCCTGCGGCCTTATGAGGCAGGCCTCACCGTGGAGTCGGTCCGCCGGCGATACGGGCTGACTCACGTAGCCAAACTGGCATCGAACGAAAATCCCCTGGGCCCCTCGCCCAAAGCCCTGGAGGCCATGGCCGGCGCGCTGCCGGCAATGAACTTCTATCCCGATGGGGGCCTGCGCCTCCGTGAAGTGCTGGCCAGCGAGTTCGACGTTAAGGTGGAGAACGTCATCGCCGGCAGCGGTTCCGAGGGGATCATGTCCAACATCATCCGCACCTTCCTGTGCGATGACGACGAGGTGCTCACCACCGAGGCCGCGTTCATGGGGTTTCAGGTGCTGGCCCGCTCGCGCGGCGTGCGGTACCGGACCGTGCCCTATGACCAGTGGCACTACGACTTGCCCGCCCTGGCGGCGCAAATCAACGCGCAGACCAAGATCGTCTATCTGGCCAACCCGAACAATCCCACCGGCACCATCTTTACCAGGCAGCAGTTCGACGAATTCTACCGGCACGTGCCCGATCGTGTGCTGATCATCCTGGACGAGGCCTACTTCGAGTACGCCAAGGACAATCCGCGTTACCCCGACTCCATGCACTACCGCTACGACAACGTGATCACGCTGCGCACATTTTCCAAGATCTACGGCCTGGCCGGGGCACGGATCGGTTACGGCTTCGCCCACCAGGAACTGATCCGCAATCTGCTCAAGGTAAAGCTGCCGTTTGAGCCTTCGACGCCGGCGGCGGCCGCGGGCATTGGCGCGCTGGCCGACAAGGAATTTCTGCACCGCTCGCTCGCGCTGAATGCGGGCGGGCTGCGCACCCTGACCGAAGGGTTGTTGAGCCTGGGAATGACCGTGGTGCCGTCGCAGGCCAATTTCGTGATGACCGTTCTTCCATCGGCGCAGGATGCCGCGCGGGTGTTCGAGGAGTTGCTCGCGCAAGGCGTGGTGGTTCGTCCCCTGGCCGCCTTCGGTTTGCCCCATTGCCTGCGCATTTCCACCGGCACCGACGAGGACAACGAACTTTGCGTCAGCGCATTGAGGAGAAGTTATGCCGCAAGTATCGGAGCACCCCATTCCCGTTGAGAGGGATTTCCTTCCGCTCAACGGCACCGATTACGTCGAGTTTTGGGTTGGCAACGCGCGCCAGGCGGCGCACTACTACCGCACGGCTTTCGGGTTCCGGCTGGCTGCTTACTGCGGGCCCGAAACCGGCGTGCGCGACCGGGCCTCCTACGTTATGGTGCAGAACAAGATTCGCTTCGTGCTGACCACGCCTCTCGAGCCCGACCACGCCATCGCCGGCCACATCCGCCTGCATGGCGACGGCGTCCGTGATATCGCATTGTGGGTGGATGACGCCGCGGCGGCCTGGCGCGAGACCACGGCACGCGGCGCCCGCAGCGTCCGCGAACCGGAAACGCTGCGCGACGGCCAGGGCGAGGTGCGGCTCTCCGCCATCGCGATTTACGGCGATACGATCCACACCTTTGTGGAGCGCCATCATTACCAGGGCGCTTTTCTGCCCGGCTTTACGGCTTCGGAAGCGGAAGACCCATTGGCCCGGCCGGTGGGGTTGAAGTACATCGACCACACCGTGGGCAACGTTGGCCTGGGCGAGATGAACCGCTGGGTGGACTTCTACCGCGACGTCATGGGATTCCGCATGTTCAAGCACTTCGACGACAACGATATCTCGACCGAATATTCGGCCCTGATGTCGAAGGTGATGTCGAACGGCAACGAGCGTGTCAAGTTCCCTCTCAACGAGCCGGCGCCCGGCAAGCGAAAGTCGCAGATCGAAGAATACCTGGAGTATTACCACGGTCCCGGTGTGCAGCACATCGCCATGGCGACGGATAACATTATCGAGACCGTGACGGCGCTGCGGCGGCAGGGCGTGGACTTTCTGCGCGTGCCCTCGACTTACTACGAGAACTTACTGGCCCGCACCGGCCCGATTGACGAACCCCTGGCCCAGCTCCAGGACTTAGGCATTCTGGTGGACCGCGACGACGAAGGCTACATGCTCCAGATCTTCACCCGGCCCGTGGAAGACCGCCCGACGCTCTTTTATGAAGTGATCCAGCGCAAAGGCAGCCGCAGTTTCGGCAAAGGGAATTTCAAGGCGCTCTTTGAAGCGATCGAGCGGGAGCAGGCACTGCGCGGCAATCTGTAACACCGGTAACGCTCGCGGTTTGGCGCTCGACGCCTGCGAGCGCCCCATGGGGCGGGCCGGGAAGCGCGGGTGCGGCGTGTTGAATTCCGACGTGCATATCTCTTATACTGTGTGTTCTGCCGGGCCCGGCTTCCAGGGCCTGACAACCGTAAGGGGGTTTTCCTTGATGTTCTCCACAACGGACACGCTCTGTGTCGAGCGGTGCGCCGCCAGCGCGCGAGCCCGCCGGGTTCCACGCGTCCTGACGATCCTGCTTTGGTTCCTCGCCCTGGCCGTAACCGGCCTGGCGCAGGAGGGGGGAGGAGGCGAAGCCAATCTCAAGCTTCCCGACCTCGGGACAGTCAACTTTCTAGGCGGGATCAGCGGCAGTTCTCTGCTGCTGGGCGGTCTCCTCGTTAGCGCCCTCGGACTGATCTTCGGCCTGATGATTTTCATGCGGCTTCGCAACATGCCGGTCCACGACTCCATGCGCGAAGTATCGGAATTGATTTACGAAACGTGCAAAACGTATCTCGCCACCCAAGGCAAGTTCCTCCTCATCCTGGAGTGTTTTATCGCGGTTATTATCGTCTTCTACTTCGGGTTCTTGCTGGGATTCGAGTTTTACAAGGTTCTGATCATCCTGGCGTTCAGCGTGGTCGGCATCTCGGGCAGTTTTGGCGTGGCCGCTTTCGGCATGCGGGTTAACACCTTTGCCAATTCGCGCACCGCATTCGCCTCGCTCACCGGCAAGGCCTTCCCGTGCTACAACATTCCGCTGCAGGCCGGGATGAGCATCGGGATGCTGCTGGTCTCGGTGGAATTGCTGATCATGCTGTCGATCCTGCTGTTCATCCCGGGTGACCTGGCCGGTTCCTGCTTCATTGGCTTTGCCATCGGTGAATCGCTGGGCGCCGCGGCTCTCCGCGTGGCGGGCGGCATCTTCACCAAGATCGCCGACATCGGCAGCGACCTCATGAAGATCGTCTTCAAGATTAAAGAGGACGATGCGCGCAACCCGGGCGTGATCGCCGATTGCACCGGCGACAACGCGGGCGACTCCGTGGGCCCCTCGGCCGATGGTTTCGAAACCTACGGCGTCACTGGTGTGGCGCTGATTACCTTCATCATGCTGGCCGTCCCCAAACCGGAGGTCCAGGTTCAGCTCCTGGTCTGGATCTTCAGCATGCGCGTGATGATGGTGATCTCGTCCGGTGTCGGCTATTTCCTGAACGGCATGGTGGCCCAATCGCGTTACGGTGACGCGGCGAAGTTCAATTTCGAGGCGCCGCTGACCACCCTGGTCTGGCTCACCTCGCTTCTCTCCATCGCCCTGACGTACGTGATCAGCGCCTTCATGATCCCGGACCTGGGCGGAGACAGAACACTGTGGTGGAAGCTGGCCACGGTCATCAGTTGCGGCACGCTGGCCGGCGCGCTGATACCGGAGCTCGTCAAAGTCTTCACTTCCACCAACTCGCGGCACGTGCGGGAAATCGTCACCAGCTCGCGGGAGGGCGGGGCGTCGCTCAACATCCTCTCCGGTTTCGTGGCCGGGAACTTCAGCGCCTATTGGCTGGGTTTCGCCATGCTGTTCCTGATGAGCATTGGCTTCTTCATGAGCACCATGGGGCTGGGCGCGCTGATGCTGGCGCCGGCGGTGTTCGCGTTCGGCCTGGTGGCTTTCGGGTTCCTCGGCATGGGCCCGGTGACGATCGCGGTGGATAGCTACGGCCCGGTCACCGACAACGCCCAATCGGTTTACGAACTTTCGACCATCGAGACGATGCCCGAGATCGCCCAGGACCTTCAGAAGAATTTCGGTTTCAAGCCGAATTTCGAAAAGGCCAAAGAGAACCTGGAAGAGAATGATGGCGCGGGCAACACGTTCAAGGCGACCTCGAAGCCGGTGCTGATCGGCACCGCGGTGGTGGGCGCCACTACCATGATTTTCTCCACCATCGTGGCCCTCACCAACGGCCTCAAAACCAACATGGACAAGCTCTCCCTGATGCATGCGCCCTTCCTGCTGGGTTCGATTGCCGGCGGCGCCGTCATCTACTGGTTCACCGGCGCCAGCGCGCAGGCCGTCACTACCGGTGCGTACCGGGCGGTGGAGTTCATCAAGAAGAACATCAAGCTGGAAAGCGCCGAGAAGGCCTCGGTAGCCGACTCGAAGAAGGTAGTGGAGATCTGCACGAAGTACGCGCAGAAGGGCATGTTCAACATCTTCCTGGTGGTGTTCTTCACCACCCTGTCGTTCGCGTTCCTGGAGCCCTTTTTCTTCGTGGGCTATCTGGTTTCCATCGCCCTGTTCGGCTTGTACCAGGCGATCTTCATGGCCAATGCCGGCGGCGCCTGGGATAACGCCAAGAAGGTGGTCGAGACCGAACTGCGCGCCAAAGGCACTCCGCTGCACGATGCAACCGTGGTGGGCGACACCGTCGGCGATCCGTTCAAGGACACCAGTTCGGTGGCCCTGAACCCGATCATCAAGTTCACCACGCTGTTCGGGTTGCTGGCGGTTTCCCTCGCGGTGAGCGTTACCGAAAAGCAAGGCGCCACGCTGACCACCGGCCTGGCCGCGGCCTTTTTCGCTGTCTCGGTGGTCTTCGTGTACCGCAGCTTCTACGGGATGCGGATCGAGAGCGGCAACGACTAACGAAGGCCATTTTCACGGCCGCAAGCTACTAAAACGCTGTCGGAGCCAAATAGAAAGTTCCGGTTTCCAGCCAAGTAGAAAGTTCCGGTTTAGGTGGCCAACCAGCAACCCTCATGGTATGTTCGCACAGCCGCACCGGGGTCGCGCCTGGGCGGTTGCCCAAAGCCGAGGCGACGGGGTTGGCTCCGAAGCAATCGGCGGATGCCCTCCTGTGACGCAGAACCCGTGAGTTTTTCCGGAGCGCCAGGAGGGCATCGTCGAGCCGGGGAATCCATTGCTTTGGTGAAACCTCCGAGCGGAGGCTTTGGGCTTCAAAACGCGAAGATCGCCGGGCCGCTCTTGCCCGGCGATCGTAATTGTATTTGTCAGCTCTTGTAGTCTCTAATCGCCTTCCACAGGGGCGGACTGGGGCGATCAAAGAACCCCTCCATCCAACTGCTCCGGCCTCCCGCATGGTGGTCCTTGCGTGCGGATTGGCTGGCCGGCGCCTTCACCTCAACCGGCCGCATACCGCACTCGCTGATCTCTAGATAGCGGCCTTGATAGCGCGCTTTCAACTCGCCGTCCAGGCGCAGTTCGACACGCAAACGCTCCCGGCGCATCCCCGCTTGCACCGCCGAGCGTGCGATCAGATAACGCCGCCCGGCAAAGCAGAACGTGTAGTCGTTGCCGATCACGCGCTCTTCCACGTGGCTCAGGATGGCGGCCACATCCAGTTGTGGTGTCAGGGCCCGATGATGGTTGGCGAACTCCGCTACCGGCCGGGCGAAATGCTCATTCCACTCGGGCCAATACTCCTGCTCCAGAAATGCATTGGCGCCCGCCATGGTCGACACCTTGGCCAGCCGCAGGTGCTTCACCAAACGGTCCTGCGCCGTGTGAAAGCTGCGTTCGATGCGCCCTTTGGCTTGCGGCGTTTTAGCCAGGATGGATCCAATTCCCAACTCCCGTAAGGCTCGTCCCAACTGCGTCAGCCGGTCCGAGTCGGGGTTCTCTCCAGGCCGCGGTGGCACCGCGAACATCGAATCGCGATCGGTGTAGACGTCCACCATCCGCCCATTCCGCTCCAGGTACTCCCACAGCACCCCCATGTTTTGCGGCGTCGCATCGCGCTCCACCAAGCGCCCCCAACTCCAACTGGTGGCGTCGTCGATCCTCCGCACCAGATACCGCACCGGCCCCCTTCCTTCCAGCCAGTCATGCTCGCTGGTGTCCCACTGCACCAACTCCCCAAATCCGCTCCGCCGCGCTCGCCAGGGATGCACGGCCTCGGCCTGACGAGACTGGCTCTTCCCCATTCCCGCCGCGATCATCCACCCGCGCAGCGTCTCTTTGCCTACCTGGATCTGGTGTCGCTTGGCCAACTGTTCGGCCGCAAACGTCGGCCCAAAATCGTGCCAGTCCGGCAGCTTCAGTATCGCCAGGGCTTGCCTCTGGGTCTCTGCCGGCAGCTTGCGATTCGACGGCCGTCCCCGCAGCCCATGCACCACCACGGCATCACCCTGTTTGCTCTTGCGCTTCAGCAGCGTGCGCACCCAGCGGTCGCTCACTCCCATCTTTTCCGCGGCCTCCCGTTGGGTAATCACACCATCTTCTGCGCGCTTCAACCACTCCAACCAATCTCGTTCCTCTTGGCTCATCGCGATTCGTTCCATCCTTCAGCCTTACGGCTGTCAAGAGGAACTTTCTACTTGGCTCAAACCGGAACTTTTCACTTGGCCGCGACACAAGCTACTAAAACGCCCAGCATCGCTGCCGCGTTGTTGTACAATCTCAAGGCATGCTTGTTCCGCTCACGCCGGTCCGCTGCCTCTATCGCGCGGTTGATATCTACCCGAAGAAAGTTGGCATCGTCTCGGGGCCCTGCCGTTTCACCTATGCGGATTTCGGGGAACGCTGCGAGCGGCTGGCCGCGGGGCTGCGGGCGCTGGGCGTGGAACCCGGCGACCGCGTGGCTTACCTCAGCTTCAACAACCACCAGCTTCTGGAAGGCTACTTCGGCGTCCCGCTGCTCGGCGCCATCGCCATGCCCCTCAACGTGCGTCTGACGCCGGCTGAACTGGCCGGCATTCTCAACCATGCCGAGCCGCGCGTCCTATTGTACGAAAGCGACTTTGCCCCCTTGGTGGAGCACCTGCGCCAGACCTGCCCGGCCGTTCGGGATTGGGTGGAAATCGGCCAGCCCTACGAGGACCTGCTCTCGCACGGCCGCATCGACCGGCCCGACATTTTTTCGTTCAACGAAACCGATATCGCCGAGCTGTTTTACACCTCCGGCTCCACCGGCACTCCCAAAGGCGTAATGCTCAGCCACCGCACCCTCTACCTGCATACCCTGTACGTGGCCGGCACCTTTTACCACGACGACAGCGCGGTGGAACTGCACACCATCCCGCTCTTCCATGCCAACGGCTGGGGACGCCCGCAGGCCGCGACCATGATCGGGGTCAAGCAGGTGATGGTGCGCCGCTTCGACCCGCCGCAGGTGCTGCGCCTCATGCAGGAGGAGAGAGCCACGGCTATGTCGATGGTGCCCACCATGGCCGTCGCCCTTTTGAACTGTCCGGAGCTGGGCAGCTTCGATGTTTCCAGCGTGAAGCAGATCAATCTGGGCGGCGCGGCATCCTCGCCCGAACTGGTGGCGCGGGTGGAGGAGGCCTTTCCGGCCGCCGTAGTCATGGCCGGCTACGGACTCACGGAGACCAGCCCGGTGGCTTCCTGCGCGCGCGATAAGAGCACGGTAAGCTATGCCAGCGATGAAGACCGGCGGCGCCGCCGGGCCTCCACCGGTTGGCCGCTTCCCGGCTGCGAGATGCGTGTGGTGGATCCGCACATGAAGGAGGTGGCACGCGACATGCAATCGATCGGCGAGATCGTGATCCGCGGCGACATCGTGATGGATGGCTACTACAAGGAGCCCGAAGCCACCGCGGGGGTGATGACGGACGGCTGGTTCCATACCGGCGACATGGCGGTTTGGGACGAGGAGAACTTTTTCCTGATCACGGACCGCAAGAAAGACATCATCATCAGCGGCGGAGAGAACATTTCTTCGATCGAAGTGGAGCGCGCCATCGCGGCCCACCCCGCGATTCTGGAATGCGCGGTGGTCTCCGCGCCCGACCCGCAATGGGGCGAAGTGCCGGCAGCGTTCGTCGTGCTCAAGCCGGGCGGGGAACTGACCGAGGAGCAACTTTGCGAGTTCCTGCGGGCCCGCATCGCCAGGTTCAAAATGCCCCGCCGATTCCAGTTCAGTGCCAACCCCCTACCCAAAACCGGCACGGGAAAAATCATCAAGCGCGAACTGCGCGAAGCCTTCTGGCAAGGCAAAGAGAAACGCATTCAAGGATAACCGTCGCAATGTGGCCACAAAACTACACACCCGTCGCGGGGAGCCTGCCTCTTTCGGCACTGGTCGCCGGCCTTCCCATTTTTGTCCTGCTGCTGCTGCTGGGGGTGGTGCGGAAACCCGCGTGGATCGCCTCCCTGGCGGGGCTCGCCGCCGCCGCCCTGGTGGCAGCCGGGGCCTACGGAATGCCGATGGAGAAGCTCTTTGCCTCCGTAACCTACGGGGCGGCGTTCGGCCTGTTCCCGATCGGGTGGGTGGTCTTCTCGGCAATCCTGCTCTACCGCATCACGCTCGAAAGCGGCAAATTCGAGGTCCTCAAGGATTCCATCGGCCACCTCACCGACGACCGGCGCCTGCAGGCTCTGCTGATTGCCTTCGCGTTCGGCGCCTTCATCGAGGGCGCCGCGGGTTTTGGAACCCCAGTGGCGGTAGCCTCCGCCATGCTGGTCGGGCTGGGCTTCGAGGCGTTTAACGCCGGGGCCATCTGTCTGCTGGCCAATACGGCGCCGGTGGCGTTCGGGTCGATCGCCATCCCGATCACCACGCTGGCGGTCACCACGGGCCTGCCGCTGGAGCGTCTGAGTGCGGGCGTGGGCCGAATCTGCGCGCCAGTCTCGCTGATCATTCCGGCCTATCTGATCGTGGTGATGTCCGGCTGGAAGGGTCTGCGCGCGGTTCTCCCGGCAGTGGCCGTGTGCGGCCTGATGTTCGGCGGCACGCAGTTTGTCGTGTCGAACTTCGTGGGCGCCCAACTGACGGACATCCTCTCCTCCATGGCCGCCATCGGCTCCTTGATTGTGCTGTTTAAACTGTGGAAGCCCAAAGACGACGGCCAGGGCCACACTTCGGTTCATAAAGGCCCGGTTCACGCGGGCGGTGAGGTCGCTCTGGCCTGGACGCCGTACGCGCTACTGGTGGTTTTCGTGCTGCTGTGGGGCTACAAGCCGCTGCAGACCCAGCTCAATTCCTTCAATATCCTAGTGAACTGGCCGGGGCTTCACAACACCATCCAGCGCATGGCTCCGGTGGTGGCCAAGCCCTCCCCCTACCCGGCAGTCTATAACTTCACGTGGCTTTCCGCCTCGGGGACGGCCTGCCTGTTCGCGGCGATCCTGGGCGCGATCGTAGCCGGTTTGAAGCCGGGCCAATTTGCGAGGGTGCTGGGCCACACCGCCAAACAACTGGCCCTCGCCGAACTCACGCTGGCTGCCGTTCTGGGGCTGGCGTTCCTGATGAATTACTCCGGGGCCACCGGTACGCTGGGTCTGGCCTTCGCCGCCACGGGCACGATGTTTCCGTTCTTCAGCGCGCTGCTGGGATGGCTGGGCGTATTTCTGACGGGCAGCGACACATCGGCCAACGCGCTGTTCGGAACGCTGCAGGTGGTCACCGCCAATAAGTTGGGGATGAACCCGGTGTTGATGGCGGCGTCCAATTCGGCCGGCGGCGTGATGGGCAAGATGATCAGCCTCACCAGCATCGCGGTGGCCGCCGCGGCGACGTCCATGAAGCGCGAGGACGAGTCTCTGCTGTTCCGGTTCACGATGAAGCACAGCGTGCTGCTGGCGTCGGTGATTGGCCTGATCGTGGTGTTCTACGCTTACGTGATGCCGGCGTGGGCGCCGTAGGGCTCGGGGGTCCGGTTAGAGACACGTGTGCCCGGAGATTGGGACGAAAATTCGTTGCGGCGGCCGGGGCTTCGCGGACTTTTCGCCGTGCGTATCCGGCCGCCAATGGATGGGAGAGCCTCTTCCGAGACGTTAATTATCTGCAAACAGCGGGGTACAGCCGAGGTGAACTCGTTGATTTCACAGCCGTGTACGCGGGGGGAATTTTCATAGCATCCGCCACGGCGCGCTTCGCGCGCCCACCGAGATGGATGAAAATAAGCGCCACTTGACAGGTTTGAGAAGCTGAAGGTAGATCCAGAGCGAATCTGATGCCGATTTTGAGTTGGTGCTTACAAGCCCGCCCGTGAACCTGGTCAGGACGCAATCACTGGAACCAAGCATTGTTGTCTCCGCCTTACGGCGGATGAACACGCGTAGGAATGTCAATTTGCTCTCGCAGCCGTCCTTCGCTCGATGATCAAAGGAGCCCTTTGTGAAAGAGAATCATCGCCGCTGTTGCGGCTTCGTAGGACCGACTTGCGAGAAGTGATCGCGGATAAAGGCTCGGCGACCTTCAGCCTACTTATCCTGATCGTGCTGCTTCATTTCTGCTACGCCGGCCACAATCTTCTCGACTTCCACCAACTGCGACCGTACCGTGGCCGCTTCCGGTCCATCGGGCGCGACCTTCAGATAGTTCCGGAATTCGGTCGCGGCGGCGGGGAAGTCGCGCCGCAGCGCCAGCATGATTCCCAACAGCTGGTTCACCTGCGGCAACAGGTGGCGCGTGTCCAGCTTTTCGGCCTGAAGCGCGCTCTGCTCGGCGACCTCCAGGTTCTTCATGTTGTAGTTGGCGACGGCGTTGTAGAAGAAGGCTTGTGGGTAGTCGAACGGGTCCAACTTGACGATCTTGTCGGTGAGTTGGGCGACTTCCTGCCAGTTCTTTTCGCGCAGCGCCAACACGGTGAGTTGCATGTAGGGGGAGGTAAATTTCGGGTCGGCCTCGATCGCCGATCCAAACGACTTCCTGGCCGATTCCGCGTCGCCCGGCGCCTGCAGTTTGCCCAATTCCTGCCATGCGGCGGCGTACTTAGGATACAGCTCCACGGCCTTCGCGAAATCTTTGCGGGCCTCGTCCGTCTTCTGTTTCTTGAGGGACTCCATGCCGCGATCGTAGGCTTTCTTGGCGTCTTTCGGCGCTGCCAAGGAAACAGCGCTCACCGTGTTGCCTTCAGCGGAGCCGATGCGGTGCAGCAGGATCGTGCCGACGTTCAGATCGTCCATGGCGCGCCGGTTGGCCATGTTGATGACCTGCGACCGGTAACCTGCGAGCTTGGCCTGCAGTTCGCAATTGCGATACCGGTTCTCCCCAAATACACCCGCGGATCCCATGCCGCCTCCGCCCAAGGCTCCGCTTGACGATTGCTGCTGCGAACCGGTCCCCGTCATCCCGCCGAAACCGCCTCCGCCAAACTCGCTGGCGTCCTGGACCGCCATGGTTCGGTTTCCGAGCTCCACTCCAAAGAACCCCTTGGAGTCGGTGTATCCTTCCGAATGGGCGGCGCCGTTGCACACTCTCTGGATCACCACGGCCTCCGGCAGCGGAGTGCCGTCGTCGATCATCACTCGGCCGGTGACGTAGATCGGCTGAGGTATCGAGGTCGTCGAATTATTCGGATTGGTGGTGTTGGGAGACGGGCTTGGCGTTCGCCCAAGCGTGGTTCCCGGCGCCGGCGTTCCCGCCGATGGCGCTCCCGTACTTGGAGGGGGCGCCCCTCCCTTCTGACCATAACCTGATGGCAGCAGCAGCGCGCCTGCCGCCAGAACTGTGATCACCCTTATGTAAAGGCACATACCGGCCTCCGATTGATAACGATTATCCCACCAAATGCAACCGGCCGGTAGTCGACTACCTGATAGAATAAGCACCCAGGTGCCTACATGCGAAAATTTCCACTTTTCCTGAGCAGCGGTCTCGTCCTGATGCTGTCGGCTTGCTCGGAAACGCCAACCACGACCGCGAAGAAGGAAGTCGAAAAAGTCGAGCCAGTGACCGGGGAAACCGCGATTTACCGGATGTACCAGATGGCTCGTGCCTGGTCGCCGGACGCTGAGGTCTTGCAGTTGACGAGCCTCCACATCAGCGAGTTTGCGCAGGAGATTCCCGGCAAGGCCGCCGCGTGGCAAGCCACTTTCGTATCGGCATCCAAGGGCCGCTCGCGCTCGTATACCTACTCGATTGTGGAATCGGAGGGCAATCTGCACAAGGGCTCGTTCGCCGGGCCGGAAGAGTCCTGGTCGGGTCCGCGGGGTGTCACTACGCCGTTCCTGATCGCCGCGGTGAAAAGGGATAGCGACGAAGCCTACAAGACCGCTATGTCGAACCCGATAACCCACGCGGCCGAATGGGACAAACAGAACCCGGGCAAGCCGATCACCATCCTGCTGGAAAAGACGAACAAGTTCCCCGACCCCGCATGGCGGGTGGTCTGGGGAGAATCCTTGAGCACTTCGGGCTTCTCCGTTTTCGTGGATGCCAGCACCGGCTTGTACCTCGAAACGATGAGGTAACACCGGTGGGCAGGCATTCCGCCTGCCCGTCAGCTCGCGTCAAAGGGACCGGAGGAAATTCAGGATGTCCTGTTTCTGGGACGAACTGAGGAACCTGAAGTTGGCGATCACGCCGTTGGCTTCCGAACCGCAGAACTGGGACTGCACCGTGGGCTGATAGATGCTGCCGTTGCTGTCGTCGGTGAATGCCTGCTGGTTCTGAATCGTGGTGCATTGGCCGCCGTCGTCGGCATGGGCAAGAATCGCCGTCAGCAGGTTCGACGTGCGGCCGTCGTGCAGAAAAAAGAGCCGTTGGCCCAAGCCCCACAGCGGCGCCGTGCGGAACTCATCCGGCCCGGCTCCGCCCTGATTGACGCCATCGAGCAGATCGGCGCCCATGTGATGGAGAGCGAAATCCGAGTACGGATGATACGTGAAGTTGCTCATTCCCGTGAACGGCGAAGCCGCGGTGGTGAGCGAAGGCGTGTGGCAGAGCGCGCATCCGATGCTGAGGAACAGGGCCTGGCCGTTCAACTGCGAACCCGTTTGTGTAGCCGGGGCCGGCGGCGCGGACAATCGCATGAAGAGAGCGAATTGCTGGGTGTCCGGCGGAGAGACGCTGCCGCCCGCACCGATCGAGGTATGATCCTCGGGGGTTTGGTTAAATACGCAGCCGGCAACGGCCGAGCGTTCATTCGGGAACACCTCGTTCGAAACGCCCTGTTCCACGTTATAGGCCTCGCCTGCGAAAACCAGCAGGGACTTGTTCTGGGCCTTCCAACCGAAGCGCGTCACGGTTCCGTCGTTACCGCTGGTGTTCAGCCTCCCGCCGATCCCGAGCGCGGATTTTTGCGAGGCATTGGCGGCCAGGTTTGCCTGCAACGCGGCGTCCGGTGTGTTCTCCACCAGGCCAAGGCCGAAGACCGGAGTAGGGACGCGGAAGCTCACGTTGGCATTGGCAAGCTGAAAGTTGAAGTTAGGCTGCGCCAGGTTGCAGCCAGGAGCATCGCTCCGGCCCTTAATCGTGTAGACGCCATGAACACCGCCATCCAGCGGGGAGTTAAGGTTGGTCGGATCCGCGGCGATAAACCTGGCTTCACGTACCGGACCGTTCAGGGTAATAAACGAGGGCACTGTGTTGGTAGCGCCATGCAGGGTGGCGAGGGCAACCTGCGGGTTTGGAACCGCAACCTGCGGGCTAAAGAGCGCCGGACTGGTGCCGCCGCTAGCCGGCTGCGCGTGACATTGGGCACAGCTATTGCCGTTGAAGGTGGGCCCAAGACCGGAAGCGGGTTCTCCGGGTATGGTTCCCGAAACCGATTCCACTTCCCTGAAAACGCCCAGGGCGGCGGCAAAAGCCGCTTTCTCGTCGGAGCTTAGTGCGGGGAACGGGCCGCCGGCTCCAGCGGCGCCAGGGCGCGGCCCGGGATCGGTTTGGGCTAAGGCTGAAATTGACGTTATTACGGCGATGGCCAGGCAAGTCCAGCCCCGCCCTGGTGTGATTCTACTTAAAAGGTACACAAAGACACTCCTTTTCCACTGCGGTTGCGCACGGTTGGCGCAAGACGGTAGGTCTTACCGGTGGAGCATTGCAAAACGCGGATTTGCAAGTAGAATGGAGTTATCGGTAGGGTACCATCTACCTGGTATCCGGGAGCAGGCCCTCGTCCACCGCGGGGGCTTGCTCTGTTACGACGTTGTCACACCGTCACGGTTTGGCGTCCTGGTTCGCCCAGTCCAGTTCCGGTTCATTACCCCGGGCGACAACAGGTCCGGCGACGGCGAAAGTAGCGGCTGCTTTGTGATGTTCCTTGTGACGCCGCCAACTAATCACCGAGCACGATTCGTGTACCTAAGATCATACACAAAAATCCCCATGCTACAAGTCATCTTCTGGTAACTCTGTTGCTTTGGTAATAAGTGGCACAACCCTTGTTGCCTAGAGGTGCAAGAGGTTACAGATCCTCAAGGAATCACCCCAGAGGCGGGGCGGGCATGAGCGCATACACTCACTAACTTTAGTTACTCGGTGATTTACACCGTAGCCACTGCTGCTACTTCAAATCGCAGGTCGCCGGCTTCGCCGTCCGCATCCACAGTCAGACTCTGCCCATCCTTTACTTCGCCCTTCAGCAGCAGCCTGCCCAACGGCGTCTCGATCTTCTTCTGGATGGCCCGCTTCAGCGGCCTCGCCCCATAGTTCGGGTCGTAGCCCGTCTTCACGAGGTTTTCGCGCGCCCGGCCGGTCAACTGCAGCGTAATGTGCCGGTCCGCCAATCGGGCACGCACGCGGCCTAACTGAATCTCCACAATCTGCTTCAAGTGCTCGATGGAGAGCGAATGGAATACGATCAATTCATCCACGCGATTCAGAAACTCCGGCCGGAAGTGGCGCCGCATCTCTTCGAGCACCGATTCTTTCATGCGCAAGTAACCAGCGCCATCGGATGCCCCGCGGTATTCCATAATCCGCTGACTCCCCACGTTAGAAGTCATGATCACGATGGTGTTCCGGAAATCCACGGTGCGCCCCTGCCCGTCGGTGAGCCGTCCATCGTCCAACACCTGCAGCATGACGTTGAACACATCGTGGTGCGCCTTTTCGATTTCGTCGAACAGCACCACCGCGAACGGCCGCCGCCGCACCGTCTCGGTTAACTGGCCGCCTTCTTCGTAGCCTACATATCCCGGCGGAGCCCCGATCAGGCGCGCCACGGTGTGCTTCTCCTGATACTCCGACATGTCGATGCGAATCATGGCGTGCTCGTCGTCGAACAGGAATTCGGCCAGGGCTCGCGCCAACTCCGTCTTACCCACGCCGGTCGGCCCCAGAAAGATGAAGCTTCCGATCGGACGGTTCGGATCCTTCAACCCCGACCGGGCCCGGATCACCGCCTCCGCCACTGCGGTCACCGCCTCATCCTGCCCCACCACGCGCTGGTGCAATTCGGATTCGAGGTGGAGCAACTTTTGCATTTCTCCTTCCAGCAGTTTGGTGACGGGAACGCCGGTCCAGCGGCTCACCACTTCAGCAATATCCTCTTCGTCGACCTCTTCCTTGATGAGCCGCGAGTGCTCCTGCTGCTTGCCGAACTGGTCGGTCTCCTTCGCCAATTGACGCTCCAGTTCGGCCAGCTTTCCGTATTTCAGTTCGGCCGCGCGGTTGAGATCGTACTGCCGCTGGGCCTGCTCGATCTCCACTTTGGTCTGCTCTACCTGCTCGCGGATCTTCCGCAGCCGCTCGACCGCGCTCTTCTCGGCCTGCCAGCGCGCGGTAAGCGCATCGAAGCCCGCCTTGAGATCGGCGAGTTCCTTTTCCAGTTTCTTGAGCCGCTCCTTCGACGCCGCGTCGCTTTCCTTGCGGAGCGCCTCGCGCTCGATCTCCAGTTGCATGATGCGGCGCCGCGATTCGTCCATCTCCGCCGGCATGGAATCGATTTCCGTCCGCAGCCGCGCCGCCGCCTCATCCATCAGGTCGATCGCTTTGTCCGGCAGGAAGCGGTCCGTAATGTACCGATTCGAGAGCACCGCCGCCGCCACCAGCGCCGCGTCCTTGATACGCACCCCATGGTGCACCTCGTACCGTTCCTTCAGCCCGCGCAGAATCGAAACCGTGTCCTCCACGGACGGCTGGTCGACCTGCACCGTCTGGAAGCGCCGCTCCAGCGCGGCGTCCTTTTCGATGTACTTATGGTACTCGTCCAGGGTAGTGGCCCCGATGCAATGCAGTTCGCCGCGGGCCAGCATCGGCTTGAGCAGGTTGCCCGCATCCATCGAGCCTTCGGTCTTGCCCGCGCCCACCACGGTGTGCAGTTCGTCGATGAACAGGACAATCTGCCCGGCCGACTCCTGCACTTCCTTGAGCACCGCCTTCAGCCGCTCTTCGAATTCGCCCCGGTACTTGGCGCCCGCGATCAGGGCGCCCATGTCCAGCGAAACGATCCGCTTATCTTTGAGCCCCTCGGGAACGTCGCCGCGCACCATGCGCAACGCCAGCCCCTCGACAATCGCGGTTTTTCCCACGCCCGGCTCTCCAATCAACACGGGGTTGTTCTTGGTGCGCCGGGAGAGCACCTGGATCACGCGCCGGATCTCCTCGTCGCGCCCGATCACCGGGTCCAGTTTCCCCGACGATGCCAGCCTGGTCAGGTCGCGACCGTACCGTTCCAGCGCTTCGTAGGTGGCTTCGGGATTCTGAGTGGTGACGCGCTGGTTGCCGCGTACGTCCCGCAGCGCCAGCATCAGCCGCTCGTTGGTCAGTCCGAACTCCTTGAGCGCCTTCCCCGCCGCGCCGCGATCGTCGAGAGCGGCCAGCAGCACGTGTTCGACGGAGATGTAGTCGTCCTTGAGTTTCCTGGCTTCGTCTTCGGCATTGGTGAGCAGACGGTTCAGGCGTGATGTTACGTACAGCTGGTCGGGTCCGGCCGAGGGTCCGGACACTTTGGGCAGTCGCTCCAATTCGGTTTGCAGCCTCCGCGACAGCGGCTCCAGGTTCACGCCGGCCTTGGTCAGGATCGCTGCAGCCAGGCCTCCTTCCTGCTCCAACAGGGCCACCAGCAGATGTTCGACGTCTATCTGTTGATGTCCGTACCGGGTGGCGGTGCTCTGGGCTGACCGAATCGCTTCCTGCAATTTCTCCGTGAAACGGTTGATGTCCATAACTCACTACATACACAGATCGCTGACCCAATGCAAGGTACACGCCAAACACCCTCCTAATCTCCTGCCAAGACCCCACCATCCGGGCCGGGAAAAGCCGGCCCCGCCTGCCCTCCTTGGCACAGTGCGGCTCCGCCCGAAGCGATCAGCGGTCAGCCATCAGCGGTCAGCCTGGCCGAGAAGCGGCCACCGATGCTGCCGCGTTCCTGAAAAGGCGAACGCCAAAGCTACTTCGCGCGATAATGAAACCGATGCGCCGGCTCGCCGTGCTTTGCGCCCTTCCATGCCTACTGGCCGCGGACGACCACTGGGTGAAGTTCACCGGTGGCCCCTACGAGGTTCTCTCCGATGCCGGTTCGCGCGCCGGCCGCGAGACGCTGGTGCGCTTCGAGGAGTTCCGCCATGCGCTCGGCCAGATCGTCGGCGAGAACGATTTGCAGACGCCCCTTCCGGTCCGCATCTTCGTTTTCAAGAACACCAAAGGTTGGACGGCGCCTGCTCCCATCACCGAAGGCCGCGACCGCTACGCCATCGTGCTGGGCGAGAAGGGCGCCGTCACTCGGGCCATCAACGCCGAGCTCACGCGCCTGTTCCTGCGATCCAATACCGCCCAGATGCCGCCCGCGTTCGAGCGCGGACTGGTGGCGTTCTTCTCCACCATCGAAGTCAACGGAATCCGCATCACCGCGGGTGCGCCCCCGCCCCAGCCCGACCTCGACTGGGCGCGCATCCACCTGCTGGTGACCGACCCCGACTACTTCGGCAAGGTGCGGGTTCTGCTCTACAACCTGCGCAAGGGCGTAGCGGAAGACCCGTCGTACCGCAACGCTTTCGGCAAATCGGCTGCCGAGGTGGAAGCTCAGGCCAAGCGTTATTTCGCGGCCGGGAACTTCCAGACCACTTCGTTATCCAGCCGGCCGATGGCTGAAGGCGATTACCCCGAACGCCAGATCTCGGAAACCGATGTCCGCCTGGCCCGCGCCGACCTGCTGGCGGGCAGCCAGTCCGCGGCCGAGTACGAGTATCTGCTGAAGGGCCACGCCAAGGTGCCCGAAGCCGAGGAAGGTCTCGGCCTGTTGGCGCTCCGCGACCACCACAACGACGAAGCCCGCCGCCATTTCGCCAACGCCGTCGAGGCCCAGGCCACCAGCGCCCGCTGCTACATCGAATACGCGCGGCTGGAACCCGACAATGAAAAGGCCACGCAGGCCTTGCTGCACGCCGCCGGCATCAACCCCAAGCTCGACGAACCATTCGCCCTGATGGCGCAGCGCGACACCGATCCCGAAAAGCGCGTAGCCCACTGGAAGGCCGCGGCCGAGCGCAATCCGCGGAACGCCGCCTATTGGAAGGCGCTGGCCGAGGCCTACCTGACCGACCACAACTACGGGGCGGCCGCGGCCGCGTGGAAATCCGGCGAGCAGGCGGCCACCGACCCGGCGCAGCGCGAGCAGATGCACCAGGCCCGCATGGCCATCGAGGAGCAGCGCCTGGATTACGAGGCGGCCGAAAAGCGGCGCGAGGCCGAAGAGAAAGCCCGCGAACTGGAGCGCCTCAAGTCGGAAGCCCGCGCCGAGTTGCATGCCGCCGAAGCCAAATTCAACCAAGGCTCGGCCAAGCCCGATGAAAAGGCCGTGCCGTGGTGGGAGGGCCCCAAGCCCTCGGGCAAAGTGCAGGGTTTCCTCAAGCAGGTGGATTGCCTGGGCAAGCAGGCGCGCCTGGTAGTGGAGGATGCGCAACACAAAATCGTGAAACTGCTAGTGGCCGACCCGGCGCAGATTGTGTTCATGGGCAGCCAGCAGGCCACGCTCGGCTGCGGCGTGCAGAAGCCGCGGCCCGTCGTCATCGAGTACTTCCCCAAGCCCAATGCGAAACTGGCGACCGCAGGCGAGGTGGCGACCATCGGATTCCAGTGAGCGACCAACCGGACGCCGCACGCTACCGCTGGCTCGTGCTCGGGGTCTTCGTGGTGTCCACCGCTATCAACTACCTGGACCGGCAGTTGCTGGCGGCTCTCGCGCCCGTGCTCAAAGCCGAATTCCGGATTTCCAACGCGCAATTCGGGCTGATGCTGGCCGCGTTCGGGCTCACCAATGCCCTGAGCGCGCCGTTCGCCGGAACGCTGCTGGATCGGATCGGGTTGAACCGGGCCATCAGCCTGGCGATCGGGTTGTGGTCGGGCGCGGGCATCGCCACCGGATTCACGCGCGGGCTCGGGACGCTGGTGGGCTGCCGGGCCGTGCTAGGCATCGCGGAAGGGGCGGGGATCCCTTCGGCGGGCAAGGCCATCAGGCAATACCTCAAGCCCGCGGAGCGCGCGCTGGGCCATGCCATGAACCAGGGCGGCGTCAGTCTCGGAATCGCGCTGGCTCCGGTGGTGGGCGCCTGGGTCACGGCCCGCGCCGGTTGGCGTCAAGCCTTTGTCCTGACCGGCGTGCTCGGGCTGCTCTGGATTCCTTGTTGGAACTGGGTCGCGGCGCGATCCGAATCCGCGTCCGGGCCCGGCGTCGAACCAGGAGCGGGCCGTGAACTGCTGCGTGACCGCCGTCTCTGGGCCTTCTTCCTGGCCAATGCACTCAGCATGATCCTCTATTCGCTTTGGTTCAACTGGACCACGCTCTTCCTGGCCGACGTGCATCATCTCACGCTGGTCCGGACAGCCTGGTATGCCTGGATCCCGCCGGTGGGCGCCACCGTGGGCGGCATCGCGGGCGGGTGGCTCTCCTTGCGCCTGATGCTCGGCGGCGTACCGGCGATGACGGCGCGCTTCCGCGTGTGCCTGGCGGCTTCGGTGCTCGCGCTGGCTACCGCCGCCGTCCCTGCCATGCCATCGCCGGGATGGGCGGCCGCCGCGATTTCGCTCAGTTTTCTCTCGGTGGCGGCGTTCAGCGTGAACATGTACAGCCTGCCGCTCGATGCCTTCCCCAGCACTCACGCCGCCTTTACCGTGTCCGTGCTGGTGGCCAGTACCGGCGTTACGACGGTGGTGGCGTCGCCGGTGATCGGATGGGTCGTCGACCATTACGGATACACGCCCGTCACGAGTTTTGCCGCGCCCATGCCGCTCGTCGCCTGCGTCGTGCTGTGGGGTACGAGGTCGGTCCGTTGAAGCAGCGTCTCAAGCAGTGGGCCTTCCAGTTGCTGGGGAAGGGCGGGGAAGCCGTCGTGGTCACCTTCTGCACCGGCGATCCCGAACTCTGCCGCCGCATGGCCGACGAGGTTCGCAGCCTGGTCCCCGACCGCCGCCACTTCGTAGTTACGCCGGAAAACTGGCCGCAGATCCGCGGCGAGCTCAAAGGTTACCGGATCGGCCTGGCGCCGGTGATGCTCACGCGCGGCCCGAGCGCCCTTCGCCGCGCGGCCTGGCGTCTGGCGCCGCACAAGATCCTCGCCTACAACGGCAGGCTGGAACGCCATCATTTGCGGCTGGACCTGGCCTCGTTGCTTTTCTGGCGGGGCGTGCCCCTCGACCGCATCTATCTCCGCCCCTGGTGGTGGCCCTGGCCGAAGCGGGAGCGCTCGGTGGTTCCGCAAGGGTACCGCGTGCTGGAAGGCCGCCCGTGCGCGATGGAGCGCCGCCGCGTGGCGGTGCTCTCGCCCTACTTCCCCTACCCGCTGTCCCACGGCGGCGCCGTGCGCATCTATCATCTCCTGCGGGAGACCGCGCGCGAATTCGATATCGAGCTCTTCGCCTTCACCGACGGTGATGGGCAAGTCGATGCCGCGCCTGTGCTCGCTATCTGCGCGCGCGTGGTGCTGGTCGAGAAGCCGCGCTACCGCGAGCCGCGCTGGGCGTCGCTCGCACCGCCGGAGGTCCACGAGTTCCGCTCGCCCGCCATGCGGCAAGCTCTTGACGAAGAGCGCCAGGCCTTTGGGTTTGAAGCGCTGCAGGTGGAGTACACGCAACTGGCTGAATACGCCGGCGACGTGCTGGTGGAGCACGACGTCACCTTCGACCTGTTCACGCAGATCGCCCGCCGCGAACGCACTCTCGGGGCTGGGTGGGATGTCTTGCGCTGGCGCCGCTTCGAGATGCGCGCGCTCGGTGATTTCCGCCGGGTGGTGGTGATGTCGGAGAAGGATGCCGGACTGCTGGGCCCTGCCGTCTCCACGACCGTGATCGAGAACGGCGTGGACCTGGAGCGTTTCCGCGCGGAGGCCGAACCGTCCGGCGAAAACCTGCTCTTCATCGGCTCATTCCGCCACTTCCCCAACGTCGCTGCATACCGTTTCTTCACCGGGCAGGTCTGGCCGTTCCTGCGCGACAAGTTTCCCCGAATGGCCCTGACAGTGGTCTGCGGCGCCGACTATCTGACCTATTGGCGGGCCTTCACGGATTCGCCGGAGCCGAACCCCGACCCGCGCATCCGCCTGCTCGGTTTCACCGCCGATGTTCGCCCACTGTACCGCGAAGCCAACCTGGTGCTTGCCCCAACCACGGTCTCCGCCGGCACCAACATCAAGGTTCTGGAGGCGATGGCGATGCAGCGCGCGGTCGTCTCGACCACCTCCGGCTGTGCCGGTCTCGGCCTGCTTCACGGCCACAGCGTCTGGATAGCCGACACGGGCGAAGCCTTCGCCGCCGGTATCGCGACCCTGATCGCCGATCCGGAGCGCCGCACCCAGATTGCACAGGCGGCCTACCGGCATGCCGCTCGGAATTTCGATTGGAGGGCGATCGGGGAAAAGCAGCGGGACCTGCTACGGCAATTGCTACGGTTTCGTCCTCAACCTGCCACCGCTTCGAACGTAAGCCGCAAGAAAGAGCGCGGCTGAAAATCGATCCGCACCGGCACGATGGAGCCGGGAGCCGGTTCGATCCACACCTGGAAAGGCGTTTGCCGGCCGGTTCGCAGGTTGCGGACCTTGCCATTGATGTGCATGAGGCGGGCGGCTCCGGCACCCTGCTCCGCCGAATCCAGTTCGAGCGAGTACCTCTGCTCATTGTAGACGTAGCGGCCCACGGAGTGCCGGGAGCGTTGCTTCAGGAGAGCTGCCAACTCGGCCAGAAAGCCTCCAGGGACCGAGTTCGGTTCGGGCCACGCGGATTCGCGCCAGGTCACGCCGGCCCGAAGCTCAGCCTGAGCTTGATCGATCAATCGTTGGTCGGACCAGCGGGTATCGGAAGGAAACTCGAAATGGGTGAGGGCGCTTCGGCTATGGCCGGCAGTGTGCTGTCCGCTGATCGCGCTGTAAATGCTGCGTCCAGCTTGGGGAGTGTCGAAGGCTTTGCGGGCATGCTCGAGGCTTTCCTCGGGAGAGGATGTCATCACGCCGAAGTAAGAGGATTCGCTGATGGCGGAACCGGACCCGATGACCACTTCCTGGATCCAGCCCATGCGGTTCAATCCGTGCGCCCGTTTCGGATCGGAGCCCGCGGCGAAAAAGAACGTGGTCCGCGTGGACGCACCCTCCGTGGCTTCCTCAATCGAGGCCGTACCTCCTCCCACGTCCGCACGCCGGAAGATCGTGATCCCGAGCAGCAGAATGGCCGCGTTGGCTTGATAGCGCCGAAGCCGGACGACCGGCGCGGATCCGGCCAGGTTTGCCGCCGGCGATTGAGGCGGTTTGGGCAGGCCCGTGCGCCAGGGGCGGCACAAGAGCGCCAGAAACAGTCCCGCGAAGCTTCGCCTGGGATATAGCCTCATTTGCCGTTCGCCAATCTCCCAGTATAGGCAGTATAGGCACCTCAGGTTGACTTGCTGCCCCGACACCTGCTTAACTATAGTTAAATTACCTCCATGACCCCCACCAGACAGGCACGCGAGCACTCCCTGGCTGACGTGCATTCCACTGTCGTCACCTCGCAGCCCTCTTTCTGGAAGCGCATGTTTGCGTTTGCGGGGCCGGCCTATCTGGTCTCTGTGGGCTACATGGATCCCGGAAACTGGGCCACCGATCTGGAAGGCGGCGCGCGCTTCGGCTATCGTTTACTTTGGGTCCTGGTCATGTCGAACGCCATGGCCGTGCTGCTGCAAACCCTGGCCGCGCGGCTGGGCATCGTAGGCGGGCGCGACCTGGCGCAAGCCTGCCGCGAAGCTTATCCGCGCAAGGTCAACCTGGCGCTGTGGGGCCTGTGTGAAATCGCCATCGCCGCCTGCGACCTGGCCGAAGTGCTGGGCGCCGCCATCGGGCTCAACCTGCTGTTTCATATCCCGCTCTTGTTCGGCGTGCTGCTGACGGCCGCCGACACCCTGCTGCTGCTTTGGTTTCAGAGTTTCGGCATTCGCATGATCGAAGCCATGATCCTGTCGCTGATCGCGGTCATGGCAGGCTGTTTCTCGATCGAGGTATTTTGGGCCAAGCCGTCGGCCGGCGAGATGTTGAGCGGCCTGGTTCCCAACCTGAATCGAGACAGCCTGTACATCGCCATCACCATGCTGGGCGCCACCGTGATGCCGCACAACATGTATCTCCATTCGGCCCTGGTGCAGACGCGCAACATCGGCCACGGCCAAGCGGAGAAGCGCACCGCGTGCCGGTACAATCTGATCGATTCGGTGGTGGCGTTGAACGGCGCGATGTTCGTGAACATCGCCATCCTGGTGCTGGCGGCCGCGGTCTTCTTCCAGCGCGGGATCGTCGTCACCGAAATCCAGCAGGCCCACGTGTTGTTGGAGCCGCTGTTAGGCACCAGCCTGGCGGGTGTCCTCTTCGCGGTGGCGCTGCTGTGCTCCGGCCAATCGTCCACACTCACGGGCACCCTGGCGGGCCAGGTGGTGATGGAGGGCTTCCTGAATTTCCGCATGCGGCCGTGGCTGCGCCGCCTCATCACCCGTTCCATCGCGATCGTTCCCGCGGCCCTCACCATCTACATCGCGGGCGAAAAAAGCACTCTCGGGCTGCTACTGCTGAGCCAAGCGATTCTGAGCATGCAGTTGCCGTTCGCCATCGTGCCGCTGGTCCATTTCACCAGCGACCGCGCGCGCATGGGTTCTTTTGTCAATTCGGGCTGGGTGCGGCTGGCGTCGTGGGCCACCGCCGCCATCGTCATCGGTCTCAATGTCCGGCTGGCGGTGCTGGCGATCGGGGAGTGGCTGGACCATGCCGGCCCGTGGCGGACGCTGGTGTGGCTGGTCACGGTTCCGACGGCTACGAGTATCCTGCTGCTTCTGGTATGGATTACGGTGGAACCGTTGGTGAACCGCAAACGCAAGCCCTTGCGCGCCCCGGTCACCCTGCCCGAAACCGCCGGCGCCGAAACCGCCGCGGCTCCGGTTTACAAGAGTATCCTGGTGCCGTTGGACCACAGCCCGCTGGACCGTCTGGCCGTCAGTCACGCCGCCGGCATGGCCAAACTGCACGGCGCAAAGGTATACCTTCTGCACGTGGAAGAAGGCGTCACCAGCCAGGTGTACGGCGGCGCATCCTCCACCGCCGAGGTCGAACTGGGCGGCCAGTACCTGGAACACATCGCCCAATCCCTTCGCGATCAGGGAGTTACGGTGGAGACCGCGGTTACGCACTCGCTCTCTCCAAAACGCGAAATCGTCCGCTATGCTCAGGAAGTGCGGCCCGATCTCTTGATTATGGGCGCGCACGGCCATGGCGGGTTCAAGGACCTGATCTTCGGCAATACCATCAACCCGGTGCGGCATGATCTGAACATTCCGATGCTCATCGTCAGGCCGGGTAAGACCTGACGGATTTTGGGACTCCCTGCCTCAACCCCGTGTCACAGAGCCACAGGGTGGCTGCCCTATGCAGTATTAACTCATGTGAAATCAATGGGATCAGTTGGTATGCCGCCTGCTTTAAACCCTAACGTGAAGCGCCGTCTCCTGCTACTCGCGGCTGTACTGTCCACCGGCATGGTGCCCTTGGGAAGCGCCACGCTGGAGCGGCTCAGCATGGACGACCTGATCGCCAAGTCCACGGCCATTGTCAGGGGTCAAGTGACCGGTTCGTGGGCGGCTTTCACCGGTTCCATCGTCTACACCCACTACCAGATCCAGGTCGCCGAGACGTTCAAGGGCCCGGCCCGGAACCTGGTGGAAATCGTGGTGACAGGCGGATCCGTCAACGGGATCCACCAGAACTTTGCCGGTTCGCCGACGCTCAACACGGGCGACGAGTTCGTCTTCTTTTTGTGGACCAGCAAGGCGGGGCTCACCCAGATCATGGGCCTCACCCAGGGGTTGTTCGCGGTGCCGCGGGACGGCTCCTCCGACCCGACGGCGACACGCCGCGCGAGCCGTGAACTGATGCTGGACCCGGCCACCGCGCGCCCCGTCAAGGACGCTGCGCTGAGCCTGCGGCTGAGTGACTTGCGTTCGCGCATTGCCAGGACATTGGCGGCCGGCAAGGGCGGTGGTGAGTAAGATGCCAATCGGGGACAGCTTCGGCCGTGCCAGCGCCTTGGCGGCGGCGGCATTGCTGCTTGCCGTCCCGGCCGAAGCCTATTACCACTACGTCCACTTCAACCGCAACGCCCTCGGCAGTCCGGTCCAGGAGAAGTTCGATCTCAACGCGCTCGGTCCTTCCAAGACTGTAACGTTTTACGTCAACGACAACGGACCGGCCGTGCTGGCGCCGGGAGACTCCTTCGGTTCGGTTCTGGGCGAAGTCAAGCAGGCGCTGGCAGCCTGGGATTCCATCAGCACTTCCGATCTGCGAGTGGCCTTTGGCGGTCTGGAAACCACGGGTCAGCCATCGAATACGCCAGGCGGCGACGTCATTTTCCTGGATCTTCCTCCAGGCCTGCTGGGCCAAGGCTCGCCCACTTCCTCCGGCACCACGATCCTGCGCGGTACGGTCATCCTCTCCAACAACACCAACCGGGGTCCGGGGCCAAGTTACCTGGAAGAGTTCTTCACCACCGCGGTTCACGAAGTGGGCCACGCCCTCGGCTTGCAGCATACCTGGACCGGCTCCGCCATGTCGCAGGACGTGATCCGCAACACTTCTCGCGCACGCAAACTGGATGCCGATGATGTGGCGGCCATTTCCGTTCTTTACGGTCACTCCGGCTGGCAGGCAAACTACGGTTCGATTTCCGGCCGCGTCACATACACCAACGGCACACCCGCCGCCTTGGCCTCGGTGGTGGCGCTGCGCGCCGACGGATCGGCCGTAAGCGCGCTCACCAATCCCGACGGCACATACCGGATCGATGGGATCCCGGCCGCGAATAACTACTTCCTGTACGTTCACCCGTTGCCGCCCGACGCCATCCCGTCCGACAATTCCGGGCTCCGGCCACCGGTGGACCAGAATGGAACGCTGCTCCCCGCCAGCGCGCCCTTCGGCACGATCTTCTATCCGGGAACGACGGATCCGCAGTCGGCGGCGAGCCTCCAGATCGACCGCGGCGGCAGCCAGAGCCGGGATTTTTCGGTCAGACCGCAAGCCACCGTGTCCATGTACGATATTGTGACGTACAGTTACCTGGAGCCCGGCACGCGTAGCGCAGCATACGCTCCCAGTGCCGCGGCGGTCGGCATCACTCCCCCCTATGTAAACACATCCCAGGGCGCCTTCCTGATCGTGGCGAAAGCCAACTCGGGCGATACACCGGTTCCCCAGTCCGTGACCATTCTGGGCGGATTCGGAGCTGCGGCCGGTCCATACCTCCAGCCATTTATTCCGGCTAACGGTTCCCAGCGCGCTTTGGCTCTCTACTACGGCATGCCCCTGGGCGTCGGGACCGGTCCGCGCCACATGGTTTTCAATATCGGCAGCGACATGTACGTCCTGCCGAACGCCATCAACCTGGTGCAGAGGGGCGCTCCGGTGGTCAGTTCGGTGACGCCCAATTTCGACGGCAGTGTCACGGTGAGCGGCAGCGGGTTGGGCAGCGACAGCCTGGTTTTCGTTGACGGCTTGCCGGCCACGGTGCAGACGCCCTATGCGGATTCCACCGGGTCGATCACGGTGTTGCCCCCGCAAGGCGCCAGCGGCCAGACTTCCAACGTCACCGTATTCAATTCCGACGGGCAGAACTCCACATTCCTGCAAGGGCAGAACCCGCTCACCTATACCTATCCGGCCTTGGCAACTCCGCAGATTTCTGCGGACAGGATCTCGCTGCCGGCCGGAGGCACAGCGCTGGTCAACATCACCGCTCAGAACACCCATTTCGTGGATGGCCAGGTGACCCTGGGATTCGGATCGGACGACGTCGCCATCCAGCATCTCTGGGTAGTCGGCCCGACCCAACTGCAGGCCAACATCGTGGTCTCCCCCAATGCGGTGCTGGGGACCTCGGAGATCAGCGTGATCTCGGGCTTCCAGGTGATGACCAACGCCAGCCCATTCCTGGTGCAATCCGCTAATCCGGCATTACCCGTGGTGGCGTTACCGGTCTTCAACGCCAATACGAGCCAACAGACCATCTACCCCGGTTCTACAGTTACGCTGTCTGGGACGAATCTGCCGGCCAACCCGCAGGTGACGCTGAACGATGCACCGGTGGCCGTGGTGTCCGCCAATTCGAGCCAGATCAATTTCCTGATTCCCGGTAATTTCCCGACGGGCTTGGCTTCGCTCAAAGTGATTGGGAGTGCAGTCACGTCCAACCCCGTGCTGGTGCAGATCGCCAGCCCGCCGCCGGTGATCCAAAGCGTGACCAATGCCGCCGGCGTGCCGTATGACTCCTCGCACTTTGCCAACCCCTCCGAGGTCGTCGACATATATGTGACCGGGCTCGACCCGGCCGTGCAGGCCAACCCTTCGCGCCTGCAGGTGACGGTCTCGGGTGTGGTCATGCCCGTGCTCTCCATCGCCCCGGCGTCCGGCAACCAGTTCCAGATTCAGACCATCCTCACGCAAGGGTTTGGCGGCCAGCAGGTGCCGGTGGCGGTCGTGGTGGACGGGTCGAGCAGCGCCGGCGTCCCGATCACCGTACGATAGCGGCTAAGGCGCTGGGTAACTGTGGCCCCGTAAGACTCATATTATTATCCCCGCTTCCCAAACCAACTGGCCGTACGAGTTTTGGCCCCAGCATTTCGCCTGGCTGTTCGCCATCAAAGCGCACGAATGATCCGCTCCCGCGGTGATGGATACGGCCCCGCTGATATTGACCTTGACCGGCACGGAGGACGCGCTCGCGGAACCATTAGCGACGGCCGCACCCCAGCACCAGACGGTCCCATCCACACGCACCGCGCAGGTGTGCACACCTCCGGCCGCGAGCGCGACTACGTTGGTCAGGCCGCTGACCGGAACCGGCACTGAGCTCGACGTCGTTGCGCCGTTTCCGAGTTGGCCGGAGTCGTTCAATCCCCAGCAGCGCACCGCGCCCGTGCTTAAGCTTAAGACTGCGCAGGTATGGAAGCTGGCCGCCGCGATCGAAACGGCCGTCACCAGATTGCTCACTGGAACGGGCGTGAGCCGGGTAGTAGTCGTCCCAAAGCCCAATTGGCCGAAATTGTTGTGGCCCCAGCAGCTTACAGTTCCGTCGTCAAGGATCGCGCAGGTGTGCTGCTGGCCTGTAGAGAGCCTCGTCCGGTGAGCGCGGGCGCCTTCTTCGCCGCTGAATCGCGCCGTGCCGAGGACGGTGGCGGCGAACAACGTGGCAAGTGTCAGGAAGCGAATCGGGAATCGCATGATCGGTCTCCTACTGGATTCAGCGGATGCGCGGTGCGAAATTAGCAGGGAATTTACCAGCCAATTTCCGGCTCGGATTTCGCTATAAAAGAGTAAGGGCACTCGATCGGATCCAGATAGGAGGCGAATTCCATGAAAGCGATGCGGCAATTCCTTCTCATTGTATTTGTAGGTGTAGGCTGTCTGATCCGTTCCGCGCCAATCCGGGCACAGACGGCGGATGAGGTCGAAAGGAGTATCGCCAACCTTCCGCCCGCGCAACGCGCGTGGGAACGCTTCCGATTTTGGATTGGCTCGCTTCCGCCGGAGCAACATCAACCGGACAAGGTGGAGGCGCTCTATCGCGCGTATCTGAAATCGCGGGGTTTCTCCGACACCGAGGTCGACGCCCAGCTCAAACTTGTCGATGAACAGGGCGCGCGCTCCGAGGTCGAACGCTGGAACCAGATCCTGACCGCCGAGAAGCCGCGCTTTAACACCAAGCCCAACGCATTCCTCGTTGAGATGGTCAAGAACCGCAAGCCGGGAACCGCTTTGGATGTGGGAATGGGCCAGGGCCGCAACAGCATCTGGCTGGCGCAGCAGGGTTGGGATGTCACTGGTTTCGACCCCGCCGAAAAGGCGGTCGCCCTGGCGAGGGAAACCGCCGGCAAGTTGGGAGTGAATCTCAAAACCGAGATCAGGCGCATGGAAGATTTCGATTTTGGAGAACGCCGATGGGACCTGATTGTGCTCAGTTATGTCGGCGGCCGCGGGTTAAACGGCGTGGTGCAGAAAGCGCTCAAACCCGGCGGAGTGCTGGTGATCGAAGGCTTCCATCGCGATGCCACCAAAGACGGGCCGATCGGCGCGGGCGTGGTTTTCGAAACCGGCGAGTTGCCGCCACTATTTCCCGAGTTGCGTGTGGTTCGCTATGAAGAACCGGTGGCCGACGCCGATTTCGGTCAGATCAAGGTCCGGCTGGTGCGGTACTGCGCCGAACGTCTGGAGTAGCCGGCGATTCGAAATCAGACGCCTCCCGCCCTACACCTAAGAGCTGATCCGGACGCCAACTGCAGTTGAAGACCAGGATTCCGGCTTATCGCGCTTACCCTGCTTTTCGCGTGCCATTCCATTCAGTTCGATCTGTTGTCACTTGTAAACAAGCCAATCGCCTCTGAAATCGTTTGACTGTGCGCAAGGACACACATCTCCGTTACTCGTATCATCGGCCATTGTTAGTCGCGAGTATGGCTGCGGTAAGCCGCCGCCATCACGCGAGAGTGACGGTTTGCAGGAAAGCGAACCCGCGCGTCGCGCCATGCCGGACTGGGGCGCGGGCGGTTTCCTGCGAGGAGGACGAGATAAGGCGCCGGATGAGGCACGGCAAGCGCCATCCGCATTCGCAAACAGGCGACAACACGAGGCAAAGGTCAAGAGCCCGTTAGCCAAACACGATTTGCCCCTGATTAAGGTGTACGAAGGGCGTTCCGTTGAGGTGACCTATGGATACAGGTACGATGTTCTTGCTGGGTGTTATTTGCGTGACTGTAGTGGTCACGTTGATTCTAGGACGCAAGCACGGCCAGGATATGGAAACGGAAGAGCGGCAGCGCCTCGAGCGCGAGCTCCTACGGGAAAGGGTGCGCCTGGCTGGGTTGGCGGCGCACCGTACCGAACGTGAGCGCCAGGCACGGGAGCTTGAAGAAGAGTTAGTCAGGGCAACCTCGCGCCGTTCCGTTAAAGGAAACGATATTGGCTAATCGGTGACCTGCCGGTGGGGCGAGCGGTTCCGTGCCCTCGGCCTCACTCGTAGCGGAGCGCTTCCACGGGATCCAGCCGGGCCGCCAGTCGCGAAGCAGCGGGATATCGCTCAAGAGGTCGTGCGCGATTTGGCGTTAATCTTGCCTGCCGATCCTCAGCAAACCGAGGGGATTTCCAAAACCGCAATCGCGTTGCTTCGGGTACCAGGTCTGCGAGCCTTTCAGTTGAATCGCGTGGGCTTGACTACTGAAACCTTTTGGAGATTCTGAAACTCGCTGGGACGGGGTTGGAATCCGAAATATTCCGAAAACATCTGGGTATTTTTCTCGAACGCTGCGCACCCTGACGATGTGCACCGCGCGCCACTTGGCGGGAAACGGCTGTTTTGGTGGCTTGCTGGATCAGGGCACGGTTGGCGCGGTCAGAAGCGTAAGCCCAGGAAGCGGCGCATCAGATCCCGGCGGACCACCCCAGCTCTTCGCCTCCATTCCATACCCAATTTCAGCCATGCTGATCAGCGAGAGGGCAAGCGGTCGGCCAGCGAGAATAGCCTGATACACGGGGCCAAAGAGTGGTTCTTGAACAGGAATGAGATGACGTCGGTGTCAACAACCGCCGGCGTTGTGGCGTCCATCAGAGCGCGACCGGTCGGGAGGATTCGTTCCGAAGCGCCCGAATCAAGGCCACGAATTCTTCCGCGCCTTGCGAGTCATGTTCGGTGTCGGCCCTCAGATCCGCGGCGCTGACCGGCGGCTTCAACACAACGCCCGCTGGCAACTTGACTTGATCTCCTCGAGTGTCCTTTGGTTCCGTCCTTCGCGGCATCGGAACTCTAGTGTACCGCGCAGTCGCCGCGCCGTTGCGGTCTGAAGGACCAGGGTTTACTCGTAGCGGAGCGCTTCCACCGGATCCAGTCGGGCCGCGCGCCCCGCGGGCCAGATGCCGAAGAACAGTCCTACGCCTACCGAGACGATCACGCCCAACGCCGCCGCCCATAGCGGCACGGCCGTCGGCAGGTTTGGAAACACCAAGCCCGCCAGGCGGGAAATGGTCCACCCCAGCATCAGTCCCAGCAGTCCGCCCATGGCGGTCAGCACTACCGCTTCGGTGAGGAACTGGACGATGATGTCGCTGCGCCGCGCGCCCACGGCCTTGCGAATGCCAATCTCCCGCGTCCGTTCCGTAACGCTCACCAGCATGATGTTCATTACTCCGATGCCACCCACCAGCAGGCCGATCGAGCTGAGAATCACCATGACCACCGCGACTGTCGCGGTCACGCTGTGGAACTGTTCGATCATCTGCTCGGCCGTGGTGATGGAGAAGTTATCCGGGGCGCTGAAACCCACCCGCCGGGAAAGCCGCAAGACCGCCCGCACTTCGTCCTGCGCCCGGTCCACCATCCCCGGGTAGGCAATCGTGATCAGCATGTGTTCCTTGGCGTTGGGGAACATCTTGCGCATGGTGAAATAGGGAATCAGCACGCGGGCGTCGTCCTGGCCCGGCAGCGAATTCGCCGGCCGGTCCATGACGCCGATCACCATCATCTCGTGGCCATCCACTTCGATCCATTTGTCGACCGGGTCCCCGTCGGGCAGCAGGCGCTTTTGGATGTCCTCGCCAATCACCACAACCGGCATGTGATGACGGTTTTCGGTGTCGGTGAAGAAGCGGCCGAACTTCATGGTAGTGCCGCCGTAGGCGTAGCCTTCCTCGGTGCCGCCCATCTGGATGCCGGTGTAGTCGTTGCCTTTGTAGCGTGCCGCGCGGATGCCCTGACCCGGCATCAGGTAGGGGCTGACGTGCTCCACCGACGGGCAGCGTTCGGCGATGTCGCGCGCGTTCTCCAGCGTCAGCGGAGGCCTTTGCCGCTCGGCGCGCGTCGCGTTGCCCATGGCCGTGGTCTTGGTGACAATCACCGTGGTGGGCCCGAAACTGCGCAGCAGGCCGGTGATGGCGCCATCCAGCCCGGCGATAATGGAGCCGACGCCGATCACCGCGCCGGTGCCGATGATCACCCCGAGCACGGTGAGGAACGAACGCATCTTGTGCTCGCGCACCGTGGCCAGCGCCATGATAATCGACGAAGTCACCGACCGTGCCGTCATTTTTCGGCCCTCAGCGCCTCGATCGGATCGAGTTTGGCAGCGCGCTGCGCCGGGTAGATCCCAAAGAAGAGTCCCACTGTTGCCGAGAGCGCCACTCCCAGAACCACCGCCGTGACCGGAACCGACATGGGCACCGCCGTCAGATTGCGGACCAGCACCGCCACAATCCAGGCGAACGTTACGCCGATCACGCCTCCCATGGCCGAGAGCATGGACGATTCCACCAGAAACTGGTTCAGGATGTCCTGACGCCGCGCGCCGACGGACTTGCGGATGCCGATTTCGTGCGTGCGCTCCGTAACCACCGCCAACATGATGTTCATGATGACCACCCCGCCCACCACCATGAAGACCGAAACCACGCCCACGGCCGTTGCCGCAATGGCGCCGGTCAACTGGTTCCAGAAGTCCACCAGGGCGTCGGAGGTGAGCATCGCGAACGTGTCGTCGTCCTTCGGCCCCAAGTGCCGGTAGGCGCGCAGGAGCATGCGGGTCTCTTCCTGGGCCTGCATCAAGTGCTCGTGATCGACGGCCGTGGCCGCAAAACTCATCCCGCTGCGCGACCCCCAAATCTTGAAGTACGTCTCAATCGGAATCACTACGAAGTTGTCCTGCGACTGGCCGAAGATCGACCCCTTGACCTTCGACACGCCCACCACCTGAAACGGGATGCCCTCCGCCACGATGGTTTGGCCGAGGGCGGACTGGTTGGGAAAGAACTTCGTCTTGATGTCGTTGCCGATGAACGCCACGTTCATACGCCGGAAGTTTTCGGTCTCGGAAAGAAAGCGGCCGTCAGCCGCCTCGTAATTAGAGATCACAGCCATGTTGGGCGAGGCCCCGGTGAGTCCCACGCCTTCGGCGGTTTCCTTGCCGACGTGAATGTTCAGCCCGCGGCCGGCCTGCATGCCGATTTCCTTGGTGAGCGTCACCCGCGAGCGTAGAAACTCGAACTCCTCGCGGCTCAACTGCGGGTTACGGCGCAACAGCTCGAGGAACTTTTTCAGGTCGCGCTGAGTCATGAAGATGCGCGTGACGGTGTACCCGTCGGCCCCCATGCTGGAGATGTTGTCGGCGATCACGCGGTCCATGCCGGAGATCACGGACATCACCGCGATCAGCGTGGTGGTGGCCAAAATGATGCCCAGGAGCGTGAGGAAACTCCGCAGCTTGCTGCTGCGAAGGGATTGGACGGCGCCCTTGACGGCTTCCCAAAACGACGCGTTACGCGTGGTCATTCACAACCTTGACGCTTTTCGGATCGAGATCTTAACCAGCTCTATTGTGGCACAGCGCATTCGTGAGGCGCAGGCGAGACCGCGGCGAAACCGCCTGCTCCACTGGTTTCCGGAAATGCATTTCCCGAACCTCAGCATTAACCCGTTTGTTTTCAACGGCAATCGAGACCGTTTGGGAAATGCATTTCCCAAACCTTGGGCAGGCTGGTCAAGTTAGGGTTGGCGTGTGGTTTACCCAACTCATGATTGCCTGGTCCGCCCAGAACCGGTGTGGGTTCCGGGCCAGGAATCCCAGGTGGCCGCCGTAGTCGGTAGCCACCAACTCGACCAGCGGGTTTCGACGGATCTCCTCCGATTCGAATATCGGGAAGGGAATGAACGTATCGTCCCGCGCCTGGATCAACAGGGCCGGCACCCGCAGCCCCGCCAGGAACCCGATCGAGGACTGCGTCCGGTAGTAATTCCTGGCGTTTCCGAACCCGAACGAGGGCGCGGTAATGCGGTCGTCTAACTCCATCAACGAGCGCATCCCGGCCAAATCCTGAGCGGTGTAGCCGCGGGTCGCAATCAATCGCGCTCGCATTTTTCGCACGAAGCGCGCTTCGTACAGGCGGTTCTCCGGATCGGCGAGGCGGCGTGCGCAGGCGTCTAAATCGAGCGGTGTCGAGACCCCGCAGACTCCGCGGATCCACGGCCGCGCCGCCTCGCCCATTTCACCTGCCAGCTTCAGCACTACGTTGCCGCCGAGCGAGAAGCCCACCAGGAAGAACGGACCGCGCCCGGCTTCGCGCAACTGGCGCAGCACGGCCAGCAGGTCGCTGGTCAGCCCCGCATGGTAAAGGGTATGGCAGTGCCGCTCGGTGCCGCCGCACGTGCGCATGTGGAATCGATGGGCCGCGAAGCCGGCCCGCAACGCGGCTGCACTCAGACTGCGAACGTAGCCCGCCTCGCCGGAGCCTTCCAGCCCGTGAACCATGACGATCTCCCCGGCGGCCGGCGCCTGGGGCCGCTGCGATTGCACCAGCACCTGAACGTCCGGCTCGGTGCGATAGAGCCGGCTCTCCACGGGAAAGAGAGCGCCGGCTTCGGGCCTTTTCCAGTAGTGCGCGGCGATGGTCTGCAGGTGCGGGTTGCGGAAGATCGGGTTGAATGGTTCCATGAAGGCCGGGAAACTGTAGTATAAAGAAAGTCCGCTTATGCGTACCGTGATCATTGCCTTGCTCTGCGCCGCGGCGCTTTTCACCGGTTCAGCCGCGGAAACGGCCCGGCCGTCCCCCGCCTTTTCCATCCTGCAAACCGGCTCCGCGCCATTGCAGCTGAGCCAGTACAAGGGCAAGGTCGTAGCGCTGGCGTTTATCTACACCACATGCCCCCATTGCCAGCATCTCACCGGCGTGCTCAACCAGATCGCCAAGGACTATTCGGCCCGCGGCGTACAGGTGCTGGAATGTGCCTTCAACGCCGACGCTGTCCAGACCATGCCTGAATTTCTGCAGCGGTTTGCTCCGCAGTTTTCGGCCGGATACGCCACGCGCGCCTCCGTCTTGTCGTACTTGCAGTACTCGACGGATGACCCCCGGCCGCTCTACGTGCCGCACATGGTCTTCCTTGACCGCACCGGCGTGATTCGCGGCGACTATCCGGGCGAAGGTCCGTTCTTCCAGGATCCCGACGGGAACATCCGGAAGGAGCTGGACAAGATGCTGCAGGGGCCGACGCCCGCTAGGGCAGCCGCGAAGTAGGGTATGAGGCAGGCGAGGACGCCTGCCTTACTCTAGAAACTCACTTTCACGCCGAGTTGCATGCCACGGCCGCCACCGTCAACTCCGGTGATGTAGCCGAAGGTGGCATTGGAGACATCGGTTTGGGGCCGGCTGAACTGTGGCGTGTTGGTGAAGCTGAAGGCCTCCATGCGGAACTCCATCCTGATCCTCTCGGTGAAGCTGAAAATCTTAAAGAGGGAAGCGTCTGCGTTGAAGAAGTTCGGACCGGAGAAAATATTGCGGCCCGAAGAGCCGAAGCGCACACCCGTGGGCTGCGCGAAGCTGGCCTGGCTGAACCAGGGGCTGCCGCCCTTGGACGGTGTGTTGATCCCGTAGAGCAGTTGGATCGGCGCCACCTGGTCGGCAGTCTGGCTGCTGCCGGGTGTGTTCAAGGAGTTGCCGTTGGCGGTAAACGTCATGGGCAATCCCGTCATGAGGGTGAGGATTCCGTTCACCTGCCAGCCGCCCAAGGTCTTCGCCGCCAAACCATGGCTTAGCCATTTCTTCCCGACACCGAAGGGCAAGTCGTAGACATAGCTCTGTACGAAACTCTGGTGGCGGTCGAAATCGGTGCGGGCATAGCTTCGGCGCGGGTTGATATAGTTCCAGATGTTGCCATCGTCGCTCGTCTGGAAGCTCATGCCTTTCGCTAAGGTATACGACGTGGTAATCGACAGGCCGTTGTAGAAGCGGCGGTTCAGCTTCACCTGCAGACCGTTGTACATGGAAGAGTAGCCCACGAAGTACACCGTAGTATCGGCCGTGCGTTTGAACTGCTGGTACTCGGGCCGGCCATTCACGCCCAGTCCCATCTGGTCGGCGGTAGTGGGAACGTTGAGGTTGTAAGTGGCCACCGAGCGCACGCCGTGGTTGCCCACGTAAGCCACGTCCAGCGTGAAGTGCAGCGGCAGAGACTGCTGCACGGAGAAATTCCAGGACTCCACGTAGGGGTTCTTGAAGTTCGTGGGGATCACGAAGTTGGACTGGGTCAGCGACGGGTTGGTGATGATCCCGTTGGAGGGAATCACGGCGAGTTGGGGCGCCGGGAAACCGGTTGCCATCGATAAGAACTGGCTGGCGCCTGTCACGGCGGGCTGGTAGGCGCTGGCGCCGGTGTTGTACTGATTGTTCTGCTTGACCGGGAAATTGTAGGCGTAGGTGTTATCCGGGAATGGCGTATAACTGACTCCATAACCAAGGCGGAACACCGTAGCGTTGCTAAGGCGGTAAGCCGCTCCGAAACGGGGGGCGAAGTACTTATAGTGCGTCGCCATGCCCAAGTTCATCGGGTTGCCGCCGATGCCGGCCAGCACCAGCGTGTTGTTGACCGGGTTGTAGTTGGAGAAGCCGCCGGGGAATCGCGGGGTGGCGGGCGGGTAAAATTCCCAGCGCACGCCGAAATCGAGTGTCAGCTTGGGCGTGACCTGCCACTTGTCCTGACCGAAGGCAAAGAACTGATGGGCGCGCAGAGCCGGGAAGTAGGCGGCGATGTCGCGACCCCCGTTCGACGGCTGATCCAGCAGGAAGCTGGCCATGTTGTTCTGCGGGCCGGTCTTCGCCCCGGGGATCGAGGTTTGGGCGGTGTCGAATTGGAACAAGCCGCGCGGGTTGACGGTCTGGGTCTGGAGCAAGTCGTCGCGCAGGCGGCGATAGTCGCCGCCCCACTTGATGGTGTGATTGCCGATGGTCTTAGTCCAGGTGTTGACGACGTTGATGTTCACCTCGGCGCGGTGCCAAGGGAGGCTGGCCGAATAGCCCACCAGCGGGGTGGTGAAGCCGCCGTTCACGTTGATGCTGGCGAGGCCACTGGTCCACTGGTCGATATTGACACCCGGAATGCCGATGTTGGTGGAAGCGTTAGTCCCGTAATCCGAGTTGAGGGCATCGTTGTGGTAGTGCGCGGCGCCCACGCGGAACTCGCTGATCAGCGAAGGGGAAAAAATCCGGTCGTAGTTGATGCCGGCGCTGTAGGTTTTCTGAATGCTGGTGCCCTCAAATGCGGTGTTGCTGGTCGGCGCCCACCCGCCGGCCAGACCAAAAATCGGCGCCTGGTAGACCACCGGACGGGCGTAGCTGAACCGGCCGCTCAGGCGGCCTTTGTCCGAGTGGGCATCGTCAATCTTGACGTCGAACGAGTTGGTGTCCTTGGTGAACGGCAGTTGCGCGAAATAGTTGTTGCTGGGGGCGGACAGGCTGGACGGCTGGTTCTCGCCCGGCACCAGGTTCACAAGCTTGGTGGCGATGGGGCTGATGCGGTTGGAGGGAATGATGTTGTTCCCAAACGGCGTCCGGCCGGTCCCATCCGCGTTGCCGGTTGCGGGGTCGTAGACCACCACCGGGGTGGCGAGGGTCAGCCCGGAGCTCAGGTTGCCGCCGCGCCAACTCGACGGGGGAATGGTGCCCAGGTTGGTATTGGCTTCATGGTCGGTGACGCGCAGGAAATCGCCGAAGAAGAACAGTTTGTTCTTCTTGATCGGCCCGCCGATATTGCCTCCGAAGTAGTTGTAGGCCAGGTGGCCCACGGAAGCATCGAAGAAGTTGCGCGCGTTCAAGGCACTGTTGCGGAGGAACTCGTAGCCGGCGCCATGGAAGTCGTTGGTTCCGGATTTGAGGATCACGTTGGTGTTGGCGCCCGAGGCGCGGCCGAGTTCGGCTTCGAAGTTGCTGGTGGACACGTCCACCGTCTGGATAGCCTCGATCGGCGGCACCATGATCTGCAGCAGGCCGGTGCGCTCGTTGTTGTCGATACCCTCGATGGCGTAGCTGTTGCCCTGCCGCATCTGGCCGTTGACTTCGGTTTGCAAGGAGCTCACCGCGTTGAAGAATTGCGAGTGCTGGAACGTTGCGCGGGTGGTTCCCGGCACCAGGTTCAAGAGCGCCTGGTAATTCCGCTGCGTGCCCAGGGGCAGAGCCGCCGTCAGGACGGCTTCGATCTTGGCGCCGGTGTCGGCCCGGTCGGTCTGCAGCAGCGGCGGCGCGCCCGTGACCTCGATGCTTTCCGTCACGTTGCCTGGCGTCAGTTGAACATCCACGCGGGTGCTGCTGTTGACGATGAGGGCGATGTCCTTGCGGCTTTCCTTCTTAAATCCCGGTTGCTCCACGGTGACCATATACTGGCCCGGGGCGAGATCGGGGAAGGTGTAATTACCGCTTTCGTTGGTTTGACCGTTGCGGGCGCCACCGGTGTTCACTTCCGTGATGGTTACCTTGGCTCCGGCGACTACGCCGCCGGTGACGTCGGTGACGGTGCCCAGAAGGGTTGCGTTAACCGCCTGAGAATAGGCCGAACTGGCGCCAAAGGCCGCCAGGAGAAGGGAAAAGCAGATCGAACGTAGACCTTTCATGAAACAACTCCCATTACATTCTGGATTGTGGGGCGATACCCACCCTTGACGCAGATTATAAGATCTGGCACTCCCGGAAGCAATATCGATAAGCGCAATCGACAAGAGCAATGGACTAGAGCCAGGACTAGGACTCCCAGGCCTCCGAGCCGAAACGTGGGCTGCCGCTCACTCCTCCAATGAGAGGATGTACACGCGCCCGCCCGCGTCCCCGGCAACAATACGCCGGTCATCAACGAAAGCGCAACAACGGGCCGGCGCATCGCACTGGAATGTAGCCAGGAGCAGGCCCGTGTCCAGTTCCCAAACTTTCAACGTCCGGTCCAAAGAAGCGGAAGCCGCCCGCTCCCCGTCGGCCGTGAGCGCCACTCCATAAACGCGGCCCGAGTGGCCCTCCAGGCTCTGCTGGATGCAGCCGGTCTCCAGGTCCCACAGCTTCACCGTGTGGTCCTCTGAGGCGGAAAGCACGCGCTTCCCGTCGGCCGTCACAGCCACGCCCCGAACATCGGCGGAGTGGCCTTTGAGGGTGAGCAGCATTCGTCCCGTCGCCAGGTCCCACACTCCCAGCGTGCGGTCCATCGACGCGGAAACGGCCCGCTTTCCATTCAATGTCACCGCCACGGCAGAGACAAGATCGGAGTGGCCTCGGACCCACCGCGGCCCGTTTCCAACTCGTCGAGAGCCTGGTCCGGCAGAAGGGTTCCCATCGTTTGACATTCCGGAAGTCTGGATGCTCAAAGTGCGGAGCAGGCGGCCGTTCGCCAGGTTCCACACCTTCAGCGTTTGATCGTAGGACGCGGAGACCGCCCGCTTCCCATCCGCGGTCACGGCTACGCCAACCACTGACCCGGTGTGCCCCTCCAAAGTGCGCAGCACGCGGCCGTTCGCCAGGCTCCACACCTTCAGCGTCTTGTCCTCGGACGCGGAAATCGCCCGCTTGCCGTCGGGCGTTACCGCCACGCCATGGACCCGGCCCGAGTGACCTTCGAGCGTCCGCAGCAAGCGGCCGGTCGCCAGGTCCCACACCTTCAGCGTTTGGTCCCTGGACGAGGAAACCAGGTGCTTCCCGCCCGGCGCTACCGCCAGACCGGTAACGGCTTCCGAGTGGCGTCCCAACGCCCAACTGGCGCCGCCACTCTTCAGGTCCCACACCTTCAGGGTTCTGTCCTCGGACGCGGAAACCGCCCGCGCCCCATCCATCGTCACCGCAACGCCCGAGACGGAATCGGAGTGGCCTTCCAACGTGCCCAGAAGGTGCCCGGTCTCCAGGTTCCATATCTTCAGCGTGTTGTCCCAGGATGCTGAAACCACCAGCTTGCCGTCCGCTGTCACCTTCACATCGCGGACACTACCGGAGTGGCCTTCCAGCGTGCGCAGGGCGCGGCCCGTCGCCAGGTCCCACACCTTGAGTGTTCTGTCGTCGGACGCGGAAACCGCCTGCCTCCCGTCCGCCGTTAACGCTACGGCCCAGACAGCAGCAGAATGGCCTTCCAGCGTTCGCAAGTCACGACCGGTCTTGAGTTCCCACACTTTCAGGGTGCTGTCCCATGACGCTGAAACCGCCCGCGTTCCATCAGCCGTTACGGCCACGCCACTGACAAGATCGGAGTGGCTTTCGACCGTGCGTAGCGCGCGGCCGGCCGCCAGATCCCACAGCCTCAGAGTGCCGTCCCAGGAAGCGGAAATCGCCCGCGTCCCGTCCGGTGTAGCCGCCACGCCGCAGACAGGAGCGGAGTGGCCTTCGAGCGTGCGCACCGCAAGACCAGTCTCCAGATCCCAAACGGCCAGGGTTTTGTCCCAGGAAGCGGAAATAGCCCAAGCACCCTCCGGCGTCAAGGCGACGCTCCGGACATCGGCGGAGTGACCTTTCAGCGTGCGCAGCAAGCGGCCCGTTCCCAGTTCCCACACCTTCAGCGTGCCGTCCGCGGACGCGGAAACCGCCCGCTTACCGTCACCCGTCACCGCCACACTCCAAACGGGACCGGAGTGGCCTTCGAGGGTGCGCAACATCGCTTTGCCGGGGGGATCCAGCGCGGGTTGCAGGGCCCGCACCCATGGTCTCGGCGCTCCCATGGTGATTTCGTCGAGGAACTTTTCGATTGCCGGAACCTCCCGATACGGCAGCAGCCGCCCCACCATCTGCGATGCGAACTGCCGGGCATCCTTCTCGAGCACATGCGCCGAGAGCCGGACGGCGCCATGGATCCATTCCAGCGCCTCCCGGTTCCCGTACTCGGCGCGCACGTAATCCAGTTGCAGGTCGTGCAACCGGATGCCGCCATCCGCCCCATCGCGCCGCGCCAGCGAGAGCCCTACCAACCGGTCCGCCGTTTCGAGCGCCTTGCCTTCATCCAGGTTCCACAGGGTCTGCTGCACGGCCGGCGCCACCACCATGTTTTCCAGGACCACGGCCAATGCCAGGTAACGACTTCGATCCGGGCCATCCAACGCATCCACGCTCACCTGAATCGCCCGGAACAGCGTTGTGTGCGGCTCCGGGAACCGGGCCTCGATCCGGGCCAGGTCAGCACGGCCCAGATGGCCGAGCACAATATCCCAGTGAACCAAAGGCTTACCCCTGAGTTGGGCGCCGATCATGGCCAGCGCCAGCGGCAGATTCTGGCACTCCCCGATCACTCGCTCGGCTTGCGCCGGAAGCATCGTTGGGTTGGGAAGCCCGGCCCAACGGGCAAGCACTTCGCGCGCTTTAGCCTCGCTGAGGAGGTCGGCAGTAAATTCGCGCGCGCCAAAAGTGGGGGCGATTTCCATGTCGCGGGTGGTGATCAGGAGACGCGAGCGCGGCGCTTCGGTCCGGAACGGGTCGATGTCGCCGGCGCGCCAGACATCGTCCAGCACAATCAGCGCCGCCATGTCCCGTAACGCATTGCGGTACTGGCTGGCGCAGGCTTCCGCGCCCTCATAGGCGCCGAGCAGGCGGTCGAGGCCGGGCACCGCCTTCATACGCCGGTCAAAGCCGAGTCCGGATTCCTTGCCGATGGTGAACCAGAAGATGCCGTCCGGAAAGGCGTGCTGCACTACCGCGTCCCGGCACAGGGCCTGTGCCAGCACCGTCTTGCCTATGCCGCCCATACCCTGCAATGCCGTGAGCGCCAGGTTGCGGCTGGCTGCTTCCTGAAACAGCGCGTCGCGCAGCGCGTGGAGGATCTCCGGGCGGTCCACGAAGTTTTCGGGCAGCGCCGGCGCGTTGTTGTAGCGCGCTACGCCGGCTCGGGGCGCCGAGACCGGAACCCCCTTGCCGATGCTTGCAAGAAGCTCCTGGAATCGCTGCGCGTAGTGTGTCGGGTCGCTGAAGTCGAGCAGTTGGAGGGGGTAGAGACGGAGCCACATCTTGCCGCGGTTTTCCACCCGCAGCGGGATGACACGCTTGCCCGCATCGAGCGCCCATCCCTGCTCCGCCCGGCACGTGTCCGACGTGAACGACCCTTCGGACACAAGCGCCAGCACCACCTGCGCCCGGTCGAGCGCGGCCTCGATTTCGTTGGTCCACCGGTCGCCAGCCAGCAGCCGCTCGGTGTCGAGCCAAGCATCGATGCCGCGGGATGCCAGATCGCGTTGCAGCCGCACGGCGAGTTCGCCGCCATCGCGGTGGGCGTACGAGATGAATACGGTTGGGAACTCAGGCATCGATTGCGGCAAGACCATTATGTATGAACCTGGGGTGATCGCAAGCTGGTGTGGCGAAGTTCTACGACGCTGGCGTGCGCTTGCGGACTCCAGGAACTCCCGGAGTGGCGGATAATAAAGACGATGACCAACACCCTCGGTTTGGTGATGACCGGCGGCGGCGCTCGCGGTGCTTATCAAGCCGGTGTTCTCAAACGCATCGGCGAGATCCAGCGCGTGCGAGCAGAAGGCAATCCTTTTCCCATCATTGGAGGCACCTCGGCCGGGGCAATCAACGGTTCCGCACTGGCGTCGGGAAGCGACGATTTTGCCCTTGCCACCGAAACCCTGGCGCAGGTTTGGGCCGGCCTCAGACCGTCGGATGTCTTTCGCTGCGATGGCCTATCGCAGGCCCGTAACTCGCTTACCTGGATCATGGATCTCTCTTTTGGAGGCGTTCTGGGAGGCGGTAACGCGCGCTCTCTACTGGATGCGTCTCCTTTGAGGCACTTTCTCGCCAAGCACTTAGAGTGCGACCGCATCAACGCTAACATCAAGCGCGGCTATCTGTATGCCCTGGCTATTTCCGCGACTAATTATAATTCGGGTAAGAGTTACCTCTTCCTGCAAGGAAAGAAAGGGCATCCGATGTGGAATCGAAGCCGGCGAGTGACGCTTGCGACTAAAATCACCGTCGATCATGTTTGCGCGTCGGCCGCTATTCCTTTGGTCTTTCAGCCGGTAAAGCTTCAAACTGCGCGCGGCACGGCATTTTTCGGCGACGGTTGCGTGCGTCTGCAGCAGCCTCTCAGCCCGGTCATTCGCCTGGGGGCGGAAAAGATCGTCGCTATCGGCGTCCGCTGCGAGAAGCGCGAACACCAGGAAGAAGCCACCGATGAGAGAGATCCCGCGCTGTCGCAAGTCCTGGGCATCCTGTTCAATGTCATGTTCCTGGATCACCTGGCTACCGACATCGAGCATCTGGAGCGGCTAAACCGGTTGCTCAGCAGCGGCCAGATCAGCCAATCGGGTATCGATGGATGCGAAAGGATGCGCCCCCTGCGATCGTTGCTCATCACACCCTCCCTGGATTTGTCCCACGTGGCGGAGCAACACCAGAGAGACATGCCATATCTCATCCAGTACTTCATCAACAGTTTGGGACGAGATGCGGCTTCGTGCTCGGATCTCATGAGTTACCTGCTGTTCACCTCGAAATACACCAGGGATCTGATCGAAGTCGGATACTACGACGCCGAAGAACGAATCGACGAGATTGAGGCGTTCCTTTACTCTTCCAGCGAGCCAACCGGCAACAACGTTCCGCGGCGCAGCACGCGGGCGGCTCAGGTCAAGCAGTAGCCCCCCGCTGAAATTTTCCTCAAAAATACCCTCTTGACAGCCAATAGCAATTTGCAATATACTGATCACAGATTGCGATAGGCTTATGCGGCTCGGTGAAAAACTCCGGTACCTGCGGGAAGTCGAGGGCACGCTCCGCGGCCTGGACCGCGAGCTCTCACAGGTGGAAATGGCCCGCCTGATTCAGAAGGAGCTCGGCAAATCCATCAGCCAGAGCTACCTCTCGCAGATCGAGAGCGGCACGCGGCCGCACCTGACCAATTCCACCCGAATGTTGCTGGCGCGATTTTTCAAAGTGCATCCCGGCTACCTGGTGGACGACCCGGAAGGGTTTCAGAACGAACTGCTTTCGGACATCGGGGCGCTGGAGGACAAGCTGGACCTCTGGCTGGTATCGGGCGCCGAGCGATTCTGCCGCGACGCCGAACTGCACCACGCGCTGCTTACCGTCGCCAAGCACAACGACTCGCGTATGTGCCTGGTCCTGATCGGCACGATTCTGGAAAATCCGGGGCTGGCCGAACGGTTAATTGAGGTGTTGAAGGCCCCGGTTCCCGCGGTTGCAACCAAACCGAGGAGGCGTTCATGACATGGTCTGATTTCTATTTGGTCTGTTTCCTGGTGGGTTTCGGCCTGAGCGTGCTGGCGCTTCTGGCCGGCAGCGTGCACTTGCATTTGCCGCACCTGCACTTTCATCATGGCGTTCATCTGGGCCACGCGCCCAGCCACGGCGGCGGGCAGGAGGCGTCGTGGTTCAACATGGGGACCTTGGCCGCCTTTCTTGCCTGGTTCGGCGGCATCGGCTACCTGCTGTCGCACTATTACGGGGTATGGTTCGCCGTGGCCCTGGCCATCGCCACTCTGAGCGGCTTGGGCGGCGCGTCGCTGGTCTTCTTGTTTCTGGCCAGGGTTCTGATGCAGCGCGATGAAGCGCTCGACCCGGCCGATTTCGACATGGTCGGCGTGCTCGGCCGCCTCAGCATGCCCATCCGCCAGGGGGGCACGGGCGAACTGATTTACTCGCAGGAAGGCACGCGCCGGGTCACTGGCGCGCGCGCCGAAAACGGCGCCGTCATCGCCAAAGGCGTGGAAGTGGTGGTGACGCGCTACGAGAAAGGAATTGCGTACGTGCGCCCGTGGGAGGAGTTCGCGGGCGAATCGGAGACGAAGGGTTAATCAGGAGCAATCCATTTTATGCAAAACCAAGTTTTCGTGATCGCCGGTCTGATTATTCTGGCGACACTCTTTCTGATGGCTATGTTCGCCAAGCTGTTTCGCAAGGCGGGGCCGCACGAGGCGATCATCGTGTACGGTTTCCGCGGCACCCGGGTGATCAAAGGCAAGGGCACCGTCATCTTCCCGATGGTGGAAAGCGCGCGCGGGTTGTCGCTGGAGCTGATGTCGTTCGACGTGGCCCCCAAGCAGGACCTCTATACCAAGCAGGGCGTGGCCGTGACCGTGGAAGCGGTGGCGCAGATCAAGGTGAAGTCCGATCCCGAATCGATTCTGACCGCCGCCGAGCAGTTCCTCACCAAGTCCCCCGAGGAGCGGGAAGGCCTGATCCGGCTGGTCATGGAAGGCCACTTGCGCGGCATCATCGGCCAGCTCACGGTGGAAGAGATCGTCAAGCAGCCCGAAATGGTGGGCGACCGGATGCGCTCCACCTGCGCCGACGATATGACCAAGATGGGGCTCGAGGTGATTTCGTTCACCATCAAAGAGGTTCGCGACAAGAACGAATACATCTCCAACATGGGACGGCCCGATGTGGCCCGGATCAAACGGGACGCCGACGTGGCCACGGCCGAAGCCGAGCGGGATACCGCGATGAAACGGGCGGTGGCCTCGCGCGAATCGGCGGTTGCCAAAGCCCAGGCCGACCAGGAGCGTGTGCTGGCGGAAACCCTTTCCCAGGCCAAACAGGCCGAGGCCCAGCGCGACCTGGAGGTGAAGAAGGCGGAGTACCTGGAACTGGTGAAAAAGCAACAGGCGCAGGCCGACAAGGCCTACGAGATCCAGGGCAACATCATGCAGCAGCAGGTGCGCGCCGAGGAAGTCAAGATTCACCAGGTGGAAAAAGAGCACGAAGTGGAAGTGCAGAAGGCCGAAATCGCGCGGCGGGAAAACGAACTGATCGCCACCGTGCTGAAGGCCGCCGAATACGAGAAGCTCCGCATCGAAACCCTGGCCGGCGCCGAGAAGTCGCGGCTGATCATGCAGGCTGAGGGCCAGGCTTCGGCCATACGTGCCCAGGGCGAGGCGGAGGCCGAGATCATCTTCAAGAAGGGCGAGGCCGAAGCCAAGGCTATGAACGTGAAGGCCGAGGCCTACCAGGAATTCAACCAGGCGGCCATCGTCGATAAACTGATCAGCGGCATGCCCGAAATCGTCAGGGCGCTGGCAGCTCCCCTGGCCAACGTGGACAAGATCACCATTGTGTCCACGGGGAACGGCAACAGTGCGGGCATGCATAAGATTACGGGCGACATCACCGAGATGGCGGCGCAGATTCCGGCGCTGTTCGAAACCCTTTCGGGAATGCCCCTCCACGAGTTGTTTGCGAAGGTAAGAACCATTGGCGACAAGTCGCCCAAGCCGGACGACAAGCCGAAGAGTACAAGTACAGGACAGTAAGGAAGGAGTAACCCCATGGCACTCTTAGAGCGTGTGTCAACGTTGATCCGGGCTAACATCAACGACCTTGTCGACAAGGCCGAAGAACCCGAAAAGATGATCAAGCAGGTCATTCTCGACATGCAGAACCAGTTACTGCAGGTCAAGACCCAGGTGGCAATCTCGATCGCCGACCAGCACGTGCTGGAGAAAAAGCTGGCCGAAAACGAGGAGAACGAGCGGCAATGGATGAAGCGCGCCGAAATGGCCGTGGACAAGAAGGACGATGCCCTGGCCCGCGCGGCGGTGGAGCGATCCATGAGCTACAAGTCGATGACCGAAAGCTTCCGCCAGCAGGTGGAGGACCAGAAGGCCCAGGTGGAAAACCTCAAGCAGGCGCTGCTCAAGTTGCAGCAGAAGCTGGCAGAGGCGGAGTCCAAGAGCGACCTGATGATCGCCCAGCACCGCCGTTCGCGGGCGCTCGGCAAAGCCACCGACGCGGGCACGGCGATCGGCAACGATACCAACGCCGCGGCCTTTGACCGCATGAAGCGCAAGGTGCAGTTTACCGAGGCCACCGCCCAGGCCAAAGCCGATCTGATGGGCGATGACGTGAACGAGAAGTTCGCGGCCATGGAGAAGCAGGAGGAGATCGACCGCCTGCTCAACGAAATCAAGTCCAAGCGTAAGGTGGGGTAGGCTTCCGGCCTGCCCGCCCGACCCTTAAGCGAGGATCACATGACTCACTCATCGACCACCAACTGGTGGATTGTGTCCGCGATCGCCGTTTGCATCACGGTGCTGGTGTTAGGCGCCAATTACTGGATCGTGGGTCCACTGTTGCTGAACCTGATGATTTGTGCGTATCCGGAAACCTACGAAACTACGGCGAAGGGCCTGGTCGTGCGAACCGCCCTTCGCCGGCAGTTCATCCCGTATGACTCGATCGCGTCCGTCGGCCTGAGCCGCGGCGCCCGGGTGAGCGTCCGGTATGGCGTCCGCGCGGAAGTTCGCATCGCTCCGGCCGACACGGAAGCCTTCTTCAGCGATATGGCGGCGCGAACGCCTCACCTCTCCAAGCGCATTCAGAAGTTTGTGGCCGCCCTGGTATGACTCTCAGTTCCAAAGTAGCCATCGTTACCGGCTCCGGCGGCCCCGGCTGCGGACGCGCCATCGCCCGCCGGTTGGCCCGCGAAGGCGCGTCCGTAGTGGTCACCGACATCCAGGAGGCCGGGGCCAGGCAGACGTTGAACGCCATCGAAGCCGAGGGCGGCCGCGCCGCCCTCTTTCCGGCCAACGTCGCCGTCGAAGCGGAAGTGCGCGCGCTGATTGCGTTCGCGCAAACCAGGTTCGGGGGCCTGGACGTGGTGGTCAACAATGCCTCCGGCCCCGGCTACCATCCGGAGGCGCCGTTCGACCACTGGATTGAGACCATCCAGACCGACCTGGCGGGCGCCATCTACATGACGCTCCACAGCCTGGAGCCGATGCGGCGGCGGGGCGGCGGCGTCATCGTGGGCATGGCCTCGGTCTCGGCCCTCGGGCATGGCCGCAAGCACGCCGAAGTGCCCGGTTACGATGTGGCGAAGGCCGGCGTGATCCGGCTCACCACCACCCTTGCCCGGCTCGGGAAGGAAGGCATCCGCGTCAATTGCCTGGCGCCCGGCTGGATCGCCAGTCCCGAAGTCCAGACCTACGTCGATTCGCTTACTCCCGAGCAACGCCGGCAGCGCGGCGTTCCGGACACCTTGATTACGACGGATGAGATCGCAGGCGCGGTGGTCGAACTGGCAACCGACGAAACGCTCGCCGGACGAGTGATGGTCTGGTGGAACGATCAGCCGCGCCAACTGATCCCGGTTGGCGACCCTGGCTACCAGCGGCTGGAATAGCGGGAAAAAACCGGCGGCATACCAGGTTGGCTAGGCATGCCGCCGGCGGTTCCAGCTACCGTGCTTGCGGGAGGTATTTGCCAGTCGGCCAAAACTCCCTCGTTTTCACGCCGGGATTGCCTTTTCAGCCGTTTTTGGCCGCCAAGTTATAGAACCGCCTGTCGATAATACCGCGGAGCGCCGCGACTATCTTTGCTCCGGCGCAACCTCGGCGGCGGGCCTATTTAGCGTTCGACGCGACGGCGATTTCCGGTTTGGAAAATTTCGCTTCCTCGAGCTTGGGATTCACCACGGCCTTCTCGATGATGATTCTCTCCGGCGGAACCGGAGTATCGCGGAGCCCCAGCGCCGTTTGGCTCACCGGCAGCACTCTCGTCTCCAGAACGAACGGAATTTGCAAGCCGTTGACCGCCCGGTAATCGCGGAAGTAGACTTCCACCGGATGGAAAGTGCCATCCAACCGCCTGGGTTGGCCTTCAATCTTCGCTTCCAGAAACGTCTGCGCGTCAATCCAGACATGGACCGCCACTCCGGTCTTCATGGTCAGCTTGACCTTGTAGGTATCGCGGTCCTCCACCTTTTCCATGCCGGCCAGCTCGATCTTAGTGCCCTTGGCCGCGTAATCCACCAAGGGCCCATCGAGGTCTGCCTGCATGGATGCCGTCTTCATTTCATCCTCCGTATAAGGCTCGACCACGCGCCGGTTCAGGAACGGCCTCAGCTTCCAGCCGTTAGCCCCGTCATACACCTGTATCGCCGTTTGCCCGTTAAACTGCAATTCGAACCGCATTTTGCGGGGGCGCGCCAATTCCATGACAAAGGGCAGTTGCACCTCATCGGCCGGCCGCGTGGAAAACATCTGCGGGTTGCTCTTTCGGCCCGATCCGGCACTCAAACCCTTGTTTTCGGGTGTCGGCACCCGAAGCGTGGCTCGTTGATTTCCCCCGGCACCCAGTTTTCCGGTCAACTCCATGGTCTGGACCGCCCGCCAAGCCTGCAACCCGCCTCGGGCCGCCACGTTCTTGTCTACGATCTCGGCAGCGGTAAGCTTGCCTGCCGTTGGCGCGATATCCGCCGCCACCGCAAGCGAACATGCCAACGCCAGGGAAATGCCAATTACCAGCGACTTTCGAAACATCGATTGCGTCCTCGTTTGATAAATCCAAGCTTTAGCAAAGGATAATACTGAAACGATTGATCCTATTTGCGCCACGTCAAGTTGCCGCCGTCTTTATCAGGGGAAGGGCGGCAAAACGCAATTCGAAGGGTGAATTGGTCAGTCGAAATTGCCTATGCACTACGTAACGGGCCAGGTAGTACCGGCCGAGTGTCGGCCGAGCATGCCGTGGCCGTTCAAAGTGATACACTCGTTGGAGTTATGCGAACAGGAACTCTAGTGAGTGTTGCGGTCGTGCTGGCGTTCTTCTGCGCGTTGGCGCAGGAGCCTAAGCAGCCCATGGAGGGAGCGCGCGAACTGTACTATGTGGCGGTAAGTAAGAAGGACACGCTGCCGCCGATTCGCAAGCGCGCGACCCCTGCCACCAAGAGCGGGCCGGCGGAACCGACTTCGGCGGGAACGGCCGCGGTGCACCTGGGATTGCGCTACAACCTGGTGATGGTGGATGCGCAAAGCGGAAAATCGGAAGATGTGGATCCGGACCGGACGCTGCGCACCGGCGATTGCTTTGCCATCAGCCTGGAAAGCAACCGGTCGGGGTACCTGTACGTTCTGGCCAAACAATCCAGCGGCAGTTGGCAGCCGCTGTTGCCGTCTCCGGAGATGACCGACGAAAGCAACATCATCGACCCGGGGAAGAAGCTGCGGGTTCCGGCGAGCTATTGCTTTGAGGTTCACGATCCGCCGGGAACAGAAACGCTCTTCGTGGTACTGTCGCGGGACCCGCGGGATTTTTACGATCTCTACGAAGGGATCAAGCGCGAAAATGCGGCGCCCTCGCAGACCCCGCCGCGCCCCAACGCCAACCCGGTGCAACTGGCCAATGCCAGTGTTGTCAACAGTGCGGTGGCCAAAATGGCAGCGCAGTTCGGCACGCGCGATATCGCCATCAAAAAGGTGAGCCGGCCGGTATCGGCGCAGGAGCCGCCGAATTCCGTCTATGTCGTGAACAGCTCAAACCAGCCTGCTTCGAGCCTGGTTACGCAAATTCAAGTGCGCCACCGCTAGGCTACTTCTTCGCCGGCCAGCCAATGACCTTGTCCGGCGCAACCCAGATCGTCAGGCTGAAGGGCGACAGGCTGTAGGCATCCGCCGTCCCTTCGAATTCGACTTCGAAGCCCGGCTCGGCCTTCGGCATGGCTGCGCTGAACTTCAACACCACTTCTTCGGCTGCGGCGTTCGTCATGCCTAAGACCGCTTCCGTGGGTTTATTGGCTGGAGTGCAGCGAATCACGGTCCCTTTCAGCCTGGGCAATGGGGCCGTCTTCAAGATTTCGTTGAAGTACTTTTCGCCATCGGCGCCTTCCAACTGCTTGCGGATACGGTTCCAGGCCGCGAGCGCGGGATTCGTGCGGTTCAACTCCTCTTCGGCACGGCGGGCGGCGATCACCGCCGCGGAATCGATGTTGAATCCTTCGGGCGGGAATGCGCTCGCAGCGGCCGCGGCGCGTAGCTGATCCAGGCCATCCGGTTCGCCGTGATACGAGGCATACATGTGCTCGAGAAGGGTATTAATCGGGCGCAGCGAGGAGGCGCGCGCCAATTGCCACAGGGCGGGTATCTGCTTTTCGGGCCGCTTTTCGAGACCGAGCACCAGGCCAAGCCACGCCGCGAGCTCGACGTTCTTGGGGTCGAGCTTGACCGCGGTGACCAGTTCCTGCTCGGCGGAGGGATAATCGGCGCGCTGCCATTGAACCCAGGCCAGAGTGCGGTGAGCCAGCAATTCCAGGGAGGGGTTCTGCTTGTCGGTAAGCAACTGGCGGGCAGCCTTTTCGCCAGCCTCCCACAGATCGGGCGTGGGGTTCTTGGCGCCGGGCGCCAGCAGGGTAAGCCAGTAGACTCCCACCGGGTTTTTGGGATCGTCGGCGAGCATCTCGCGGCTGACGTCCAGCATACGGGCGCGATCGCCCACCGAGTAGTAAGCGGAAAAGTAGAGTTCGCGGCGGATCTGGCGCAAATCACTCTTGGGGTACTTGGCTTTCCATTGGTCGAGCAGCGCGAGTTGCTTCTGGGGCGCGGCCTCGGCGCGGATGTTGAGCACCAGGTCATACTCGGCGCGATCCGTCCAGGCCGCGCCAAACAGCGGCGCGGTCAGAAGAGCGAGATATGGGAGCGTGCGGGTCATGGCGTCACTGCTTTACGGTGATGACCTGGTTGGAGAGCGGCTTGATTTCCACGGTCAACTGGCTGAGCACCTGGTCGTCCTTAACGGTGCGGATTTCGTATTTACCGACGGGCAAGGTCAGTTTGGCGGGCACCTGCTGGGCGATGGTCTTGTTGTTGAAGACCACCGGCGTTTCGCCCAGCGGCCCTTCCAATTGCACGAAGCCAACCTCCGGGTTGGCTACGCGGCGAATGGTAAGGTCGCGGGTTTCCGCGGAGGGTATCACCTCAAGGTGCAAGATCCCTTTCAGCACCTGCGTCAGCACGGCGGTTTGTTCGGGAGTAATCACAATCCCCGGCGCCGCCGGCGGCGGATTGGCGGCGGTGACATCTTTGATCGGGCGGGTGAGGTCCAAGGGCGAAGACTGCACGTAGCGGTTGCCGGCATCGTAATCCGGCTTCCCGAAGTGGATGCCGCTGAAGACTTCTTCGATGGCCGGCGGCTGAGGTATGGCGGCCTTGAGTTCGGCGCCCGCGTCGGGATACACGACGGCGAGCTGCCCTAGCATGGCATTCGCCTTTTCGATGGAATCGGACGTGCCGCGCACCCGAATGGCCTTGAGCAAGCGGAGCGCTTCGGGGAGTTTATCGTTCAGCAGATAGCTGTTCACTCCCTGGAAGGCGGCCTGGGTCGCGAACGGATCGAGCTCCACGGCCTTTTCATAGAGCCCGGCGGCGGCGGCAAAATCGGACGAGTCGTACTTGGCCTGGGCATCGCGGCGCGCTTCCAGGTAGGGCCGCTTGCGTGTGGCCATGCTCTCAAGGGCGCCGCCGGGCTTTTTAGCCAGCACCCGATTGACGAGGTCGATGGCGCTGGTCCAATCTTCGCGCTGCTCGCGGCGGCGAGCCTCATCCATCCACTTTTCAGCGACGGTGGGGTCATTTTCGGCGTCGCCATTCAGCGGTGGGTGGAAATAGAACTTGGTCGTGAGGCTGGAGATAGACCAGGGAACCTGGCGGCCTTCGGTTTCGCCGGAGACGCGCGAGCGAACCCGCGTGAGCACCTCATCCAGAGCCAGGCCGGGCTGCGCGATGGTCTCGGCCAAGGCTTCGGAGAACCAGCTATTCCGGCCGTTGGGATTGTCCGCCGCCACCTGCCCGGGACCGGTGGAATAGGCGATGTAGGTCTCGTTGCCGGGGTTTTGCGGCTGGGCGAGACCGCTTTGCAGCGCATTGGAAGTGGCTACCGGGTTGCTTCGGCACGCGTCCAGAATCATGACGCAACGCTTGGGGCGGTTCCTCAGCGCGTCCACGAGCAGGGCCATCGAGAAGCACCGGAACTTGGCCTGAATGACGTTATTGGCGGCTTCGAAATCCACCGGCACCAGGAAGTTCTCGTTCTGGATCTGAATGCCGTGACCGGCGTAAAAGAACAGCGCCGTATCGTCCGGACCAAGCTGCTGCACGAATTCGGCGACGGCCTCTTCCATGGCCGCCTTACCGGCATTTTCCCGAAGGATGGTTTTGAAACCGGCGTCGCGCAAGGCCTTATCCACGGCGCGCGCATCGTTGACTGCGTTTTGCAGCGGGCTGATCGAATAGGAATTGTTGCCGACGATCAAAGCGATGCGCTTTCCCTCCTCCTGGGGGGCGGCGGCGAGCGACGCCACGGCGAACATCAGCAGAAGCGGAATTCGTGTCCTGAGCGGCATGGGGTCCTCACTTAGCGGAAGAATACCTGGCGGGACCGGTCGTCCAGACTCGGGTCCTTATCGCAAGTTGCGGAGACCAGGCGCCCGCCGTTGTAGACGTATTTAATATGGGAGGTTTTGCCTTGAGCCTGGATCTCTTCCGAAACCAGGCGGCCCCCTTCATACTGCAGGCTGCGCTCGTACACCTGGGCCTTTCCCTGGTACCCGGTGATGGAATCGAGTTGCTGCCCGTCCCATTCGAACTCCAGTATGAAGTCACCCGGCGGAGACAGGGGGCCCCGGGTTTCGCGAGCCTGGATCACGCGGCCCTGTTCATCGTAGGTCAGCTTGAAATAGTGAATACTGTCCCAGACGAAGGGGTTGAAGAAGCGGTTGCCGGCGATCCCGATGGTTACGTTTTTGCCGGTGAACTGCTGAATGGCGACGGGATCGATGTACGGGTTGTTTTGCAGCACCAGCGAGGAGCGCTTGACGAACTCATCGGGATCCGCAGCCGAAGGGGCACTGGCGATGTTGTCATCGCTGACGGCCGCGACCTGGGGGAAATTCGAGCCGTAGGCGAAATAGATCTTTCGCTCGCCCGTCGAGCGTTCGGCCTTCTCAAACGTCGGGACAATGGATTTCAACTTGTTCCCATCCCATTCGAAAGTTTCGCGCATCTTCCCCGAGGCTTCGATACGATCGACGAGGGGCTGGAAAGCCAGGCTGACGGGGCAGTAGTACACGCCGGAGGGAAGTTTCTTGCCCGAAAGCCAGTTGGGCGTTCCGTTTTCGGAGCTGGTGGCCTCGCGGATGGAAGGCAGCAGGGCACGGACCCTGGCGCGCTGCTCGGCGTTGGCGTCCAGCGTGTTGGCGGCGTCCAGGTAGCGGGTGAAGAAGGCGCGCCCCTGGGTGGGGTTGCGTGTGATGACCGCCGCCAGACCGGCGCCGTAGAGCAATTCGGCGTCGTCGTCCTTGGCGCGCAGACCTTGCAGCGCGAGAGCGTAGGCCTTGTGGAAGCTGGATTCGGCCCAGGTCTTTTGGAATTGCGCCTTCACGTCTTCCAGGTTGCTGGTGCGCTGGTACAGTAGCTCGCCCCGAAGCTTGCTGGCGGGCTCGCGCTCTTCGTTCACCGCACGGAGATCGTAGGCATCGAGGGCTTCGAGGGCGCGGGCAAACTCACGTTGCGCGGTCAGCACTTCCGCTTTCTTCAGCAGAACCTGGAGGGATTCGGGGTCGATCGCTTCGGCCTCGCTCACGCTGCGCAGCGCCTCATCCAGTTTCTTGGCCGACATGTAATTAGTGGCAAAAAGAAGCGCCTGCTTGATGGCTTCGCGCTGCCCGGCGCTCAGCTGCTTCTGTTTCCCCTGGTGGTCGATGGCAGCCTGGCGGGAGTAATCGGTCCAGGCCATCATCACGTTCTGCTGCAAGACTTTGTCCGAAGGCTGGCGGAAACTGGCGAGGCGGAACTCCCGCCAAGCGGCGCCGAACTCGTTTTCCTTGAGACGCTCTTCTCCTGTCTGGCGGTGCAACTGGATGCTCGAGGTGAGGGCGTCCTTTTGCATTTTGACCATTTCGGGAAACGAGTGCTGGTACTTTTCGAAATCGCGATCGCCCAGAAGGAACGCATCCCACTCTTTGGCGGAGGCGAAGGCGTGGAGCACGGCGATTTTACGCTCGATCCAGGCTTTTCGGTCGGCCAGGGCTTTGCGGAGTTTCTCCTGTTCGGGCTGAGTGGGGTATACGGCAAGGGAAAGTTCGGCCAATTTCAGCGCTTGTTGCAGGACCTCGATTCCGGCGGTGCCGTTCTCGAAGCGATCGTAACGCTGGCGCATGGATTGTTCGACGAATTTTTCCAGCTTGGCGACGGCCGGATCTGCGGGGTAGGTGCGAACCACGGCGGCCATCAACGCCATCTGGGTGGCGAAGGTTTGGCCTTTCCCCCCGAGCAGTTCGAGTTGGCGGTCGTCACGGCACAGACGAGCCAGTTCGTCGGTGCCACCGGCCAGAAAGGCTACGAAATTGGCGACGGGGACTTCGGTGGGGGTCTTATCGTTCTGCGCCTTTTTGATGCTGATTCGGGCGGTCTTCCAGATTTCGGCCGGGTCGTTGGGCGCGGTTTTGGGAAGACCTTCGGGCAGCAGATACTCCATAGCGCCGTCGGCATACTGGCCGATGGTTGCTGCATTGGCGTCTTTGAGCACCGTACCGGTGAGGTGGGTACTGGGAAGCTTGTTCATGGGCCCGGCCGGCTTGGGTTGCGGGCCAACCGTTAGGACCTTGTCCTTACCGTTGACGACGAGGGAGAAGGCATCGGCAAACTGGTAACCCTTGTCGGAACGGGTCACCACAACGGCAGCGGGAAGAGCGCCGGCAATCAGAAAAAAGGCAGAGAGGCGGTACCGGGCCGGGGAGTTCGTGGCCATCAGGATACAAAGTATACCAGAAGATAACATCAAAAAGGCCGTTGGTTGCGGACTAAGGGTACCAGGTACTTTGGTAGCGCCGGCGGTCGCTTGTGGCCCATGAGCCACATCCCGGGATGATCCAAATTTACGATATCCTTGTCACCTGATACGATGCACCTAATACAATTGGTTAGAGAGATGGCCTTCGTACCCGGCCGCAAGCACGACCTGTTTCTGAGTTACGCGCACGACCGCCTGGCAGGATAGCAAGACCCTGCGGCTGGGACAAAAGTGGGTGTCTGAAATCGAGGAGGGCATCCGGCATGCCGCCGTGTTTCTGGCAATCGTGTCTCCCAGTTACCTGAAGTCGCCCTGGTGCACCCAAGAACGCCGCATCGCTCTGGAGAAGACGCTCGAAGCGCTGAAGGTCGAGTCGTTCAACCGGTTCCTGAAGATAACGTTTGGGAGTGGACGGCAAGCGACTATGGCTTAGGGCAGGCCAAGGTAGTGCGCGGGGGGCGTCGGACCGCGACGGGGGCCTGCAGACGGATCGGTTCAGCATCCTCGGTTCCGGTGCGTGGGGGAATTCCGTTAAGAGTTTAGGGGCAGGGAACAGTGCAGGCGTGAGCCAGTGACGTGAACACAGCGATCCACGCTTTCGCGAGCCGTCGCGTCTAACCTCGCAGGAGGATCACCGGAAATGCGCTCGAGTGTCTGGCTGGTTGCCACGGCCCTGCTGATACCGCAACTGGCAGTTCATGCCCAGGAGAAAGGTCCCGGCATCTACAAAGTGGAATTTAAGATTCGCGATGGTAACGATGCCGCCGCCAAGGCCGGCCGGCATTACACGTTGCTGATGGAAGTCGACCACAAAGCCGTTTTCAAGGTGGGTAATCGTGTGCCCGTTGCCACGGGATCGTTCCAGCCCGGCGCGGGGCCGGCAACTACGCAGTATACCTATCTCGATGTCGGCGTAAATATCGAATGCATGGTGAGCGAGGCGGGCAACGGCAGGCTGGCGATGCACGGCAGCCTCGATCTCAGCACGATGATGCAGAACGACGCCGGGTCTCGCGCCGCAAGCCCGCCGAATCCTACCGTGGGGCAGACCAAACTGGACCTGGAGACCGCCATCGAACCGGGTAAACCCACGGTGGTCGCGGCCATCGACGATCCGGCGAACCTGCGGCAGTTCCAGGTGGAAGCAACGATAACGCGGGTGAACTGATCGCCGGCGCTATGGCTTGGCGCCGCCCATGGCGCCGATATCGGCCCGGACGCTTACGGCGTCGCGGACGGGAAGTTTGCCGGCACCTTCTGCGTCACTTTTCCAGTGGCGGCCGACTCCGTGCCGCGCTCGAACGTCGCGATGAAACCGGCA
>Ga0075030_100000025_pt1 | contig 88643 bp, 80 predicted proteins | sample LitLauG_LLR_2012_FD_71393 | JGI IMG/M metagenome (GOLD analysis project Ga0075030, IMG submission 71393) | Freshwater sediment microbial communities from Pennsylvania, USA - Little Laurel Run_MetaG_LLR_2012 | ecosystem: Environmental > Aquatic > Freshwater > Creek > Sediment | place: USA... | reverse complement strand
ATATAACGGATAGCGGTCCACCAGGGTCTTCAAGCGCGCAATCGCCGCCGGATACGCCAGCCGCAGATAATAAAACCGTCCGATGTTGTACTCGCGTTGCGCCAGCACTTCCTGCACTTCGCGCAACCGCTGTTTGGCCTGCGGCACCAGCTTGCTGTCGGGATACTCCAGAATCAGCGACCGGTATTCCTCTTCCGCCCGCATGGCGTGAGTGTAATCGCGGTCGGCTTTTTCCATCTCCTGATAATGGATGTTGGCCACCTTCAGCTGCGCCTCGGCCGCCTCCGGCATATTGGGAAAGAAGGTCCGGAAATCCTTGTATTCGATCTCAGCCTGCTGCATGGCCGTCGTGCCGCCCTCGGCGTACCACGAATCCGCCACCGCCAACTTTGCGCGCGCGATAAATTCCGAATCCGGATAGGTGTTGATCAGCGTCTGCAGCGTCATGCGCGATACGTCGAAGCGGTTGTGCTTCATGGCGTCCATGGCACGGTCGAACAGCACTTTGTCCGGCTGTTTCGACCCAACGTTGGCCAGCGGATTCACCGATTTCTTGTTGGTGCATGCCACCGTCAGGAGCAGCAGCGAACCGAGAAACACGACAAAAGAATTCCGACGCATATAAGACCTCAACTATGAGGATAATTTGTAATTTTGTAATCGGTTAATTTGGTAATTTGAACCCGTCAGGGATAGGACTTCAAATTACAAAATTAACCGATTACACAATTACAAAATCCCTCACACTTTCTGCAAACTCGCGCTCCGCGCCGCTGCCAACAACGCCTCAGCGTTCGCCTTCGCATCGCCCTTGCCGAATACCGCGCTCCCCGCCACCAGAATCTCCGCTCCGGCGCGCACCACCTCGGCCACCGTGTCCAACCCGACGCCGCCATCTACTTCGATGCGGTAGCGATATCCCTTGGCGGCGCGAATCTCGGCCAGCCTGGTCATTTTGTGGAGCGTCGCCGGGATAAACTTCTGCCCCCCGAACCCCGGATTCACCGTCATGACCAGCACGTGATCCACAATCTCAAGCACTTCGACAAGTGTGTCCACCGGCGTCGCCGGATTGATCACCACTCCAGCCCGGCAGTTATGCTGCTTAATCAGGTTCAGCGTCCGGTCCAAATGCCGGCACTCCTCCTGATGCACCGAGATCCAGTCCGCCCCCGCATCCGCAAATTCGGCAATGTACTGGTCGGGGTTCTCTATCATTAGATGGCAGTCGAGTTGTAGCCGAGTGAACTGACGCAAAGATTTCACGATCGGAGGCCCAAGGGTTATGTTAGGCACAAAATGCCCGTCCATGACATCGACATGGATTACGGTGCCGCCGCCAGCCGCAGCTCGCTCCACCTGATCCGCCAGATGGGCAAAATCCGCCGAAAGTATCGAGGGTGCAAGATCGATCACGGGAGGCTCCTGGAAGAGCTAGGGTCGAAAGCTGTGGAAATTCTAGCATGGAGTAGCGGCAGGAGAGAGCGGCGGCACAAGCGAGTTCGGTTGGAGTATCGGCTCTGAGCGCAAGCGCCTGTTAGCACCGGTTTCCGGAGATCATAGAGCGTTCACCACGGAAGCACCTGCCGGGGGTGCTCCGAACACCAACAAACTGATGGCAGGAAGAGGGAGCGGGGAGTACTTCACGCGTGTTGCACGGGCGGCAACCTGAATAATCCACCATCAGACCCCGGCTCTGAGTCCTACCGCTATTAAAGGACAGTTTAGTATCGGACCACTGCGCAACTCTAATCGCTTGGTACGTTCCGAGTATTGTGCGTATGCTGACAATCGCGGCGGCTGTGTTCCTGACCTCGAGTGTTCTTCTCACAGAACTGAACTACGTTGGCATTGCACAGTCCCGGCGTAAACAAGTCGGATTCTCGTGCATTCCAATTCTTGGGGGACTGTTGGGATGCGCTGGTTTTCTCCTGATCCCAAGAGTCAGATTCTTTGCGTTTATTCCGCCATTGGATCCCGGCTGCGTTCCAACGCTGCTTGCTTTGCTCGTTCACGTTCTCAGAAAAACCCCCTGACAGTTTGTTCCGAAGGACGGAAGACCAAAAGGTCCGAGCGTCACAGTTGACGAAAAATCGGCATTACACTTACGACCGCATTCTTACAGCCGTTAATCAGTCTAAGCCCCGGAGCGAGAGACCTCCGTCTTTTCTGCCCGTGCCCCGTCCAGTGCCTCCCGCACCCTTTCCACGCCTTGCGCCATCGCGTACTTCAGCGTCTCAATCCCCTCGCCCGTCACGGCGGAAATTGGATAAAGCTTCAACTTTCTGCGCGTAGCCCACTGCTTCAGTTTCTTAAGCTTCTCCGGATTCGCCACGTCGATTTTCGACGCCACCATCAGCGCCGGCTTCTTTTCCAGGTCCGCGCCGAAACTAGCCAACTCGCCAAGAATTACCTCCACGTCTTTCACCACGTCAGCCCGCCCGCTGCTGTCGGACACATCCACCATGTGCACCAGCAAACGCGTCCGCTCGATGTGCCGCAGAAATTGCGTGCCCAGCCCCGAGCCCGCATGCGCGCCTTCGATCAACCCCGGAATGTCGGCAACTACAAAGCTCTCTTCTTTACCCTTGTCGCCCGCCAGCACCACCCCAAGGTTCGGTTCGAGAGTGGTGAAGGGATAATCCGCAATCTTAGGCCGCGCCGCCGAAATGCGCGAAATCAAGGTCGACTTGCCCACATTCGGATATCCCACCAGCCCCACGTCGGCCAGCAGCTTCAACTCCAGGCAAAAATTGCGTTCTTCCCCCGGACGCCCTTCTTCGTGCTCGCGCGGCGCCTGGTGCGTGGAAGTGGCAAACTGTGCGTTGCCGCGCCCGCCGCGTCCGCCGCGCGCGATCACGACTCGTTCATCGGGACGTGAAAAATCGTAAACCTTTTCGCCCGTGTCCTCGTCGTAAACGATGGTGCCGACCGGCACTTTCAGCACAATCCCTTCCCCGTCGCGCCCGGTTTTCTTCGCGCCTTCGCCGTGCCGTCCGCGCTCCGCCTTGTACTCGGGATTGAACCGAAAATGCACCAGCGTGTTGTGCCGCTCGCTCGACTCCATCCAGATGTCGCCACCCCGGCCGCCGTCGCCCCCCGAAGGCCCGCCGCGCGGAACAAACTTCTCCCGCCGGAACGCCATACAGCCGTTGCCGCCGTCCCCAGCCTTCACTCGAATTTTGGCTTCATCAATGAACATTGCCATGTTCTGCGATCACACCCACCTGTGCGTAGCCGTACCTCCAAGGCTGCCCGCCGTCACTGTGCCCCACCCGGTACTACTAATCAATGAGACCATGGATTCCAGGGGAATTGCTCAAGTTGCTCTCGAGGTATGCGATCTGATGCAGGAGCAACTCGATTCGATCATGGGTCGCAAACTGTCGGATTTCACGCCGGAAGAATTGGACGCATATCAGAAGCGGAAATCCAGAATTGGGGAGCTGCGTTCCGAACTACACCGGCTCGCCTACCCAATTTAGCGGGACGTTATTTGTCGTTTGGGGTCTGCTTCTCGTCGCCACGCACGACGGTAGAATGCGGCGCTTCGCTGGCTGCCGCTTTTTTTTCGCACTCGGCGAGGAGCCGGTTCATCTCGGCCAGAATCACGTCCAGCTCCTTGAGGGTTTGTGCGCTGCGCGCCTTCTTCTGAAGGTCACGCCAACCCTCTGGTTCCCCAGGAATTGGGGGCGGCTTCGACTCGTCGAACTCGCCTCCTGGCATAGGCACCTCGCGGCACCCTCATTATCCCACAATTGCGAGGAGGGTCGGCCTTTTCCTGCGTCCTAAAGTGCCCGATCTATTTCGCTTCGATTGCCTCGGGTTCGACCAACACAAACTTCCCCATCGATCCCCTATCGACGAACTTGATGCGTCCCGCAATCTTGGCAAAGAGCGTGTCGTCTTTGCCGCGTCCAACGTTAAGCCCCGGCTTGACCCGCGTGCCGCGCTGGCGAACGATGATCGTCCCGCCCGGCACCAGTTGTCCGCCGAAAGCCTTAAACCCCAGCCGCTGCGCGTTAGAATCGCGCCCGTTTCGTGAAGTACCCTGTCCCTTTTTATGCGCCATAAATCAGATCCCAGTGGCCAGTTGCCAGTAATTCCAAATCTTCGCAATATAAATTCGAATTGTCATCCTGAGCGGAGCCGGGCCAAGAGCGAAGCGATTGGCCCACAGGAGTCAAAGGACCCCTACCTCTTCTTGGCCGCCGCTTTCCTAGCCACCGGCTTCTTAGCCGCCGCTTTCTTGGCGCTCTTCCCCGGACGCGCCGAGGCTTTAGCCTCAACCGCCGGCTTCACCTTCTTCTCTTTCTTCGGAAGCTCGGGCGCCTTGAACGACTGCCCATCAAAAGCAATCTCAGTGATGCGGACTGCGGTATAGTCCTGCCGATGTCCACGCAGCTTCTTGTATTGTTTCTTGCGCTTGTAGTGGAAGACCAGGATTTTCTCACCACGTCCCTGCTCGACAACCTCGCCGCTGACCAACGCTCCTCCGGCAGGCACTACGCTGCCCGCCTCGGCCGAAACCGCCAACACGTCGCCGAATTCGACCTTGCCGTCCTTGTCGTCCTGTGTTTCCACCCGGATCACGTCGCCCGGGGCGACACGATACTGTTTTCCACCTGCGCGGATCACCGCGTACATAAACTCTCCTTGTGGCTCGTGTTCCTTATGCTCCTGTGGGGCGGGGCTTTGCTCCGTCCGCTTAGGGACAGCCACCCTCGGCTGTCGACTCCGGGCACAGCCCGGCAGATCCCAAATTATGCTTGCTGTTTTTCCGCAACGGCTTCTGACCGGAAAACGCGGCGCGGCCCCAGAACGGTTCCGCCAGTACAGGCAAACTCAACTAGTCTATCGTGCACTGTGGAAATCGGTCAAACGAAACTCTTGCGGGGTCGACGCTCAGTTTGCAAAACCCTTTACCACCAGGGGCACAAAGGCACACGAAGGAAAGCTCCTGAAACGAAAATCTTCGTTCTCTAAATGTCGTTCGTGGTGCATGTTTTTCTCGGTCGATTGCGAAACTGAGCCATTACTTCCCGCGAAGCAGACGTAAGAAGCAAAATAAAGACGCCAATCGCCGGCTGGCGCGAGCAGCATCGGGGTTACCGCCAGGTTACCTAAGTAACCTTTCAGCGGGAAATCGCGGTCGCCACGTCGCATCTGATAAGAAGATACTCTTGAAGCGTCGCGCCCGCTTCGGAACCAGCCGGAAGACAGGGGTTGTTTCGATCTGTCTGATATGACACGATTTGGTGTGCAGGAATGGGTGGTGAGATTTCGATTTCGGCACCATTAGCAGTTATCGAAAGGCGTTGATCGAGGAACGTTCACCGAATGTACAGTGTCGACACAGGTCTGGTGCTGATTCCCGGAGCCGTGGCTCTGCTGGTGTTTCTGGTCTTTACCTACCTGCACGAGCAGAGCCGTCGCAGCTATTTTCGAGCCTGGCAGCTGGCCTGGGGGTCGTACACGCTGCACTACGCCCTGAAGGCCGTGGAGTATTTTCAGGGCCCCTCCGCGTTACTGTTTTTTCTGAGTTCGCTGCTGCTCGTGGGCTTGGCGATTTGCATCTTCGTGTCGACCCGGCTGATGAAAGAACCCTTCCAGTTGAAGTGGTATGACGTTGCCCTGACGCTAACCGGAATCCTGCTGGCATGCGTAAGTCTGCGAGCACATATCGCAGGGGGCAGTTTCAGCGAGAGCGCAATTTCGGCGCCAGTCTATTTGCGGCTGGAAATGGGGCTGGCGGCAATGCTCCTCTATTGTTCGTTCCATTTTTACCGATACGCCTTTCGCAGGAACTCGGTGGCCCTTTGGACGCTGGCGTTTTCACTGGCGCTCTGGGCGGCGCTGATGGGAGTCGGGCAGATCCGTCAACCGTTCCTTGATGTAGGTGGACATCTGGGAGGGTTCCTGGGACCGATCCCGCAGATGCTGCTGGCCATCGCGATGGTAATGGTGCTCTTTGAAAACGAACGCAACGCGATCCAGGAAAACGCATTGGCGTTCTCCACCCTTGGCGTCGATCCACGCCGCTTGCTCCTGGCATCCGACCTGGTGCCCAGCTTGCAGACTTTTGTGGAGAGGTTAGTGGCGCCCCTGCCTTCACGCCGCGCCATCTTTTTTGTTTCCCAACAGTGGCGCGGCGTCGTGCCTTCGGTGCAGAAGGGTTTTTCGCCGGAGTTTCTGGAAAAGCTGCAAAAGACGCAGGCGGGAGACTACATAGCCGAGCTTGCCTACCGGCGCGGCGGAGTAGTCACGTTCCGCAATCTCGCGGAACTTGAAGAGCCTTTGCCGGCGCTTTCCGGAGGAAGGTTCGCGGCCTGCAAGCAAACGCTGCTGGCGGAGGGAATCACCGACCTGATGGCCGTGAGCCTGCAGACACGAGAGCACAACTTCGGGGTCGTGCTCTTTCCGCACGCGGAACGGCGGATGTTCGGCTCTTCGAATCTGCGGCTACTGATCGGTCTGGCGCTGCAGATCGCGCTGACCCTTGAAAACTATGTGGTGATGCACGAGGCCCAGCGCCGAACCAAGGAATACGAATTGCTTACCGAGATCGGGCAGGCGATCAGTTCTCATCTCAACCAGGACGAGGTGCTGCGCACAGTGCAGTTGGAGCTGGGCCAGATTTTCGACACCAGTACGTTCTACATTGCTTTTCAGGAAGAAGATGAGATTCATTTCGAGCTGGAGATCGAAGGCGGCACCACTCTTCCGAAGCGTTCACGCAAAGTCAGCAATGGATTTACCGAGCACATTATCCGGACGGGCGAACCGCTGCTGATCGAGTCCGATCTGGAAGAAAAGCGCGCCCATCTGGGAGTGGATTTCGTACCGCCGCGGCCGGCCCGGTCCTTCTGCGGCGTGCCCATTTTTCTCGGTGGCAAACCGGTGGGAGTGATGGCGGCGCTGAGTACGGAGCGGGAATCGCAGTTCCTAGCGAGGGACCTCGAAGTCATGCAAACGGCGGCCGGGCAACTGGGCGTTGCCGTCGAGAATGCGCGTCTGTTCACCGAGGAACAGCGCCGGGCCAGGCATCTCGCGTTTCTTAACAACATCTCGAAGATGGCGATCTCCAGCGAAGACGCGGCGCAGATGATGGCCGACATCGTGCGCGAGATCCAGAAGAATTTCCACTACGATCACATCGGCATCGGCATCATGGATTACGCCACCAAGGACATCGAGATCAAAGCCGAGGCGGGAACCACCTCGCAAACCCTGGGCCGCCGGATCGCGGTGGGCAGCGGAGTTCTGGGTAAAGTCGCGCGCACCGGGGTGAGTGCGCTGGTGCAAAACGCCGGCCCGGGGCAGCTTGCGGGGGTGCTGCCGGAGTCTCGGGCCGTGCTTTGCCTCCCGATCAGTTACGGCGACACCCTGCTCGGTGTGCTCAACGTGGAGAGCCGGGATGAGAATGCGTTCGCGCCCCAGGATGTTCTGATCATGAATACGCTGGCCGATCTGCTGGCGACGGCGTTGCACAATTCCTTCGTCTTCCAGAAGCTGCAGCAGCAGTCGATTACCGACGGTTTGACCGGGATCAAGACCCGGCGCTTTTTCTGGGAGGCGTTGAGTTCGGAGTGGAAGCGCGCGTCTCGTTCGGGCCGGCCGTTTTCTGTGGTGCTGGTCGATTTGGACAAATTCAAAGAAGTCAACGATTCACTGGGCCATTTGGAAGGCGATCTAGTGCTGGCTCGCGTTGGGCGACTACTCGAGCAGAAGTGCCGTCAATCGAACGTGGTGGCCCGTTACGGCGGAGACGAATTCATCATCCTCATGCCCGAGACCGGTATCGAGCAGGCGCAGGTGCTGGCGGAACGATTGCGGTTGTGGCTGGCCACCGACCCGATGCTCGAAGAGCACCACATCACCGGCAGCTTCGGCGTCGCTAGTTTCCCGGTTCACGGGTTTTCCATGGAAGAGCTGATTCGCGTGGCCGATGCCGGCATGTATGTGGCCAAGCACGCGGGGGGGAACCAGGTTTCCACTGCAGATACCTTCGGCGAAGGTTCTGCGGTGCAGCGGCAGTTGGTCTCCGGCTACATCGAAGGATTCCTGCAGCGCGAGCATAACGGGCCCGAGCACCTCGAAGAACTGGTCGCCACGCTCCGCAAGCTATGCGGACGCGAGGATGATGCAGGCCAGAAGGCGATGAAGGAAGCTGTCGAAGCCTTGTCGCGCGCTGCCGAACTCAGGGAGCACAATGCGGCCGGACATGGCGAGCAGTGCGGACACTATGCCGCGATCATTGCGCGCGGGCTGAACCTTTCGTCTCAGGAAGTGGAAGACATCACTTTCGCGGGGCGAGTGCATGACGTGGGAAAGCTCTTCATCCCCGATCGAATCCTGAACAAGCCGGGCACGCTCACTGAAGATGAGTTCGGGCTGATCAAAAGCCACCCGCGAGTGGGAGCAGAAGTATTGCGAGCGATTCCTGAAATCGAGGGCGTGGCCCAGGCCATCGAATCGCATCACGAGGCGTTCGACGGTAGCGGCTATCCCCGCGGGCTGAAGGGTGAAGATATACCGCTGCATGGCCGCATCATCGCCGTTGCCGACGCCTACGTGAACATGACGAGCGATCGCTCTTTCGCTCCGCCCAAAACCGACGAGCAAGCGCTGGCAGAACTGGGGAAAATGAGCGGCACCCGTTTCGATGGCATGATCGTCCGTTTATTCTCCCGCCTGCTCAAGATGGAAAGAGCCTCCAGTCTGGGGAACACGACCTAAAGACACATCAACGGCGGCGAATGGAGAGGTGGATTGGCACCCCTCATGAATTGTCAAGCGAAGCGAGGGATCTTCATCTTGCAGCGGACTGAAGATCCCTCGCTTCGCTCGGGATGACAAAATCGGATTGAGAGTTGAAAAGGAGGATTCTGCTAGCCCAAGGTGAGCACTAGCTTGGCCTCTTTCGGCAGGTAGCTCTTGCGGCGGAACCAGTCTTCCATCGCATCCCGCAACTGATCGAGCGGGACATGCGTTCCGGTTTCCAGAAGTCCGTCCGCCACCGGCAGCGTGTCGTCAAATACCGATGCGTTCGTGAAGTTGCGCATGCTGAAATTGTCGAGCCATTTGAGAGGGCAAGGCTGAAGCTGCCCTTCGTGCTCGTATTCCACGCGGACCTTCCGGGCAAACATGCTTTATTTCTTGGCTTTCCAGAGCCGGTCTTCCAGTTCCGTGACTTCCCGGTTCAAGCCCTCCGGAAGATGAGTGCCGAAACGCGCGAAGTACTCCCGGATCAGGGGTATTTCGGCATGCCAGCCTTCCACGTCCACGCTGAGTAACGTGGCGATATCAGCGGCAGGAAGGTCAAGGCCCTTGGTATCCAGATCGGCGGGTTCGGGCAGCCTGCCGATCGGTGTGTCCACAGCATGCACATTGCCGTCGCAGCGCCCGAAAATCCATTTCAGCACGCGGCTGTTCTCGCCGTATCCGGGCCAGAGAAACTTGCCGTTCTCGTCCGTGCGAAACCAGTTTACGTAAAAGATCTTGGGAAGCTTTGCCCCCGGCCTCTTGCCGATCTTGAGATAGTGGGCGAAATAATCCCCCATGTTATAGCCGCAGAAAGGGAGCATGGCCATCGGATCACGGCGAAGTTCGCCGACTTTGCCGGCGGCAGCGGCGGTTGTTTCACTGCTGACGATCGCGCCCAGAAACGTCCCGTGCTGCCAATTGAAGGATTCGGTCACCAGCGGGACAACTCCAGCGCGCCGCCCGCCAAAAAGAATAGCGTCAATCGGCACGCCTTTGGGGTCTTCCCACTCCGGCGCCATCACCGGGCACTGGCTTGCCGGAACGGTAAAGCGCGAATTAGGATGAGCTGCTTTGCGAAGAGATTCCGGAGTCCACGGCCGTCGCAGCCAGTCGATCAATTCGGCTGGCTTTTCGCTGGTCATCTGCTCCCACCATATGTCGCCGTCGGGGGTCATGGCGCAATTGGTGAAGATGGAATTCTTCGTGGCCGTGAGCATGGCATTCGGGTTCGACTTCATGCTCGTCCCTGGAGCCACGCCAAAGAATCCGTACTCTGGATTGATCGCGTAGAGCCGCCCATCGGTGCCGAATTTCATCCAGGCGATATCGTCGCCGATGGTTTCAACTTTCCAGCCGGGTATGGTGGGGATCAACATCGCCAGGTTGGTCTTGCCGCAGGCCGACGGGAACGCCCCGGTTACGTACTTGACCTGACCCTTGGGATTGGTCATTTTGAGGATGAGCATGTGCTCTGCCATCCAGCCTTCGTCACGGGCTTGCACCGAAGCAATGCGCAGGGCGTGACACTTTTTGCCGAGGAGGGCATTGCCACCGTAGCCGGAACCGTACGACCACACTTCGCGCGTCTCGGGAAAATGGCAGATATATTTTTCCTGCGCATTGTTAGGCCAGGGCGAATCTGCCTGGCTCGCTGCGAGCGGGGCGCCGACCGAGTGCAGACCGCGCACAAAGTCACCATCGCTTCCCAGAGCCTCGAGTACGCGGGCGCCAACTCGCGCCATGATATGCATGCTGGCCACAACGTATGGCGAGTCAGTGACCTCGACGCCGATATTGGCTATCGGCGATCCAATCGGCCCCATGCTATAGGGGATGACGTACATGGTGCGCCCCGTCATCGTGCCCGCGAACAACCCTCGCAGCTTCTCCTTCATCTTCGCCGGATCGGACCAGTTGTTCGTGGGGCCGGCATCCTCTATGGTGTGCGAACAAATGAAGGTACGGTCTTCGACGCGGGCCACGTCGGCCGGACTGGATCGCACCAGGATGCTGTTGGGCCGTTTGTCCTCGGCCAGCTGGATGGCAGTACCCGTCATGACCATCAGTTGCAGCATTGCTTGATATTCTTCTTGCGAGCCGTCGCACCAGTGCACTCGATCGGGCTTACAAAGCTGGGCAACTTCCTCCACCCAAGCGGCCAGCCGCTTATGTTTCGGTTCCGTTTTCTTGTGGGTAGTTGTTTCCATGGCGGAAGTCAGGCTGGACATAACCAACGCTCTCCTCAAAGCAGCAAGCCGCACGATCCTATACCACCTATTGGAAATGGCATCCGCAGGTAGAAAGGCGAGGCTAGGTAAGGGATCCTGCCCGCGGCAAAAGATCCGAGCCAGACATTGTCCCTCATTTTGAGGGTTCTTTCCAGCTAGCGGGCGGCAGGGTACTGGGTCAGTTTCATTTTCCACAGGGGTGAGCTATGATTAGCGCCCCGAAGCCGTTTCTACGTCAACATGTGAAACTAAGGCGGCTTCTACCCCACAAGAGCATGACGATTGCTATAGGTACCCATTTTGCGGATGGCGTAATCCTTTGCGCGGATACGAAGTTTGTCGATGCAAACGCAGGCGTGACATACGGCTCCAAACTTCAGTTTCGAGATTTAAACATCCATCAAGGAAACGTATTTGCTATCGCTCATGCAGCCGACGATACGAACGCGGCAGCTATGCTGTCCACTGATATTCTCGATGCTGCTGTAGCGTGTGAAGAACAAGTTCAAGTGGAGTCATCCATTAAGCAGCGGATGACGAAGTGGCAATCCGACTATGGAAATAGCTCAGTGCCACTTTTGCAGTTCATTTTCGCCTGCTCCCTAGCCAACAAAGCGTATCTCTATTTTTGTCAGCCTCCGAACATAGTCATCCCAAAATTAGCTGGGGCATCGACATGCGCCGGAAGCGCGGGCAAGATTGTCGAGACTTTATTGCCATTTGTTTTACAACGCCAACCCCTAGAGCCAATGCTGGGGGACGTTGAATCAACACTCCTAAAACTTGCTTATCTGATGAAGCGCGCAAAGAGCGAAGATTTGTATGCCGGTGGAGATACGGAGGCCATTGTCATAAAAAGCAATGGTCAATGGACACGCGTATGGGAAGAGGAGATGAAAGACGCGGAGGACTTTAGCGCCAGTTTAGATTCTTTATTCCGGTACTGTTGCTATGGGTTATTTAGTATGCGCTCGCCGGAAGACCAAAAGACTTTTCTAGAAAGATTCAGTGAACTATTTCGCATTCATCTCAAAGATGCCGAAGACCAGTGGTTCTTCCATTCTCTTGAAGACCTATGATCCAAGAGCCTTCAGCACAATTTCCTTCTCGATTCTAGAAGCCGATACGGTCGCTTTTGGTAGTAGTGCACACAGCTCCGCAATACTCCAGACGTGATCCGTTAATCCTGCTTGCATTGCTGGCGTGACGCGCAACGTCTGATGAACCCGGCAAAAGTTGTAGTGCATATAGTGCAGAGCAACAGAGTGGCGATGATTGTCCACTTTCTTGCTGTGAGCATTTGTGAGCCGAGTGAACCGTCTCATCTGCATCCGCATGGTCAAGTTCTGCCGCTCTACAAAACTGGTGCTAACGTGCTTCGGGTCAGGATCGCCGCTCACAACTTTCATGTCGCAGCCGATACAGGTAGCCGGGGAGTAGCGCGTTTCGTTCTCCATCGAAGCGCCGTAAATCTTCTGCAACTGCGCGTAGTCGATGTCGGCGCCAAATGCGTTCTCTACTGCGTCAAGGTAAGCGCGGTGACCGTCTGTTGTGATCTGTACGCGGTTCCTGATTCGGCTAGCGCAATCTTCCATGAATTCCTTTGCCCACCCGCCATCTCGACCGCCCACAAGATAGCTGACAACCAGTTTCGTGTCCGCGTCGATTCCAACCCACGTCCAAATATCGCCCCATCCTTCCAGTTTCTTTTCCGCTCTGACATTCTTTGCCTTCGCTCCCACGAAGCACCAAATTTCGTCAGCTTGTAAACGGCGTACCTTGAGGTTGCGGACGGTGCGATTGTGGTAGCCAGCGCACGCGCACCCGATGTCAGAGAGAAGTTTTACGATTGTGTTCTTCGCAACTCCGGTCATGCGAACGGTGGCACGAATGGAGCAACCTTCGATCAGACAATTGACCACTCTGGCGCGGGTTTCGGAGTCAAGGCAATTCATATTGACTCTTATACCATAGCCGCTTTAGCATGTCAATCTGTTTTTCTTTGAAAATGATGCTAAAGTTTTACTAGGTGTGTTCCGATATTCAATTTGACATTTCCCCCTTGAAAGGCCAAAAGTGGCTAAGCGAATAGAGGTTCAATACCAAGGCAAGACGGTTCCCGCCGAAGAACTGGAATTTCGATCCACATCTGAACCATGGACGGAATATCAACTGGAAGACGGGACTGTCATCAAGATCAAGGCAATACTGGCGAGTGTTCATCGCCTAGTAGACCGATACAAGGAAGACGGTGAGCCTGTATACGGTTTAGTGATTGGCAATTTGCCTGTGCTTTCCATTCCCCCAGCACTAAAACAGGTTCCCACTCAGTCCCCCAACGCAGAGAAGAGGTAACGCGTCATGGAGTGTGTGCGAAGTGTGATCATAAACGCACTGACCGCGTCCGCGCCGGAATATGCAGTGTTCTATCCGAAGGCGACGGGTGTCGGAGTGCCTACGCTACAAGTCTCGCAACTGGAATCCGATCAATGTGTCGTTGATTACCAATTTACCGTAACGCCAAAAGCTGGAGAGCTAAAATTCACCGATAGCCCGCGCGGTGATGTTCCGTACATTGTAACCAGCACGGCAGTGGCGGAACTGCGCGGCGTTGTTTGCGCTATAAAACAGTCACGTTTACTGGCTTCCGCTTCGCCAGAGTTCGATGCTTTATTGGACAGAGCGGTTGCGTACCGTGGGACGCCCGCAGATATTGAAGCATGGGCGAAACGGCTAGCGGGAGACATTGCCGACTTGACGGATTAAATTTTTCCAATGCATCCTTATGACTGTCCCAACTGGGAATACAGCCAACATCCTGACCGTCACGTCATCCCACAACGTGTAGCAGCTATCCTCGTTAATCTAGCCAAAGGCACGCTTGACACTGCTGATGTTGCGACGGATACACGCCGCGAACACGGCCAAATATTTGACGGCTTATCTCCGGTTGGCTATGAATACTATGCAGGACATTATCGCGGAGAGAATTTTAAATGCCTGCGTTTCTACCCTGTTGCGGTTCAAGGGGACCCCCGCGTCGGTGCATATCCAGCATCAGTTAATTTCTTAATGAAAGAACTCAGCGCGGAACTTCGTGCTGGATTGCTGGCACTAGACGGGAATGTGCTACTCCCCGTAAAGGACAAGCTTCGGTACGCTATTGCGATAGCGTGTAACGTATTTGTTCATTTTTTGACCATCCATCCATACGCGAACGGAAACGGTCATGCTGGGAGATTGATCGTCTGGTGCATATTGGGTCGTTATGGATATTGGCCGCAACAGTGGCCTGTCGATCCGCGCCCTGATCCGCCTCCACCAAACCCGCCTTATATAGAACTGATAGCTCGATACCGCAATGGAGACCGGGAGCCATTGGAAAGCTACATGGTACAAATACTGAGTGTCTAGCTTTTGCGTTTCCACCGCGCCCTGGCGGCCTTAGCCGCGACCTTGGAGCGTTGTGCCTTCGTCATGGTCTTGAGACGGCGCTTCCCGCCGATCTGACCGCCCTTGCGCCCGATTGCTGACATGTAGGCGGATAGATCGGAAGGCGGTACGGGAACAGGAGCGGGTTGCGGCTCTAGCGTCTCGCTTGTCGATTGCTCTACAATCCACTTCGCAAGCTGGTTTGGGTCACGCGGGCGTTTCCCTTTGCCGATGGTCACGAAACCATCATGCCATAGGCAGGGATGCTAAAGCGAGACTGTGGAAAATGAAACTGACCCAGTACCGGCGGCAGCAGTGCGGGGTTCAACCTCAGCCACGACGCCTTCCAGGTGCTTGAGGGTCTCATCGATGGTCAGAGAATACATTTCACGGCCTAACCCTTCACCTGATTCCAGCGCTGTTTTCAGAAAATGGCCGGCGATTTCCTTGGCCAGAGAATCTGTGATCAGCTTTCCGGTGCGCTTCTTATATTCAACCCAGGCCGGATGCGGCAGGGCGACCCAGACCGGGCGTCCGTCCACCAGGAACTTGATGTCCACGGCATCGGCGTGGCGGGTGGCGATGGCCACCATCAAGGCCTGGTAGAGGCAGTGCACTTCTTTCTTGCTCCAGCGGTCGGCGGCAGTGAAATCGGTGAACATAAGAAGATCAATAGAAACGCACCGGTAAATATAGCGCCGGGCAGGGCTTGGGAGCAAACGGCCCTCTATGGAAGAAGGCCGCTGACCAGACGCCAAGCGGCAAACTCCGACCTACCCCTAGTCGCGTTCCGGCGGGCGCTTACCCGAAACCGGAATCTCGTGGTCCAGATCCAGGTACTCCAGGGGTCCGTGATCGGAGTGCGCATTCGGTACCGGGCGATCTCCCGCCGCACTCATGAGCTCTTGCGACGGAGTCGACCGAGCCTGACCCGACGCCGTGGTGTAGATTGCCTCGTGGAAGAGAGATCCCGTCTTCGCTTGCGCCGCGGCAAATACCGGAAATGCCTTCCCGCCCGCATAGCCCACCGATACATAATCCGCGACCATCGTTCCCGAAAACGTTTGCGGCAGCCACGTCAGCTGCATGGGGCCGGCCAGGGTTTCTGGCGCGGTCCAGGTAGATCCCGCAGTGGACGACTGAATGAACCCGGCATAGAGCGAACATTTGTTCCCGCAGTTCGAGACCGGATAGTAGTAGTAAACGAGCGCGATCTGGGCCGCTGCGCCTTGCGTGCCCGGCGCGATCGCCATGCCGGTAATAAAATGATCTACCGTGCTCGTAACCGGATCGATGGGTACACGCGCGACTGCCGACCACGCTGTCCCGTTGGTTGAAGTGCTGTACACGATGTCATTCGACGAGCAGCCCTTGCGGAACCGGCAATCCGGCCACATCACGTACACCGTGCCGCCCGCATCCACGGCTGACGAGACCAGGCCCGCGCTCCGCAACCCCCCCGCCTCGTTGTGACTGGTGTCCTTGGCGACGTTGACTGCTTTCGTCCAGCTTTTCCCTCCGTTGGCCGAACTGAAGGCGATCACGTACCCATTGAATCCGTTGATGGGTACAATCACATTGCCGCTCGGCTGCACCAGCGGAACGCCGCCGATGCCCTTATCCTGCCCCGCCGTGGCTAGGGCTGGCCCCCAGGTCTGGCCACCATCGGTCGAGGTGCTCATCTGGATCATGTCGCCCTTCCCGGTGTTGTCCCACTCCGAATAGCAATGCCCGTAATACGGGCTGGAGGATGTGTCGTCGCAAACAATCCAGTTTTTGTCGGCGGACGCGGACCCTGTGACGGGGATCGGATTGCTCCAGTTGATGCCGTCAACTGACCGGCTCACTGCCACCGAAGTGTTATTGCCTATGGGCAACGTCGAAATCAGCCATACGTTATGCAGAGCGTCATACGCCACCGCCGCATCGCTCGCTGCCGAGTTCGTTCCGCCTTCGTAAATCGTAATTCCCGGCAGATAGCCATTGGTCCAGGTCGCGCCGCCATCGCCCGAAGTGGCAAACCCAATATCGGCGCCGCCCCCGCCGGAAATTCGAGCCACCTGGAATGCGCTCACGATGGTCGAGCCATAAGAAAAGGTACCGGGTTCGACCTCGGTATCGTGCTGGCTTGGATTGTCGGTAAAAGTGTCCTCGCTGAGCTGTGTGAGGGTCACCTGCGCCCGGGCAGACGGCGTGAATACGAAGCTGGCCACCAAACACAGCAGATAAAGCCGGAAGCGCGATAGCATGGCAATGCTCATTTTCTGATTAACCTCTTCTGATTAACCTCAGAGAGTAGTTGAGGATCCAGCGAAGTTGCAGGCGTCCGGATTGTGGCCGGGGTAACCGCGTCGCCTCAGTCCCCCGAGACTACCCGCTCCCGCAGTTAGCTGTCAAACCGTGGTCGAAAATGATCGAAAGACTGGCAGTCGGCCACTTCCACTTTCCCAACGTCGGTGGTCGAGGGGCCTTCCAGCGACAGCCGGCGAGCCCCCGGCGCTACGGTCGGGGACACTCCTTGTGCGTGCGGCGATGGCATAGATGGGCGATCGAGGTAATCCCGGGAGCCAACAGAATCGCAATGGACGGCGATGCCGAGGATGTCAATGAAACGGGGCGCTCACCCCACCGGCAAACTGAAGTAAAAAACCGACCCGTGGCCCAGCTGGCTAGTGAGGCCAAGGCGTCCGCCGTGGGCCTGGACGATGGCTTTGCAGATGGCCAGCCCCATGCCGGTTCCGTGGACTTGCACCCGCTGATTTCGTCCGCGGTAGAATTTTTCGAAGACCAGAGACTGCTCAAAATCATCGATGCCGGGGCCGCGATCGGCGATATTGATGGTGAGCATCTGGTCTCCGTTCTTGGCCTCGGCGGTGATGCGGATGGGAGCGCCGCCGGGTGAGTATTTGGCCGCGTTCTCCAGCAAGTGCACCAGCACCTCCTTGATATGAGAGGGGTCCATGCGAGCGTTCGGAAGGTCAGAGGGAATCCTGACTTCCACGGGATGCTGGACCAGGACCTGCTTCAGTTCCTCGAGCGCTTCCTCAATGACGGGGCCGATGGCGGCGGAAACGAAACGGAATTCCACCTTGTTGGCATCCAACTGGGCCATCTCGGCGGCTTCTCCGATGAGCCGGTTCAGCCGATCGCTTTCTTCGTTGATGATGGTGAGCAGTTCCTGTCTCTCTTCAGGAGAATGACCTGCCGAATGATTCGGGCTGCCGAGCAGCGACGTCACCGACGCTTTGATGGCGGTGAGGGGACTGCGGAACTCATGCGTGACCGAATCGAGCAGGACGGAACGCAACTGCTCGCTTTCGCGGGCAGCCTCGGCGCGGCTGAGTTTTTCGACAGCGCCCGCGCGCTCGATGGAGATGGCCACCAGGCTGCCGATGGCCTCCAGGGTTTGCCGCGAAAGCATCGACCCGGATACGCCCATGCCTCCCACCACGCGCGTCCCCATGCGCAGCGGCATAAATGCCAACTGATGGACAGAATCGAATCGTGGTTCGCCGCGCACGCAAGTCAACTGGAGATCGCGTGTCTCCAGACCGTCGATGGTAGGGCCGGAGCGGTAAATGTCATTGCGGCTTGACAGGGAAAGGGCCGCTGACCTGATGCCGAATGACTCGACGATGTAGCGCGGAATCAGGTTCAACAGTTCGGCCGGATTGTCGCTCGACAGCAGCAGTTGGCTGAAGGCGTAGAGGCGTTCCAGTTCCTGACGCCGCTCAATGGCCGAGCGTGCTTCGCGCCGGGCTCGCTCCGACAGCTGGCTGACCGCCAACGCGGTAACCAGGAAGGCGAAGAGTGCAATCCAGTTCTCCGGGTCGGCGATGGTGAAGGTGCCGATCGGAGGCAGGAAATAGTAATTGAAAGCGAGGGTGGCGATCACCGACATGAAAACGGCTGGCTGCAGCCCCCACGACGCGGAGATCGCCAGGACGCCCAGTAAGAAAATGAGCGCCATGGTGGTCGAATTCAGATGGAGCCAGCGGTAACCGATGAGCGTGATTCCGGCGACCGATAGCGCCGCGATCAGGTATCCGGTTCCGTATCTGGCGGCGGCTTTCACGAGGCGATTGTATGACAAAGCGAGGTTTGAGGTGGGAGTCCGATTGACGAGTCCAAATTCCAGGATCGCCGCAGGTGTTTGAGCCATAGCGGTCAACCTCTGCAAGCTGACCTCTCACCTCTGACCTTCCCTACTCGGCCCTCCCAACTTGAAACCTTATTTTTCACACATCGACAAAACTCACATTTCTCAACGACAATACTCGCGATGACCAAGACCCCCGACCAGTGGCTGGAGGAGTGTTCGCCGGCGAAAAAGGGCGGCAGGTTCAAGCTCTTTCTTGGATACGCCCCCGGTGTCGGCAAAACCCACACCATGTTGACCGAGGCGATCCGGCGGCATACCCGCGGCGAAGATGTGGTGATCGGGGTGGTGGAAACCCATGGCCGGAAAGCGGTCGGGGAACTAATCGCGAACCTGGAAGCTGTTCCGCGCAAAGCCATCGAATACAAGGGGGCGCTCTTCGAAGAAATGGACGTGGACGCCATTCTCGCGCGCAAGCCCTGCGTCGCGCTGGTGGACGAACTGGCGCACACCAACATTGAGGGTAGCAAGCATCGCAAGCGCTATGAAGACGTGCTGGAGTTGCTCGATGCGGGGATCGACGTTCTCTCCACCATGAACATCCAGCACCTGGAGAGCGTGACCCCGACGGTGCAGGGCGTCACCGGGATTCAAGTGCGGGAGACGGTCCCCGACTGGGTGCTGCAAAGAGTCAACGAAGAGGTGATGATCGATCTGACCCCAGAGGCGCTGCAGAACCGGATGAAGCGCGGCGACGTCTATCCTCAGGAACGCGTGGGCCGGGCGCTGGGAAACTTTTTCCGCGAGACGAACCTGATCGCACTGCGCGAACTTGCCTTGCGCCAAGTCGCGCAACAGGTGGATCAGAGCCTGGAACAGCATCGCGGAGCGGAAGAGAAGGATCGAGGCGCGGTTGCTATCCGCGAACGCATCGCGGTGTGCATCAGTTCGAACCCGGCGGCCCAATATCTGATTGCGCGCGGCGCTCGTATGGCCCAGGCCATGAACGCAGAGCTTTCGGTGGTCTATATCGACCTTGGGCAGGATGCCAGCGAAGCCAACCAGCGGACCTTGGCGGCGAATGTGCGCTTCGCGGAAAACGTGGGCGCATCGATCGTGCGACTGAAGGGGAAGAACGTGGCCGCGGCGGTCGCGGAGTTCGTCAATGAGAAGCACATTACCCAGGTTGTTTTCGGGCGCTCAGCTACGCGGGGATGGAAGCGATATTTCTATCTTTCGGCGATCCATCAGTTTTTGCGCGACGCCCCGGCGGTGGATGTGCACATCGTGACCCAGGAACCGGGATGATGGTAGGCCGGGTTGATTGAGCATGGTGAGAGCGTGAATGTTGGAGCATAAGCATATCCTCGTAGTGGACGACGAATCGCAGATCACACGGGTGCTGCGGACGTCCCTGTCCAGTCACGGCTATGACATTCGCGTGGCCAACGATGGCGAGACTGCGCTGGAGATCATGAAAGACTGGTCGCCGGACCTGGTGATTACCGACCTGACCATGCCCAACATGGATGGACTGGAGTTGTGCCGGCGGCTGCGGATGAAGACGCAGATTCCGATCATCGTACTCTCGGTGCGCGGAGAGGAACGGACCAAAGTCCAGGCCCTGGATGCGGGGGCCGACGACTACGTGACCAAACCCTTCGGTATGGAGGAACTTCTGGCGCGCGTCCGCGCCAATCTTCGCCGCACGCGGGCGGAAGCTTCGCAACTCGATCCCATCAAGGCTGGCGACTTCAAGATCGATCCCGGTGCCCGCAGCGTTCTGGTGAAGGACCGCGCAGTCCATCTCACCCCGAAGGAATTTGACCTGCTCGTATATTTCGCCCGCCACATCGGCAAGGTAGTAACCCATCGCGCTTTGCTGGGCGCGGTCTGGGGCGGTGAAAGCACGGAGCAGGTCGAATACCTGCGAGTGTTCGTGGCGCAGCTTCGCAAGAAGCTCGAGCCTTCGCCTAATTCTCCGCGCTATATTCTGACCGATCCCTGGGTAGGTTATCGCTTCGAGCCCGGAGACCAGTAAGCCACAGAAAACACGCGAGTTCCCCTCGGCCCCGTGCTCGTTGTCTTCTCATGACTTCTTTATGACTTTCCTATCTTCAATTTATGCGGATTTTACGTCCTTTCGAATCCAATGTGCTGAAACGCCGAGAAAGCCGGCCGTTGGAAAGGAACAAGCTCATGTCTATTCAGGAAGTATCCGCCGAACGTTTTGCCCAGCTCTTTCACCACTACCATCAGGCCCTGGCCGAGGATACTGGAAGTTCCACCCTTCGCACGAAAGATGCCTGGGAGAATGTGCCGACGTCGGAAAAAAGCAAGTTGATTGCTGCGGCACGTCGCGCTCTCCTTGAAGTCGAACTCGTTCCCAGCGAGCGCCAGTCCCGGCGATATTTCGCCAAGCCAGGCGAAGCCGAATGGGGTTGCTGAGTAAAACTGGCGGGCTGCAATTCGCCGGTTCTTCATTTATGTACTGAATCTTCCGCTCGGCGCCCCGAACGAGTTCACTAACACTGCGCTCCAGCCGAACTCGGAGTGCCACTACAATAGACCCGTGAAGAATCTCGGCATCCTGCTTTCCGGACGGGGCTCCAATTTTGTAGCTATTGCCGACAGCGTCGCGGCTGGCCGGATACCGGATGCCCGCATTGCGGTTGTAATTTCGAATCGTGCCGATGCTCCCGGCCTGGGAGCCGCCCGCCAGCGCGGGCTCAACGCTCTGGCGATTCCATTAAAAGGGAGGCCGCGGGACGAGCATGACCGCGAAGTTGTGGCCGCGCTTCGTGACAACAAAGTCGATCTCATTTGCCTCGCCGGTTACATGCGCCTGCTGTCACCGTGGTTCGTGCAGCAGTTTCCCGCAAGAATTCTCAACATCCATCCTTCATTGCTGCCCGCATTTCCCGGCCTCGATGCGCAGCGGCAGGCGGTTGCTTATGGAGCGAAAGTGTCTGGCTGCACCGTGCACCTAGTGGATGAGGAACTGGATCATGGCGCCATCATCGTGCAGAAAACCGTGCCCGTGCTCGACTCCGACGACGAGCACACCCTGGCCGCCCGCATTCTCGAGCAGGAGCACACCGCTTACAGGGAAGCGATCGGGATTGTGCTGGAAGGAAGGTTCGAGATCGTCGGCAGGCGGATGGTGAAAAGTCAAAAGTCAGAAGTCAAATTGAAGAAGTAAAACCGAACAATCTGGACAGAGCCTCTTACTTCTTCCTTTGACTTCTGACTTTTGACCTCGCTACATAATAACTTCGTTGCTCATCCTGGCAATCGGGTGCTGCATTACCTCGAGCTCGTTCTTCACCAGGTTCAGTCCGTAGACGCATTGCTCAAATCTTTGTGAGAGTTGCGCGAACAGCGGCGCTACCTTGGCATATTCGAAGTGCTCGAACTTGGAGACGATGTAGTAACTTTCTTTTCCGGCTTTCACCCAATCCACGAAATTCTCGACCCGGTGGCGGCGCAGACGATAGTGGTTGATACTCTCCGGAAACATTCCGGCGTAGAACAGCGTAAAGTCGCCAATGTGCTTGCGGACCTGACGTTCACGGTCAAACGAGGGCGCTGGGCCGTAGATGGGATCGGACTCGATGAGCATTTCGCCCACATCGTTCAACGGCCTTCCCGACGCATTGCGGATTTTTAACAACTGCTCGGCATCGCAAAACTCCGAAAGCAGATGGGCGACGTAGTTCACGATTTGAGGATCGCGAATTCCGATCTCCTCGGCATAATGCCGGCCGACCAGCTCAAGAAACAATTGCTGCAGCGGATGCGTCTCCGGAATCTCCATGGGCCCCCACTTCCCGCTATTCGTCATGCCCCACTAAGGTTCCTATCGGAACCGAACCTCGTGCGAATTAGATACCGTGAATCCAGATCTAATGCAAGTGCCCGTTCGAGCCACTGCTTTAGTTAGAAGCCTGCGCGGGGCGCGGGGTTTCGAGGGCGTTGCTGGCAGTCAGAGCAGGCGGCTGCTAATTCCGCGCAGCGAATCGAAAAACATGATTTACTGAATCGGTTTCCACGATTTGTTGAACTATCTACGTGGTTTACCGGTCTACCTAGTAGGATGAAGCACTAAGATGGAGGCGCAAGTGGAACGAATCAACATTGCAAGCGGAACACCTTGGGAACCGATTGTCGGTTACTCGCGTGCTGTTCGAGTGGGCGCTCATGTGTACGTGGCGGGTACAACCGCGACTGCAGCCGACGGCAAAATGGTGGGAGCGGGCGATGCCTACGCACAGGCGGTGCAAACCCTCCAGAACATCGAACGCGCGCTGGGGCGGGCGGGAGCTTCGCTGAAAGATGTGGTCCGCACACGCGTATTCCTCACCAACATTGCGGATTGGGAAAAAGTAGGCAAGGCGCACGGAGAATTCTTCCGCGACATTCGTCCGGCGAGCACGATGATGGCAATCACCGCTCTGGTTTCTCCGGAGATGCTGCTGGAAATCGAAGCGGAAGCGATTGTTCCCGAAGGACAGTAAAAGACAGGCGGAAGCCGGTGCGAGAGCCGTGTCTCCGCCGTCATTTACCGCGTCTGCAAGCGTAATCGTCTTAATTAACGGCGTCCTTTTTTGCGGGCGACTTTCCTCTTGGCCGCTTTCTTAGGCGGCTTCTTCGCGGCTTTGTTCTTGGCTGGCTTGGCCTTTTTCTTCGCTGCCTTTTTCTTGGCCGCCTTCTTGGCTGGCTTTTTAGCAGCTTTCTTCTTGGCCGGAGCCTTCTTCGCAGGCGCTTTCTTCTTCGGAGGTCCGCTTTCGCCGCCACCCGATGGAGTTACATGCGAGGGTGCCGGCACCGGTGGCGGCGTATGCATCTCGTCGTCTTCCTCTACCATAACGGGTTCTTCTTCCTCTTCTTCCTCTTCCTCCAAATCCTCTTCCAGCGATTCGCCATAAGCACCGCTGTCGCTATACTCATCGATCTCATCGTCCCGACCGTAGAGGGTCGGATCATTGAAGCGCATATCTCCTCCTGAAAATTTGAATTAGGACAACCCGCAGCGAAGCTGCGCATGCTTTCCGGTAACGGGGCGCGATTATAGCACGGACAGTTTCACCGGGCAGTATCGTGCATTCGCCGCCGATTTGCGAGGAAAATCATCCGGAAGGAAAAAGGTCCGGCGAGAGCAGCGAACCAAAAGCGAAACTGAGTGCTGCTGGGGTCGAAGACGGAGAAGGACCGCGTCTATTCGTACGCTAACGCATCGATCGGGTCTTTCTGCGCCGCCTTGAAGGCTGGATATAACGCGCCGGCGATAGCGCCCGCCACCGCAATCAGAGTGGCGCGCACGATCCAACCACCATCCACAATCACCTGCAGCAGGGGAAACTTGTGGGCCAGGGCCGCCCGGGCTGCCATACTTACCACGATGCCCAGCACGATGCCGCCGAGGGCCAACAGCACGGTTTCGCGCAGCACCACGTTCACGATGTACAGCTTGGACGCCCCCATCGACTTCAGAATGCCGATTTCGCGCGTCCGCTCCATCACCGCCGTGTACATGGCCTGGAAGATTACGATAAATCCGATGACCACCGAAATGCCGACTACGACATCGATGAAAGTGGAGAGACCGGGATAGTTGCTGGTGGTCATCATGGCCAGGTAGGAGGCCATGGAGTTCGCCACGTAACGCTCCATGCCCGGGACATTCTTGATCTCATCGACCACGGCGTCGGCGTTGGCCGGGTCGTCGAGTTTCAGGTAGAAAACGGTGGCCTTGTCCTTAGCGCCGATCAGATCCTGCAGAGTGGCCAAGGGGACAAATTTACGCCCGCCCTTGCCTCGTTCCACGATCCCGGAGATGCGGAACTTGTTGTTCAGAATCTCAATGGTGTCGCCGACCCGGGCATGCTTGGACTTGGCAAACAGATCGTCGACCAGGACGTCGTACGGCCCCTGAAATGGGCCACCCTGCAAATAATGGAAGCCCGCCGACATGCTTTCATAGCTGGGCAGGTCAATACCCGCGATAATCTCGAGCGTGCCCGCCGATGTCAGCTGGGTGATCACCGGTGCCACGCTAGTTACGTGGGGCAGTTTGGCCAGCACGCCCCCGATCTTGATCGGCATGGGCGCGCCCGACAGCCCGGCGATGAACGAAGAACCTGGGGGCAGCACCAGCACATCGGCGCCGATGCCAGCAGTGCGGGTGCGGGTGTCCTGGAGCATGCCGAGCGAGAGGCCCACGATGAGCAGGATCAGCGTAACTTCCAGAGCCACGGCTACGATGCTGATGAGCGAGCGCACCGGACGATGCACTAGGTTCCCGACGATCATGCGATTCATCATGACTTTTGCGGAGAGGCTATTTACGTTGGCCGTTGGCCGTGTTTGGCGCAGTGGAATTGGGCTGACCGAGGTGCTCCACGTCCGACCCGGGCGGCTGCTCCAGCACGAACTGGTCGCTGGTCAGCGGTTTATTGATTTCCAGTTTGATCATGTTCAGCGTGATGTCGTAGTTCTCCCGCGGCCGTTCGATCCCAATCGTGCTGGGGAAGGAAACCCCCGAGTAGTCGTTGTAATTCTGATAGCGCGCGTCGGTGGCGACGTTGCCTTGCTGGTCATAGATCCTTTGCCGGTACGGCCGCAGGTCGATTCGGCTGAACTCGATCCGCCGCGATAAGTACCAGCCTTGCGGGCCTTTGCGGATGACCGCGAGGGCGTAGTTGGGCTGCTCGACCCGATGCTTCCTCGCATCCAGGACGGTTTCATAGCCGTTTTCCAGCACCGCAATCTCGTCCGGGCCGATCTCCGGCAACAACAGGGCGTCGTAAATGTACTGTGGCCGCATGTTCTCCAGCCGCTTGTCGGGCTGGTAGTCGGCGTTGTTTGCTCCGATCACGAACCTATTCTTGGGAGGAATCCAGAGCTTGAATTCCTGCCCATCGCTGACCATGTCGAAGGCCGTATTCCTTACCACCGGCATCAAGCCCTTCATGCGCAACATGGCCGGCTTACGGGCCAGGACGTAGCCGCGAATCTCCTTGTAATCGGTGACGCGGCCGTTTTTCAGGTCTCCGGCGGAAGAGTCGATATCGACAGTGGCCTGCATGGACTGAATCTTGGCGGCCTGCGCGTTGACGTATTCGATCAGGTCCTGCTGGGTCGCAGTCTTCAGCGGCCGGTCGGAGAGCTGGCGGTCCAGACTGCGGGTGCGGAAAAGACAGCCGGTCAGGGGAAAGGTGGCCGCCGACAGAAAGAAAACAAAAAAAAGGCGCAGATGAGGACGATGCATTCCTATGCCAGTACCTGGGGACACTCTTGCTGCATGGGTATCCATTAGTATAAGGCAGCGGAGGGTTCAGCGGAGGCCGAGCGAATGCCGATAAGCGGCCACGTTGCGATTGTGTTCTTCGAGGCTGCGGGCGAAGCGGTGGTGTCCGTTGCCATCGCTAACAAAATAAAGAAATTTCGTGCTGTCGGGGTGAAAGGCCGCTTCCAGGGCGCTTTTCCCCGGATTGCCGATTGGCCCGGGTGGCAACCCAGGGAAACGGTAAGTGTTATAGGGCGAATTCACCGCCAGATCGGCATGGTGGAGGCTTCCCTGGTAGGTACCCGCCAGCAACTCGGCGTAAATGACAGTCGGATCGGCATCGAGCGCCATGTTTTGCGCCAGCCGGTTGTAATAGACGCTAGCCACGCGCGGACGCTCCTCCGGCACCGCCGTTTCTTTTTCGACGATCGAGGCCATGGTTACGACCTTTTGGACGTCTGAGTTCAGCCCGATCTGTTGCGCCACCTGCCGGAACTGACGGACCATCTCCGCCGCCATTTCCTCCAGACTCTGCGTTCGGGTGAACTGGTAGGTGTTAGGGAAGAGATAGCCCTCGAGCGACCTGGCTTCCGGGGCGAGATCCGAGACCAACTCGGTCTGGGTTTCGGCAACTCGCAGAAAATCTAACGCTGGCCCAAGTCCGGCGTCTTCGATCGCCTTGGCGATGTCGAACATTGTGTAGCCTTCGGGAATCGTGACCACGTGGAAGAAGATATCGCCGCGCGCGATCCGGTCGTAAACCTGGGGCAGCGTGGCGTCGCGTTCGAAGAGATACTCGCCCGCCTTCAATGAGGGCTTGGGGTGCAGCATGTGCCAGAGCCAGAAAGCACGCTCGTTGCGGATTACCCCTGCTTTCTTCAACTCCGCGGCAATCCGGCGCGTGGAAAAGCCGGGACGCAGCAGCAAAGAAGCATTGGCGGGCGGCGTAACTGGGACGTAGACCTGCCAGGCGGCCCAGGCGCCAACGGCTAGAACGGCAATCAAGAAGAGTGTGATCAGCGCGCGCAAGGTTTTAGTGTAGAGGCTCTCCGCAGAATGCAACAGAGCCAGGCGAAGGGGAAGCCCGAGAGTAACGCTGATGCGACCCGCCAGCCTGAGTCAAGATTGGCGTTGACATGGCCGTTCATGGAATCTAAGTTGATCCGAGACCTTTCATCGTGCCACGGGGCATACTCAGCGGTGCCTTGTACGGAGGATAGATGTCGGTAATTCCGTTGGCTCTCGGTCGGACTCTTACAACATCAGAGGATGAATTCGAGCGGAGGGGTGGACGTCGCGGAAGCACGCTCCTGATACGGAACTTCGACGATGCGCAGCTTCTGAGTGGCGCACTTAATTGTAGTTACGATCTCCGAATCGGAGCCGAATTCAAAGATCATAGGGAGGGCTGGAAGACGGAAATTCTCGACGACGATCACCTAACGCTGCTGCCAGGCCATGCCGTGATTATTGAGACTAGAGAGAGTCTGCACGTGCCGGTGTCCATGTTCGACTACATAGTCCCTAGGGTGAAATGGCTGCAGAAAGGCGTTTCCAACACTCTTTCCGAAATTGATCCGGGGTACAACGGGCCTCTTCTCATTACTCTTTTCAATTTGGGAAAAAATACGGTTGCTATTCCCCGCAAAGACGGACTTTGCTCGTTGGTGATTCACGATGTTGGCCAAGGAGCATGCTTGTATACTGGTGGTGCTAAGCGAATTGCAGGCGATCCCCGCGCTGGAATGATGTTTGGGGAGTTTCTCAATCGAATGGAGGCGGCATGGCAGAAGATAACCGACAAACTCGAAGCCAAACCCTCTACGTTGCATGCGGCCCTATATTGGCGACGACCGCACTAGTCATCGTTGAAGTTCTACGATTCCTTGGCGTCTTCGGCGTCGGGCGCTGAGCAAATCGAACCGTTGATGCGGACCATTCAAATGAGAACTCCAGAAGAAACGCACCTGCTCGAATTGTGGGACCAGAACATCTGCCCAAACCGTGGCAAGACCATCCCGCCAGGAACCAGGGTGGGAAGTGGACGCAAGAGCGAAGGCGGATTCTGCAGCCTCGACTGCTACACCAGCTTTTACCAGCTCGAATTGTCGGAGCGCGCTCGACGCGTCGCTGAGAGAACGAAGGGCAAGGAGTCATAAAACCAAAATGCCTCTCGAAACCCGTACTTCCGAACAAGGCCTTTTTGGAGAGCTAGCCGCCTCGGCCCGAGGCGTGAAGGCCGGCGTGCTCCCTTCCCAGGATATTCAGGACCTAATTTCCACGGGCAAGATAGTAGGACGGTCCCCGATATTGGAGGAACAGATCCAGCCAGCGAGCCTGGATCTCAGGGTCGGCGATATGGCCCACCGCGTTCAGGCGAGCTTTTTGCCTGGGCAACACGCTACTGTGGAACAATGGATCAGCGAGCTAAGAATGAGCCGGGTCGATCTGACCAGTGCGACGGTCCTTGAAAAGGGCTGCGTTTACATAGTGCCGCTTCTTGAAGAGGTGCATCTGCCAGACAATATGTCAGGCAAAGCCAACCCCAAAAGCACGACTGGCCGCCTCGACGTGTTTACCCGGCTGATCACTGACTACGGAGTTGAATTTGAGCACGTGCCGCCCGGCTATAAAGGCAAACTGTATGCCGAGATTGTTCCTGGCACTTTCTCAATTCGATTACCAGCGGGAACGCGGCTCAATCAGCTCCGATTTTTTCGTGGTAATCCCCTCGCCTCAGACACGCTGATCACTGAATTGGATGGGCGTGAGGCTTTGGTCTATTCACGCGAGGACAGTCCGGTGAAAGCACAGGTGGATAGGGGCCTCAGGATTTCGGTGAATTTACATTCGGTTGCCCCCTCCGAGATTCGCTTACAAAGCCAAGAAGAATGCGCCAGTGATCGACCTCAGCAAAGTGAACCATTACTCGCCAGAAGAGTTTTGGGATCCGAAGTACCACGTCGGCGACAAGGGACTGATATTGGATCCTGGAGATTTCTACATTCTTGCATCCAAGGAACAGATTCGAGTGCCTCCCGATTACGCGGCAGAGATGGTTCCGTTTGATTCGTCAATCGGTGAGCTCCGGATACACTATGCCGGTTTCTTCGATCCGGGCTTGGCTATGGCGTGAACGATCTTACGGGGACCCGCGCCGTCCTGGAGGTCCGAGCGCATGAAGTGCCCTTTCTGATTGAACATGGCCAGATTGTCGCGCGTCTTGCGTACATGCGATTGTTGAAGGCGCCAGAGAAGGTTTACGGCGTCGGCATCGGGTCGTCTTATCAGCGGCAGAGCCTGACTCTGAGCAAGCAGTTCAAGATGAGCTGACAACCGACTGAGGGTATCGGCAGGTTGACACCTTCTACTCCCCCAGCCAATCCGCATACGGTTTCATCGACTCGACGTGATCGCAGACAATCTTGATCGCCCCCGTAATCGGAATTGCAAGCACCAGGCCGATTGCGCCCCAGACCGCTCCCCAGAACAGCAGGGCGATGGTGACGGCCAGCGGATTGATTTTCAGCCGGCTTCCCAGCAGCTTGGGATAGAGAACATTCAACGCGAAAAGGTGCATTCCGACCACGCCGACGACCACCACCAGGAGGCTTCCGGGCTCCAGTTGTCCAAGGCCTACCAGGATCGGCGGAACCATCGCCAGCACCACTCCCAAGTATGGAACCAGGCTTAGAAATCCGCTGAGAAAGCCTACAAAATAGAAGAAGGGGACGTGCAGCAGGCCAAAAATCGCCACGCTGACGGCCGAAATCAGCAGTCCGATTAACAGGTTGCCGACAATAAAACTCTGCAACATTTTCCCGATCAGCCCCAGCGTCACGAATGCCGTGTGCCGGTGGTGCAGAGGAAACAGCATCACAGTGGCGGTGCGCGCGTGGCTCTGCCAGGTCAGCAGAAAGTACGCCAAAAACGGGATGAACGACGCCGCCAGAAGGATGTCGGTGAGAGTACCGGCGCCGTGGGTGAGTGTCTCGGACCAGCTCTGTACCTGGCGCACCTGCACCACGTTCGAAGGCTCGGGCTCGCCGACCGCCTCGCTCGTCTTCTCGATCTTTTCCGCCTGCTGCCGGAAGGGTTGCAGGATGGAACGGATTTTCTGCGAATACTTGGGAACGTTATCGGCAAAAATGATGGCCTGGTTGTAGGAGGCAACAGTGATGCCATAGAGGACGCCCAGCATCACGACCACGCTGATCAGCGCCGCCAGAGCCCGGGGAAGGTGCAGGTACTCCAGCGCCTGCACCACCGGAGAAAGCATAAAGCTCAGCAGAATAGCGAAGAATAGCACCGCCAGCACCGATTCACCGTAGTACGCAAACATGACGGCCAGGCCCATGCCGAGCAGCGTCAGCGACCAATGATGCCCGGTTCGTGTTTCCGTGGTTTCCATAGGGTTGGTTGCTTACCTGCGCCCGATTTGAACGTCGTCGCTTGGGCGCCGTCGTCCCGGAAAATCGACGAACAGTGCCCTTGATGTTAGTGTCCCACGGAATTCTAGCTGATCAGCAACAACAGCGGAATTATTCCAGCGATGGCGAGAGGTACTGCAACCCCGAAAACTGCCGCCTTGCGCCCTGACACCCAGCCTTCACGAACTGCCCGGATCGTGAGAAAGGTCATGACTGGAAGGTTGATCAAGGCTGCCGTCACCACACCCGGCGTATATGACCGCCATACCAGGGATGCTGGAATGTGGGGGATGAAAACGTTGGCGAGCATGGCGACGATGTACCCGAACGTCAAGTAAGCCCAGAAACTTTCTTTGCCATTTCGCCCGCTGAGATATGTAAAAACGAAGGCGGCAGCGGTCAAGACAGCAACTGCGAATCGGAATGCTGCGGGATCGGGGTGCATGGGAATCTCCTGAGCGTGACGGGCCCACCACGCTGGGAGCCACATTGCTTCTTCAGAATTGTGCAAGGTGACGGCGATCGGAAACAGCCACTGCAGCTTTTTGAACGGCACTGCTACAAGCCCTCTACACGGACGCCTAAACTTAACCTCCGCAATCCGACTCTGCAATGCTATTCTGCCTGTGCCATCTACAATTGGCAGATGGATTCAGCCGCGCCTCCAGTTCTGCGCCGCATTCTGGCCCTCGATGTGGGCGCGAAGAGAATCGGCGTGGCCATCTCGGATCCGCTCGGCATTACGGCACAAGGTTTGGAAACGATCCAGCGGCAGAACAAACGCCGCGATCTGGAAGCTCTGGGACAAGTGCTGACGAAATACGACGTCCGCGAAATTGTGGTTGGCCTGCCCCTGCGCTTGAGTGGGGCGGAAGGAACGCAATCGGAAAAAATGCGCCGTTTCGCCGACGATCTGCGCGCTCACTTCGGCCTGACCGTTCATTTGTGGGACGAGCGCTGGACCTCAACCGAAGCCAACCGCTTGCTGCGGGAAACCGACCTTTCGATCAAAAAGCGAGGCCAGGCGGTGGACCGGATGGCTGCGACCTTGATTCTTCAATCCTGGATGGTAGCGCACCCCTTGCGGTAACTGTCCTTGCTGTAGAGATGGAGTTGCCGCGTCTTTGCGTAAATACAGGATTGGCGCGATCAGGAGGCTAGTTCGGTAATTTCGGGGAAGCGCAGATTACATTTCGTCAGCGCTTTGGTGAGCGCCTGTTCGATCACACTCTCATCGCAGTTCCGGGAGATGGCGATCTCGCTGACCAGTAAATAGCGGGCGCGCTCCAGCATCTTTTTTTCGCGGAAAGAGAGGGATTTGGACTGCGCCAGGATCAGCAGACTCTTCAGCACCGCCGCCACGTCCGAGAGCGACCCGGTGCGCATGCGGTCGGAATTCTCCTTGAACCGGTCTTTCCAGTCGGCCGCGTTAATGCATTCGCCGGACGAGAGGTAATCCACAATTTTCTCCACCTCGCCATTGCGCACTACCGGACGCATGCCAACGCTGTTGACATTGGCAAACGGCACCATCACCTTCAGACTGCTGGCAGCGATTTTCAGGAGGTAGAACTTCTCGACTGTGGTCCCCATGTTGCGGCTGCTGATTTGTTCGATAATTCCGACACCATGGTTAGGGTAAACGACTTTATCGCCGATGTGGAAAACGCGGTCGCCGTTCATGGAGGGGCCCTGGCCCGAGGGAGCTGGAACTGCCCTTGAGTCTAGCTTAGCGCCGCCCCGAAGGCAATGGAGAAGCTTGCGCGGGTTCGTGTGGAAGCGGGACTACGCCCCGCTTGACGGGGCAGAGCCCCGTCGCCACACGTGTAAGTCATTCCCCCTTAGGAGCTTGTAGCCGGGCACCGTGGTCGGAGTCGAATGCGCCGAGAAGCCCAGTTCCTCCCGCCGGAGGGGTTATGAGGGTTATAATGCCCAGAGCAATGACGGACCAGATTAAAAAGAAACTAAGCGACGAACTGAACGCCCTCGAGCACGAGTTAGCCTTCGATATCCCGAAAGAGATCAAAAAGGCCGTCGCCATGGGCGACCTTAGCGAGAATGCCGAATATCACATGGCCAAGCAACGCCAGGAGTATCTGAAGGCGCGGGTGCGGCAATTGGGCAAACGGCTGGCCGACCTGTCGCTGATCAACATGAACAATATCCCCAAGGATAAAGTCGGCCTGGGCTCGACCGTGACCATCTTCGACGGCACCAAGAACGAGGAAATGGAATACCAGTTGGTGACCAGTGAAGAGTCGGACGTGGCCGCCGGCAAGATTTCGACGACTTCGCCGATTGGACGTGCCCTGTTGAATAAGAAGGTAGGCGACACCGCTATGGTGGTCACGCCCGGGGGAAGCCGGGAGATGGAAATCCTGAAGCTCTCGACCATGCACGATCTTGCCGAAGCCAAGCTGGAAGCGGAACTGGAAGCGCTGCCGGAGCCGGAACGGGAAACGGAATGAGCGGTGGAGTTGCTGTCTCGGCAAAGTTTAGGAGTAGTGGCGTATGACTTGGACCAGCGGAGTTGGGCGTGTCTGCGGCGTTCTGCTGGATGCCATCGTGCGCCTGCTCGCGCTCTCTCGGATCAATCCGAACGCCCTGACTTTGATGGGACTGCTGGTCAACACCTATGCCGCGTTTTTATTTGGATACGCCAATGGCGACAACCAGCGCCGCATGTTTTTCTACGCCGGCCTGGTGATCATCGGATCGGGGTTCTTCGACCTGGTCGATGGCCGTGTAGCCCGCCTCTCGAACCAGGTTACGCGCTTCGGAGGGTTCTTCGATTCCATCGTTGACCGCTACAGCGATGCCTCGCTGTTCTTCGGATTGCTGGTCTTCTACGCGCGGGGCAACCGCTTCTTCTACGTAGTGCTGACCGCGCTGGCCATGATAAGCGCCATCATGGTGAGTTATGCCCGCGCCCGCGCCGAGTCGCTCATCGGCTTGTGCAAGGTCGGCTTCATGGAACGCCCCGAGCGTCTGGTGCTCCTCATTATCGGCGCCCTGTTCAACGTCATGGCCCCGGTGCTATGGGTAATCGCCGTGCTTTCGACCCTCACTGTAATCCATCGCGTCATCTTCACCTGGCAGCGGACCACCGAAATCGACGCTCGCGCCAAGGCCGCGTAAGCAATTGAGCGACCCGCAAGAAACCAACCCTAGTGCAGGTCAATGAGCTGCGGCGAAATGTGCGCGCAGCTCGTCGGCGATGCGCTCTGGTGTCCGATCCACCGCCGCTTCCCAGTGCAGGCGCTCCATGTGCATGGCGTCGCTGCGGTAATACGGAAGCATCGCCGTGCGTGTGATCATCGACAGATGTACGCGCCAGCCACGAGAGCTGTTCAGTGGCCCCGAGTAGAGCGCCAGGTTGAAGCTGTTGTAGCCCGTCGATTCGTACCACTGCAGCACGCGTGAGATGCCCGCCGCGAGCGCGTTCAGATCGTCTTCCGTGAGGTCGAGCAAGGTTTCGCGGCCCGAAACCACCGCCCGCACGTCATTAAAGCCGATCGGAGCATAAGATGTGACCCACGCGATCCGGCCAATCCGAGCCACGAATCGCAGCCCTCGTGCCTCTTCAGTTCCCACCAGGTCTTCCCAATAAGACCGGCCATTGACAGTCCAATAAACGGTGCTAGCCTCGTGCTGCAATCGCATGAGAGTTGTGGCCTGAGGATCGAGATATACCTGTGCGTGAGGATGGGGTAACGACCCGCCTGACGGAAAGAGGTAATTTATGTTGTAGGCGCAGTTCTCGGCTTTCGGATCGAAAGCATGTACCTTGCGGATATAGTCCACCGCAACAGTGAGGTTGTCCAACAATCGTTGCGGCGTGAACCCTTTCAATGCCAGCCAGTGTTGTCGCGAGAAAACCGCGACCGCAGCATACTGGGAGTAAGGAACGAGGTTGGGAAACAACACCGACTCTCCGCGTTCCAGGCGTCCGCCGCGGTCAATTGGCTGCAACATTTTGGGAGTGACTCCGCGGATTCGATCGGGACAGAAGGGGCAGTTCGAGTTGGGAGCTTGAAGAGGAGCCAGTGCGCCCTCATCGGCTTTCGAGAGTACGACACCTTCGGCAATGCGCGACGAGGTCCCCAACAACGGGTCGAATCGAACCTCCAGGGACTTCGTCACCTCCGCTCCATCGGGCGAGAGAAAACGTGCTGTAATTTGCTCTGAGCGGAAGCGGATGGCGTCGGTCTCGTCTTCCCTGTTTGCCGCGAAATCTGGGTCCAAGGGCTGCCTCCTCGACTCGCCACCGCAGCGCCTAAAGGCGCGTCCAGAGCGTGCCGCTTGCGGCATCGCTAAACCGGATGCCGGATTAGAATCACACTCCTTACGCATAATACTTCTCCGCAGCTTGCTCAGCAGCCTGCTAGACTAGTCCCGCAACTTCCTGCAAGGACGGCAAGTGCCAACCAATCCTGTTCTGGTCGTACACGGCGGCGCCTGGGCCATTCCGGACGACATGGTCGAAGCGCACCTCAACGGCGTGCGCCATGCTGCCGCTGCCGGATGGCACGCTCTGGAGCGTGGCGGCTCAGCGCTTGACGCGGTCGAAGAGGCCGTGGTCGTTCTTGAAGATGACGAGACTTTTGACGCCGGCCGCGGCAGCTTCCTGAACCGCGACGGCAAGGTGCAACTGGACGCTTTCATCATGGATGGCGCGACCCTTCGCGGCGGCGGCGTCGGTTGCGTCGAGCGCCTGCGCAACCCGGTCCGCGCTGCCCGTAAGATTCTCAGCGACAGCCCACATGTCTATTTTGTTGCCGAAGGCGCGGAGCGCTTCGCCGCCGAGCATGGCATCACGCTCTGCCGCAACGAAGATCTTGTCATCGCGCGCGAAGTCGAGCGCCTGCGCGAATATCAGGCACAGAGCTCAACCCATGGAAACGACCTCTTCGCCCCCGCCATTTCGCACGACACTGTAGGAGCCGTCGCGCTCGATCGCGAGGGCAATGTTGCCGCTTCGACGTCTACTGGGGGCACGCTCAATAAAGCTCCTGGCCGCCTCGGAGACTCGTCGCTGATCGGCTGCGGCTGCTATGCCGACAACCTGAGCGCGGCCGCTTCCACCACCGGATGGGGCGAACCCATCATGAAGCTGGTGCTGGCGAAGTGGGCGGCGGACCGGGTCGAATCCGGCAGTTTGCCGGAGTGGGCAGCGAAGGAAGCAATGAACTATCTGAAGCAGCGCCTCAACGGGCACGGGGGAATCATTTTGTTGGACGCGCAAGGCCGCTTTGGTATTGCCCACAATACCCCTCGCATGGCATGGGCGCTGCGGACTGCACAGAAACAGGACACCGGAATTACATGCAACAGTTGAACTGGCATTCGCCACGATTCAGTAGCAATCCGAAAATGTGCGTAATTTTCACAAATCCATAATGCACCCGTAACATTCCTCGTTTATTACTTCGGTGTTTTCACCTCTCGTTTTTTCGCATATAGTCTCACCGTCTTGGTCTGGCAGCTTTCAACAACCGAAACGATCTCAACTTTGGAGGATCACCGTATGAAGATCACGAGTTTCCTTCGCGGCGCTGGTTTAGCGGCGCTTCTGGCCGTGACCAGCTTCGCGTTCGCTCAAATTCTACCGACGGGTGCAACCATCACGCCGACCGCAGCCCCGGGTTCGGTATTTGTACCTTTGACAACGTTCTTGCCGGACTTTCCGGTTTATACGCCGGATGGCGCCGAGACCACAGCCATTAGCCCGGATGGCAAGACTCTGCTGATCCTGACCAGCGGCTACAACCTGATGGAGGACTCCAGCGGCAACTACACGGGGACAGATTCCGGGGAGTTTGTTTTCGTTTATGACATTTCCACGCCCAGTACGCCTGTGCAAACGCAGGTAGTATTCCTGTCCGACTACGACGAAACCTTCGACGGGATCATTTGGGCCCCGAATGGTTCCGCATTCTATGTCGGAGGCGGAGGCGACGACAACGTGCACACTTTCACGCTGCAGAGCGGTCTGTGGGCCGAATCCGGCACGCCCATCGCGCTCGGCCATTTCGGCGACCTCATGCAAAAGGAAACTGAGACCGGTCCGACCGCTGCCACCCTCGGCATCACCGCCGATGGCAAGACGCTCTTCGTCGCGAACCACGAGACTGACTCGATCACCTCGGTTGACCTGGTCCACGGCGCTGTTCTCCAGGAATACGATCTCCGTCCCGGCCTCATCAATCCTGCGCAAACCGGCGTCCCCGGCGGGGAGTTCCCCTACGGAATTGCCGTCGCAGGCAGCAACACCGCTTACGTTTCCAGCGTGCGCGATCGCGAGATCGACGTGCTGAGTTATGCCGGCGGCGCTCTAACCCTTACCACCCGAATTCCGGTCTCCGGCAACCCGGAGAGAATGGTGCTCAATGCCGCCCAAACTAAGCTGTTCGTGGTGGCGGCCAATTCCGACGAGTTGATCGTCATTAACACCGCGAGCAACACGGTGCTGAGCGAGGTCAATGCCAGCGCGCCAGTTGGTGTTCTGGGCATCGGCAAATACGTGCCCAAGGGCAGCAATCCCAACAGCATTACTCTTTCGCCCGACGAGAGCACCGCTTACGTCACTGACGGCGGCACCAACGCCGTGGCGGTCATCAGCCTCACGGGAAAGAAGCCTGCCGTCACGGGGCTCATTCCCACTGGCTGGTACCCCAATTCTGTCAGCATCAGCCCGGATGGTTCTACTCTCTACGTTGTGAACGGCAAGAGCGTGGAAGCTGCGAATCCGCTGAACTGCCGCTACATCAACGATAATCCGGGCGGCGGGTTCGGCCCGGCGTGTGACAGTTATTTTGCGCAGAGCGGCGCCGGCAACCAGTATGCGTGGCAGAACGAATACTCGGGTTTCCTGACGTTGCCCGTTCCCAGCGCGGTTCAGTTGGCTACGCTTACCGGTCAGGTCGCGCAAAACAACGGCTTTAACTTCCAGTTAAGCCCGAACGACATTGCGACCATGACGTTCCTGCAACAGCACATTCAACACGTCATTTACATCGTGAAAGAAAATCGTACCTTCGACCAGGTTCTCGGCGACCTGACCAACGGAGCCAATGCGGATCCGGCCTACACCCAGTTCCCGGCCTCAGTCACGCCGAACTTCCACAACTTTGCCAACCAGTTTGTGACCTTCGACAACTTCGACGACAGCTCGATGGTGAGCTTTGATGGTTGGCAGTGGTCGACTGCGGCACGCGCCCTCGATGTGACCGAGAAGTGCGTCAAAGTCAACTACGGGAAGGGCGGTTGTCAGTACGATAGCGAAGGCACGTCCCGCAACATCAACGTCGCGATAACGGGTGTTGCCGCTCGCCAGGCGGAGCAACCGCTCTATCCAACCGATCCCAACCTGCTACCCGGAAACGCCAACGAAGAGGCAGCCGACGGTCCCAATGGCGAACAGGGCTTAGGCTACATCTGGGATGCGGTGCTCAAGGCTCACCGCACCGTTCGTAACTACGGGTTCTTCACCGACCTGGGAGCTCTTCAAGTACGTGGCATCTCTCCTTATCTCACCTCTCCTTGTACCCAGAAGCCTCCGGTGCAGGTGGCTTGGCCTGCGCACACCGCCCTGCTCCACAACACCGACATCTGTTTCCGCCCCTTCGACCAGAGCTTCCCCGATTTTTTCCGCTACACGGAATGGGTTCGGGAATTCAATCAGCAGGTCAAGCACAATACATTCCCCAGTCTGACTTTGCTGCGATACGACCATGATCACTTCGGCAGCTTCGGCACCGCCAGCTTCGGCGTTAACACGCCGGAACTTCAGATTGCCGACGACGACTACGCGGTGGGACTGACGGTCGATAAGATCGCCCACAGCCCCTACGCCAACAACACGCTCATCTTCGTAATTGAAGACGATCCCCAGGATGGCGCCGACCATGTGAGCGGCGACCGCAGCCTCGCGTTCATCATTGGGCCTTACGTGAAGCAGGGTGCGGTCGTCTCCAATCCTTATTCCACGGTCAGCATGCTCCGGACCATCGAAGGAGTTTTGGGTCTGCCCCCACTGAGCGTGCATGACGCAGGCGTTCCACCGATGACGAACGCCTTCAACATCTCGCAAGCGGGCTGGACTTATTCCGCCATCCCGTCCAGCTATCTCTACAACACGTCGCTTCCGATTCTGAACAAGTACGTGCAGAACCGTGATGCGATCCCACATCCCACACACGACGCAGCATGGTGGGAAGCGCAAACCAAAGGCATGGACTTCAGCCAGGAAGACCGGATCCCTACGGAGAAATTCAACCGGATCCTCTGGAAGGGCATGATGGGCAAACCCTATCCTGCGTTGAAGCCTGGCAAGACAGTGTCGGAGGCGAAGGAAGCAGGCAAGAACGGCTCCGAGTAGAACCAGAGCCGCAACCAAACGAGCATCCCGGCTGTCCTTTTATAAACAGGGGGCAGCCGGGAGTGTCTTAAAATCAATCTGTTATTCAACCGGAGAGGAGCCGAGCAAGGCTTGGAACGATGGGAAAGTTTGGTTGTGTTTTGGTTCTCCTTGTCGGTGTGCTTTGGTCCGAATCGTCTGCTCAGAGCGTGGTCACGACCGGAGTCGTGCGCGGGGTAGCCAGGGATAGTTCGGGCGCTTCGGTCCCCGACGCAACGGTTATTCTGCTGGCGAGCAGTACCGCGCAATCCTCGACGCGGACGACCAACGACGCTGGTATTTTCGTATTTCCCTCTCAGCCGGTGGGGGCATACAGCCTGGAAGTGAGCGCTGCCGGATTCCGCAAGGTGCGGATCGAAGGTATTCATGTGCAGGTCGGAGAGCCGACCACGGTGAATGTCAGTCTCCAGCCCGGAGCGGGCAGAGAATCGATTACGGTAACCGGCGAATCGCCGCTGTTGCGGACGGAAGACTCCGATCAGAGTTCCGTAGTGAATCGCGAGCTTCTGGATGGTCTGCCCCTGAATGGCCGGCGCTTCCTCGACTTCGCCCTACTCGTCCCGAACGCCAGCCCGGACGGCCAGAACGGTCTGGTCACGTTTGCGGGAGAGCAGGGCGGCGAGGACACCGGGTACGCCAACGGCAATGGCGCTAACTCATTTACCGTGGACGGCGCCAGCGCCACCAGCAATTATTTTGGCAATGCCCGCGGTGGTGAGAAGGTCCCGTACATTTTTGGCGAGAATGCCATCGAGGAGTTCCAGGTTGCCGTCTCCCCGTATCGGGCGGATTACGGCGGGGCGGCCACCGGCTTTGTGAACGTGGCGACACGCTCTGGCAGCGATGCCGTCCACGGCAACGCGTTCTATTACAACCGGAATTCCGGGACCGGCGCCAACGACGCCATCGACAAAGAATACGGCTTTTCGCGCCCCGTCGACATTCTGCAGCAGTTCGGCGGAAGCGACGGGGGACCCATCGTTTCGCACCGTGCCTGGTATTTTGTCGACTACGAGCAGCAGCGCCGCAAGAATCCCATCACTGCCATCAATCCCGGATTTACGGGCTTGGACGAAACAAGTTTTGGCGTCCCTGCCGGGGTTCCACTGCCAGCTCCCAATTCGTCGCTGCCCGTCCCCAGCAGCCTGGCACAACCCGATCCGACAAACCCCGTTTACTTGCAGGACGTGGCGAACGCGCTGCACGCGATCCAGTCGAACCTCGGAGTTCAATCCCGCTTCGGCAACGACTGGTCGCTGTTTTCCAAAATCGACTACCGCGATGCGAAGGACGACCGCTTTTATCTCAGCTTGAACTGGAACCGGTTCGATTCCCCCAACGGATTTATTCTGGGCACTCAGACTGCGCTTTTCGGCAGGAGCGCGCTGGCCAACGCCTTCGTGCGCGACTACCACGCCAGCAGCGGCTGGAGCCACGCCTACGGCAGCAATCTGCTGAACGAATTGCACGCCAGTTTCTCGCGCGACGATCAATACTCGACGCCCACCGGGCTGGTGAATCCAGGCCTTCCTACGGTCTTGCTGGAGGGGGCCACGTCGGGATTTCAGCTGGGCAATGCCGGTTTCGCCGGAGGACGCACCGACGAGGCGATCTGGCAGCTTTCCGACCATGTGAGTTATGTGCGAGGCAAGCACACCTTAAAGTTCGGGGTCGAATTCACCCGGACCCATCTCACCGATCTCGCTTTTGGCGGCTTCGATCCCGATGCGCAACAGCAGAATGGCACCTTTCGAGGCACCTACAGTTTTCCGGACCTGCCAAGTTTTGCGCTAGGGATTTACGACAACTTTTTTCAAAGCGCGGGCCAGCCCAAGTTTTCTTTCGACGTTCCTTATCTGGGCTTCTACTTTCACGACACTTACCAGGTTCGCCCGCGTCTGACGCTCGACTTAGGAGTACGCGAAGATTTCCAAGTGTATCCGCAGCCCACGGCGAATCCGGCGTTCCCGTTGACCGGCCAATTCCCCAACCAGTATCGGCGCCTTGCACCGCGCTTCGGATTTGCGTGGCAGCCGCTGGACAAGACCGTAGTCCGCGGGGGATTCGGGAAGTTCTACGAGAATTTCAACGGCCTGAATTATCGAAACTCGGTAATTTCCAATGGACTGCTGTCGCAGCAGGCTTCGGTATCTTTGGGCTACGATTCGAACCTGGCACCCAACCAGCAGCCGGCAACTTTTCCCAACCAGATCTCAGATCCTTCGCTCTTCTCCTCGCCGGACATCTCGCTGGTGGATCCGCACTTCAAATTTGCCTACATACTGCAGGGGAGTCTGCAGATCGAGCGCGAAATCCTTCCCGACACCGTCGTGACCATCGGAACCACCTGGACGCACGGTGTCCACCTGGAGAGTTCGAGTGCCTATGACCTGAATCTCGTCCCGCCGACGGGCACGACCACTTACATCGCTACCGACACGGGGCGTGCGGTTGTGCTTCCGAATCTGGACTCCGGCTTGCTGAGGGAGGGCCGCATCACCACCGCCTTCGAACAAGTCAACGCGCTGATCAGCCCGGGCATCAACAATTACAATTCATTATTTGTGCAGGCGCAGCGCCGGTTCCGCCATGGGCTAGCTTTGCAGACCGCCTATACGTTTTCTGAGAATATGATGTCGCACGGCGTGGACTTCAATAATCAGTTCGACTTCAGCGACACGCACGCGCCTTACTTGCTCGATCAGCGCCATCGCCTCTCCATAGCCGCGGTCTATCAACCGGGTTGGGGAGCGAAGGTGCAGTCGGGCTTCTTGCGGGCTGCACTTTCGGATTGGACCCTCAGCACGGTGATGCAGTTCGCCTCCGGCCGCCCCTATGCGGCCTTGCTGGACGTCAGCGCCTTGCCGAATTCGGTCAATAACACCGCGGCCCTGCAGGGGACCGCCAACTCCTCGCTCGGCATTAACTCTGGCAGCCCCAGTCCTTTCGCCGGCTTGGACTCTTTTTATGGTCCGTGGACCGAGCAAGTGGACATCGGGCTGGCGCGCCGGTTCAAAATCACTGAACGCCACGCTATCGCCCTGCAGGCGCAGGTGTTCAACCTGCTGAATCATGCCAATTACTATGTTCAAAACGGCAGCGGGGTGAATTACATCCAGTACGAAACCCAGGGGAGTAACTGCGGCGACGGATCGACCGTCAACCAAACCTGTTATCTCACTCCTGCCGCAGGCTTCGGGCAACTCGAGGCCATCAACGCGCTCAACGGCCCGCGCGTAATTCAGTTCTCTTTCAAGTGGACATTCTGATTTCCGGCGAAGATGCCCAGGCGATGCAGGGCCGAGTCTCCGCTAGAACTCCACATGCGCACGCAAGGTGGGAACCACCACCGGCCCGCGGTCGCGGTTGTAGCCTGGGTCGTTGATGTGCTGCACTCCGGGAGCGAGATAGATTCCGCGCCAAACGTGCGCCGTGTAATACGATTCGACGATGTTCTCCCGCCCGTAGCGTAACCCCCCGTCGCCAAGCAGGAAACCCTGCCCTCCATCAGCCAGATACACCTGGTGATCTTTCTTGATGCCGTTCGACACGAAGGCCAGGCCGGCCCGATCCCGCTTCCGATGCCAGAGCGCGCCATTCACCCCCATCCCTTGATTGAACGTCGAGTCAATCTCGGTGTAGGCAAAAGACTCGGTTCTTCCGTCGTCCCATCCCCAGCGAGCATACGCCGTGAAATACCGGTTGAGATTCTGTTCCAGATTGATGCCAAAACCATACTTGCGGGTGACGTGCCAGGGGTGATTCGTGATGTCCGGGGCCACGCCGGGCTTGGCCTGTGCAACCGCATCGCGGTAGATGCCCATGTTGGCGGAGTTCGTGTACGCCAGTAGTCGCACGACGCCAGACTTCTTCGGCAGGACACCCCGGCGCAGTTCGTATTCCCAATTTTCCGCATGTACCTGCCAGGGCCGCCAGACCAGATCGATGCCGTTCGCGACCTTCGGCATCAGCGCCTCGGCAAAACGGAATCCCCAGTTGCGGTCCTCATAATCTGCGACTACGCCCACGGTATAGCCGCGCGTATCGGCGGCATAGTCCCAGGCCCCGTTGTTGTCCACCGACCAGTTCATGAATTGAAGATGAGTATCGCTGCCAACCGAATTGATATCGAAGAAATCTGGCATGGAAAACTTGCCGACGCGAATCTCTACGCGGCGGCGCGGCAACTCGTCGAACAACGACAGAAAACTCCGCTGGTTCTCCACCTTATCCTTGCTCAACGCGAACACCTTGTGGATTATGCCGCGCCCCAGATATGGCGCTTTGCTCAACGACGGATTCCGCACAATATCCAGATCCGTATTTCCAGCGAGCCCAAAGCCCTGGGTGAGCGCCGCGCCCCCAGCTTCCTCGATGTCAACCAGAATCTCGGTGGAATAGTTGAGCCGCACGCCGGTGTAAAGCGTCAGGACTCGCGATGTGGCTTTCTCATAATCCGGGCTGAGGCTGTGGGGCCCGTTGTAGCTGGCGTGAAAATCAGGATGAGCCTGGAAAATGAAGTTCGCCTGCCCGGAGATCCAGAAGCGCGTGCTCTTGAAATGCGGAAGCATGGATTGGGGATCGTCACTGGCAACCGCACTGGCCGGATCATCCGCATTCGGAGCGGCCGGACCGGCGGTTTGGGTGGAACTGGAGACGGATTGCGACTGCGCCCAAGCGGCGGGAGAGTCGAAGCCCAGCACGACTAGCGTCAACGCCAACGCTGGTCTAAGAGCGCGACGTCCCGCGGCCCGGCTCATTGTGAGGCGGTTCTTAATGAAAATGAATTTCAATTTCAATATCATGAGAACAACCTAGCTGGCCCTCGCCGCGCGCCGCCACGCCTCCAATAACCCTTCCTTGTGATTGCAATCACGCTGGGAAATGGAGTTCACTAGTATCCGCCTGCTCGGTTAATAGAACGTTACAGGTCAGTTTCGGGTCGAACCGTCAGCTCTCCGTGGCCAAGACCGTAATCGTGTCTGTTTTCTCCGTCCTTTCTCCTGCGTGATTCGTAACCCACGCCGAATCATTAACGTGAGCATACCATAGATTATTAACCATAGTTAACACAGACGGATGGTCAAACAAGGCGGCATCCCTGAACTACTCTCTACCTCCATAGAATTCGGAGTTGCCGCCTGCCGTCCTGCTCGGTGGCCACGACCCAGCTCATGCGAGGGTTCCGTTCGCCGCAGCCTTCCAGTTGCCAGGAATTGGCAGCCTGGTTTTCGATCACGCTGGGTTGGCTCACTCGCGCGAGCTGCGTCGTCGCCATCGCCGTCGATTCTGCGAACACAGTCATGCAAGTCATTTGCTGGTCCTCCTTTCTGTGGGTTTTTCAAGCTAGTTATCGTTCCCAACTGCTCGTGTGCCTAATTGTGCCCACGCGAGTGGCCTAACCCGCCCCAGCGCTGCGGGGAGTACAATTGCCAGCGGCGGCGACATGATGAATCGCGTCCTCGTCTTAGTTTTTTGGGGATAGAAGAAGCAGAGGTGAACCGATAGGAGACTAAGGGGCTATCGCCTCACGTCTACTGCTGCTATCTGGCAAGCCGCCAACTCGACGGTTCGTCGATTGTGTGTCTCATATAGCTCGATTGCATCCTCGCGGATGCAATTGCTGCTTCTGTGCTCACTTTCTTTCATATACCATAGGGGGGTATACTACCGTCAAGGAAAAAATGCACACCGTCGAAGAAAAACCCAAGCTCATCCTGCGAATCAAGCGTATCAAAGGCCAAATCGCCGCGATCGAACGCGCACTCGAGGCAGATGAAGACTGCTCCGACGTGCTGCAGTTAATCACGGCCGCGCGCGGCGCGATGAACGGATTGATGGCGGAACTGCTCGAAGGCCACATCCGCTTTCACGTCATCAATCCCAAGCAAATGAATTCCGAGCAGGCTCTCGCCACCGATGAACTGATTGAGATTGTGCGCTCGTACCTGAAATGATCGCGGAAGGTAAGCTTACAAAAGGCAATGTACAAGAAATAAAAAAGGACAGCCCGGAGCCCCCCCAAGGCCGTCCCCATAAACCCTCCCGGTTAGAAGGGCGATTGCGATTACGATAGCCGCAAGAGATTGCGGGAGTATTGCAGGTTCGTGAAAGATCGATGAATTCGATTCCCTATCGCCAAGCCCCGAATACAGCACGGCGGGATCGACGACGCTGCCCACCTCAGTTCTCGCTGTTATATTGATCGGAGTATCTAAACCCGCCGAGTTAGCACCGCCGTGGAGGAAATCATGGCCCGCAACACCGAACAATCCCGCAAGCTGCAAAAACGTGCCGAACTATTGATTCCCGGAGGCGTGAACTCTCCGGTGCGCGCTTTCCGCAGCGTCGGAGGCGATCCGCTGTACATCGTGCGCGGCCATGGTTCGCACATCTGGGACGCCGACGGCAACGAATATGTGGACTACATCGGCTCCTGGGGACCGCTCATCCTTGGCCACGCCGCGCCCGCTGTCATCGAGGCCGTGACCTCGGCGGCACGCAATGGCACCAGCTTCGGAGCCTCGACTCCCGCGGAAGCGGATCTGGCCGAGCTAGTAATTTCCGCCTTCCCGCACATGCAGAAAGTTCGCTTCGTAAGTTCAGGCACCGAGGCGACCATGTCAGCTATCCGGTTGGCCCGCGGCTACACGAAACGCAAATATATTGTGAAGTTCGAGGGCTGCTATCACGGACACTCCGACGCGTTGCTGGTGAAAGCGGGATCGGGGGTAGCCACGCTGGGCATTCCGGGCTCGGCGGGCGTTCCCGAGGAATTCACGCAGTTCACGCTCGCGCTCCCCTACAACGACACAGGCGCGATCGAGCAGGCTTTCGACAAATTCAAACACAAGATCGCTTGCGTAATCGTCGAGCCGGTCGTCGGCAACATGGGATGCGTGCCTCCAGCACGAGGATATCTCGAAGCTCTGCGGGCCATAACCGCACGCGATAAGGCGCTGTTGATTTTTGACGAGGTCATGACCGGGTTCCGCCTGGCCTTTGGCGGAGCGCAGGAACTCTATGGGATCCGGCCCGATCTCACGACCATGGGCAAAATCATCGGCGGAGGCTTGCCTGTGGGCGCATATGGCGGGCCTTCAGAGATTATGGATCTGATTGCTCCGCTGGGCCCGGTGTATCAGGCGGGAACGCTGTCGGGCAATCCGCTGGCGATGGCCGCCGGTTATGCCACGCTGAGTTACTTACGCGAGCACAATGACGTTTACACGAAGCTCGACAAGCTTGCGGCCGAAGTGGTTGAGGGAGTGTCCGCTGCAGCGAAAGATGCCGGTGTGGCCATGTACCACAACCGGGTGGGCTCGATGTTCACGTGGTTCTTCGCGAAGGGCCCAGTCACTGACTGGACTTCCGCGGCGAAATGCGACACCGAAGGCTTCGGACGGTTTTTCCGCGCGATGCTCGAAAGCGGAATCTACCTGCCGCCGTCGCAGTTCGAAGCGGCGTTTGTGGGTGCAGCGCATACAGAGCGAGACGTGTCGCAGACGATTGCGGCGGCGAAGCAGGCGTTCGCGATGGCGCCGGCGTAGAACTGGAGCCAAGGTAGGCCCTCGTGAAAACTTCTACAGCCCTGATTGGTAAAGCTGAGCGCCTCCGCAGACTGGGACAGAGCCAGTCAGTTGGCGGAGCTAACTATAAGGCATTCCTGTCGTTTCTAAGCGCCGCCAAGTTGGGTACGAGGAGGCCCAGGTAGCAGTCGGGTACGCTTGCGCATACGGCATTTCCCGCAAGGCAAATGAGAGGGAGGCGCTTCGCTGGTGGAAGCGTGCCTATCGGCATGGCTCATGGGCTGCCGCCTTCAATCTTGGGATGTTTTTTCGGGACGCGAAACAGTGGACAAAAGCTTTGAAGTGGTTCGATCGCGCCGTGCAGGCTGGCGACGATGATGGACTGATCGAGATCGCCAAGATCCACCTTCGCTATGCGGGTGATCGAGCCGCGGGTCTCCGATATTTGAGGCTTGCGGTTGCTGCGAAGCATGAACTCACAGAACCGGCGCGCCTGGAGACCGAACGTCTGCTCAAAGAGCAAAAGGCTTTGTCCACTGGCGAACTCCTGCACATGGAGGCAGACTTACTCGATGAGCGCGGGCAACATGCCGACGCCCTACCCTTGCTGTTGAAAGGAGCAAAGGCTGGCAACACGGGCTGCCAGATCCTTCTCGGAAACTACCTTTCCGATGGTCGGAAGGGCATCCCGATTGATCGGAGGCGCGCTGTCTACTGATATAACAAGCCTATAAGCGGGGAAGCAGTACGGCTGCTTCGAACTTGGCAATGACTTATCGAAAACTGGGCGACGTGGACGAAGCGTACCGATGGTTCGAGCTTGGTGTAGAGTCGGGAGATAATGAAGCCCACCTTGCGCTTGCGAAGATTTGGCTTCATGACCGCGAGAACAAGGTAAAAGCGACTAAACATCTCAAAGCGGTGTTCCGGGGCGATCCGCGCAATGTGAGCGAGCAGGGCCGTGATGAGGCAAGGACAATGCTCAGACGTCTGCGGGCGCATAAATAGCGGAGCGGAAGTTGACAACTTATCCAGCCACTCACGGCTGATGGCTGATAGCTAGCATCTCTTCAACTATCACAAACTCACGCCCTTCATCTTTGTACCGCCGGATTAGATTTTCCGTTGCGATCACCGTTTGGGCTCGGTCCCCGCCTATCGCCTTGTGATCGCCATCGTGCAGCAGGATCACGTCGCCGCCGCACATCTGCCGCGTCACTTTCTGCTCAATTATCGCGGCGGGCGGAGCATTCCAGTCGTATCCGGTCACACTCCACATCACCGTTTGCAGACCAAGATCACGAGCGATCCTCAGTGTCGCCGGTCGCCGGCCACCAAATGGTGGACGAAACAAGTTCGAATGGTCGCCGAGGGTGTCCTGCAGAACCTGATGGCAGTCCGCCAGTTCGGTGCGCGTCTGAGCGGCAGACTTGAAGATGAGCAAGGGATGGGAATATGTGTGATTGCCGACGACATGTCCTGCCTGCGCCACCGCGCGCGCGATATCGGGGCGCTGTCGCACATAGCGGCCGATCATGAAGAACGTTGCCCGCACATTATGTTTCGCCAGCACGTCGAGCAGCTTCAGCGTGTGCGGATCGTTCGGGCCGTCATCGTAGGTCAGGGCGATTTGCTTGCTGCCGCTGATCCCGCGGGCAAACGTTTTCCCGCACCACTGGCCTGCCGGTGACATGGACTGGTAGCCAGCGGCGGTCGCCGCCGTAGCGGCCGCGATCCCGATCATTGCTGGGAGCATGACCGATTGTAAATCGAGGTCGGAGCATCGAGGTCAGATCACAGAGGGAAAGCCAAGACCACAACGTCTAGGTATTCACCTCTGCAATCTGACCTCTCACCTCTGACCTCCCCACAATCCACAATTGCACTGACGCCCGAAGCCATATATTCTGCTTTACAGTCCTCCACGAACAATCCATGGCCAAGCTTTTCGAGCTTCCCCGTTACATTGCGGTCGAGGGTCCTATACGCGTGGGGAAGAGCACGCTGGCGCGGGTTCTGGGAGAGCGGTTGGCGGCACAGCGCGTCGTGCAACCGGAAGACAATCCTTTTCTGAAGGCCTTTTACGAAGGCGAGCCTGGCGCGGCCTTCCAGACGCAGTTGGCATTCCTGGTTCGCCGTTTCGAGCAACTCCGCGCACTCGATCTGGGGCCGCAGTCCCATAAGACGGTGGTTTCCGACTACATTTTTGAAAAAGACAAACTCTTCGCCTGCCTCAACCTCAACGATCAGGAACTCGATACCTACAATCGCTATTTCAATTATTTCCGCGAACAACTTCCCACGCCTGACCTGGTCATCTATCTGCAGGCAACGCCCGAAGTGCTGAAGAAGAGGCTGAAGAAAAAGAACGCGGCCGGCGAAAAGGCCATCAGCGAGGATTACCTGATGGAAGTCGTCAAGGCCTACGAACACTTTTTCTTTCACTACACGCAGTCCGACCTGCTGATCGTGAACACCTCCGAGATCGACTTCGTCGACCGCAACGAGGACTTGCAGGAGCTGCTGAAGAAAGTCTCCGCGCCGATCAAGGGCACGCAATACTTTCTGCCGCTGGGCGGCCAGGAAGCGGCCAGCGCCTAGGGCGGCAATCTCGACTCCAACAATCAGTTGGGCAACGGCTTCTCGGGGGGCTCTATCGGCGGCGCTTTGGGCTCGTTCCGCTTTTCCGTCGCGTCTATCGAAAACAGCATGTAATGATCGAAGCTGTGGCGGCGGTAGTAGCGATGCTTGCGGAAGTCGAGATAGATTTCCGCACTCTTCGGGAGCCACAATTCCTCGGTCTTTGCCTTGAACTGGACGGGGCCGTATTCCACGATTTGTTGCTCGCCGCGCAACTGGATCTTGGCTATCGGATTGATCAGTTCGGACTTGATCCGCACGATCTGAAATTTGTCGGCCGTGATCCACGCTCGGCCTTTCAGTCGCAACGAATAGATGTCGCCGCCCACTCTGTAATCGTGTATGCGGGCGGGGCGGTCGTCGCGCTGCCTGAAATGAACCAGCCACGCTGCCTGCTCGCGCCAGCGCCCAAGCCCTTCGCACGTCATCTCGAAGTTTTCTCGCATGCTGGGATGAAATACCAGGGCCAACGCCCCAAAGCCGCCGCTCATAATCTCGTCGGGAAAGTCGGCTCGCGTCAGGCGCTCATAGCGGTTTTCCTCCACCGCAAGAAATCCTGGGGTGTCCTCAGTGATCGAAGCCACATAGTTGTAGTTTCGGGTTTCGCGGCTGGCAGGATTGCCCATTTCATCCATCCTCTGGTGCAGCAGGTGTTCAATGGCGGCAATACGCGAGACATCGGCTGCCAACTCTTTTACGCGCTCGCCTGATTGCTCTATCACCGTTTCCAGTGGACAGCTTACCCCAACTGAAACCGGCGGCAGGTCTTCATCGATCCCTGGGGGCTGCCACGACTTGACGGAAACTGGAAGATCGGGAGCAGCGAGTAATGGGTCAACGCCCGCCAGGGATGCCTGGTTCTCGTGGGCGGCGTCAGTGTCGTCCTTAGTGACATTAGCAGTATCAGGGACAACCTCGGTAGCACGCACCTCGAGCGACGCGATCAAGTCGCGCACTTGAGGAGTGGCAGGGTTCTTGGGTGAATCCTGCACGAAAGCCTTGAGTGCCCGAATGCCCTCTTCCTTCTTCCCCAGATTCACTAGGGCTTCTCCGAGCGCCAAATTCGCCGGGTTGGCTCCGACTTTGCCCTTGGCGATTGCCAACTCCGCCTGTTGCCTCGCTTCGTCATACCTCTTTTCTTTCAGGTACGCATCGGCAAGATAGTTGTGGGCCAACCAGTAGTCGGAATCGGCGTCAACCGCCCGTTCCAGGGTGGCTGCCGCCACGGTGTAGTCTTCCTGCATAAGCTCGACACGACCGAGTAGCGTCAACGCCTGCTGATGACGGGCATTGAGACTGATGGCGGTTCTCAGATAAATTTGGGCCTGAGCCAGGTTCTTTTGCTGATAATGCAGGTAGCCCAACAAGTAGTTCAGGTCTGGGTTGGACGGTGCCAGCTTATAGGCCGCATCCAATTTTTTTTGCGCGTCCTTCAGGTTTCCAGACTTGAGGGCCGAAACGCCGTGTTTGGCTTCTTTGCGCGCCTTGGAAGGCATGGCCGCATCGGCGATGTTCAGGTCCGCAGCGGCTGCATCACGATGCAGGGAAACCTCTATGGGAATGTTGCTCATCGAGCCAATGATCGTGACTTCCTTTTGCTCGCTCAAATATCCGACGGCGCTCACCTCGATATCGTACTTGCCGACGGGCAGCTCCATGACTGCTTCTGACTTTTCGTCGGTGGTAGCCCAGTTGATGGTATGAGCGGTCTGGTGGGTGGCCTTCACGACCGACTGCCGGTCAAGGGGAGTCCTGCCGTTCTCCGCGTGCACGCTAACCAGCAATATTGTTCCCCCGTTACGGTTCGCAAGGCTCCGTGTTGTACCAGTAGCCCTGGTAGGGTCGTTGAAGGGGTCATACGGTTGCTGCCCCTGCGCCCAGACAAACGCTGGAAGAAGAGAGAAGAGCAACAGCGCTCCAACGAAACGGGGACCTGCCAGTTCTGCTGTACTTCGAGTGGTCATAAGTCAAGACCGGACTGAGTCTCTCACCTTGATCTCTGGTGGTCAATCGCAGATTTGTCCCTGGTTTTTGTGCCAGATTGAATCCGAGAGCGAACGCCACTTCCTGCGGCTGCTGAGCGCGGTAGCGGCGAGCGCGTGGTCTCAGGTCTTAAGTGTCCAGGTTTGGGAAATTCAACATCTCCGTCCTGAATTGGCCGGTTGTTGGTGGATTTGTCATGGGTCGTTGGCTCCCTTAGCGCTTATGGTTTTATACTCCCCGCTCCCAACTTTGCGCTAACGTATTCAATTTAAATGATTTACTTTCAAAGCGCTAAGGAATCACGACTTAGCTCCATTCTTGGCCAAAAATCCCCGTCTCGCGGCGGTTTTGAGAGGGGATGACGCCGATCTCTCCTCCACGAACTTCTTACCAAAGAGCTACTAACGGACCGCGCCTTCAGCTGGTCGTGCCGGCTCTGGTGTCGTGCACAGTTGGCGAATCCGAATTTTATTTTCCAGCAGGGCGGGCTGGAAGTCTGTGATGGGATGCACAGACAATTTGCTCTGTAAAGAGAGATGCTTCAGATGCGAAACCGGACTAGGGGTTCACCACCTGCGTCGTTTTTCCCGAGCTGGGGTGGTGAAATAGGTCGCCGGGGTAAACGGCCTTGTAGATTTTGGTCCCTGCCTTGGAGAGAGAAGTGGTGAAGCTCGCCACTCCCTTGGTTGTCGTACTTTTTCCAAGCACAGTGTTGTGATCGTAGAAAATGACGGTGGAGCCGTCGGGAGGAACCGAAGTGCTTGACGTGACCGTGGCCGTGAACGTGACCGATTGGTTGACCAGCGAAGGGTTGGGCAACGATCCGAGGGTGGTGGCGGTGTCAGCCGTGAAGTTGTTCACCAGCACCCCAACCGTGCCGTTGGTAGGACAGAAGCCGAATTTTTCGTCTACGGAACAATCGTTCCCCACAACGAGGTCAGGCTTGCCGTTACGACTCACGTCGCCGATCGCGGCCAGACTAGTGCGAGAGTAGCCGCCGGAATAGAAGTTCACGGGCGGCTGGAAGGTGCCATCGCCGTTGCCTGGCATGACGCCCACTGAATCGCGGCAGTCGAAGTAGCACGCGCTGGAGACGACCAGATCAAGGTTGCCGTCGCCGTTTACGTCGCCGATCGCCACCGAGGTGGCTCCCGAGGGTCCGTCGTAATCTACCGGACTCTGGAACGTGCCGTCGCCGTTGCCGAGAAGCACGGCTACGTTGGCGGGGCAGTTGTTGTTACCGCAGCCATTCACCACGACAAGGTCCGGATGGCCGTCACCGTTCACGTCCGCGACCGCGACCCAGTAGGCGAAGTAACCGCCCGAACTGAAACTGACCGGCGGCTGGAAGGTGCCATCGCCGTTGCCTAGCAGGACGCTTACCCCACCGGGATCGCTCTGATAGGCCGGGCAGTCGTTGCCATTCAGGCAGAAGTTGGAGACGACCAGATCCGGTTGGCCATCGCCGTTCAGGTCCGCGACCGCGACCGAGGTGGCGTCCCATCCGCCGGAGCTGTAGCTGACGGCGGGTTGGAAGGTGCCGTCGCCGTTGCCCAGCAGCACCGTCACTGCACCGGGACCCGTGGGAAAGTTGCAATTGCTGCCGCTCTGGCACTCGCTGGACACGATCAGATCAGGTTTGCCGTCGCCATTCACATCGCCGATTACGATACGGGCGCTGGTATCCCCACGCGTGTACCCGCCCGAACTGTAAACGACAGCAGGTTGGAAGGTGCCATCGCCATTGCCCAGCAGCACGCTCACACCTCCTGCAGAGGGGTAGCCGCAGAAGGTGGGGGTCTGGCACAAGGTTGCAACAACAATATCGGGTCTGCCGTCGCCGTTCACGTCCGCGATCGCGACCGAAAAGGGTTCTAACCCGCCCGGGTCGTAACTAATGGGCTGCTGGAAAGTTCCGTCTCCGTTGCCCAGCAGCACGCCGATTACGCCGTCGCCGGCGCCGCCGCACGGGCATGCGTTGGTCACGACTAGATCGGGGTTGCCGTCGCCATTCAAGTCCGCGATGGCGACGAAGTCGGCATAGATCCCGCCCGAGTTGTAGATGGCAGTATCCTTGAAGCGCACCGGCGGCTCCGGCTTGTTGGGTGGGGCCGCCTGCGCGGCCACTCCTGCCGATGGCTTTTGAACGTCGGGAGGCACAGTCGGTTGATGGCGGGCAACGGGATTGGATTGGGCCGCTGCCAATACGATCAGGAGACTGGCGAATATGCAAACGAAGCCACCAGACCTCGGAGAGTTCGGTAAGAGTGGTGTTTGGATGAACTTTGCCAACGACATGATTTTGATCCAATCTGACAAAAGAGTGCGAGCGTGCGATGGGGGCCTGGTCTGTATCGTCCTAGATGATAGGTACAGAGATCATCGCGAACACGGTGCCATGGTTGGGAAGGCTCGTCAACCGGAGAAAGCCTGAATTCGACATGGAGCGCTAAGAGGCCTTTTATCAGCGCGATAACATCGGGTATGAAGGGGCGTTTGTTTAAGTCGAGGGTCCCAATGGAAGAGCTTCGCCTCGGCGATCGGTTGAGTGACCGGGGGACTGACTTGGTCCGCTTCTCAGCCCTCATGCCGGGGCAGCGAATAAACGGCCAGCGCTTTTCCGACTTTCTGAAACTCAGGATCAGCCGTGACCAGCCAGGCACCGCGCTCGATGGCCAGTTCGGCGGCAAACGCGTCGGCGTAACCTAAACGGTATTTCTGCTTCAGGGCAGCGGCCCGGGAGGCGCGCTCCCGATCCACAGCGATGACCGCGATCGGCATCTCGAGCAGAGCCGCTTCGGCTGCGCGCGCCTTTGCTTCGCCGCGAGCTCGCCACTCAGTGTAGAAAACTTCACCCCAATTTATCGCCGACATCAGGAGCGGCAAGTCCTTGCGCGCGGCCTCGCCCAGCAGGCGCCGAACTTTCTCCGCGGCACCGGGTCGAGCCTCAAAAAAGCCTATCAGGGCGTTGGCGTCGAGAACGTACCGCCGTGAACTTCCGCGGGAGAGAACAGGAGTCATTGGTCCTCGCGTTTGCGCTCCCGCTCGCGTTCTTCAAACAGCATCTCGAATGCCGAGGGCTCGCCCGGACCCGGTTTCAGAAAGCCCATGATCTCGTCGAGTCGCCGCTCGGTTATCGGAGTCAGTACCAGCTTGCCTCTGTCTTCCGTCCAGACCGCACGGGTCCCTTTGTCCAGTCCGTACTCCTCGCGCAACTCGGCTGGAATCACCACCTGCCCTTTTGAACTTATCACCGTCGGGAAGCTTCGCATTGCATAATCCTACTACTTGGTAAGGCGACAGTCTAATGTCTTACCGCACGTTCTTGAGCGCCAACCCGCCACTGACAATGCCTATCGACCAGCACCCTTTTTGCAGCTATAATCCCCCCAGCGTCATCGAACCACGGCAAGACGACGCGTACAGGCTCTATCCGCCAAGTTTGCGGAGGGGCACTGGAGGACATCGTGAGTCTCACGCCTATCGGCGGGCATAATCCCAGCCGGAAAGTCACTACTGCTACTCTCCGCGAAAAGAAACTTCACCACGTTCCTATTGCTTGCTTGACCGCCTACGACTACGCGACCGCGCGCCTGGTGGACGAGGCGGGCATCGACATTGCCCTGGTCGGCGACTCGCTGGCCATGACCATGCTGGGCTACGAGAACACCCTCTCGGTCACGGTGGACGAGATGCTGCACCATGTTCGGGCGGTGCGGCGCGGCGTCAAAGACGCTCTGCTGATTGCCGACATGCCCTACGGGTCTTATCAGGCGGATGCCACCGAAGCCGTTCATAATGCCGCTCGCTTTGTGAAGGAAGGCGGCGCTGAGGCGGTCAAGATGGAAGGGGGCGAGAAGCGCGTGGACGTGATCCGGCGCGTGATTGACGCCGAGATTCCTGTCGCCGGGCACATCGGTCTGACGCCGCAGTCGGTCAACATCATGGGCGGCTACAAGGTCCAGGGTAAGAGCCTGAACGCCATCGAGCAGTTGATGCGCGATGCGGTGGCGCTCGACCGGGCTGGTGTAGCGTGCATTTATCTGGAGGGCATTCCGCGCGAGGTTGCAGCCATGATCACGGCTGAGATCGAAACGCCTACCATCGGGATTGGCGCCGGGCCGGACTGCGACGGGCAGGTGCTCGTTTTCCACGACCTGGTCAACCTGACTTTCACTCAGCCGGCAAAGTTCGTTCGCCGCTACGGAGACGCCTCCGCGCTGATCACACAAGCCGTGCTGGCGTTCAAGGCCGATGTGGTTTCGCACCAGTTTCCGAGCGAAGGCGAGAGCTACCATCTGCCGAGAGAGACGCAGGCCGCACTCGAGACGGTACTCCACCGCAAGCAGGCCATGCGGCGATAATGACGGGCGGAGACGTCGGGCAAAATATGGCTCGGAAACTTGTCCGAAAGCCAATTACGCTACGAGCTTCGCTCGGTGGGACGGACGAATGCGTCCGCCCCTACGTGTTCGTTGTCTGCCTTCTCCTCGTTCTGGTGGGGGGCCTGATTGCCTGCTCTAAGCCGCCGCAGACGCCGGCTGCAAAAACGCAGCCGACTGGCTTGGAGGCCATACCTGCCGCCGATCCTTCAAAGTATCCGAGCATCAGCAACATGAAGAGTTGGCAGAACCCTTATTTAGTGGTGCGCGAGGATGGGATTGGCTTTGTCGATCTTTCCAATCGCGAGATAAGAATTCTGAAGCCGGAGGAAATCCCGGCCGAGCTGGTCTCGCTTTCCTCGAGCGCATGGCCTTACGGTCGCGTGGTGCTGGTCACCGAAGCGGTCCCGACGAGTCCGTCGGAACAGACGAGGACAGATTTGCGCAAGAACCGCGCCCTGCTGCTGGGGACGCTTAAGGAATTGGACGTGCAATACCACGAAGCGCCCTGAGCGGTGCGATCGTTGGCGGCGATCCCGGCGCACGGCCCGTAAAGGCGCTTCAAATCCACCGACTTTCGGCATCGCTGAAGCGATGCCCTGATACGACGCTTTCATTGGCGGGCGACCTTGGTTTGACCGACTGGGATTGACCTCGGTGCGATCCGAGTATTCGAGGCCGCTGCAGGCAGAGACGCGGCAAGCCGCGTCTCTACGAAACATGAATATTTGCGCCACCATTTCCGGAGCTCGAGCCGCCTGTCGCTCCGCACGTGCCGGTCGCCAACGCCTGGGCCTTGTTCCTACCATGGGCGCATTACATGAAGGCCATCTGTCGCTGGTCCGCGACGCCAAGGCGCAGTGCGATGCCGTGGCGGTTTCCATCTTCGTAAACCCCACGCAATTCGGGCCAGCCGAAGATCTGTCGAAATATCCACGCCAATTCGATCGCGACCGCCAGTTGTTGGAAAAAGAAGGTGTCGAGATTTTATTTGCGCCGGCGGTCGAAGAGATCTATCCGCAAGGCGCGATCACCTGGGTGCTGGTCGAAGGGCTGAGCGAAAAGCTGGACGGACGCTCGCGCCCCGGCCACTTCCGCGGTGTGACCACGATTGTCGCCAAGCTGTTTCACATTATCGAGCCCGAGGCGGCCTTCTTTGGACAGAAAGACGCGGCGCAGCTGGCCGTGATCCGGCGTATGGTACGGGACCTGAACTTTCCCGTGGAGATTGTCGCCTGCCCGATCGTGCGCGAACCCGATGGCCTGGCCATGAGTTCGCGCAATGCGTACCTGAATCGGGAGGAACGCGTCCGAGCCTTGGTGCTGCAGCGGTCATTGCAGGAAGCGCGCCAGCGATTTCAGGAGGGAGAGAGAAGTGCCGCCAAGGTGATCTCCGCTGCCAAGGAAGTCTTTGCCCATGAGCCGGAGGTCCGGTTGGATTATTTCGAGATCGTCGATCCGGATACGCTCGATCCAATCGAACGCATCGCGCGAAAGACGTTGGTTGCGGTTGCTGCCTATCTGGGATCGACGCGGCTGATTGATAATCTTGTACTGGAGCCCTGAACCGAATTGCGCGAAAAGGAGCGCTTATAGCAACGCTGAACCGGCGCGCCACCCTAAGGCGGGGGTGGCTGAGCAGCAAGTCAGGCTCTGTTCCCGGAGACAAATGGATTTCCGGCGATGAAGTAACGCAACGGACGCCCGGCGGATTTCACGATGCCGATGCGTGGCGTGACCTCAACGCGGCGCACGTGATAAGCGTCATCGACGATGCGTAGGTCGGAGCGGGCGCTGACCAGGCTTTTCCCATTGTCTCGCTGACGCGTGATTTCGAGTGCCTCGGACAGGCGCCCCGGGCCGGAAGAAATCTTCTTGAGAAAAGAAATGTCCTTCCGGGCGTTTGCTCTCATTGCCTGTTCCGGTACTGCGATTCCTCGCGCCGCCGCCATCTGCTCAATGCCTGCCACCGGCTCCAGAGCGCGAAACAGCACGCCTCCGGGTGTTCCGTCGGGCAGGCAGGAAACATTGAGGCAATAGTAATTGCCGTAGATGAAATACACGTAGGAGTGACCGGGTGGACCGAAGAGGACGGAATTGCGCGCGGTCCGGCCCGCCGCAGTGTGCGCGGCCGCATCGCCTTGGCCGAGATAGGCTTCGGTTTCGACAATTCTTCCGGCCAAGATTCCGCTGGGCGTTCTTCTGACCACCAATTTGCCCAGCAGCGCCCGCGCTACGCGGCGGGGATCCCGATTGAAGAACTCAGCCTTCAACAAAGAGACGCGGCCTAGCGGACCCATGCTGTCTAGACTACCGCGAATTGGTGTTGCCTTAACTGCTGAGCTGCGCTCGTGTTGGACAGCCCAGTCGACTGTCCCAACGCGAACCTTACGCCGCTGCGGCTGTCTTTAGGTACGTCAGGACTTCTTCCGCATGGCCTTCGGCTTTCACGTTGTTGAAGACGTGTTGGATCCTGCCGTCGGGGCCGATCACGAACGTCGTTCGGGCAATGCCTTTCACTTTCTTGCCATACATGTTTTTCTCTTTGACTACGCCGAAGAGGTTGGCAATCTTTTTGTCCGGATCGGCCAGCAGGGGAAAGGGCAGGCTGAACTTCTCCTGAAACTTCTTCTGCGAGGCGGCTGTATCCTTCGAAATTCCGAGCAGCACCACGCCCGTCTTCCTGATGGCCGCGCAGCTGTCACGGAAGCCGCACGCTTCCTTGGTGCAACCCGGCGTATCGGCTTTGGGATAGAAATACAGCACCACGGTCTTGCCGCGAAAGTCTTTTAAGGCAACCTCTTTGCCGTTCTCGTCCGTCGTACTGAAGTCTGGGGATTTATCATTAACTTCCATATGGGATTTTCTCCTCGCCGGTCGTGGTTCCATGGCAAGTTATATCGCAAGGGGATGTGCGCCGTCATCCTGGCCGGCATGATCGAAATGGCCGGCGCAGGGCTTGCGGCGCAGGCTTTGACGCCGCAGTTCGGGCACAAGGCAGCCGTCGATAAGGGGCCGCGCGCCCTGGGGCTGGTGCAGCTTTCGCCCAAGGGCAACGAGGGCCGCTTGATTCCCGTTGTGATCATGCTGGACGGAAAATTTTACGACGCGGGCTCGTACAAGGCGACGCCCGTTCCCATGGCTCTCGACTTCGACACCGTGTATGAGGCATTTCGCAGCGGTGTGTCGCAGGGCGTCTTTACGATCACGCAACCGGGACAGCTGAATCACACGTGGATCGCTGAAGGCACGTGGCTTCCGGCGGGAGCGAAGGCTCCGGAGATGAGCAAGAAGTATGCGACGCCGGTGATCGAAGACAAGGACGCGCCTCCCGTGCTACACCGGCGCAGTGAAAAGTCAGACACGGACAGCGGCTCCGACAAAAAAGATAAAGATAAGGACAAAGACGAAAAGGGCAAAGCCAAGGACAACAACGACAAAGACCAGCCGAAGCCCGCGACGGGTGCGGCATCACCGGATGCGGCCAAGGCGCCCGTCGCGGCGGAACCTCCGAAGACGCCTGCGCCAGACGAGCCGATCACCGACCCGAATCGGCCGCGGCTACGGCGCGGGAAACCGGACTCCAGCGCGCGCCGCGAGCCGTTTACGACGTTCGATCCTCTGACGGATGCCGCGCCATCGGGCATAGCCTCAGCAAGCACTGAAAAGACGGGCGCGAATCCAAAAGATTCGTCCGCGACTTCGCCGCCGATCGTCATCATCCCTGCGATTTCCGACGCCGGCGGGCCCGACCCGCGTCCCTATACCTATGATGTAAAGCCGGCGGAAGAAGCCAGTTATCGCGGCAAGATGCTTGATCTGGCCGCGGCACAACTCCACGCTGGGGCGAACCCTGCAGCCAGGGAAACTGCGAGCGCACCGAAGAACTCGGCGCCGGGCAGGTCCGCCGGCAAATCCGCCGATAAGGTGCCGAAGCCTGCCTTCGACGATGTGAACCTCCGCATCTTCGATCTCTCCAATTCGAACGAGCCCGTGCTGGTGCTCTCGGCGAAGGCCCATCCGTCAGCGGCCAGTGCCAGCGGAAGTGTCGACGAAACACAGGAGATCACGCTGATCGCGCGCACAAACCTCGAAGGCGAGTTGCGAAAGCTATTTTTCTCGCAGACCGATTCGCGCCACCTCGACGTCACCCCACGCCTGGAACTGATTGATGCCGTCGATGCCGACGGCGATGGCCGCGGCGAATTGCTCTTCCGGCGCACCTTCGAGGACGGCAGCGCTTATGCCATTTACCGCGTTACGGCCGACCGGCTGTGGCCGCTGTTTGAGGGAACACCGTAAGAAACAGGGCTTAGGTGTTGTCAGGTCGCAGGTCTTGAGCCTGGCGTGCCGGGCCAGAGAGCCTGCTGGTGCGGTCTTCCATGCTCCTAAACGGGACATCGCGGCACTGAAGAGAACTCAGCCGTCCCTTTGGAGTCTGTGTCCTAGCTCAAGGTCGAGAGAAAAAGTGGAACGCAATATCCAGCTAGCCGCGAAGCGGCGGTACAGGAGAGACCGGCACGCGAGTGCCGGGAAGCGGAAGTGGAACAAATCGAGTCCCGCAAGGGACGGCACCCCAGCTATGACACAGACTCCTTGGGGACTCGGCTCATATCTTCCACTTTTCCCGCCGCTGAAGCGTGGGGCTATTGGCAAACGTCCTTGGGGCGTGAAGCTCGGTTCTTGCGGCTTCCGAAGCACGCCAGAATTTCCACTTGCCAGACGGTACTACTCTGGTTACTATGCACAGCATCTTTTATTGACATTTCGTTAGTCGCTTCCTTATGAATATCGGCGAGACCATCCGCAATTTCCGGCTGCAGCGCAGCATGTCGCAGGGCGACATCGAAAAGCGCACCGGCCTGCTGCGCTGCTACCTGTCGCGGGTCGAGAACGGCCATACCATCCCTTCGCTGGACACGCTCGCCAAGATCGCTGGGGCGATGGATTTGGCCTTGTCGCAATTCTTTTCCGAAGGCCACAGCAACGGCCATAAGGGGCTGCCGCAGCTCTCCGACGATGAAGTCCGCTTCCTGAGCCAGATGCGCCGGTATTCGGCGAACCTCAACGACAGCGACCGGAAGCTGGTACTGGCGATGGTGAAGAAGATGGCGGCGAGTTCGAAGTAGCCATCAGCCATCGTCAGGTAAACTCCCACGGTTCTCCTGGTTTCCAACATCTTGTCGAACTGGGGATTCGTCCGCCTCAACCTATCTTGGCTGACGACTGACGGCTGATCGCTGACGGCTGCTCCCGCACGTTCGTACCATCCCCGTCGTGCCCCATGGGAACCTCGCCATCCCCCCGCGGTGACGCTAAGCTCATGGCCGGGGGATATTTGTGACCATCGACGAAGAACTGGACGTGCTCGATCAACAACTGCGCCGGCTGAAGATCGAGTACGACATTTTCTTCAACAATTCGACCAAACGGCCGCCCAACGACACCGAGTGGAAGGTGGTCTCGCTGATCCGCAAGTTCAGCGATGGCGTGAGGATGAGTTTTCCGCAACGCTACCGCTACAACGAAATGGCCCAGCGCTACGCGGTCTATGGCGACCTGTGGCGCAAGAAGATGCGGGTTCGCGAAGAAGGCTATCGCCGGCCCCAGGATGCGCTGCTCGCGGTGGGGGGCATGCGCGTGACCGAGGAAGAGCGCGCCGGGACGAGGCGTCCGGTCTATGGCGTCAGCCGCAACAATGAAGCCGGGGATGGCGAAACTTCGGGGGGCCAGGCCTTCGCGGTACAGTGCACCGGGGCGGCGGCCGAGCGTAAACAGATCGAATCTCTTTACAAGGTACTAACCGAATCCAAGCAGAAATCGGGAGAAAAAGTTTCTGGTGACTTCGATTCTTTTGCTGCGTTCGTCAAGAAAAAGACCAGCGAGATTCGCAAGGAGCAGGACTGCGATGCCGTGGTGTACTCGGTCGAGGTGCAGGACGGGCGGGTGAAGCTTACGGCCAAGGCGAAAACGTAGGGCAGTTCTCAGTTCTCAGTTCTCAGTTTCCGTGATCGACTTCGCTGGCTTTGGTTGCCTCCTCCTGCCTGTTTTCTTAAGATTGGGCGGGTTCCCTGATTTTGAAGACTGACAACGGAGAACCCCTTCCACAACTGCTAAAATCTCTGTTCGCTCAAAGCCGCAGAGGTCTTCATGTCCAAAATCCAGCGCGCCATTCTCAGTGTTACCGAAAAATCCGGGTTGGTGGATTTCGCTCGCAAACTTGCCGGGTTGGGGGTGGAACTGGTTTCGACCGGAGGGACGGCCAAGCTGCTGCGCGACTCGAGCATCGCCGTGAAGGAAATTTCGGAGCTGACCGGGTTTCCTGAAATGCTGGACGGGCGGGTCAAGACTCTGCATCCGAAAGTGCACGGCGGCATCCTGCATCGGCGCGACGACAGCGGCCATCTTGCCGCGGTTGCGGAGCACGGCATTCCGGCGATCGACATGGTGGTCGTGAATCTTTATGCCTTCGAAAAAATCGCGGCCAAGCAGGGCGTGCATTTTGACGAGTTGATTGAAAACATCGATATCGGCGGGCCTTCGATGATCCGCTCGGCGGCGAAGAATTTCCAGGACGTCGCGGTTGTTACCTCGCCCACCGATTACCCGGCTATCGCCGAGGAGATGGCGCAAGCAGGCGGCGTGCTGTCCCGGGAAACGAAGTGGCGGCTGGCGCAGAAGGCGTTTGCGACGACTGCGGCTTACGATACCGCCATCGCTTCCACGCTCGAACGGGTGGGCGCGGACTTCGAGCTACACCCAACCGAAGGCTTTCCGCAAAATCTGCGGCTGGCTTTTCAGAAGGTGGCGGACTTGCGCTACGGAGAGAATCCGCACCAGAAAGCTGCGATGTACTCGGACGGTTCGGGCACGGGCGTAGCGAATGCGCGGCAGGTGCAGGGCAAGGAGCTTTCCTATAACAACATTGTCGACCTGCAAGCGGCGTGGGATTTGGCGCAGGAGTTCGACGAGCCGGTCTGCGCCATCATCAAACACACCAATCCTTGCGGAACCGCGACCGGCGCTACGCTGGCCGAGGCTTACTTGCGGGCGCTGGAGTGCGATCCGGTGTCCGCGTTTGGCGGCGTGATTGGTGTGAACCGCACGGTGGACGCGGCTGCCGCCGGCGAGATGGCCAAGCTCTTCCTCGAAGTGATTGCCGCGCCCGCATTCGATGACGGCGCTAAGGCAGCGTTTGCTTCGAAGAAGAATCTGCGGCTGGTCGAAGTTCCAGCGGGACGGCAAAACTGGGCCCTGAAAAATATTTCTGGAGGCCTGCTTGTCCAGGATGCGGATCTGCATAGGCTCGCCGAATCCGATTTGAAAGCTGTTACTAAGCGCCCGCCCGCGCCCGAGGAGAAACGTGCGCTGCTGTTCGCCTGGAAGGTTTGCAAGCACGTGAAGTCAAACGCGATTGTCTATGCTCGTCAATATGCCCGCGACGGGCAAACGGTGGGCGTAGGCGCCGGCCAGATGAGCCGCGTCGACTCCTGCAAGCTGGGCGCGATGAAGGCGCAATTGCCGCTGAAAGGCACGGTGGCCGCCTCCGATGCTTTCTTTCCCTTCCCGGACGGGGTTGAGGAAATCGCCAAGACAGGGGCTACGGCCATCATCCAGCCGGGAGGGTCGGTGCGCGACCAGGAGGTCATCGAGGCCGCGGACCGGCTGGGGCTGGCTATGATCTTTACCGGGGTGCGGCACTTCCGGCATTAGACGTGGCGACGGCTTAGCCGTTTACAAAACGGAGCAAAGCTCCGCTTCTACACAGGCGCGGCGGCGAACCCCCGTCACCACACAATCTTCGCCATCCGCTTTTACTCTTCTTGACATTATCCGCCCATAAGCCCCTGTACCATGGCTTAAGCGCCACCCGGTGCTTTCTCCCCAACGAAAGGCCTGTCAAAGGTAGAATAAGGAAATCCGGGTGGCTGCGGATCAGCATCCAATGGGTGGGTATCTACGAATGTTGGCCGCGAAGCAGGTGCAGGATTTTTTCATGAAAAAACAGTTTTCGATTGTTTGTTTCGTCATTACGGGGTCTTTTTTGCTGGCCCAGAACCAGCCCGCTCATGCCGCGGATTCCTCTTCCGCGACGGCCACCCAGTCCGCCGCCAAGGGCAAAACGCCCGACCGCGCCGCCGCCTACTACCATTTCGCTCTCGCGCACATGTACGAGGAACAAGTGGCGACTTACGGCCGCAGCGAGCTGGCGAACAAGGCCATCGAGGAATACCGCGCCGCCATTGATGCCGACCCGACCTCGGCCTATCTGACCTCCGGGCTGGCCGAGTTGTATGCCAAGACGGGCCGCATTCGCGACGCCGTGATCGAGGCGCAGGAGATCATCAAGAAGAATCCCAACAATCTCGAAGCGCGCCGCCTGCTGGGACGGATCTATCTGCGTTCGCTGGGCGACATGCAGGCGGGCAGCGGCTCGGAAAGCGTGCTGAAACTGGCGATCGAGCAGTATGAGCAGATCGTCCGCCTGCAACCCGACAGCATGGAGGACCACCTGCTTCTGGGGCGGCTGTACCGGCTGAACAACGATCTGCAGAAAGCGGAGAACGAATTCAAGACCGCGGTGAAACTGCAGCCGGATTCCGAAGAGGCGGTCACCACCCTGGCCTATCTCTATAACGAACTGGGCGATACAGGTCGCGCCGCGCAGGTGCTCAGTTCGGTGCCCGGTGCCGAGCGCTCGGCCAAGCTCTATTCGGCGCTGGGTTACACCTACGAACAGCAAAAGCAATACAAGGAAGCCATCGATGCCTACCGTCATGCGATTGAGATGGATCGCGACAATCTGGACGCCATCCGCGGCCTGGCGCAGAACTTGCTGAACGATGGCCAGGCCGATGCCGCGCTCGAACAATACAAAGTGATCGCCGACGCGAATCCGGAAGATGCCCAAACCTACGTGCGCATCGCGGAAATCTACCGCAAGCAGGGCAAGTACGATCTGGCGCTCGACAATCTGAAAAAGGCCGAGTCCATGGTGCAGGACTCGGTGGAAGTTCCCTACAACATTGCCGCCATTTACCAGGCGCAGGGCCGTTACGACGAAGCGGTTCCGATCATGCGCGACCTGCTAAAAAAATCGGAGAAGCCCGACGGCAAATACTCGAACGGCGAGAAAGGCAATCGCGCCGTGTTCCTGGAAAGGCTGGGCGCGATCTACCGCGACCAGGGCAACAATCAGGCGGCCAACGAAGTCTTCCGCGAGATCATCGCGCTCGGCGGCGACGACAACGTCGAGCGCGGTTATCAGGAGATCATCGATACCTGGCGCGAGGCCAAGGAATGGCAGAAAGCTCTCGAGACCGCCAAAGAAGCGGTGCAGAAGCTGCCTAGCCCGCAATTGAAGATGGTGCTGGCGGCGCAGCAGGCCGATCTGGGCGACGCCGACAAGGCGCTTCGAGACGTCCGCGGGATGTTGAAAGGCGGCCCGGAAGATCGCGACATCTACATTCGGCTGGCGGAGATGAACACGAGGCTGCGCCGGTTCAGCGATGCCGCGCAGGCGCTCGACAAGGCCGAGGAGTTGTCAAAAAAGCAGGAAGACAAAGAGTACGTCTGGTTTCTTCGCGGCGTCAATTTTGAGCGGGGAAAGCACTACGCCGAGGCGGAAGAGCAGTTCAAGAAAGTGCTGGCCAGCGATCCCGAGCACGCTTCAGCGCTGAATTATCTGGGCTACATGCTGGCCGATCAGAACACGAAGCTCGACGAAGCGTTTGCATACATCAAGCGTGCGGTCGATCTCGATCCCACCAACGGCGCCTATCTCGATTCGCTGGGCTGGGCATACTTCCGCCTGGGAAAATATGAATTGGCGGAAGACAACCTGCTGAAGGCATCTCAGAAAATCAACACCGATCCCACCGTCCACGACCATCTTGGCGATCTCTACCAGAAGACCGGGCGCTTGAAGCTGGCCGCGACCAACTGGGAACGCGCGCTGACCGAGTGGAACCGCGCCATTGCCGTGGAAGTCGATCCGGCGGACCAGGCGCGGGTGCAGAAGAAGCTCGACTCCGCGAAAATGAAGCTGGCCAGGGAAGAAGGCTCGAAGCAGTAGCGTCGTGTGGTGATGGGCTTCACCGCTTCGAGCCGGTGCTACAATTCCTTTGCTCGGTTCGGCTTTAACGCCATGTCACGACTCCGCAAGATTTTACTGACCGTCTTCGTTCTCTTTTTGCTGGCTGCCGGCTTTGTGGCCTGGAAGAGCGTCATCCTGCCGAAGCCCCAGTCGTCATTCGCCAGTCTGCAATCCGCCCCGGATTTCACGTTGAACGACCAGAACGGCAAACCCTTCACCCTCTCCAGCCTGCGCGGGTCGCGCGTGGTTCTTGTGTTCTATCGGGGCTACTGGTGACGGATCTGTATGAGCCAACTGCGCGAGTTCGCGCAGCATGCCGGTGAATTCGAACAAGCCAAAGCGCGGCTGGTAGCGATCAGCGTAGACGATCAGGAGCACGCACACCTGGCTTGGGACAAAAAGGCCGACCGCCAGTTCGTCGTCCTCAGCGATCCCGGGGCGCGGGTAATTCGGGAGTACGGGTTGCTCCATCCGCAGGGCTACAGTGATACGGACATCGCCATCCGTACCACTTTTGTGATCGACGAGAGTGGGCGCGAGCGCTGGCGCAAGGTTTCCGGCACGGCCTTCGAGGTTCCTTACGCCGCGGAGGTTCTGCAAGAGTTACGCGAGATGCAGTAATGTTGGCCGCAACTCTGCAATCCACATCCACCACGCCAAAAATCAACGGTGCTAGACTCGGTTCATGCTCGCCGACTATGCGGTGCGCGTAGAAGATTCCCGCGGACGGCGCCATCCCGAGCCGGCGCATCCTTACCGCAACGACTTTCAGCGCGACCGCGATCGCATCGTCCACTCGCGCGCCTTTCGCCGCCTGGAAGCGAAGACGCAGGTTTTCACGCGCCGTTACTCCGACCACTTTCGCAACCGGCTGACGCACACTATCGAAGTTTCGCAGATCTCGCGCACCATCGCCGCGCAACTGGGACTGAACGGCGATCTGGTGGAAGCGCTCGCCCTGGTGCACGACCTCGGGCATCCTCCGTTCGGGCACTCCGGGGAAAAGGCGCTTGACACCGCCATGCGCCAGCACGGACTCGCGTTCGATCACAACCTGCACGCGCTGCGCATTGTCGAAGACTTCGAAATCCGCTATGCCGCGTTTCGCGGATTGAATCTTACGTTCGAAGTCCGGGAGGGCATCATCAAGCACTCGCACGACTACAGCGCCAAAGACCATCCTGAACTCGCCGAGTATCTGCTCGATCGGCGGCCGCCGCTGGAAGCGCAACTCATCGACCTTACCGACGAAATAGCCTACAACACCGCCGATTTGGACGATGGCTACGAAGCGCGGTTGCTCGCGGTCGAGCAGATCGCGGACAGTGTTGATCTTTTCAACCGCCATTACAGTGAGGCCAAGAGCCGCTATCCGAATGTTGCCGAGAAGCTGGTCTTCAATGAGGCGCTGAAAAGCATCTTTGACGCGTTTGTCGGAGACCTGATTACGAACACCGCGCAACGTGTGAAGGCCGCGGGCGTGCATTCCGTGGAAGATGTCCGCCGCCACAGCGAACGAATCGCGGCTTTCAGCCCGCCGGTCAAAGAAGAGCGCCGCCGGTTGAAAGATTTTCTCTATGAGAATCTTTACTACAGCCCGGCGCTGGCGTCGGAGAAAGAAGACGCCGAGCGCATTACCGGAGAACTCTTCGCCCACTGGATGGAGGAGCCCAACGATCTGCCGCGTAACTACCGCGAAAAAGCCGCCCAGGAGCCGCTGGCGCGGGTGATTTGCGACTACATTGCAGGGATGACCGATCCGTTCATTTATCAGCAGTATGAGAAGTATTGCGGGCAGTAAGCGGTTAGAGTTTTGTAATAATATCTCCCGCCGGGCCGAGTCTGCGTCATAATTCCTCGGAACTTTATTCGGCCCCGGCGTGTCATAACTATAGGTATGGGAGATCCAATCATGCGTTGCTCCTCAGACCCATTGATCAAGGTATCTGTCATTTTGCTTCTCCTCGTCGTTGTTCCGGTCGGTTGCATCGGACAAAATGTTCAGGCGCCAGAGGCAACCACCAAAGAAGATCCGCAGCGGCGCCATGCGATCGAACTCTACTCCCAGGGTAAGTTTGTCGATGCCATGCCGCTTCTCGAAGCACTAGCGGCGGACCATCCTTCCGATGTCGTCGTACGAGAGGCTTGGGCATGGTCCATGTTTCAGTACGCGGCCACACTTCCTGATCTCCAGCAGCGCAAGAGCGTCCGCGCCCACGCTCGCGCCATAGCGGTCCAGGCAAAGGGTCTTGGGGACAACAGTCAAATGCTCCAACTTATTCTCGAGCAACCCGAGGACGGCGGTTCGGAAGTTATCTTTTCGGAACGCAAGGATGTGGACGCCGCGATGAAAACGGCCGAAGCCGATTTTGCCCGCGGCGAATTGGACAAAGCTCGGGAGGGATACATGCGTGTGATGCTGATGGATCCCAGCAATTACGACGCGGCCCTCTTCATTGGAGATGTTTATTTCAAACAGCACGTGAACGGTAGCGCCGGGGCGTGGTTTTCACGTGCCATTCAGATTGATCCTGACCGCGAGACCGCCTATCGCTACTGGGGCGATGCATTGGTCGCCATGGGTAAGGAGGATGAAGCCCGTTCGGAGTTCATTGAAGGCATTGTCGCCGACCCTTACAGCCGTCGTTCATGGACGGGCTTGCAGAACTGGCTGCAGCGAAACAAGCTTGTATTGAACAATCTCAAACTGAAGGACCGGAGTTCGGTAACGGTCAAGGACGACAAGAACGTCAACATCACGCTGGACAGTACTCTCGGGAAAAAGGACCCCGACGGCGATGATTGGATGGCGTATGCCCTTGGTCGCGCGGGGTGGCACACTGAGAAACATGAAAGAGAGTTTCCTGACATTCCGCGTGATCGTCATACCCTGCAGGAAGAAACATATGCCCTGAACTTCATGGTCACCGTGCTCAAGGAGGAAAAGGGTTACGAGAAGAAATTGCCGAAACTGGATTCGTCTCTGCAAGCATTCATCAAGATTCAGGAAGCAGGATTCACCGAACCCTTTGTGCTTCTCAACCGGGCTGACGCCGGCATTGCCCAGGACTACCCCACCTATCGGACGGCCAATCGCGATAAGATACGGCGCTATCTCGATGAGTTCATTGTCCCAAAGATGCCGCCGGCGGCCAAGTGATCGGCCTCGCAGCGACAGGGATCACTTGCTCCACGTTATCCGGTAAATCACGCCTCCCGCATCGTCGCTCAAGTACATGGCCCCATCGCCGCCGAACACAATCCCGACCGGCCGCCCCATCCACCGGCCTTTCTTCGTTTCGCCTGGAGCGAGCCATCCGGTAATGAAATCCTGCGCGCCTCCTTGCGGCTGGCCTTTGCCGTCGAGCCTCACGCGGACGACTTTGTAGCCGGTCGGAACACTGCGATTCCACGATCCATGAAACGCGACGAAGAGGTTGTTCTGATACTCGGTAGGGAATTGCGACCCTTCATAAAACGCCAGCCCCAGCGGAGCGGAGTGGGCTTGCATCTGGACCTTCGGCGCGATGACATTCTGGCAGCGATTGTCTGCGGGCTTGGCGAAGTTGGTATCGGGCACGCGGTCGCCGTAGCAATAGGGCCAGCCGGCATCGCCGCCATCTTTTCCAAGATCGTAAACTGTCTCCGGTGGCAGATCGTCGCCCAGCCAGTCGCGGCCGTTGACCGTTACCCACACCGTATCTGTTTTTGGATTCACCGCCATCCCTACCGCATTGCGCAGGCCTTTCGCGAAGATCTTCTGGCCGCTGCCGTCGGGATTGAATTCCATCACTGCCGCTCGCCGCGGATCTTTTTCGATGCAGACGTTACAACTCGATCCGGCGGAGACGTACATCTTGCCGCCGTGAAACACGAGGGTTCGGGTGGAGTGTCCGCCGCCATCCGGCAGATCGGCCAGCTTTTTCGGATTGGATGCTTTCAGCTTCGTCTCGTCCCAGTCGTAGCGGCGGACTTTATCGGTTTCGGCAATGTACAGCTTGCCCTCGTAAAACGCGAGCCCGTGCGGCTCGTTCGGGCCGTCAAGAATCGTCACCGCGCGATTCGCCTTGCCCGCATGCTTGGGATCGGGAAGCGCGACCACTTTGCCCTCGCCCGATTCGCTGACCAGCAGGACGCCGCCCGGGCTGAAAGCCATCATGCGCGCGCTGTCAACGTCTTCGGCGAAAACGGAGATGTGGAATCCCGGCGGCGCTTTCAGATGCCCGAGATCAAGACGAGTCTTCTCGGCGTGAGCATGGCCGGGGCCAGCAAGCACGAAGAGCAGGAGGGGAAGCAGAGTAAACAATGGTCGTCGCATGTTTTTACTGAGATGATACTGAAATGAGTTTAGTTCCTTTTCTGGGACGGTGTCCGAGTCAACACGAGCACGCAGTTTTTATACCGGTTGCCGCCAAAATTACCGCCGGAGCGGGAGCGCTACAGTGGTTCGATAAAGTACAATGTATATGAAAATAAAGCACTTGCATGTCCCTTGTGTCATCCGGGAATTTGGCACGTAAACTGTTAATAGAAATGCGGATCCAGCATCTGGGCCCAGGCTTTTTAGCAGCTTTTAGAGGTAACCGAGGCGTCGGCGATTGCCTCCCGAGGTTATGGAGTCTGTTCTTGAAACGACGCAATCAAAACCAGCGCCAGAAGGCGCCCGGAGTGGTCTCCCCCACTCCTCACTTGGAGGAAATTTAAAATGAAGAACCGCACCATTTTCGCTCTGCTGCTGGCCGTAGCATTGGCCGTGCCAGTCTTGGCGCAAGACAATTCCGCGCCCCAGACTCAGCCTGCAACCACTCAGTCTTCGTCGAGTCAACCCGCGGCCCAGCCGGCCACCAAGGCCGACAGCGCTACCGGCAAAGATCCCTTGCAACCGGAAACGCGCGAAGGTTTCTGGGGCCATCTGAACCCGTTCGCCCGCAAAAAATATGTGGCGCGGCAGACCCAACCGATCCGCGACCGGGTCAACGAACTCGATGAGCTGACGGCTTCCAACAGCAAGTCGATCAGGGACACCGATGCGCGCGCACAGCAGGGAATCCAGTTGGCGTCTGCTAAAGCAAATGAGGCCGACTTGCACGCCGTCGATGCAGGCAACAAGGCGCAAGCCGCGCAGCAGACGGCGCAGCAGGCGCACACTCGCTTGAACACGGTGGAGCAGGTGGTCACCAACATCGATCAGTACCAGCCAACAACCCAGACTGAAATTCTGTTCAAGCCCGGACAGACGGTGCTGAGCCAGAACGCCAAGAATGCGCTCGATGAAATGGCCACTCCGCTGAAGAACCAGCGTGGCTATGTCGTCGAAGTGCAGGGCTTCGCCTCGGGTCATGGACAGACGGCGATCTCGAATTCGCAGAAGATGGCCGAGTCGGTGGTTCGCTATCTGGCGCTGAACCACGACATTCCGATCTATCGGATCTACCTCGTTGGCATGGGCAATGCGCCGGTGCCGGCGGCGGCTTCGGCGGGTGAGGCCAAGCCCAAGCGCATCACGGGCGGCCGGGTTGAAGTCAGTCTGCTGAAGAACAATCTGGAGCAGCTTGCTTCGACCAGCACCACCGCCTCCGATCAACCGCAGCAGAAGTAAGAGCCGCCCCCTTCCCCCGAAAAGCCTCCCGTGAAAGCGGGAGGCTTTTTGCTGGTGTGAGGACCCAGTCGAAATCGTGTTATCCTCCAACGCGTTATGGAAACTCTGTTCTGCGTCCGCACGCCGTCGCCGGTCGGTCCACTTTTCCTTGCCACTTCCAACAAAGGCCTGGTGCGGCTCGAATTCGCAGCTCGCATGCAGAAACTAAATCCCAAGACGACCCAGCTGTGCGAGTCCGAACCAGCGCTTGCGCCGTATCTCGGCGAGCTCGAGGAATATTTCGCGGGCAAGCGTCGCGAGTTCTCTTTCCCACTCGATCTCCGTGGGACGGACTTTCAACTTGCGTGCTGGCGCGCACTGCTCGACATTCCCTGCGGCGAGACGCGCAGCTACCGCGACATCGCTGAAGCGATTGGCCACCCTCATGCCTACCGCGCCGTCGGCATGTCGAACAACCGGAATCCAATCGCCATCGTCGTTCCCTGCCACCGGGTCATCGCATCGAGCGGCTCGCTTTGCGGATACGGCGGCGGCCTCGACGTCAAATGCAAGCTGCTCGAGTTGGAGCAGGCCAGTCTTCATTCTGCCGGCCCGGATTCGGCCGAGCATGATTCTGTTTCCGTTCGGAATCGGCGCGTAATCGCCTCGACTGTGAGGTTTTCTCATGCTGCCGCGCATTGAGTACTCCGTTACGGTCCCGGTTCTAGTGGACGCGGCCTTCAAGGCATTTCTGGATCTCGACCGCCTGCTCCATCGTGGAATTTACGATGAAGCCGCGTGGATCGAGGGCGCACCCTGGCAAGTTGCGAGCCGCCTGCGTTATGTCGTCGCTAAGCCCGTCCAGTGCACAATTTCCGCCGTGGTTAGCTCCATCAGTCCGCCCCGCGCGATTAGCCTGCTGAACCACGCGCTGGGCGTTACCGCCGAACAAAACGTCTCCTTTGGCCCCGATCTCAAAGGCGGTACGCGTGTTCGCATGACCGTGGACCTCATCGGCACAGCATCCGAGCTGTCGGAAAACACTTTCCACCAGGCAGTCACCTTTGTCGTCAAGGACGCGCTCGATACCATGTCTGATCTCTGCCAGCGGCGGGCCACGTCTGCCTCCGGCTAGATCCGCAGTCGCCGGTCGCTCCGCTCGCCCGCTTTCGCCGTCACCACATCCTGTACACTAGCCGCGCCAAAGTGAATGCCCCCGGCTCATCGACCGCTTCAACCGTTCGCAAGGCGAGCCTCTTCTACTTCGTCTTTGTCATGTTCTCCTACACCACCGGAGGCCCCTTCGGACTCGAATCCATGATCAGCTCCAGCGGCCCAGGCATGAGCCTGCTCTATCTGCTGGTCATCCCGTTCCTGTTGAGCGTGCCCGTGTCGCTCGTCGCCGCCGAACTCACCACCGCCATGCCCGTCGAGGGCGGTTTCTATCGCTGGACCCGCGCCGCATTTGGAGATTTCTGGGGATTTCTCGCCGGCTGGTGGAACTGGTCCGCATCATTCCTGCTCGGCGGCTCTTACGCCGTTCTCTTCACCGACTACCTGGGCTACTACTTTCCCGGGATCGTCGGCTGGAAGCATTGGCTAGTCTCTTTCGCGCTCATCGCCTTCATCGCCTGGGTCAACATTCGCGGCATTCAGATGGTCGGTAAGGCCGCTACGATTTTCGAATTGTTGATGTTCATCCCGGTAATCGCCTTGATCGTCCTCGGCCTCGCCAAGTGGCATCACAATCCGTTTATACCGTTGGTTCCGCCCCACCAGCCGTTCTTCAGGGCATTCGGAGGAGGGCTAGCCCTAGCGATCTGGCTCTACTCCGGGTACGAGCAACTCTCCAGCGTCGCCGAGGACGTCGAGAACCCGCAGCGCAGCTATCCACGGGCGCTTGCCCTGGTCATCCCGCTATCGATCGCGACGTACTTCCTGCCCCCGTTCGCCGCGCTGGCCGCGCTCGGGGACTGGGGACAATGGAAGGACGGATATTTTTCCACCGCCGCGTTGCTGATTGGAGGTCCGTGGCTCGGCAATCTGATGACGATCGGCGCGATGATCGGCAACGTAGCCCTGCTCAACAGCACCATGCTCACGGCGACGCCCATGCCCTTCGTGCTCGCCGAAGACGGATACCTGCCTCCATTCCTCACCCGCCGGCATCCGCGGTACGGCACGCCCTGGATTGCGATTCTGATCTCCGCCGCAATCTATGCTTCACTCGCGTTGCACTCGGTCGGCGAATTGATCACCATTTATGCCTTTCTGCGTGGCGCCACCACCGTCCTCACCGTTCTCTCCGCCTGGGGACTGCGCCGCAAACTTCCCGGCCTACCCCGAGCCTTCCGCATCCCCGGGGGCAACCTCGGACTCATCTACGTCATTGTCGCGCCGCTGGCTATGACCTGCGTGGCCCTGTTCAACAGCGAGACCTTTGCTAAACGATGGGGCCCATGTGCTCTGGCCGCCGGTCCGGTTGTTTGTTTTGTGGTGAAATGGTTCGCTAGGCGGGCCGCGCAGCACGTGCGCTAGGTTCGCATCCCGGTTTCGTATCCCCAGTTCGTGTCATGGTATCGCTTCAGCGATACCATAAAGCGATCGCCGGGAAATCGCGCCTTCAGGCGCTGCGTAGGTGAGCGATTGCGGTCGAGCGAGGATCCTATGCCCTTTACCATCGGTGAACTAAGCCGCAAGATTTGCGACCGCTCCATCTCTCCCGTAGAACTCACCCACGATTGCCTGGCGCGCATCGACAAGCTCAACCCGGCGCTCAACGCTTTCATCACGGTGACCGCCGAATCCGCTCTCGAGCGTGCCCGTCTCGCCGAGCGCGAAATTTTCCGTGGAACCTATCTGGGTCCGTTGCACGGCATTCCCATCGGGCTCAAAGACATCATCGATGTGGCGGGAGTCCGCACCACGGCCGCGAGTGCACAGTTCTGCACGACGCCCAGCACGCCGTCCAGCGCGCCGCACAAAGACCGCGTTCCCACCGAAGACGCGCAGGTCGTCCGCCGCCTGCGCTGCGGTGGCGCAATCCTTCTCGGCAAGCAAAATCTGCACGAATTCGCCTACGGCGGCAGCTCGATGATCAGTTTCTTCGGAGAGGTCCACAATCCGTGGGACACAACGCGCAGTGCCGGTGGATCTTCGGGAGGTTCCGCCGCCAGCGTCGCCGCCGGCCTCGGATTCGCTGCCGTCGGCACCGATACGGCGGGTTCCGTTCGCCTGCCTGCCGCCTATTGCGGCATCGTCGGAGTCAAGCCGACCTACGGCCGCGTCAGCACCCGCGGAGTCGTGCCCTTGTCATCGTCCTACGATCACGTCGGCCCACTTACCAACTCAGTCTATGACGCTGCCTTGATGCTGCAGGTCATGTCGGACTACGACTCACCCAATCCCTGCGCCGAAAAACTGATGCCCAGTCTCGTCTCCGCTTTCGACGAGCCTCCGGCCAATCTGCGTATCGGTGTGCCGCGGCCGTTTTTCTTCGACGATCTCCATGCTGAGATTGCGGACGCCATAGAAAAAGCGACCCAAGTCTTCGCCAGCCTGCCCTCCGAGATTCGCGACATCAAACTCGAGGTTCCGACCGACCGCACGCTGGCGAACGCCGAAGCATATGCGTATCACGAGGAATTCGTCGAGCGCTCACCGGAGCTGTACCAGCCCGCAACGCTGGCGCGCATCCAGTCCGGCGGCAAGATCTCGGCCCCCGATGCTCTGCGGGCCAGCCGTGAACTCCAGGCGAGCCGTTACGCCATCCAGCAAATATTCCATGAAGTCGACGTACTGCTCACGCCCACCGTTCCGATTCCGCCGCCGCTGATTGCCGACCTCCGAGCGCATCCCGACCAACTGCGTTCGCAAGAGCTGCTGATGCTGAGAAACACGCGGCCGTTCAATGTCTGGGGAATTCCCACGGTTTCCGTTCCCTGCGGATTCACAAAAGACGGCTTGCCGATCGGCCTGCAATTGGCCGCCGCCCCCTGGCGGGGGATTGTTTTACTGCAGGCGGCCCATGCCTACGAACAGGCGACAGGCTGGCACAAGATGAGGCCGGAGCTGGCGAACTTCTAGAAGCGGTTTGCAGCAGGAATGCGGCTTCCTAGTGCCTTTAACCGCGCATCGGTGCATGGAGACACAGTCGGCGACAAGGGTTTTGCTTGCGCCGCGAAGATCGGAATGCTGCGGTGATTGCTTGCTCGCAACTACCCACGGTGGTACATCACAATTCTTATATTTCGCAACACCTTTTTGCCGAGAGTGCCGGGAAGGCTCTCGCTCCCGCCTGCGCTACCAACAGCCCGCGAAAGACCTTTTCATTCGCGTCCCCGAAGCAATTCCGCGGCGGTCAGCAGTTGATTCATCGAGCCGGAACGGAATCCCTCCAAGTCGAGAGTGACGAACTTGAATCCCAGTCCTTTGAACACAGCGGTGAACTCGCGGGCCATCTCGGCAGTCAAAGCGCGGGGAAGCTCTTCGCGCGCAATCTCAATGCGCACCGTTTCCCCATGATGACGCACTCGGAATTGCCGAAACCCCATGCTGCGCAAAGCATCTTCGCCGCGCTCGATAACCTGCAGCGCTTCGGGGGTGACCGCGCGCCCATATTCCAGGCGCGAGGAAAGACAAGCGGAAGCAGGCTTGTCCCAAACTCGCAAGTCTGCCTGCCGGGCCAGTTCGCGAACGTCCGCTTTGTTCAATCCGGCGTCGAGTAGCGGGGTCAGAACACGATGCTGGCGCGCCGCCTGCTGTCCGGGGCGAAAGTCGCCTTCGTCGTCGGCATTGATGCCATAGGCCATGGCGTCGAAGCCGCGGGCCTCACGGAAGCGCTCGAGAACGCTGAACAATTCGTCCTTGCAGTGGAAACAGCGCATGGCATCGTTGCGGATGTAGGCTGGATTCTCCAGTTCGTGTGTTTCCACAACCTCGACCGGAATTTCGCGCTCACGGGCAAAACCGAGTGCGTCTTCGAGATGAGTCCGAGCCAGGCTGGCCGAATCCGCAATCACCGCCAGCATCCGCTCGCCGAGGACTTGATGCGACATCCACGCAAGAAAAGCAGAGTCCACACCACCCGAGTAGGCAACGATCAGGCGACCGCTATCGGCAAGGATCTGGCGCAGGAGCTCAGCTTTCGGATCGAGTGTGACGGTGCGGTTCACGACCTCTATTATCCACAAAAAGGTTCTCGGTTCCCGGTTCTCAGTTCCCAGTGAACGGCGCAGGGTTCTGAAAACCGAGAACTGGGAACTCCTCGAATGCCGGCCCTCGCACGAGCTTCTAGTACAGCCGTTCCTGCCGTCTGAGGTTGCCGAACGCTCCCACGTTCGCCAGCGTAAACGAGAACCGATATTGATTTTCGTTACGCACCGATCCCAGCGCAAAGCGCCTGTACTCCAGGCTCAGGCCGCAGCAGTCCCAGTTGTAAGTCGTCTGCGCTGTCGCATACTGTAGCGATTTGGAATTTGTGTCAAAGCCGAAGCTGGTCGCGGCGCTGAAGCCGCGCTTGTTGAGCTGCCCGTAGCCGAACAAGAGGCGGAGTTGTTGAAAATCGCTCGCACTCGTCGCCTTGGTTCCCACGGGAGTGTCGATCACTCGCAGGAAAGCATCGCCTCCCCCGACGGTGAACGGGCCGTAATGGTAGTTCACCAGCGCCGTACTGGAATTGATGCGGCCGGCCTTGAAGTCGTAATCAAAATCCCACTCGGTATTGGTGCGCGGGCTGGTCTCGACACGCAGGCGCGAAATAATGGGAGCGAAGCGCCGCTCTGAATTCAGAAACGCTGTACCCGTAAAGTCCGCGGTCGTCGTAAATACATAGCGCTGCTCCACCAGCGGGTTCAGCGCGTTCCCAAAGCTTTGATCGAAGAAATACTTCTGCCCGATTTCCCAGCTCAGGATCTCGCGCGGGCCCGAGGCGCAAGGCTGAGCGTCGGGACTCGGCGGCGCTTCCCACGGAACCGCGCCGACCTGGGGAGCGCCGCCAATGGTCAGCGTGCTCATGACGGGCACATCGCAATCCGTAACGTTGGGGTCCAGGTGTTTGGCATAGAGGCGATTCACCAGCGAGTACTCAATTTCATTGGTGTTGGTGAGCACATCGCTGGCATCGAAGCGCAGGATGTCGGAAAAATTACTCACGCCGGTTACGTAGTCGTACCGCATGCGCGGCTCAATCACGTGTTTCCATGTGCGCCCCAGCCACGGATGATCGAAGACTCGCGACAATGCGGGCGGCCGCAACTCGACTGAAGTCTCCAGGGATTTGCGGTTCAAAATGTCATGGGCGGCGGTTCCGGGACTTGCCGCGCTGCTTTGCTCAGTGTAGATCGTGTCCCGCAGGGTGAGTGCCGGACGGAAGGACCATCCCCGCCATTGCACCGGCATCGTAAGCGAGGGCGCGAGATCGAAGCGCCCCACCAGGGCAGCGGTGCGGAGCCCAGGCAGCAAACCTTGGGGCGACTGGCGCCGCTGCAAACCCTCGGCCGCGATCTCGAATGACCAATAGAGCGGCGTGTTTCCCAACTGCCGTTCCTCGCCGGAAATGAAGACACTTGGCGTGTGCAGAATCCGCACCAACTCCGTCTGCGTTATGGTTGTGCACGGGCCGGTTTGCGGGGGCGGCGGCGGAACGCAAACTTCGAAGTCCTGGTAACGCTCCGCCAGGGCATTGAAATGAAATCCATTGGTCGTGTTGGAGAGGAAAATCTGCGACCTTACTTCGGAATCGATCGCCTGCGTGTACACATCGGTGAAGGCAATACGGAAAACGAACGAACTCAAGTAGTCCACATTAGCGACGCCACGGAATGTTCCCAAAGAGCGCTCGGCCAGAAAACGCGCATCCTCGCCCCCTTGGTCCTGCCGATTCGGTGCGCTGCCAATGCCACGATCCACCATTCCCGAATAATTGAAATACACGAAGGAGCTGTCGCTCGGACGAGCGCGGAATTCTCCCCTTTCAAACCATCCTCGTTTTGAATAGTATTCCGCGCCAGCGGTGGCGTCCGTGCTGCGATTGAAGACCCAATACACGGAATCGCCGGCGATCAGTCCCTTGGTGGATGAGTTGCCGAAACTGGGGATCAACAGCCCGGTCTGGCGCTGCTCTTTCTGCACCGGATGCGTGACGAACGGAAAATAGAACACCGGCATGCCCATCAGTCGGAAGTCGCTATTGTAAATTTTGGCGGTGCCATCCACATCCACCGAAATCCGTTTGGCGTTAAATTGCCACTTCGGATGCGGCAGCTCGCAGGTCGTGACCGTTCCCTGGCGCACCAGGTAGTGATCGGGCCCGTGTTTCTCGACAATTTTTCCGGTGAAGGCGAACGGATTGGCGGTGGTAAGCACGTAGCGAGACTTCCGTATCCGAAATCCCACCGTCCCGATCACGCTATAGAACGTCCCGACTTCGGACCGGACATTGTAGGAGCCGTGGCTGGCCTCCACGTGCTCGTCGTAAGGGCCGCCGTCGAGAACGACGTGCCCCTCCAGTTCGCTGTCTCCCGTGTCCGTGTTGTAAGTGACTTGGTCCGCGTGCAGGATGTAGGTGCGATAGTGGATCTCCACCTCGCCGCGCAAGTGGTAGATCGATCCATCCTTCTCTTGCTGCAAAGCCCGGATCGTAACCTCTTCTTGTTCTTGGGTCTGCCCGGCGGGCGCTGCCGGTAGGGCGGAGCCCCCCTCCGCAACGGAGACGTTATCGGCGGCAGGGGGCAGCGTCTGGCTGGTTACTATCCCGGGAGCGAGAAGCAGATGACAGACCCAGGCAGCCGTGATAATGATTCGAGAGCGGATGATCATTAAAGGATGACCATTAGCGGGTGATCTGCCAGCGCGCGACCCTCCGCCAGCCGGTCTGCCAACGGGGATCAACTGACCTTAGCACGCGAAAGGCAGGCGAAGCAAAGCTGCGCCATTTTGTAATGCCGGCACTCCTGTCTGGCCTGGATACAGCCGCTTGCATTCTGCGCTATTTGGCTAAGAGGCCTTGTTTCGCAACCGCAGGATTGATGCCGGACTGATTAGAGATTGAAAGATAACGACTGGAACGGATGACGATGGGAACGATGGCGATGGGAACAACGGGCGGATTTTCGAACCCTCCCACCGATGGCGACCTCGCCGTCCAACCTCTCCTCTGCGCCCCCGAGGCCATCGAGCGGACGCGTGGGAACGCCTCTGAGGCGGCGTCCGTGGACATGTACTCTTCCGCGGATTCCTGGCGCGCCGAGGTTGCCGCCCGCCTCGAACGCTATCGCACCAGGCGCAAACCCCGGACTCCCCGCTATCCGTCGCTCTTCCTGCCTTCTGATTCGCCCGAGATCTGGGCGCGCACTGCACCGCCGCCCAGGGCCGCAGACAAATCGGCGGCGGTCATGTCGGCGCGAGACGGCCAAGACTCCACGTTCGTAACCAACGAAGAAGAGACGGCCCTCTTAGAGCCCCTCTCCGCCGACTCTCGCTCAACCCCGGAGCAATCCGCCAAAGTCATCGAGTTCCCGCGTTCCGCCGCAATTCCTGTCTTTCACCCAACCGAACTGGCCGACCCCATCTTTAGTTTTGATCGTCCGCGCATCGTCGAAGCCCCGGAGATTTTGCCGCCGCCTCCGGCGTTGGGTGGAATGCTGATCGAACCCGCGCATCAAGAGACGGGCGACCCTCGGTCCGACGTCTATCCCGTCATCCCGTCAGCATCCATCATTCGGCGCGTACTGGCTGCTCTCGTCGATGGCGTCATCCTGGCAACGGCTCTCTCCGGGGTTGCAGCCATCTTCTTCCGCCTGAATCCCCTCCGCCTGCACCCCCTTCGCCTGAACCCCGCTGGCGGCCCGCTTCCGCTGCTTGCCGGAGCAACGCTGGCCGCTGGCCTGGCCGCGGTCGCACTCCTGCTGTGGATGGCGTACGAATTCTTTTTTGTGGTTTACACCGGCTCGACTCCCGGACTTCGCGCCGCCCGGCTCCGTCTGGCGGGGTTTGACGGCTCGCCGCTCAATCGGCGCGTCCGCCGCTGGCGCGTGCTGGCATCGTTTCTCTCTATGTTTTCTGCTGCACTTGGCTATCTCTGGTGCGTTCTTGATCGAGACGGATTGTGCTGGCATGACCGCATCACCCGTACTCATGTCCAACCCGCAGGGCAACCGGAATAAAACTGATGCGACGCATCACCTGAGGGTAGCCGCCCGCTGACCGGGCAAGAGGTAGCGGCCTGAAGCCAACCTTGTGTGTACAGGGCGCTCCACCGCGCCTGAACTGCAGGCCGTCTCTCATAGAATGCAAAGAACTGCACACTCGCGCCACCTCGTCAAAACTCCAGCGGCTATACAAATCGCGTATCGCGGCACACTCGTTCAATGGTAGACTGCCTCAAATCCGGATCGGGTCCTCGGCTCCCCAAGCTTGCCCGACCGCTCCTCGCTTAAGGTGGCTACCAGGAACTCCTATGCCTAGAGAGGGAGAATAAGCATGAAGCTATTGCGCGCATTCACTGCGACCTGTGTGTTTCTGCTGGCCGGACTCGGCGTCGTTCACGCCCAGAGCTGGACGCCAGTCAGCAGCTCGCCATTCTTCTCCGGAGCAGCCGGCACGCCGATTCTTCTCACCGACGGCAGGGTCGCAGTGCAGGAATCCAACACGCGGATGTGGTTCACCCTGACGCCCGATATCAATGGAAGTTATCAGAACGGCGCCTGGGCCTCGTTGCGCTCCATGCCCGCGGGATACGCTCCCCTCTACTTCGCTTCGGCAGTCTTGCCGGATGGACGTTTGGCGGTTCTGGGCGGCGAATACAACAAAGGGGTCGAGGATTGGACTACCCTTGGCGCGATCTATTCATTGACCACCAAGACCTGGCAATCGCTTCCCGCTCCGTCGGGTTGGACCCGCGTTGGTGATGCGCAAAGCGTGGTGCTTGCCGACGGCACCTGGATGGTCGCGGATTGCTGCACCACCCAGGAAGCTTTGCTGGATGCCCAGACCCTGACTTGGACGGCGACCGGCAACGGCAAAGCCGACATCAACGACGAGGAAGCGTGGACCCTGCTTCCGAGCGGCCAAGTGCTAACGGTGGATACCAACAGCGGTAACACAAACTCTGAGATCTACGATCCCAACACCGGCTCCTGGTCATCGGCCGGCAGCACTATCGCGCAACTTGTAGATGCCAAGTCCCACGAAATCGGCCCCGCGGTTCTCCGCCCCGACGGTACCGTCCTGCAAACGGGTGCGACTGGGCAGAATGCGATCTATGACTCTGTGACTGGAATCTGGTCGGCGGCACCGAACTTCCCGCTGAACGGGGCGGGCCATCAACTGGACATCGCCGACGGCCCCGCTGCTCTCCTTCCCAACGGAAACGTGCTCTGCATGACGAGCCCCGGTATTTACGCACCCAGCGCGCAGTTTTTCGAGTGGGATGGCACGAGTTTCATACCCGAGCCGGGAACCCCGAATGCACCCAAAGATAGTTCTTACTACGGCCGCATGTTAGTGCTGCCCACCGGTCAGATACTGCTCACCGACGGCTCCAAGGATGTGGAGCTTTATAACTCCCTGGGAAGCCCCGATCCAGCATGGGCGCCAACCATCACCTCCGTCCCCACCACCCTTACTCACGGCACGACCGCGACGCTGAGCGGGACGCAGCTCAATGGACTCTCGCAGGGCGCCGCGTATGGCGACGATGCCCAGTCCGCCACTAACTATCCTCTGATTCGCATCATCAACAATGCGACCGGGCATGTGTTTTATGCCCGTACTCACAACTTCAGCTCCATGGGCGTAGCCACGGGTTCGGCCATCGTCTCCACTGCGTTTGACGTGCCCGCCAAGATTGAAAAGGGAGCCAGCCAGTTAGAAGTGGTTACTAATGGCATCGCTTCCAATCCGGTAAGCGTAACCATCAAGTAACCCGGAAATCTAAGGCGGCCAACCGACTGCGGCCCCTGCCGGATCGTCGCGGAATGGTAAAGACCACGCCACTCGACACCTTTTCGCAACCGCTCCGGTTTGGCCCTTCAACTCGCAAGGGCGCATTGAGTGGGAATTTGTCTTCCACTTAACCAAGAGTCAGGTTTAATCCCTTCGAACGACCCAGTCTGAGTTAGTTATCGGGGCGATTGTCGCCTTGGACGAACCTCTTTGTTCAAGAGTGCCAAGAAAGCCACAAAATGCACAGAAACCCAATGAAATTGGGCCAATTCTCCCAGATTCTGCTTTGCTGGCGCGGGACGGCTCTGGCGCACTTTTGGAAAACCTGGTTTTGAGGGAGTAAGCCGCTTCAATAAGTCAATAGCCCGCAATGATTTGCACATATTCCGAAATATATTTCGTGTTGACGTGACCTTCGACATGCGGTGTACTGCACTGACGGCGAAATCTCGCCGCGACGCGAAAAGGAGTCATCTCTATGTTTAGCAAACGCTCTTTGGTGCTGTGCATCGTGCTGGGGCTGATGGCGATTCTGGCCACGCCCGCCAGTGCCAACGTTTTGCAGAGTGCCGTCGCTACCGCCAATTGTCAGGGCTACACTCTGACCGCGGTCGCCCATGATCTGGGCATCGGCGCTACTTATACGATTAACTATAATTTTGTGGTCACCTGCAGCGGTGGCTCGCCGGTGAACTTTCCCGGCTCCATAACATTCAAGGCCACCGCGCACACCATGACGGTGACGACTTCGGGAACGTTCTCCGGACTGGCCGGCAACTGCACGGTGACCGGCACCGCCGTCCTGGTGGACAAGCATCCGAAGTCAATTCCCATCATCATCAACGGCGTATTATCGGCTCCGCTGATGTGCAGCTTGCCGACGGCGAACTGCGCCGTGATCGTCGCCGAACAAGGCGTGCCGATCACCCCGGTGCAGCTCAACGCCACCGGTGGCGCTGGACCTCCTTATACATTCACAGCCACCGGCCTGCCGGCAGGGCTGAGCATCTCGTCGAGCGGCCTCATCTCGGGCACGCCCACGGTGAGCGGCACGTTTAGCTACACGGTCACAATTACGGATGTGGCCGGCAACATCGGCACGATCAACTGCATGGTCACGGTTGCCCCTCCGCTGAGCCTGACTTGCTCTGGGAACACCATGGGCGAGATAGGGGTGCCGTTCAACAGCGGTCCGATGACGGTCACCGGCGGCGTACCGCCGTACACGTTCTCGATTGTGGGGACGTTGCCGGCTGGCCTGACTCTGAACACCTCCACGGGCGCGGTGACGGGCACTCCAACCGCCTCGGGTTCATTCTCGATCAAGGTGACGGATTCGGCCGGCGGTATGGCTACCGGCTGCATGATCACCATCGTGGGACCGCCGCAGGTAACCTGCTCGGCCGTGAACATGGGTGAAGTGGGTGTACCGTTCAACAGCGGCCCGATGACGGTCACTGGTGGCACGGCGCCGTACACGTTCTCGATTGTGGGGACGTTGCCGGCTGGCCTGACCCTGAACACTTCAACGGGCGCGGTCACCGGTACTCCGACGGCGGCTGGGTCGTTCTCCATCAAAGTCACCGATGCCAACGGCGTGATGGGCAACACGACTTGCGCGATCACGATTGTGGGACCGCCGCAGGTAACCTGCTCGGCCGTGAACATGGGCGAAGTGGGTGTACCGTTCAACAGCGGCCCGATGACGGTCACTGGTGGCACGCCACCGTACACGTTCTCGATTGTGGGGACGTTGCCGGCTGGCCTGACCCTGAACACGTCAACAGGCGCGGTCACCGGTACTCCGACGGCGGCTGGCACGTTCTCCATCAAAGTCACCGATGCCAACGGCGTGATGGGCAACACAACTTGCGCGATCACGATTGTGGGACCGCCGCAGGTCACCTGCTCAGCAGGCAGCATGGGTGAAGTGGGCGTGCCGTTCAACAGCGGCCCGATCACGGTCACCGGCGGCACCGCGCCCTACACGTTCTCGATCGCCAGCGGCACCTTGCCGGCTGGTCTGACTCTGAACACTTCGACCGGCGCAGTCACGGGCACACCCACGGCGGCTGGTTCGTTCTCGATCAAAGTCACGGATGCCAACGGAGTCGTCGGCACTCCGACTTGCCCGATCACCATCGTGGGACCGCCGCAAGTAACCTGCTCGGCAGTCAGCATGGGCGAAGTGGGCGTACCGTTCAACAGCGGACCGATCACGGTCACGGGCGGCACCGCACCCTATACGTTCTCGATCGCCAGCGGCACCTTGCCGGCTGGTCTGACGCTGAACACTTCGACGGGCGCGGTCACTGGTACACCGACAGCAGCGGGCACATTCTCGATCCAGGTCACGGATGCGAATGGCGTCGTCGGCACTCCGACCTGCCCGATCACCATCGTGGGTCCGCCGCAGGTCACCTGCTCGGCGGTCAACATGGGCGAAGTGGGCGTACCGTTCAACAGCGGACCGATGACGGTCACGGGTGGCACGACGCCGTACACGTTCTCGATTGTCGGCACCTTGCCGCCAGGACTGACCCTGAATACCTCGACGGGCGCAGTGACCGGCACCCCGACGGCACCGGGAACCTTCTCGATCAAGGTGACCGATGCCAATGGCGTCATGGGCAACACAACCTGCGCGATCACGATTGTGGGTCCGCCGCAGGTAACCTGCTCGGCCGTGAACATGGGCGAAGTGGGCGTACCGTTCAACAGCGGACCGATGACGGTCACGGGTGGCACGGCGCCGTACACGTTCTCGATTGTCGGGACGTTGCCGGCAGGCTTGACCTTGAACACTTCGACGGGCGCGGTGAGCGGCACGCCGACAGCAGCTGGAGCCTTCTCAATTAAGGTGACGGATGCCAACGGCGTGGTCGGCAACACAACCTGCGCCATCACCATCGTGGGCGGTCCGCAAGTGACCTGCTCGGCGTCCAACATGGGCGAAGTCGGCATACCGTTCAACAGCGGTCCGATGACGGTCACCGGTGGCACGGCACCCTACACGTTCTCGGTTGTCGGCACGCTGCCGGCTGGCTTGACTTTGAACACTTCGACGGGTGCGGTCTTCGGCACGCCGACAGCGTCTGGAACGTTCGCCATCCAGGTGACGGACGCCAACGGTGTGAAGGGCAACACCACTTGCTCGATCACGATCAATCCACCGCTCTCGGTAACCTGCCAGGCGATTAACACAGGCGATGTGGGCGTGCCGTTCAACAGCGGCCCGATGACGGTCACGGGCGGCGTTCCACCCTACATGTTCTCGATTGTCGGCACGTTGCCGGCGGGCCTGAGTTTGAACACTTCGACAGGTGCGGTTACAGGCACTCCGTCGACGGCGGGTACGTTCACGGTGAAAGTGACGGATTCTGCCGGTGGTTCCAGCACAAATTGCATGATCACCATCAATGGACCGCTGTCGGTCACTTGCCAGGCGATCAACACGGGCGATGTGGGAGTGCCGTTCAACAGCGGTCCCATGAACGTCACGGGCGGGACTCCGCCTTACACGTACTCGATTGTCGGCACGCTGCCGAACGGGCTCACGCTTGACACTTCGACAGGTGCGGTCACGGGCACGCCGACGGCGGCGGGCACGTTCACGGTGGAGGTGACAGACGCTGTCGGCAACTCCAGCACGAATTGCATGATCACCATCAATGGACCGCTGTCGGTCACTTGCCAGGCGATCAACACGGGCGATGTGGGAGTGCCGTTTAACAGCGGTCCCATGAACGTCACGGGTGGGACTCCGCCTTACACGTACTCGATTGTCGGCACGCTGCCGAACGGGCTCACGCTGAACACTTCGACAGGTGCGGTCACGGGCACGCCGACGGCGGCGGGCACGTTCACGGTGGAGGTGACAGACGCTGTCGGCAACTCCAGCACGAATTGCATGATCACCATCAATGGGCCGTTGCTGGTCACTTGCCAGGCGATCAACACGGGCGAAGTGGGAGTGCCGTTTAACAGCGGGCCCATGAACGTCACGGGTGGGACTCCGCCTTACACGTACTCGATTGTGGGCACGCTGCCAAGCGGGCTCACGCTCGACACCACCAACGGCGCGGTGACCGGTACTCCGACGACGCCTGGGACCTTCACGGTGAAGGTGACGGACGCTGTCGGCAACTCCAGCACGAACTGCATGATCACCATCACGCCCCCGCCGCAGCTCACGGTGACCAAGACGGCAGACAGTTCGACCGTTACGGCCGGGAGCCTCGCGGGTTTCACGGTGACCATCAGCAATAGCGGCGCGGTTACGACCACCGGTGTGACGCTCAGTGACCCGCTTCCCGCCGGTGCCGGCAACGACATCGACTGGACGATCGATACGACGAAGGGTAATCCGGCAGACTTCACGATCACCGGCGCGGTGGGCAGCCAAGTGCTGGCTTTGAACCCTTCCGTCAATACTCTTGCTGCTGGCGCTAGCCTCATGGTGCACATCACCGGCTTAACCACCGTCTACGATGCGCAGCCTGGCACCGGGGGCGGCCCATCACTCAACCTGGGCACCGACAATGGATATATATTCATCGACACCGGGGCCTCCCATCTCAGTTGGAATGCTTACCAACTCGACGGGAACGTCCTTTTCGGCCAGGGCCTGACCGTCCAATTGTCTGGCGGAAACGATGGAGGGCTGGGCGCCGGTTATTCGGTGTACCTGGACTCCACGGTCAACATTAGCGGAAGCCTGCAAAATCCACTTACGTTTGTGAGCGTTCCTGCGAGCCAGACGGCAGCCGCGGCGGCCACTGCGCAGAGCGTCTCCCAGTACGCAAGCGGGCTCACCGCTACTCAGACGTTCGGCACGATTAATAACAACCTGACCATCAACGGCAACGGCGGATTGAACGTCATCAATGTGGGTAGCGTACAAAACGCCAACCTCACGATCAATGGCTCCGCCAACGATTACTTCGTCTTTAACGTCTCCACTGGGATCCAAACGAACCGAGTCATGACGCTGACTGGCGGAGTGACAGCCTCTCACATCCTGTGGAATCTGACTGGCACGGGAACGGTGCTACAGACTTCAGGCGGCAACGTCTTGGTCGGCACCTTCCTTGCGACCCACGGCGGGAAGTTCCAGTTCTCGGAACTCCAGCTCACTGGGGAGTTAATTAACACGGGCGGGAATATCCAGTTGGTATCGGGCAACCATACATTGATCCAAGCTGGATTCACGCCGCCGCCATCCGTGGGGCAGATATCGAACACGGCCACGGTCAACGCCACGGATGTAACGCCCGTCAGCGCGACGGCCACCATTACGATCAACTAGGTCGGTTAATTAGGTTAGAATGGCCCCGGCGAACGGTCAATTCGCCGGGGCCATCGATAGCAATGGCAGCCCCGTCTCATGCGTCTTGATTAGTGGCCGCCACTGCCCATCAACATTCTCGAACTTTTCCGGCGGCGGGCAGGCGAACATCACCTACACCACCGAGTCGACGGACAACAGCCTGGCCTTCAGCTGGCAGTGGCGCGCAGCAGTCTACAACTACTGGTCGGGCAACAACCAAGCGGAGATCCAGCCGTACCATGGCAACGGCTACCATGCCGGCACGCCGCTGAACACGCAAGTGCAGCAGTCGCTGATCCAGGGGCCGTGCGGTGGAGGCGGTTCGAACTTCACGGGATCGTGGAGCGCGACCGGGAACGGAGCTTGTCCGGGAGCGCAAGTAAGCTGCACGATTGACAACTAAGTAAGCCACTCCGAGGTGAGTTACAAACGGCGCGTTTTCCGATAAATCGGGAACGCGCCGTTTGGTTTATGCTCTACTACTCCGCCGGGACACGTGCGTTAGCACTGTGAACTAGCTTTCCGCAGGCGTTTGCGGATGATGTTCGCACTTGTTCCCGCACCAGCTCATCGCGGTTTTGTCGCCCTTGCTCTTTCCGCAGCTCTTCGCGCCAGCGCAGCAGTCGCTGTCTTTGCAACAGCCGTTCTTCTTGCATTGCTTCATGGCGGCTTTCATGTCCTTGCCATTGCAGCAGGACTTGCCATCTTTCATCTCACACTTGTCCTTGCCGCAACAGGCTGAGGCATCCTTGGCGTCGGCTGCGAAGTGATGGCAGCAACCTTTGCTTTCTTTCATGTCGGCCATGTTGTGATGACAGCAGCCCTGCGCCTGCGGGGCCGGTGTAGAGTTGGGCGCAGCCGGAGCTGCCGGTGTGTCCTGCGTCCAGCCCGTCAACGACAGGGCTATGGTGAGGATCAAAGCAAACAGTCTGAGTTTCATAACATTCTCCTTATCAAAATCAAAGTTATAAGAACGGTTGGGACGTGCGGCCAGGTTGACGGCCGCGGATAAAAGGTATCGAGGAAAGAGTCTAGACCCGGAGAACCATGTCCAGCAGGCCCGGTGGAGGACCTGGCGCAACCGTCTTCGCGGTGAAGATGTGTGACTCGGCGAGAGCCGAGCGGAGTTCGGCAATTTCCGCAAGGTCAATGTCTTGCGAAAGCTTCTGTCCGGCCTTCACGGGCACGGGCAGGTTCTGTGGCCCTTGCAGGAAGCAGCAACGATGCTCGTCCTGGCATGGCAGACTGCTGGCCGCGAACTCGAGTAGGTTCGCGTTCCCGGTCTCGCTGATCTTTGGACAGCATGGATGCCCGGCGGGCATCACATGATGGTGAGCGGCCATGTTCGCGGCCATTTCATGCGCTGGATAAACGTGCCAGATCTGCATGGCCAACATCGGGGCCAGGGCCATTTCTGCCCAAGCCACCATAACCACAAGCAAGGCGGCCGAAATGGACTTCTTCACCATGCTATTTTAGTGTTGCAGATCAAGGACAACC
>Ga0075030_100000021_pt1 | contig 91265 bp, 80 predicted proteins | sample LitLauG_LLR_2012_FD_71393 | JGI IMG/M metagenome (GOLD analysis project Ga0075030, IMG submission 71393) | Freshwater sediment microbial communities from Pennsylvania, USA - Little Laurel Run_MetaG_LLR_2012 | ecosystem: Environmental > Aquatic > Freshwater > Creek > Sediment | place: USA... | reverse complement strand
CTACGCCGGAGAAGAAAAAACGCGCCTCGGCTATCTCCGCGAGCGCAAGGAAGCCGTCTACGAAAACCTGCGCGACCTGAATTTCGAATACAAGGCCGGCAAGGTGCCGGACGCGGACTATCAATCGATGCGCGCGTCTCTCGAAGAGGAAGCCGCCGCAATCATGGCGGAGATCGCGCGACTGGAGCAGGCTGCGGGGCTGGCGGTGTAAAGGCTTGAGCCGGACTCGAAAAGACGCCAATCAAGATGAGCTCCGGGCTCTCGAAGTAGTCAAACGGGACGACGGCACGTTTGATGTCCTGTTGAACGGCAATCTTGATCGCAGCCGCATTCCCGAGGCGTACTTGCCAGAGGAGCTCTGCGTGCGCTTTGGATTCTGTGGTGAAGAGTACGATTCGATTCTGCGAGAAGTCACTCAGAACGGCAAGACAAGAGTCGTGTTCTGATAGCTGAGGGCAATCGCCATTTCCTATGGGGGCAAAAGGAGAAGACCCAGTGCCCATGAAGAATCCTGTACATCCGGGTCGCAGCGTACGGCATGATTGCCTTGAGCCCCTGGGCCTGTCCGTAACCGAGGGAGCGGAAGTTCTCGGCGTCAGCCGGCAAGCGCTCAACAACGTCATTCACGGCAAGTCGGGCATCAGCCCCGAGATGGCCATTCGCCTCTCGAAGGCCTTTGGCAGCACACCAGAAACCTGGCTACGGATGCAGCTTGCCTACGATCTCGCCCAGGCCCGCAAGGGCGAGAGCAAAATCAAGGTCCGCCGCCAGACGATGCTCCAGGAACCCCAACCGCTGTGATATAGGCGTGCGCGTGATGGAGGGAGAACCTCACGGTGCCTGACCGGGACATCAATCCATGGGCGCCTCGCTGGAAAAGAAAGCCGCCGCGATCATGGCAGAGATCGGGCGGCTGGAAGAGATCGCGGGCCAGACGGTGTGACCGCCTCATTACAACAGTCAGCGTAAAATTAGCGGTATGGGACTCCTGAGCGGCTCGTTAGAAGAGTTCGAGCGGCCCTCATGGCAAGAGAGGGCTCGCGAATTTTGGCACCGTCCCCCCTACTGGACCTTGCTAATAGTTATTCCATGGCTACTTGGTGCTGGAGTCTCGCTGTGGCAGTGGCATGTTTATTCAAGAGCCTCGGCACGGCAAGCTATGACGGTGGGCTTGGTGACGGAAGTTGGGAGGGGTAATCGTGTGCACTACGAGTTCAAGCTTGCGGGACGTGTTTACAAGGGTGAGGAGATTCCGCTTTACAAAAGGCCAGTGCCCTTGCCGGAAGCCAAAGTCACAATCTACTACGACTCCGAGCTACCGACGGTTAACGCTATAACCGATTTTCACCTGAGGAGCATCGACGCGCTTGGGCCTGTTCCTTTGACGCTTCTCGCGAGCACAGGAGTGATGTTCGCAATCCTTATCCTCAGACACTCGGCCCAGCCCGAGCGCTAGTTGAGGTAACATCGCCATATCACCCGTCGACCGTTGTACGTTGCCTTCGTCGCAGATCAAAAGGAGTTGTTTTTGACCAAACTAGCAACGCCCTCACTACTGGCCACCATCCTCACGTTGGCCCTCTCGGCCGCCGCCCAGACCCTCTCCGGCTCCGTGACCAACGGCACCACCAACAAGCCCGCCGCCGGCGATGAAGTCATCCTCATCAACCTGGCCAACGGCATGGACGTGGCCGGCAGCACCAAGGCCGACAGCGCCGGAAAATTCAGCTTCAAACTCACCGGAGGACCCGGGCCGCACCTCATCCGCGCCGTCCATCAGGGCGTTACTTATCACCAGATGGCGCCTCCCGGCACCGACTCGGTCGAGGTCAAGGTCTATGACGTCGCGAACAAAGTCGCCGAACTCGGCGTGACTGCCGACGTGCTTCGCTTCCAGGCCGACGGCAGCACGATGCAAGGCGTGCGCCTGTTCGTCGTCAGCAACACGTCCTCTCCCGCGAAGACGCAGATGAACGACCACAACTTCGAGTTCTATCTGCCCGCTGGCGCGAAGATTGAGCAATCCCAGGCGCGTGCCCCAAATGGCCAGCCCATCGCCGCCGAGGCCACGCCCCAGGCCGATAAGAACCGCTACGCGATCAACTTCCCCCTTCGCCCAGGAGAGACGCAGTTCCAGGTGGAATTCACCCTGCCCTACTCCGGCTCGATCACGTTCGATCCCAAGCCGCTTTATCCAGCCGAGCACCTGGTCATCGTGCTGCCCAAGTCGATGCACTTCAAGGCCGCGAACGCCTCCAGCTTCCAGTCGATGCAGGACCCCAACCAGAGCGACAGCGTCGTGGAAGTAGCGCAACAGGCACAGCCCGGCCAGCCGTTCGCCTTCACCCTGCAGGGCACGGGCACGATCAACGAGTCCCCTGGGCAGACCGCCTCGGGCGCGGCCCAGCAGCAAGAGCAGGGGCGCGATACTCGTCCCGGCGGTGGTCTCGGCGCTCCCATCGATGCGCCCGACCCCTTGAAGAAGTATCAGATGTGGATCCTTGGCGGATTCGCGGTGCTATTGGCGATCGGCGGATGGGTAGTCACGAAGCGTCAGCCCGCGACGCCCCTGGCCGCGACAGCCGCCGCGTCGTCCGCAACGTCGTCCGGAATAAAGATCGGCGCGGTATCCGGCGACTACGGCGCAGCCCTTCGTCCCACAGCGCCAGCGTCCGCGGCCGCCGCTCCGGCAAAATCGGCCATGATACTGGAGGCCCTGAAAGAAGAACTGTTCCAACTCGAGGTGGAGCGCAAGCAAGGCAAGATCACGCCCGCCGATTACGAAAAGGCCAAGGCCGCCCTGGACCAGACTCTCGAGCGGGCTCTCAAGCGGCAGGGCTAGCTGGGTAGAACACGAATTGAGGAGAGGAGCGACGTTGTTGCAAGTCCCTTTCTTCTAAGGTATTTATTTATCAAAGACTTAGCTGAAAATCAACCCAGTAGCAAGCCTGAAATTCACGCTAACTCATTGATTTATAAATACTTTGTTTCTAACTCCTTATTTCTCAAAGACCTGGCATCTCTTTCGCGCCAAGTCTTTGATTCTGAAAGACTGCCACCAGAGGGGTCCTTGGCCGATTCCACCCCAGTTGAGCCGAGTCGGAAACCACGGCATCGAATACTATGTCTCACGGAAAACTTAGAAGATTTATATGAGCAACATCTTCAAAACCACGCTTCTCCTCACCGTCATGACGCTGCTGCTCATGCTGGCCGGACGCGCATTCGGAGGCCAGAACGGAATGCTGATCGCGCTCGCCTTCGCCGCCGTCATGAATTTCGTGTCGTATTTTTTCTCCGATAAGATCGCGCTCGCCACCTATCGCGCCCAGCCCGTCAGCCGCGAAGATTTGCCGCGTGTTTATAACATCGTCGAGCGCCTGTCGCAAAAAGTCGGCCTGCCGATGCCCAAGGTTTACCTCATCCCGACCGACTCGCCGAACGCCTTCGCCACCGGACGCAATCCGAACCATGCTTCCGTCGCCGTCACTCAAGGCATCCTCGGATTGCTGAATGACGAAGAGCTAGAAGGCGTCATCGCCCACGAGCTCGGCCATGTGCGCAATCGCGACATCCTCATCAGTTCGATCGCCGCCACCTTGGCCGGCGCCATCACCTGGCTAGCCTCGATTGCCAAGTGGGGAATGATCTTCGGCGGCATGAGAGGTGAACGCGACGATCGCGGCGGCGGAGGCGGCATCGCAGCCATTGCCATGATCATCCTCGCGCCCTTCGCAGCCATGCTGATTCAGCTAGCCGTCTCCCGCTCCCGCGAATACGGAGCCGACGACACCGGAGCCCACTGGACCGGCAATCCTTACCCCTCGCGAGCGCCCTCGCTAAAATCGAAGCCTATTCCCGCCAACAACCGCTGATCGCGAGCCCATCCACCGCGCATCTTTTCATCATTGCGCCGTTCCTTGGTGGGATGAGTTTCGGCAGCCTGTTCTCGACCCATCCACCGACGGCGAAAAGAATCGAGCGGCTGACGGGAAGACCGGCGGAATTCGGGCAATGAGTTCTCAGTTCCCGGTTCTCAGTTAGACTGAACATTTGAAAATCGACAAACATCTGCGATCGGCTCTATGGGCTGGACTGACTGGAAGCGTTGCAGCTGCCGCACTTGTCGTACTGTTTCCTTTTTTTCCAAACCCGATGATTGTCAGGATACTTATGTCGACAGACCGACTGGGGATGTGGGCCGCCTCTTGGGCAACTTCCGCGGTTTTTCCGGGTGACAGAATCGCGTACCCGATGCTCAACTCGGCGACGTTTTTCGACGTGGTACTGATTCTCGTAACGGGTTTGCAGACCGGTTTCTTAGGGGCGCTGATCGGCTTGATTCTGAATCACAGGTCTTCAGTCAAGAGTCGACCGGCATAGGCAGGGTTCGGTTTCACTGAGAACTGAGAACCGGGAACTGAGAACTCCCCTATGACCGCCGTAACTGCCGGCTCCGCAGTCCCCATAGTAGAATCCCCAACAATGGCTCCCGAAACTCTGGTAGTAACCGCGCGCCGCGCCGCGGAACTTGAGAAGAGTCTCCGCCGCGTCATCCGCGGCAAAGACGACGTCCTCCGCCTCGCCCTGGTTTCCATCTTCGCCAAAGGTCACCTGCTGATCGAAGGCGTTCCCGGAGTCGGTAAGACCACGCTAGGCCAGGCGCTCGCCCGCGCCATCGACTGCAGCTTTCAGCGCATCCAGTTCACCAGCGACATGCTGCCCTCGGACGTCTTGGGCATCTCGATCTACTCCGCCATCGAGCAGAAATTCGAATTCAAACGCGGCCCGGTTTTCGCCAACGTACTGTTGGCCGACGAAATCAACCGCACCACCCCGAAGACGCAGTCCGCCCTGCTCGAAGCCATGAACGAGGGCCAGGTCACCATTGACGCGCACTCTTATCAACTGCCGCAACCTTTTCTCGTTCTCGCCACGCAGAATCCCATCGAGCACCACGGCACTTACCCGTTGCCCGAGTCGCAACTTGACCGCTTCCTGATGCGGGTACGCATGGGATATCCCGAAGGCGATGCCGAGCGCGAGATCTTGCGCGCCGAGGCCGGCGCCGCCCAACTGGAAAACCTGCACCCCGCGCTCAACGCCGCCGACGTTATTGAGATCCAGCAAGCGGTAGCGCAGGTCCACGTGGATGAATCGCTCATCACTTACATGCTGAGCATAGTCAGCAAAACCCGAGAGTCCGAGTATCTTTCTCTCGGAGTATCTCCCCGAGGTTCGCAGATGCTGTACCGCGCCGCCCAGGCCATGGCCTTTCTCGAGGGCCGCGATTACTGCACTCCGGAAGATTTCAAGCCACTCGTCGTAAGCGTCTTTGCTCATCGCGTAGTAGTAAGTTCGCTCTACACTTCCACCCTGAAGAAATCCGGGCAAGCCGAGCAAGTCCTGCGCGAGATCGTGGAGAGCGTGCCGGTGCCGGTATAGTTTAGTTCTCAGTTCCCGATTCTCAGTTCTCAGATAGATTCCTAGCATGATGGCGGAAGTCATTCCGGCTGCTTACGATGCGGAAGGCAAGAAGGTCTTTCGTCCGTTCGACCGGCACAAGGGTCTGAGGCCGACGTTTCCGCTCGGTCGTTATGTGAGCCACCCCCTCACTATCCACTGCCATTCAATCGAAGAGGTGCGCCAATTTTTGAAGGGATGTAAATATATCTCCGACAAGGAACTCTTCGGCAAAGACGAGTACTGGCAACCGCCAGAGGACTTCGAGGAAAGAAAGAAAGGTGACTGCGAAGACTTCGCATTCTGGACGTGGCGCCAGTTTATGGACTTAGGGTGTGGCAGTCGGGTCGTGTTCGGTGAGCACGGAAGATATGGTGGCGGACATGCTTGGGTCCAGTTCGTTCAAGAAGGAAAGTGCTTCTTAGTTGAACCAACCTGGCCTCTAGACATCCCGCTTCCAAGATTGAGCACGCTGAGTTACCGACCACGATTCTCAGTTTCATGGGACGGGGAGAAACTCTCCTACTTTCAACACCGCGAGCAATCCCCTCGGCCACCCATCGCTGATCTCGTAGCGTTGTTGCCGGAATACATCTTCGTTTGGGGCGGCTTCTGGCTCGGCTCTCCACTAAGAATCCCGAGACTTATCTGGTCTCTGTTGAAGCGCTTCCTTAAGGGTTTTCGTTGGACGGAAAAGACGGAACCCCACTAAACACCTGCAGCCGCTAAACTGGGAGGGTAACGCTCTCAGAGCTTAATGACCCGAAGCCTCCGGCGGTGCGGGCTGCAAGCTCGAAAGTCGCGAGATCGTAGCCACCATCATCCCGGAGAGAAACTGCATAGTAGCCACATCGTTGTTGTCGAACGCGTGGGGCGTCGACGACAGCACTTCGAAGACTCCCAGCGTTCGCCGAAAGTGGCGCAGCGGAGCCACCAGAATCGAGCGCACTCCCATGCGCCGGCAAGTTGCCCAGTCCACCCGCGGATTCGACTCCGCGTCATCGCACAGCAGCACTTCGCCGGTGCGCACGCACTCGGCTGACAGTCCGCTATCCGTTTGCAGGCGCACGCCGACATCCGGCGCGGTGCGGCCCGTGCGCGCCCGGCAGACAATCTCATTGCCGCGGCGTAGCGCGATAGCAGCGCCGGTAGCGCCGGTCAATACCTGCGCTTTCTCCGCAATGATGCTGATGCCGGGCTCAAGATCCAACTCTCCAGCGTTAATCGGCGCGTGCGGCACAGCGACCGGCCCATGATGCCGAGGCCGCATGCGATGGCGACTGGAAAAAGTTACTTCGGAAATCCCACTCTGAATTCCGCCGAACCGGGGCGCATCCTGAAACTCACCGGCCTCCGCAACCTGCGGCACGGTGTACAGCAGCGACCGCACCAACCGGTCGAGCTCCGCGTCCGCGATGAGGTGCGCCGTCTGCTGTCCGTGCAGCGATCCTCCCAGCACGCGCGAAAGACTCAGCACCGCGCCACTGCCGCAGGCCAGACACCGCGGCGTGTTGTTTTCGCTGAGCAATTCACACTGCACGCAAAATACCGCGGCCTGCAACGACACAAAATTAACGTCGGCGGCTTTCAGCGAACGCTGCATTTCGATGATTCCCCCCCGGAAGAACGACGAATGAGGAAGGATGAGAGTAAAGAGTTGCGAGCGCAGGAGTAAGTGACGGTGCTGGTTCGGCCTGTGGATAACTCATTGGCATCGAACGCGCGCTGCGCCGCGAGCGAACCATTTGTCATCCCAAGCGGAGCGAGGGTTCTGCATCTTGCGGCCAACTGCAGATCCCTCGCTCCACTCGGGATGACATTCATAAGAGGAGATGCCACTCGCGCGTCTATAATCCCGCTCATGTCATTTCTCCGCTTCCTCATGCTGTTGTCGCTTGTAGTCTGGCTCGGCGGCCTGATCTTTCTCGCCTTCGTCGAAGCGCCTACCGCCTTTTCGCCCGGACTCCTTCCCACCCGCCACATGGCCGGGTCGATCGTGGGCCGGTCCCTCGATGTACTGCACTATATGGCCATCGCTTCCGGAATCATTTTTCTGATCGCGTCCATGCTCTACAGTCGGATAACCACGGGCAATGCGCGGCCGCGGGCGGCGCGCCATCTTCTGATCGCCCTGATGCTGCTGCTGACCGTCCTCTCGCAGTACGCCATTTCCCCCAGCATGCACGCCCTACGCGCCGAGGTGGGCGTAATCGACAACGTGCCTCTGGACAATCCACTGCACCGGGAATTCGACCGTCTGCACGTCTGGTCGGAAAAGTTCGAAGAGGCGGTGCTGTTGCTGGGCCTGGTGGCGCTGTACGCGACCGCACAATCGCTCCGATGAAGAGTGTTACTCGTGCGCTGCACTACTTGGCTTCGCCGCCGGTTTCAGCGCCTCATCGAGATACGCCAGATATTCGGCGATCAGCCGGTAACTGTCGTAGTAATCGTCCATCTTAATAGCCGCTATCTTGTCCCGCGGCGAATGCAGAACCGGCCAGGTCGATTCTGTGACCGAGTGCAGAGTGATGCGCGGGATCTGGTAACGGGCGAACGACTCGGAATCGGCGTCGGCGTCCCCGGGCACGTTCATTACGGCCACAGGCAGCTTGCTCGCCGCCGCCGTCGTGGCCAGCGCGTCCAGCAGCACCTTGTCGGCGTGCGCAGCCCAAACCTCAGTCGGACCGAGACCCAGGCTGTCGAAATTCACCATGCCCTCGATCCGCGCGCGCTGATCCCGTGTGAGATGGTCCACGTAATAGCGCGATCCGGCCAGCCCCTTTTCCTCGCCCGAGAATCCGATGAAGATCAGCGTATGCCACAGCGGCCGCGCGCTCAGACTGTAGAGCAGCGCCGGCAACAACACGGCTCCTGTCCAGTTATCGACCACGCCGTCGCCCGAAGTCTCGACCTTGTCCGTATGCGCTCCGACTACGATGACTTCCGGCGTTTCGCCCGGCAACACGCAAATCACGTTCGGGGGAAGTTTGCGGTCGAGCGCCTGTTCGGAGAGATTCGCATCCGTGCATCCGGATTCGGCAAACCACTTCCGGATCAGCGCTTCGCGCTCGCCATTCCTGGTTGAAAAGGACCTCAGTCGGTCTGCGACAACTTCACGTGCCTGCAAGCGGAAGTGGATCTGTGGCGAGGCTAGAGCCGAATTTTGGGCCGAAGACCAGATGGCACAAGCAATGCACGCTATCAGCACCCTGCCAAGCTGGCGAAGGAATTGTCCAAGGAGATTCTTGCCGTCACGCCGCATTCTCCCGAGCCTAGCACGACGGCGCAGCGCAAGGCATGCCTGCCGCGTATGCGTATCGAGCACGATGATTTATTCTTTTGACGTAACTGAGAACTGAGAACCGGGAACTGAGAACTGACAATGAAAACTGGCATCATCGGTCTGCCGCAAGTCGGCAAGACATCTCTATTTCGCATTCTGACCAAGGCGAATCTTTCTGAACACGCCTTTTCGAACCCGCGCGAGGCGCACATCGGCGTAGCCAAGGTCCCCGATGAGCGCCTGGACAAGCTGGCCGAACTGTACCACCCCAAGAAGCTGACGCACGCCTCGGTCGAATACGTGGACGTAGGCGCCATCGGCCAGGACGCGCTGAAAGAGACCGCCTACATCGGCCATCTGCGCCAGGTGGACGCGCTCATCCACGTTCTCCGGGCGTTTGAAAACGATGCGATTCCGCACGTCGGCCCCATCGACCCGCTGCGCGACATCAAGAACGTCGAGTTCGATCTGATGGTCAGCGATCTGGGCCAGATCGAGAAGCGGCTGGAGCGTCTCGAAAAAGACTTGAAGAAGATGAAGACGCCGGAACTGGAAAAAGAGAACGAGTTGCTGATCAAAGCCAAAGCCCAGATCGAAGCCGAAAAGCCGCTGCGCGAAATGGAAATGACGCCCGAAGACAAGAAGCGCCTGCGCGGCTTCATGTTTCTGAGCGAGAAGCCGATGCTCTACGTGCTCAATATCGGCGAGAGTACGGAACTCGGCAAGGATCTGGAAGCGGCAGCTGCGAAATATAAGCTGACCGAAGTGGCCGGGCGTCCGAACGCCGGGGCAAGTGCCATCTGCGGCAAGGTGGAAGCGGAACTGGCCGAGATGACTGACCTAGACGCGGCCGAATTCCTGGGCAGTTACGGATTGACGGAAAGCGGCCTCTCGCGCCTGATCCGCAAGAGCTATCACCTGCTGGGCCTGATTTCGTTCTTCACCGCTGGCGAAGACGAGTGTCGAGCCTGGACAATCCCGCTGAATACACGGGCGCAGAACGGGGCTGGGGCGATTCACTCCGATCTGGAAAAACACTTCATCCGAGCAGAAACCATTCGCTGGGATCAACTACTGGAAGCGGGTTCGGAGGCCAACGCACGAACCAAAGGCACGCTGCGGCTCGAAGGCAAAGATTACATCGTGCAGGATGGGGATGTCATGCACATCAGGCACAGCGGATAGAAAGTCCCCAGTACTCAGTAACCAGTACCCAGAAAACCGTGGCTCAGCATTTCTAAAGATCTCGTCGTGTGGCAGAAGGCTATGGACATGATCACGGAGATCTATAAGCTGACTGACAGCTTTCCGAAGCGGGAAGTCTACAGCCTCACCGATCAGATCCGCCGCGCGGCAGTTTCGGTTCCGAGCAATATCGCCGAGGGGCAAGCGCATTACAGCCATCGCGAATTTCGTCATTTCCTGCGGCACTCTGCGGGCTCGCTCGCCGAACTTGAGACTCAACTACTCTTGGCTGAGCGTCTAGGATATGCCGATCATCCTTCGACAGAGGGCTTGCTGCAAAGGGTTCATGAAGTCGGCAGAATTCTTAACGGACTAATCGCGTCCCTGCCCGAGTAGGTTTTCCTGGGTACTGGTTACTGAGTACTGGGTACTTTCTAGTGCACATGAAAAAACCGATCCAGCAAAAACATGCAAGCCGCTCCGACGAACACCAATAAAGCCATCCTTACTCCCGGTTCTTTATTTACTTCAGGAATCAAATCCGAAGCGGCCACATAAATCGTAACGCCTGCCGACAGGGGCAGGCCGAAGCTCACCTCGTGGCGGAAGACGGCCATCGTCATCACTCCGGCAACGGTGGCTACGCCCAGCAGCATGGACGCTCCCCAGGCGAACGCGCGGCTGCGGCCGCTGGCAAGCATTACCGACGAGATGGTGAATCCCTCCGGAATCTTGTGCAGAAACACTGCGACAAAGATGATCCAGCCGAGCGCCGGAGAAACAAGAAATCCCGAAGCAATCGCGATCCCATCGAAGAAGGTGTGAATCAGCAAGCCGATCAGAACCGAGTAGCTCTTGTGCGAGTGCACGAACTGGTCGGCGTGAGTCTCTTCTCCAAAGTGGAAGTGCGGGGTGACGGTGTGCTCGAAGAAGTGGACGAGCAGGTATCCGGCGAGGATTAGAAATCCAGCGTAAGGGCCACGCAACTGAATGCTGGCAGGCACCATTTCGACCAGCGCAGTCGCCAGCATAAAACCCGCGCCCAGCGCGACAAAGTAGCGCAGGTACGACCGCTCCCAATTTCTCTGAACGATGATGGCGCCGCCAAACACATTTGCGCCCGCCGCCGTCAACCCCAGCAGCACACTGGTCAGGATGGGGGACATGAGGGAAAAGAATAGCAGGTGGAAGCAGTTGCCAGTGAACTGCGACGGCGCTGCGCGCGCTGCCTGCTAAAATCCGCGCATGCTGTACTGGTTACAACTCATTGGATGGCTGGCCTGCGTTGTGTATTCGACCATCCCTGCCTTCTGGCTGATGATTCATCCATTTGCCGAACGTTGGCGGGGGCGGCGCCGATCACCATTCATGTTGCTGTTGCCCGCGTGGATGGCGATGTGGCTTGCGGTCGCGCTGGTCACGCGGCCATGGCGGAGCATGTTGCTCTATCAATTGGACTGGCCGTGGGTGGCGGCGGTATTGCTATTCGTTTGCGGCCTGTATGTCTATTCGCAATCCGGAAAGAATTTCAGCGCAAAGCAACTCGGCGGTCTGCCCGAAATTCATGGCGGCAATCTCGAGCAGCGGTTAGTGACCGATGGCATCCGTGCGCGGGTGCGGCATCCCGTGTACCTGGCGCATCTCTGCGAGATGTTGGCATGGAGCGTGGGAACCGGCCTCGCGGTGTGCTGGGGGCTGACGGCGTTTGCCGTGGTCACGGGAGCAGTAATGATCCGGATGGAGGACACGGAATTGGAGAAAAGGTTTGGCGACTCCTACCGCGCGTATCGTACCTCGGTCCCAGCGGTTCTCCCCAAAGTGTTCCCGCAGCGCCAGCTATAATCCGCAGTAACTGCAGGCTGATGGCTGACAGCTGACGGCTGACATGCGTTTCGAACTCTTCGTAGCAACCCGCTATCTGCGCGCCAAACGCCGGCAGGCGTTCATTGGCGTCATCACGGGCATCTCCATCCTCGGAGTGGCGGCGGGAGTAGCTTCGCTGATCGTCGCGCTGGCTATCAACAACGGATTTCGCCAGGACTTGCAGGCGCGCTTGCTGGGCTCGACCGCGCACATCAGTCTGTTGCGGGTGGAAAGCGACGGGATCCACGATTGGCCTCCGCTGCTGGGAAAACTGGAGAAGCAGCCGCACGTGGTGGCGGCTGCTCCGGCAATTTACGAGCAGGTGCTGATTTCGCGCGGTCCGCGGGCTCGCGGCGCGGTGCTGAAGGGGATGCTGCCGCAGTATGAGCGCAAGGTCAGCGATCTGCTGAATTCGGTTACGCTCGGATCGGCGGCGGCGCTGGAAGAGCCTGCGGTTGGGACAGGCATTGGGGAAGAAACAAGTTCAAAGGCAAGATCAGCTTCAAATGCAACGGCGGCGGACAAGAGTGTCCGCCCTACACAAACCGAATCGCTTGACGACCTTGCCGCCGTGCAGCAGCGCGTCGCCGCCATGCCTCCGATTATTCTGGGCAAGGACATGGCGGAGGAACTGGGCGCGACCGTCGGCTCGGTCGTGCTGGTTACTTCTCCTCAGGGCGAACTCACTCCGTTTGGCATGGTGCCGAAGTACATTCGTTTTCACGTCGCCGGAATCTTCAACTCGGGCTTCTTCGACTACGACTCCTCCTGGGCATTCATCCGGCTGGCGGACGCGCAACAGCTTTTCGGGTTGGGAGACGTAATCTCGGTCATCCAATTCAAACTCGACGATATTTACCGGGCAGGCGAAGTGGCGCGGTCGCTCGAACAGGCCGCCGATCTTATTTCAGGAAGCCACGGCTTCATGGCCACCAGTTGGATGGAACAGAACAAGCCCCTGTTCCGCGCACTGCGGCTGGAGCGCGTAGTCACGTTCATCACCATCGGCCTGATCGTATTCGTGGCCGCGCTCAACATTCTGATCTCGCTGATCATGATGGTCATGGAGAAGACCAAAGACATCGCCGTACTCATGTCGCTCGGAACCAAGAAGAAACAGATCCGCCGAGTGTTCATCGCGCAGGGCGTGCTGATCGGCGTGATTGGGACGGCGATTGGCCTTGTGCTCGGCTACGCCATCTCGTGGGCGGGAGGACACTACCACTTTATTTCGCTCTCGCCCGAGGTCTATTCGATTGATTATGTGCCCTTCGCGCCGCGTCCGATCGATGGCTTGATCGTGGCGCTCGTTTCTATCGGAATCTCGTTCGTGGCAACCATTTACCCTTCGTGGTCCGCCGCGCGGATTCTACCCGCGGAAGCGCTAAGGTACGAGTAGGCGGATCCCGTGTGGTGACGGAGCGGTGCATGCACTGAGCGCAGCCGAAGGGTCCCGGCCAAACAGTCGCCCCCACTACTCTGCGTTCTCCCGCTTGTGACCCCGGTCACATTGCAATTGTTTTCTGGAGGTATACAGTTTTGCATAGGACGTTCCCGCAAGCGCAATCGCGGGAGCGGCTGGTTCCTCCTCATGATCTAAACGGATCATGCTCTAATGGATCAGGAACCGCCTTCTCAGGTTGCAGCCGAAGGCGGCCTTGATACTTAGGAGGACGGATTTGCATCCAATAACTCAAGATCCTTTGTTGAGGGTCGAAGGGTTAAGCAAGGTCTTTCGCTCAGGCGAAGACCAACTCGTGCTCTTTGAGAATCTGTCTTTCCAGGTCGAGAAGGGAACCATGCTGGCCATCGTCGGCCAATCGGGCGCCGGGAAGAGCACCTTGTTGCACATCCTGGCGGCGCTGGATCGTCCTTCTGCGGGTGCGGTATATTGCGCAAACGCCAGCGTGAATGCGCTGTCCGAGGATGACGCCGCCGAGTTTCGTAATCGCAAGATCGGCTACGTTTGGCAATTCCATTATCTGCTCCCGGAATTCACCGCCATCGAGAACGTTGCCATGCCCCTGCTGACGCGCGGGCAAGCTTTATCTGCGGCAGAACAAGAAGCTTCGCGCTGGCTGCGTGAGGTGGGACTTGCCGAGCGCGGGCATCATCGGTCCGGCGAACTTTCAGGAGGCGAGCAACAACGCCTAGCGCTGGCACGGGCGCTGATCACTCAGCCCGAGGTCCTGCTGGCGGACGAACCCACGGGCGATCTCGACGGGCGGACCGGCGAGCTGGTTTTTGAACTGATCTCCAGATTGCATCGCGAGCACGGACTCACCTCCTTAATAGCCACGCACAACCTGGCCTTTGCACGGAGGTGCCATAGGGTTTTGCGGTTGGAGCAGGGCAAAATAGAGGAAGTCGCGCCCGAGTCGCTTTCGGGATGACGAAAGGCAGAGTGGAAGACAGAACGGAACTCAGGGTCGAGGAACTAAAGTCTCGAAGTTGGCAACACCCGAAAGTAAGACGGCAAGGGTTACGATAAAGCAGATATCGCTTGGGAGATTAGGCGATACGAATGCATAATTGAAGTGGTATGGTCAGGGGTTTGGCGGAGGGCGGGGCCTTCCGCAGGAACTCGGGGGGAATCGGTTTATGTTCGAACGCTATACAGAAAAAGCCCGGCGAGTGATCTTTTTTGCCCGCTATGAGGCCAGCCAGTTTGGATCTCCCTACATTGAGACCGAACACCTGCTGCTCGGACTGTTGCGTGAAGACAAGGCTCTGACCAATCGTTTCCTGCGCTCTCATGCCTCGGTCGAATCGATCCGCAAACAGATCGAAGGCCACACTACTATCCGCGAAAAAGTTTCCACTTCGGTCGATCTTCCCCTGAGCAACGAATGCAAGCGCGTACTGGCGTATGCCGCGGAAGAGGCAGAGCGCCTTTCCCACAAACACATTGGCACCGAGCACCTGCTCCTGGGATTGCTGCGCGAAGAAAAGTGTTTTGCGGCTGAAATCTTGCACGAGCGCGGATTACGGCTTTCGACCATCCGCGAAGAACTGGCGCGTACCAGCCAGGAAAAAGCCTCGCCGCAACGTGGACAGCGCGAATCTTCTCTATTGAGCGAGTTTTCCCGCGACCTGACCCAGTCGGCCATGGACAGCCAGCTCGATCCCCTGGTAGGCCGCGACGGCGAAGTCGAGCGCGTAGTCCAGATTCTCTGCCGCCGCACCAAGAACAACCCCGTACTCATAGGCGAGCCCGGAGTAGGCAAGACCGCCATCGTAGAAGGCTTGGCCCAACGCATAGCCGACGGAGAGGTTCCTTCCTTCCTCGCCGATAAACGCATTCTGGCGCTCGATCTATCGTTGATCGTAGCCGGCACCAAGTATCGCGGACAATTCGAAGAGCGCCTCAAGACCATCATGAAAGAGCTGATGGAGTCGCAGAATTCCATCATCTTCATCGACGAACTGCACACGCTGGTCGGCGCGGGATCGGCGGAAGGTTCGCTCGACGCCGCCAACATCCTGAAGCCAGCCCTGTCGCGCGGAGAAATTCAGTGTATCGGCGCAACCACACCCGCCGAATATCGCAAGTCGATCGAAAAAGACCGCTCGCTCGAACGGCGCTTCCAGGCCGTAAAGGTCCCGCCGCCTAACGAAGCCGACGCCGTAAAAATTCTCTTCGGAATCAAAGAGCGCTATGAAAAATTTCACGCCGTCACCTACACCGACGATGCCATCAATTTCTCGGTCTCGCATTCGAACCGCTACATTCCGGACCGTTTTCTGCCGGATAAGGCCATCGATCTCATCGACGAAGCGGGCGCGCGCGTAAAACTGCGCCAGACCACGCTGCCGGAAGAATTGACCGAAGTCCAGAAACGGATCAAGTTCATCGTCCATCGTATGGAGAACGCCATCGCGAACCACGAGTTCGAGAAGGCGCGCTTTTACTCGGATGAAGAACGCAAGGAGCGCGAGAACCTGCGCGCCCTTCGCGAAAAATACCACCTCGATGAATCCTCCACCGGCGTAGTCGGTCGGGAGGACATCGAGGACGTGGTAAGCCGCTGGACCGGCGTCCCGATCACATCGATCAAGGAAGAAGAAACGCAGAAGCTGCTGCGCATCGAAGAAGAGCTGCACAAGCGCATCATCTCGCAGGAAAAAGCTATCAGCGCGTTGGCTCGCGCCATCCGCCGCTCGCGGGCCGGCTTGAAGAGTCCGAACCGTCCCATTGGCTCGTTCCTGTTCCTGGGCCCAACGGGCGTGGGCAAAACGGAAGTCGCGCGCACCTTGGCCCACTTCATGTTTGGCAGCGACAAAGCTCTGGTCCGCTTCGATATGTCGGAGTTCATGGAGAAGCACTCCGTCTCGAAATTGATCGGCTCGCCTCCAGGATACGTCGGTTACGAGGAGGGTGGCCAACTGACAGAACGTGTCAAGCGTGCGCCATATTCCGTCGTGCTGCTCGACGAAATCGAGAAGGCGCACCCCGATGTCTTCAACATCCTGCTGCAGGTTTTTGAAGACGGTCAACTGACCGACGGCCTCGGCAACACGGTCGATTTTAAGAACACGATCATCATCATGACGTCGAACATCGGCGCCCGGCACCTGATGAAGCGCGAGGGCCTGGGCTTCCAGTCATCGAAAGACGAGATGGTTTCCGAGAAGGTTGAAGACCTGGTGAGAAGCGAGGTCAAGCGCACCTTCAATCCTGAATTCCTGAACCGCGTGGATGAGATCATCCTGTTCATGGCGCTCAGCGAGCAGGACCTGATCCAGATTCTCGAACTCATGGTCAGCCAGTTGAACCAGAATCTAGCGCAACGTTCGATCACGGTAACCGTGGCCGACGAAGCCAAGAAGTGGATTCTGAACCAGACGCTGACCGACCGCAGCTACGGAGCGCGTCCGCTGCGCCGCGCCCTGCAGAAGTACATCGAAGACCCGCTGTCGGAAGCCCTGATTCAGGGCACGATCACCACCCGGCCGGCGTTTATCGAAGTCTTCCTCGAAGCGAACAAGCTGTACTACCGTCCGGTGGATGCGGAGAAGGCCGAAGGGGTGCTGCTGTACGAAAGCTAAACAGGTGTAGGGCGGGCGCCCTCGCCCTTGTGGCGACGGGGCTTCGCCTCGTCCAAGATCGTGACGTAGTCATGTGAACAGCTCCTAGGCCGTGATCGAACTTGGCCGTGCTGTGTATCGGCCTTCCATTGTTGGCGGCGTGTTCTGTCGCTCTAGGATCTCAGCCTTCCATTTCAGCCACGACTCCTTCAGCAGTTTCTGCGAAGTGCCTGCCGTCGACTGATCGATAAAAGCAAGACCTTCCTGCCATCCGGCCAGAGCACTGTCAAAATCACGCCGGGCGCAACTCGTGGCAACGCGCATCCTGACTCGGGTCAAGCGAGGCAGGAGTTTGGGTTTCTGCAATTGAGCAAACCATTTGTCCGCGAGAGACTCATCATTTCGAAACCATGCCGCAAAGACTGCGGCTTCTTGCGCCAAGACATCGCGCACCGATATCGGCAGCAGGGTGGCAAACTCAAGACATTTTTCCAAGTGATGTGCTGCAACTGGCGCGTCCTCCCGTCCGTTTGCAGACGTGTAAGCCAACAAGTTTCCTCGGAAATTGTCCCGCGACATATCGTTCAGGGAACTTGCTGCTCTTAGCCAAGTGCTTTTCCACAATTTTGCGGATGTACCTCGGTCGTGCACATGGCCCATCGCCAGGATGCTAAGCCATCTCCGGGCGCGATCACGTGATCGAAGGAGCATCGCGATTCGAGCTCCATCACTGGTTGTGTTAGAAGGGAACGGCATAACGCTCACTACGCCGAGCAACAACGAAACAACTGCGAATTGAAATGCAGGTATCGCCACCCAAGTGTTTACAAGTTTTGGAAGGGATCTGTTAATCAGCAAGACCGTTGCAGGAACGGAGAGCAAGTTGGCTGCTGCTCCCCCAACAAGGAAGATTAGCATTCGCCGCCGCAATCGCGGCAAGCGATTAACGTGCATCCCAGCGTATCCAAGGGCTGCGATTTCAGTGCGAAACCGCACTCTCAAGACACTGTGCACAATGCGAAGGGAAATTGGTCCGATCTGGATCATGCTGAAACGGAACCCTACAACCCAGCCCGCCATAAGGTGACCTATTTCGTGCACAACGGTCGCCAATACTAGAACGGAAACGAATGACAGCAAGTCGAAGACTAGGTGATCGTCGGCCTGCCTACCAACCGATACCAAAGCGACTCCAACAATTCCGGGAACTATTCCGATCAAGAACCCAGTGAGTAAGCCGCTCATTTTTATCGGTCGAATTCGCGGCGGCAACGTTCCCGAATCGAAAATGGGAGTTGGCGAATCACTAACGGTTTCTTGAGTCTCAGGCATCGCCAAGGATGCTACCAGACCTACGCGCATCCAGCAGATTTCCCCGCCGCAGCTTTCGCCCCGGTGCATCCAGCCCCAATCCCTAATCCCCCGCCGCAGCTTCCTTCCGCCGCGGCCTCCCGCCCTTCAACCCATTCGCCCGCGATGCCGCCTTCTTAGCCCGGCTTCGCGACTGGCCGCCTGCCTGCCCAAGACGTGCAGCCATCCATTTCTTCGATCCCATAAACCCTTCCAGCAGTCCCGGAATATACAGGTCCGCATCAAGTTTCGGAAAGTGCACTCCAAAGCCTGACGGGCTCAACTCGATTTCCTCGAGCTGCGCCGGCTTGGCATTTTCCAACCCTTGCGCATCCTGTGGCGAAAAACTCAATGTCAGTTTCGAACTCAGTTCCACCACGACCTTCCCGCTGGCCCGGTCATACCGCGCCGAGACAGCATGAGGGAATTCTCTTCGCAACTGCTCTCCTCTTTTGTTTGCCAATTCGATGCTACTGCGCGATACCATGAATCTCCTCCCAGGCTCGACAGAGTTCGCCCACATGCCCGTTGATCAGCGTTCGACCGCCCCCAGCACCCGTGGCTTGAGTCCGAAATTCTCCCGCAGTTCGCTCGGACCAGCCGGACAGTTCAGATTGAAGACAGCCTCGCCGTCCGGTCCGATTGCGTGGACGTGCGCTGGTCTGTGATCGGCCGGATAAATCACGATTCGTAGCCGCCCACGCCTGAGCACCGTCGGCATGTCATCATCCTAGCACAAACCTAATCGCTTAGGTTAACGATTCCTTACTCGGTGTGCCAAAATGGTTCCCGCCTCTATGACCACGCCCCGCACGCTGATCGACCTCTCCCACACCGTAGCCCACGGCCTCATAACCTACAAAGGCCTCCCCGCCCCCATCATCTGCGACTACCTGAGCCGCGAAGCCTCGCGCAAGCACTATGCCCCCGGAACCGAGTTCCAGATCGGCAAGATTGAGATGGTGGCGAATACCGGAACCTACCTTGACTCTCCCTTTCATCGCTATGCCGATGGTAAGGACTTGTCGCAACTGCAACTGCGAAAGCTGGCAAACCTCCCCGCAATCAAGGTTTCAGCCCTGCATAAGCAGGCGATCGATATCTCAAGTTTTCCGCGCACTGAGGATCTCGCCGGCAGAGCCGTGCTCGTCGAAACAGGGTGGTCGCGGCACTGGAACACGCCGCAGTATTTCGAGGGGCATCCGTTCCTGACCGAGGACACAGCCCGGTTTCTCTCTGACAGCGGAGCCACTCTCGTAGGCATCGATTCGCACAACATCGACGATGTGCAGGATCTGCGCCGCCCGGTTCACAGCATCCTTCTGAAAAACGAGATCCCGATTGTCGAGCACATGACAAACCTGGCTGAGCTCCCAAATGGGGATTTCGCGTTTTTCGCCGTACCCGTAAAGGTCAAGGGTTTTGGGACATTTCCCGTGCGGGCCTTCGCGATTGTCTAACCGGGGCGCTTTGGGTGGGCGTCTGTTGCAAAAAAGACACACTCTTTCCCGGAAAGTTCGATTGACCCCATCCCACAATTTGTGTATAAGTTTGTAAATCGGGGCTGGCTCATAGCAGTTGCTTGGGAACACGCGGTAAAAATTCCGGGGCGTGAGACCGAGGTGACGTAATGAAGTCCAGCTCGCATGCAGTTGTAGTAGTGTCCCTTCTAGCGGTAACCATTCTCAGCTTGACCGTTTTAAGCCTAACAACGAGCGCCAGTGCGCGGGAGACCGTCCTGCCCGCCGGCACCCTTCTGAAGTGCACCATGAATGAACCGAATCTTTCCTCGGCGACCGTTGCCGTCGGTGATCCCGTGCTTTGTCATCTACACTCGGTGACCGAATTTGGAAGACAGACGTTTCCCCGCGGCAGCTATCTTGTCGGACATCTGGAATCGGCCCAGGACCCCGGCCATTTCTGGGGCAAGGGCGATATGAAGCTGGTCTTCGATCGCATTGGACTGCCCGACGGCGATCTGCCGCTTGACGCCAAGGTGGTCGCCACTCGCGGCTACAAAGTCGATAAGGACGGCGACATCCGGGGCAAAGGGCACGCCAAGCGCGACATCGTCGAATGGCTGATCCCGCCGCTGTGGCCGTGGAAGATCATCATGCTGCCGGCGCGCGGTCCGCGTCCCACGCTTAAGGGCGAGAGCATGCTCACGCTGCGCCTGATGGATGACGTGCAAATCCCGCAAGTCAATGCGACCAACGGCCCGGATTGGCACTTCTTCGGACGTCCGCCGGCGCAGAGCGACTCGTATTATCAGGGTTCTTATCAGGGAGCTTCGTATCAAGGCGCCTCGTACCAGGGCACTCGATCCGCGCAGCCGAACAACGACAACTTCGTTCCTCAACTGGCCGTACACAGAGTAACGGTCACGTCGAGCGAGCAGCCGATGGCTGGGGAAACTCCACAGGTCGTCTACGCCAGCTACGTCACGAAAGGTACGCCTGGCAGCTCGGCGCCCGGAGTACCGGTATTCGTGCTGAAGTCAGGCATGGTTCTGGAGGTCGGCAATTACACCTATCAGGACGGCCGCATCAGCTACGAACTAGCCAGCGGAGGCAGCGGCGTTATCGGCACGGATGAAGTGGACTGGACCACGACCACCCGTGTTAACACCGAGCGCGGCGTGCGGACGATGCTGCGAAACGGACATCCGAACGCAACGTCCGGATTCTAGGAAGCCGCAGTCAACATCGGTCGGGCAACAGCCGTCAGCGAAAGCTGGCGGCTGTCTCCTTTTGCGTAGGGACAGCCGCCCCCGGCTGTCCAAGCCGAGCACAGCTCGGCAGACTCTACAACTGTCGACAAATTTTCGTGAGTCCCGCAGCCAAGAAACGCCATCCACTACGAACGTATCGAGGATCGAACCTGCGAGGCTCTATGTCCAAAGTCAACATCGCCGAAAAGTTCGCCCATATCGCCGAATACTGGAAGCCCTACATCGCCGCCGAACTCAACGGCCAATATGTGAAGCTGGACAAGCTCAAAGGCGAGTTCGTCTTTCACCATCACGAGCACGAAGACGAGATGTTCCTGGTGGTCAAAGGCCGTTTCCGCATGGAGTTTCAGGATCGCCAGGAATGGATCGAAGAGGGCGAGTTCATCGTCGTGCCGCGCGGCGTCGAGCACCGTCCGGTGGCCGACGAAGAGTGCTGGATCCTGCTCTTTGAACCGGCCACAACGCTCAACACCGGCAATGTCAAGAACGAACGGACCTTGCACGAGTTGGAGCGGGTCTAACGCGGAAGCAATACCTCCTGTAGAGACGGGGCTTGCCCGTCTCCGGACCGGGACCCTGCCGACGCGCGGCAAACCGCGCTCCCCACGCGCGGTTTGTTACTTTCGCCCCGCTCCCACGCGACTTCTGTACCCTACACGCTTCCCCCCGAATGCGTCAGGATAGTGGTTACCCGGGGAATCTCGCTCCTGGCCGGGCCTGGCGCGCATGTTCAATTCCGATCGCGAAGAAAGCGAAGTAGTCGAAACCTGGCAGCGCTTTGCCCAGGGACTGCTGGGTGTGCTCGCCCTGGTCGGCGCCGGCATCATGGCCCACTACTACGCCCCGCCCGAGACTGCCGGCCTGGAGCAGCAGGTCCACCAGCTCTCCAGTCAGGTGGCGGACCTGCAAAGGCAGCAATCGTTCTCCGCCACCGTTGTGGACGACGCGCGCGAGTCGGTCGCGTACATCTATGGGATTTATCATGTCTCCGGCCACGCGCAAGGGTTCCGAGCACGCGTGGCGGGGACGGGATTTGTAGTGGCTCCTGGACTTTTGGCCACCAATCGTCATGTGGCCGAGCCCTGGTACGGCGACCGCGAAGTCGCTGCGGCCCTGCGGCGGGGCGGATCGCCCGTACTGGAAAAGCTGGTGGCATACTTCCCCGGCTCGCCGCTTCCGGTGAACCTGGAGACCGCGGTCGTCGCCACCCACGGCGATCTGGCCCTCATCCGCTTCGAAGCCACCACCTTCACCAGGAAACTCCACCCTTTGACCCTGTCCCAGACGCCGCCACAGGTGGGCGATTCGGTGAGCGTGCTGGCGTATCCCATGGGAGTCACGGGCATGGTGGCAAAATCGCCCGCGCTCGTGTACGAACGGCTTTCGTCGCATCCGGAGAATGCCGATACCGCAGGCGAACTGGCGGCGTTGTCGCTGATCCGCCCATCGGCGACATTTGGGCACGTCGGTGATGTCACCGGTGACAAGTTGATCTATGACGCGCCCACTGCTCGGGGAGGCAGTGGCGGACCGGTACTGAATCTGCGCGGCGAAGTGGTGGGCATCAACTCCGCCTACATCGACGGCTTTTCCGGAGGCACGCTCGGGATCACCGCCGCTGAGCTTCGTCCCCTGATGGAAAGCGCAAAGCGGACCGCTTTGGAGACGGCGGTGAAAGAGTCCGGCGTCAGGCCTCAGGCCAGGCATTTCACACAGAACGTATCCGCCCGGACTGTGAACTGAAGATCGGGAACTGAGCACCGGGAACTGAGAACTAACGATTAAAACTCCACCCCTTCGTAACCTTCCCCGCACAGACAAAGTGCCTTGAAATCGGGTACATTTTAACTTATTGATTCAAATAACAAACGAGAAGCTGTCGCATAAATGGGTTTGGGAAGGGCACGGCTTGAGCCGTGCCGCCCGGAGCCAACAAAGGCTTGGGCTTTAGCCCCTGAGGGCCTGGACAGTTCACTCCAGCGGTTCATTATCAGTGGCCTCTAGCCTCATGCCGCTTAAGGTTGGCGTAAGTGCCAGGTACCGGGGGGCGCATGCTAGGACAGTGTTTGCGGGCAACGGATTCCTGGCGAGCAGGTTCCAAGGGAACAAGGATGTGGTGCAGAAATCATTCGAAAGAGATGTCATCATGATGAAAAATCTTCTGTTCGCGGTGGCTTTGCTGAGTCTGGCGCTGGCTAGCGGTTGCGCGAAGGGCGGCAACGGCATTGTTCCGCCTCCGCCATCCATTGCTGTTACTCCCCCCAAGGGTATTAACGCTCTCGCCATCTACCCGACGCAGTCCATAACGCTCACGGCAACCGTATCGAACGCAACCACGACAGCCGTTACCTGGGCCGTGAGCGGCGCAGGATGCACCGGGAGTGCGTGTGGAACGATCACGCCAGTCACGCCGGTGACAACCCCGGCAACTGCCGTCTACATGGCGCCGTCAACGCCTCCAGGTTCGCAAGTTACGGTCACCGCGACCTTGGTAGCCGACAGCACGGTAATGGGCACTCTGGGAATCGGCGTGACGCCGGTCACCGTAGTTGTCACGCCAACATCGGTGAACGTCGGGCAGGGCCTGATGCAGCAGTTTACTGCCGTCGCCGTGCCGGACGATGCGCTGCAAACCTTCAACTGGACCTGTTCGCCAGCGGGTGCCTGCGGAAGCCTCATGTGCACGCCCGCCAACTGCCAGGGTGTGTCAGGCGCGGTGGTCTACACCGCGCCACTCTCCAACGGAAGCGTAACGGTGGCGGCGACTTCGACCGTGGGGCAGTCTAGCCCCGGCGTTGGCACCTCGAAGGTTGCAGTGGTGACCTCGCGCCTTCCTCAGGGCGGATACTCGTTCCTCTTTTCGGGCAATGACAGTAACGGCAACCATGTCGCAGTGATAGGAAACATCAACGTGGACGCAAAGGGTGGAATCACCGGTGTCGAAGATGTGCTTCCTGCCCCTCCGGGAGGGAATCCGCTCACCATCACCAACGGCTCGTACACACCGATTCTCGACAACGACATCAGCAACAACCTGGGCACGCTCTCGCTGAACTCAAGCAACGGCACCACCACCATCACCAACATCTACACCGCAGTGCTCACCTCGTCAGGCGCCATCCGGATGATCGAGTCGTCAGATGGCACGGGGATAACCGGCTCCGGCGTCATGCAAAAGTCGGCGCCGCAACAATTCGGCGCCGGCGCGCAGACATTCGCGTTCGGATTCACGGGCGTGGACTCGAACCACAAGCGGGTCGGCTACGTGGGCATGCTGACTCTGGACGGGAACGTGACCATCACCAGCGGTTCGCTCGACTCCAATGACAACACCAATACGACCAATGTCTGCGGCATGGAGCCGTGCAGCGTTAAAGGCTCCTATTCGCAGGACATGAACAATCCCGGGCTGTGGCACATGACGCTGAACACCGGCCTTACGCAAGATTTCGACTTCGTCATCGGCGGCGGCGTAACGCAAACCAAGACCGCGGTGAACCCGTTGACGCTCTACGCCATTTCCACTGACCCGGTTGATTCGACGCATCCCGCGCTTTCCGGAAATATGGTCTATCAGGTTCCGATGGCTTCTGGTTACAACAACGCGGCCTTCAGTGGCACCTCGGTGTCAAGTTTGACCGGAGCGAACGCGAATGTCGCGCTGATTGTCGGCTCCACCGATGGCACATCGGGTGGAACGGGAGGGGCTGGCGGATTCACCGGCACCTTCGATCAGAACAACAATGGAGTCATCACTTCGGTGCCGCCGGTCGCGAACTGCGTGCCTCCCACGGTATGCTCGTTTTCTAGCACCTACGTGGCGAGCAGCGGCAACACCGGACGATACACCTTCCAGATGCTGGGCAATCCGAATGCTAACCCGGTGGCGCAGCCGCTGACGTTCGTACTGTATGCCAGCGGGGCGAATCGCGGTTTTCTGCTCGATCAGTCGAGTGCGGCGGTGATGACCGGATCCATGGACCCGCAGATCACGCCCAACGGTTTCAGCTACACACCAACGGAACTGCCAGGCACCTTTGCGGCGGCCACCGTCGGCAACAGCGATTCCGGTGTTACGCCGGTAGTTGAGAACCTGCAGCTCACTTCGACCGGGATGGCGGCCTTTACCGTCACCGGAACCCAAACCACAGCCAGCGCCAGCCAGTCGCTGATGGGGAGTTACACGCTGAATAACAACAGCGCGGGCGGAGGCACCGGCACCATGCTGCTGACTTTCCCGCCTTCGATGACCGCGGCGAACTATGTAATCTACGCCATCGACGCCAGCGTAGTAACCGGCACGGCGAACGACGTGATTACAGATTTCTTCATGATGGGGACAACTAGCGGAACGCCAAGCGCCCTCATTTTCGCGCAGCAGTAAGAGCAAGGTGTGGGGACGGGCGGCCCTCGCCCGTCCAAGCCCTGCATAGCCCCGCTGGCGCATCCACTACGACTCTATTTCCCGCGAAGCACCGTTTTCGCTGTAGCCAGATTGTCGAAACGGTCATAGGCCCGAACCACGACCACATGGTCATTCCCGGTGCTCTCGGCCATCGGTGGCGGCATAGCGTCGGCTGACGGTACAGCAACGTGAAAGTCGTAGTCTTCGGTTTTCGAATCTGACAACTTGTCAACCGGCTCCACGAACTGCCAGTCGCCGCCATCGAGCGAATACTCCGCCCGCTTGATCGCCGAAAACGAATCGCTGGCGCGGAAGCGTACACGGATCTGCATGACGGCCTGCTTCCCCATCTGCCTTCCGTCCTGCTTGTCATCGAGCTTTCCATCAAAAGCGGCAGTGAGGTTCTCGATGACCGGAGCGGTGCTATCGACCTCGAAGCGGGCACTGACGCGTTCGGCATAAAGCGCTTCTCCGGGCGAGTGCGAGGGCGCGTCGGAAGCAATCACCTTCACCGTGTAGCCGCCATCGGGCAGAAGGCTGGCATCGAAAGAATAGTAGCGGTCGTAGAGATTGTTTTTCAGCAGCAGCCAGCGCGCTTCGCCGTCGCCGCGGTAATACACGGTGTAAACCAGCTGGTCGTCGTTGTCGTCATGCGCCTGCCAGCGCACGCCGATCGAGTCGCGGTCGCGCACTGCGGGCGGCGGAGGATCGAAGCGCGGCTGGCCGGGAGCCGGCGGCTCACTGCCGGTTACATGCGGAATGGGCTGATAGTGGTAGCCCGCCTGCACCGTAATTTCGTCGATTTCAGGAGCGACGTTCTTGGGCAGATAGGCCAGCAGAACGTCGTCAACGCGGGGCGTGGGATTGCCCGCATGAAGCTCGGCTTTCCACTGCACAAACCGCGCCGAGGGAACTTTGAGTTCGGAGCCGGCGCTGAGTTCGACCTTCGTCCAATGGCTCCAGTTGCGGTCGGGATTGTCAACGTTGCCGCTGCGCGCATAAAGCTCGACCTTGCCGGCGCTGCGAACGCTGGCGCGTCCCCACAGGGAAAAAACGCGCGCGTCGAATACGTCTCCTTCATATGTGCCTTCCGACTCGGGGCCGGGGCCCAGCACAAAAATCTTCCCCAGGTTGCTGCTGGAGGCATAGAGCCCTCCGCCGGGCGCCGCGGCGAAAGCGGTGATTTGCGTGGCGCTGGCTTTGATCAGGTCGGTGAAATCGTCGACACCGTTAATGGCAAAAATGTGTCCGCGATTGCCGGTGCCCGCCAGCAGGCGTCCCCCCTGATCGAAGCCGAGAGCGTAGACGAGATCTTCGCGGGAGGACCACAAGCGCGACGGGGCGCCGTCGGGCGCGATGCGATAAATCTCGGACCCGCCGGTTGCCCCGGCTCCCGGAGCTGGAAAAGGCGCCATTGGCGCGGCGGGAACGGCGGTGATGGTGATATTGCCGCCGGGCGCGAGCGGATTCTGCGCGGGTGCGACCGTGATGCCCATTCCCGGGGTCGAAGCTCCGGCGTGCTTTTCTCCCGCCGCCCCGGCGTAAATATTGCCCGCGGGGTCGATGGCCAGCGCGGTAATTTCTTTCTTGGGCGCGCTGTAGAGAACGAACGCCTCCCCATTCGGAGCGATGCGATAAACCAGCCCGCTGCCATCCGATCCGGCAATCAGGTTCCCCTTGGGATCGAGCGCCAGCACGCGAATGTGGACTTCATCGCTCTGGAAAAACAGCGAGTGCTGGCCGTTGGCGCCCACTTTGTAGATTTCGCCGTGATCGCCGGTGGCCACATACAGCGTGCCGGCATTGTCGAGAACCATGTCCCAGATGTACTTGGAGTTGGGGTCGAAGTAGGCAGTCGCGCTCCAGGAGCCTTTTGCCCCAGCCTTGGCGGCTGCGCCCTTCGCGGATTCAAGCCGATACACCTTGCCGTCGGGAGCCGTGGCCGCATACACGATATCATTCTTGGCCACGACCAGCGCCTGCACCTGCAATTCCTGCGGCTCGAAAATAGTCGTGCTCTGGCCATCCGGCGTGATGCGATAGACGCGAGCCGGGGACCCCGCGGCCGCATAGATGTTGCCCGCGGAATCGGAGGCGATCGACCAGATGTAGGTGGAGGGCGTGGTCGCCAGCGCTCTGAACGCTGGAGCGAGCTCAAGTCCGCCCTCACTGCGCAGGGCAACGCCTTTAGCGGTGCCCTTGATCAGTTCATCGTATTTGGATTGCTCCCATGTGCGGGTGCCCTCGGCGAGGGCGAGTGCGGAAAGCGCGAAGATTAAAAGAACAGGTGGCAGGAACGCGAGCGTCTTGCTGGCCAAAATTTATACCTCGATCAAAATCTTAAATTGTCATCCCGAGCGAAGCGAGGGATCTGTAGTTCGCCGCAAAATGCAGATCCCTCGCTTCGCTTGGGATGACGGAACTCTGACGGTGGAAGCTACCATGCGGAGACATCGAGCTGGCTACTTGATGTTAATCGTGAGCATCTGCGCGCCCGACACAACATAGTCCAGCGAATCGGTAGAAGCCTCGCTCACCGACGATTCTCCGAGCACGACCATGTCCTGGGTGCCGCGCATGTTGTCCATGACGTTCATCACGCTCAGGGGCAGCGTCGGCATGACCTTGTCGGCGATCATGGCTTCGGGGTCGGATCCGATCAGCGAAACATACACGCGATCGTTGGCACGCTCCTTGTTCAGCAAGGCGATGGTCGGCGCCAGTCCCAGGCCACGGTTCATCATCGGCGTCCCGCGGTGCATCCGGTCGAGCGTATCTCCGTCGCTGACCAGGATGCGCAACGTTCCCTTGGAAGTGGAAGCCGGAATCCGTATCGGAATCTGGCGCACCAGCCGCTCGCCGCGATAAGGACGAATCACCGTCTCCACCATAATCCGGTCGCCGGGGCGAGCTTCCGTCATGTCGGTGCGTGCCGCTTCCAGGCGGGCCGAACGGCGCTCGCGTACCAGATCGAAATCGAGCTTCACGCCCTGCACGTCGGGAACGTCCAGGGGATTGCTGTAGATGCGTCCAAAGCGGTCGCCGATAGTGGCCGCAGCCAAAGCCGCCGCAGGCTGCCCGTTGTCCTGCGGGGCAAACATGTTGCGCAACGCCACGTTCGGATAGCCCTTCACGCTGAGCACGCCCTTCATGCGGTAGGTAATGTCTTCGCCGTATTCGTTGGTGCCGTGCAGTGCGTTGAAGACGGTGGCCATCATCGCCAACGGACTCAACCGCGCGTTATTGAGGATCTCGTAATGGAATTCCTTGGTCGCCGCTCCATTTTCCCCGACACTATGCAGGGCCACGGTCACTGGAATCATCTTCGACTCCCGCCCCGGGACACCCATAATGCCGGCTTGGCGGTCCTGCACGAAGGCGCCGACCGTCTCTGTAGTGTTGACGATCTTGAATGCATTCAAGGGAGAAGGCAGCGTGGCCAGCACCCTGGCCTTGGTCATGGGCAGATCCACTTCGCCAAACTGCAACAGCGGATGCCCGCAGGCCAGCAAGTGTTGTGGATCGACATAAGTCACTGTGCAGGTAGCGGCAATATCCATGTCCCCGCGAACCAACACGGCGCTGACCGCCGATCCCGCCTCGATCGGTTCCGGCTGTTTGCGATCGCTGGCCGAGCCAATGCCCATGACCGGAACGATGCCAGCCGCCGCGAATTGCGGCCCATAGCGCTGCAAGGTTTCGTTCGAGAAGCCGTTGAACACCAGAGGAGTTTCGATTGGCTGGAGATAGTTGCTGTAGTTCTGGACCGGAAGCGCCACGCTCTCGCCCGGGCTCGCGGTTGGCCTGGCTCCTGTCTCCTTGGAAGCATTGCCGTCCGCGCCACTCGTTTGCAGCGGGGCCGGAGATGGCCCCCGTGCTGCGCTATGATCGAGCGCATTGATCTCCAGCATCTCCTGGATCGGCGTCACCCCGGCGATCGGTTCCTTTGAGAACTCGCCGATGCGGAAGGCCAGCGCTCCAGCCAGCTTGCCGTCAAAGTAAACGGGGCTCCCACTCATGCCCGCCACCACGCCCGTATATTCGGGCTTGGTACCATGCAGCCGGACCAGGATAATGTCACCTTTCGGACCATTCGCGTTGTGCATCACGCCCAGAACTTCCACGTTCATCGACTCGGGTTTCACGCCCTGAAACACCGTAAGCGCGGTACCCTTCATGCCTTCATGAATCTGATCAAGTGGAAATATTGCCGGAGACATCATCCCCGGAGATACCACGCCCGGAACAACCGCAGCCGGCGATGGCCGGTCCTGCGCCGTAGCCTTTTGTGCAGGAACCCAGGCGGCGGGTAGCAAACAAAAAAGGCTGGCGAGTAAACGTGTGGCGTTTCCCATGAGTGGCCCTGGAGGTCTAAAGAGTGACCCCTTTACTTGCTTAGACTCCGCGTGTTATCCGAAAGGTTTTGCCAGGGGAGGCGGCGTTTCTAAAGACCCGCAAAATATCCCAACCGCGGAGTTCTTGCATCTATACTAGCACAGGAGTTTTCGAGGATTCCCCATGATTTCTGGCGTTTTTGGCGGTCTGAACCGCATCCTGCCGGCTTCCCGTAAGCGTTTGACCCTGCTGGCGTTTGTCCTGGTATGGGTGGCCGCAGCCGCCCTTTCGGCGCCGGCCCAGGACACTTCGCAGCAGCCTCCGGCGAATCCCAACAAGCAGGAGGCCCCGCCCGAAGCCGGGGGACCGCAAAACGACGTCGGCCCTTACGTAATCCCCAAGAAGAAGGACGAACCGCCGCCTCCCGCCCCCGAAAAACCCAAAAAGATTGAGAACATGCCCGACTACTCGATCTCGGTGAATGTGCCGGTGGTGAACCTCGACGTGTTGGTGACCACCAAGGACGGCCAGACCATCCCTGGGCTGAAAAAAGAGAACTTCAAGGTCATGGAAGATGGCGCGCCCCAGCAGATTGCGACCTTCAACCAGACCCAGGCCCCGATCACCGCGGTGCTGCTGGTCGAGTTCGCGTCGACGAACTACGACTTCATGGTGGAAGCTTTGAATGCCTCCTACGCTTTCGCGAGCACCCTGCAGAAGGATGACTGGGTGGCCGTGATTTCCTATGACATGAAGCCGCAGATCCTGGCGGATTTCACCCAGGACAAACGCGCCGTCTACGCCGCCTTGAACCAGTTGCGCATACCGGGCTTTTCGGAAACGAACCTGTTCGACGCTTTATTCGACACGCTCGACCGGGTTGACCGTATCGAGGGCAAGAAGTACGTCATTTTGGTGACCACCGGTGTCGATACTTTCAGCAAGCTCACCTTGGACAAGATCATCAAGAAAATCAAGTCTACAAAAGATGTGACCATCTACCCCATCAGCGTCGGCTTCGTAGCCCGCGAGTATTGCGAGGTACACCATTGCCGCACCCGGGGGATGATCCCGGTTGGCAACATGGACTACCTGCAAGCCGATAACGAGATGAAGACGTTCGCGCAACTGACCGGCGGACGGGCGTACTTCCCGCGCTTCCAGGGCGAACTGCCGGAGATGTTTCGCGATATCGCGGCCGACATCCGCAACCAGTACACCATCAGCTACCACCCTACCAACACCAAACTTGACGGCAGTTACCGCAAGCTTAAAGTCGAACTCCAGGCGCCGGACGGCGGCCCGCTGAAGATTCACGATCAGAAGGGCAAGGAAGTGAAGTACATCGTGTACGCGCGCGATGGCTACACGGCCAGGCACACGGTGGATTAGAAGAAAGGTCTTGACCACCAGGGCCACGAAGGTACAGGTGGGGGAACCCCAGTGGGATTTGGTTTCCGTCGTGAACCTTTGTGGCCTTGGCGGTCAAGCGTTCTTCTGACACTTTCCGACACTCTGCATTTCTCGGTGCTCACCCGCGTGATTTACAATCCCCAGTTCCCCCCTCAGGAGAAATCCCGGTGATTCCACGCTATACCCGGCCCGAGATGGCCCGCATCTGGAGCGACGAAAACCGCTTCCGAACCTGGCTGGCGGTTGAGGTCGCCGCCACCGAAACGCTGGCCGCAGCCGGTATCGTTCCAAAGGATGCCGCTAAGGCGATCCACACGCGCGCTGACTTCAGCGTCGAGCGCATCTTCCAGATCGAGGCCGAGGTCAAACACGACGTCATCGCCTTCACTACGGCAGTGGCAGAGATCGTGGGCCCGCATGCCCGCTGGTTCCACTATGGCCTCACCTCGAACGATGTGGTGGATACGGCGCAGGCATTGCTCATCCAGCAGGCCTCGTCGCTGATCGCTGGCGACCTGGAGCGTCTGGACGAGGTGCTGGAACGGCGTGCATTTGAGTTCAAAGACACGCCCATGATCGGGCGCACCCACGGCATCCACGCCGAACCCATCACTTTTGGATTCAAGATCGCCAACTGGTATTCGGAAACTCAGCGCAACATCGTGCGCTTCCAGGCGGCCGCCGAAGATCTGCGCGTCGGCAAATTCTCAGGTGCGGTCGGAACGTTTGCCCACCTGACGCCCGAACTCGAAGAGAAGATCTGCGCGCGCCTGGGATTGAAAGCTGCCGCGGTATCGTCGCAGGTGATTCAGCGCGACCGCCATGCCCACTACCTGGCCACGCTGGCGACCATCGCGTCCACGCTCGACAAGATTGCCACCGAAATCCGGCACCTGCAGCGCACCGAAGTCCGCGAGGCCGAAGAATACTTCAGCGAGAAGCAGAAAGGCTCGTCGGCCATGCCGCACAAGCGCAATCCCGTTACCAGTGAGCAAATTTCGGGACTGGCCCGGGTGGTGCGGGCGAACGCCCAAGCCGGATTCGAAAACGTCGCGCTTTGGCACGAGCGCGATATCTCGCATTCATCGGCCGAGCGCATCATCATTCCCGATTCGACCACGCTCGTCGACTATCTGCTCAACAAGACCGCGACTCTGATCGAGACCATGTTCGTCTATCCCGAGCGCATGATGGCCAACTTGGAGAGCACCCGCGGTCTCGTCTTCAGCGGACAGCTATTGCTCGATTTAGTCGAGAGTGGCATCTCCCGCGAAGATGCCTACCGCCTGGTGCAGAGCCACGCCATGCGTGCCTGGAAAGAGAATCTCGACTTCCACGAACTGATCCTGAACGATCCCGAGATTCGCGGACGAGTGCCCAGGGCAAAGATCGAGCGCGCCTTCGACCTGCAGCGGCAGCTCAAGAATATCGATAAGATCTTTGCGCGCGTGTTTCCGAACCGGGCGGCCGCGAAGAGAAAGGCAAGGCAAAAGAAATAGCAATCCTCACTCGGCGGTCTCCGCGTCTCTCCGGGGAGAAGCTCCAGCGCCCCTTACCAGTTCCAGTAACTCAATCAACTGCTTTAGTTTCTCTTGCCCGACGTGGCGAAGCATCTCACGGCCGTATTTTTCAAGTGGCCTATCCATTTCGCGCAGGAGCTGAAGCCCGGCGGCGGTGATCTTTCCGTAGATGACTCGCCGATCGTACCGCGTGCGGGTGCGCTCCACAAAGCCACGATCTTCCAGGCGATTTAGCAGACGCGTAATGTCGGGATCGTGCGTGATCATGCGCTCGCCGATCTCGCGGCACGGCAAGCCCTCCGGGGCGGCTCCGCGCAGGATCCGCAGAGCATTGTATTGCGTGCCGGTGAGTCCGAATTTTTTGAGCTTGGCCTCGACCCGCGCCTGGAGCGCGTCGGCCGTGCGCAACAAAGAAAGATACGCTTCCTGTTCGCGGCTGGTGAATGGGATTTTCTGCTTGAGTTCCGCTTGCAACCCATGAGGCATGGGGCGAGGTTAGTCGTTATGACAAATACTGTCAAACTTGCGATGAAATCGCCAGTCAGCCTTGTCGGCCTTCCATTCGATCGATGGGCTGTTCATGTCCAGAAGCCGATCCGCGCCAAGTCGCCAATGAGATCGGCATGCCCCCGGAGAGGAGAAGTAAAGCTCTTGAAACGAAATACCTTCGTGGTTCTTAGTGTCCTTGGTGGTTGACGGTTTTTTTCTCCGTTCGATTGCCAAACTGAGCTATTACCGTACTTCCCTTTGCATACTTTCCCATTCCCTTTTAGACTACTGGTTTCGACTTCATCCAATCGTTTGAGCACCAGCAGTCGCAATTGAGCAAACGCCGGTCCGCAACCCGGACCCGCGATTCCCAGACTCAGAAACGAGGAGAACATGGCAGCCGTTGATGAAAAAGTGAAACAGATTATTGTCGAGCAGTTGGGTGTGGACGAGGGCGAGGTCACGCCTAGCGCTTCCTTCGTGGACGACCTCGGCGCCGATTCGCTCGACACTGTCGAGCTCGTGATGGCCTTCGAAGAGGCCTTCGACATCGAAATTCCCGACGAGGATGCGGAGAAGATTCGCACCGTGTCCGATGCCGTCGACTACATCGGCAAGCACGCCAAGGCGGGCAAGTAATTTGGCAAGTAATTCGACAAGAAGGGTGGTTGTCACCGGTCTCGGCCTGATCTGCTCGGTGGGCAATACCACCGGCGCGGTCTGGCAGGCGCTGCTCGCGGGTAAGAGCGGCGTCGACCGCATCACCGGCTTCGACGCCTCCGCCTTCGCCTGCCAGATCGCAGCCGAAGTCCGCAACTTCGACCCCTTCCAGTTCATTGAGAAAAAAGAAGTGAAGAAGATGGGCCGCTTCATTCACTTCGCCATCGCCGCCTCCGAGGAAGCGATGAAGATGTCGCGGCTCCAGGTCACGCCCGAAAACGCCGAGAACGTCGGCGTGCATATCGGCTCCGGCATCGGCGGATTCGACGTGATCGAGCGCGAGCATACCGCGCTCATCGAAGGCGGCCCGCGCAAGATCTCGCCTTTCTTCATTCCCGCCGCCATCATCAACCTCGCCGCCGGCCACGTTTCCATGAGGTTCGGCGCCAAGGGCCCCAATGAGGCGACGGCCACCGCCTGCACCACCAGCGCCCATTCCATTGGCGATTCCTTCCGTATCATCCAGCGCGGCGAGGCCGACGTAATGATTGCCGGGGGTTCAGAAGCCGCCATCACTCCCATGGGCGTAGGCGGATTCGCCGCCATGCGCGCGCTTTCCACCCGCAACGACGATCCCGCCCGCGCCAGCCGTCCCTGGGACCAAGACCGCGACGGCTTCGTCATGGGCGAAGGCGCTGGCATCCTGGTGCTGGAAGAACTCGAGCGCGCGCAACGCCGTGACGCTCCCATCCTGGCGGAATTAGTTGGCTACGGCATGTCTGCCGACGCGTATCACATGACCCAGCCCGCTCCCGAACACGAAGGCGGTTTCCGAGTGATGCGCAACGCACTGCGCGATGCCAAACTCGATCCGGGCGTAGTCGGCTACCTCAACGCCCACGGCACCTCAACCCCCATCGGCGACACGCTCGAAGCCCACGCCATTAGAAATTTGTTTGGCAAGAAAGTTCCCGTCAGTTCCACCAAATCGATGACCGGCCATCTGCTGGGCGGAGCGGGTGGATTAGAGGCGGGAGTGACCGTGCTGGCGCTACGCGATCAAATCCTGCCGCCGACCATTAACCTCCACAATCAGGACTCCGAGACCGAAGGCATGGATTTCGTTCCCAACCAGGCCCGCAAGACGCAATTCGAATACGCCATGTCGAATTCCTTCGGCTTCGGAGGCACCAACGGCGCGCTTCTCTTCCGCCGCTGGGCCGAATAACAGCGAAGAAGGTTAGAGGTCAGAGGTCAGAGGTCAGATTGCAGAGGTAAATCCTCTTGCTGTCCGCACTGAACTGACGAAAATTGAGACGAGTTCGCTCGCCTCTTGTTTCACTCTTTCTTCATCGCGTCGATCATCACATAAAGTTGCGAAGTGTCTGTCACCTCGACGTACTGTTTGCCCGTACGTTTGTTGCTGACTACCCAAATCGTCGGCGTGTGATCGATGTGCAGACTCAAGCCCAGGTCTTTGTCCGCTCGCACCAGCCCTGCCAGCTTGCCCTCCGGATCCACTACGAAGGGCACCCCGATTTTGTGTTCGGCGGCAAATTTTTCCGCGAACCCCCGCAAGGTCTGCGGGGTGATCTCCAGTTGATGCGCGAATACGGTCTCGCGGAACGCGTTCCCGATGTCCTTGGACTGCATGTCGAAGTAGCGCGCCAGCACGGCTGCTTCGAACGACCAGTTGTGCCCCGGCAACGGGAAGTCGTGCTGCACCAGGGGAATCTTATAGGTGCGCGAAGCCTGAGCCAGCAGCGGCGCTACGCGCCCGCATTGCGGACACTGCAAGTCTTCGAACACCACAATCGCCACCTGCGACCCCTTCGGCGGACGGAGCGCCTCCGGCGCCTCTTCCTCCGCAAGAACTGGCAGGCAAAACACAGCGACACAAGCTAGGACCAAGGACAACGCCATGACCCGTGGCAAAAATCGTCGAACCTTCATAGTTTTATTTGGATGCGCATCGAACCCAGAATATCCCCATGGTAGCGAATTCAACCGATTCGCGCACCTCAGCCGGCTCTCCATAGTAATGTCGGAAGTAATGTCTGATTGGGTCGCGCGAGACGGAACGATACTCGGGTCCGACCGCTCGGCAGCCCCAAAATACCGCGTAAGGATCCACACACCACCTGACTGTACTGTTTCTTTCCCGCTTTCCTTTCCGCAGTTCTGAAATAATCAGCCCGGGGTGAGGCCTTATGAAACAACTGATTTTCTTCGGTCTGTTCTGTCTTCTCGCCAGCACGCTGCCGGCAATTAATGGACAAAATATTCCTGCCAATTCCCACGCGGCTGCCTCCGCAACCACTGGCCGTTCATCCGCTGCGGCGGAGCCCGCGCCGGACGCCATCGTCGAGTACGCCCCGCCACCAGCGGAATACGCTCGCGCCAAAGAATATTCGAACGCCCGCTATCGCCATTTTTTCTTCGATGCCCTTTACGGGTTCCTGGTCTTGTTAGTCATCTTGCGCTGGCGTGTGGCCCCAGCCTTCCGCAACTTCGCCGAACGCGTCTCCACTCGTCGCAGTGTGCAACTAATGATCTTCGCCCCCCTGATCCTGCTGGCCATCGCGATCCCGGGAATCGCGACCGACATCAGCGACGAGTCCCTGCAACGCGCCTTCGGCCTCTCCGTTCAAAGCTGGCCGGCGTGGACCCGCGACTGGATCTTGAACCAGGCCATCATGCTGATTGTAGGAACGCTGCTGGTCGCGATCCTTTATTTCGTGATCCGGCGCAGCCCGCACCGCTGGTGGTTCTACTTCTGGCTCGCTTCCATTCCAATCCTGCTCGCGCTTTTCTTTCTGCAGCCAATCGTCATAGATCCCCTGTTCTACACTTTCAAGCCGCTTGAAACGGTGCAGCCCGCCCTGCTATCGGAGATGCAGAAGGTCATCCATCGCGGCGGCATGGAGATTCCCGCCGACCGCATGTTCGTGATGAACGCCAGCTCCAAGCAGACCGGCCTGAATGCTTATGTCACCGGCTTTGGCGCGTCCAAGCGGGTTGTGGTTTGGGACAACACCATTGCCAAGGCCACCGTCCCCGAGACTCTCTTCGTTTTCGGCCACGAGATGGGACACTACACCTTGCTGCACATCCCCAAAGAGATTGCTATCGATGCCGCGATTCTTCTGTTCCTGCTCTATCTGGGCTACCGGCTGTCGAACGGGATGCTGGCACGCTGGGGCGCGCAGTGGGGCATTCGCGGCCTGCATGACTTGGCGTCGCTGCCCGCCTTGCTCTTCGTGATTACTTTGCTGGCATTCCTGGCGACCCCCGCGTTCAACAGCGTAAGCCGCTACTTTGAGTACGAGGCGGATCGCTATGGCCTCGAAGTCATCCACGGGATTGTGCCCAACCCGAACCAGGTCGCCGCCCACTACTTCCAGAAAAGTGGCGAGAAGAATCTGTCCGATCCCGACCCGAATAGTTTTGTCAAAGTGTGGTTCTTCGACCATCCCACCCGGCCAGAGCGTGTGCGTTTTGTAGCCACGTACGATCCCTGGTCGAAGGGCGAAACGCCTAGATATGTAAAGTAGAGACGGGGTGCTTGCCCCCTCGCCTTTTCGACGCGACAAGAGACGTGGTAAGCTCCGTCCTTACTTCATGTCGCTGATTTCGAGGTTGTAAAAATAATAGAAGCGCAGGCCGAGATACTGGCCGGGAAACTCCTTTGGCAGCGGTGGGAATGGGTTGGAGTCCGTGATGCTTCCCCATGCCGGGCGGTCGAGTGCTACGTCGCCGGACGAGGTGTGCAGCGTCATGCCGCTCACATTGCCGTCCTTCAGGATGACGAATTCAATCGAAAGCTTCCCCTTTTTCCATTTTGCCGATTCCGGGATCAGGGTGTACCAGTTCTGGCGCACGATTTGCAGGATGCGCGTCAGGTAAGGCCCAAAGTCCACGCCCATCGTATCCGTCAGGATTTCCGCTGGGCCCAGCGCCTTGTAACCGCCCTCGCCCCTGCTCAACCCGTAGTCGCCCGACTGTCCCCCACCGTAGTGTCCCCGGCTCTCCGCCGCCGCCCGCGCCGCCTGTTCGATCGCCGAGCCCGCCGTCAGTGGAGTCTTGAAGCTCGGCTGCGGCCTACTCTGCGGAGGCGTCTGCAACCGCGCAGGCTGATCGCTCGCCTGCGGCTGCGCCAATCCCTGCGAATTGTCCTGTGCCGCCGGCTGCTGATTCTGCGCAACTTGCGGAGGCTGGCCCTGCGCCGGCGGTTGCGGCACGTTCGCGCCCGGCGGCCCCGGATGCGCGCTCTGCAGTATCTTTTTCAAATCTTCGCGATTGATCTGCGGCGCCTTGCTGGTCGCAATGCGGTCTTTGTCCGAAATCGCCTTCGCATCGGGACGCCGCGTCAGCTTCTGCTCGTCGGGCGGCAATTCCAGAAAGGTTGCGTCTTTCGCCTGGTCCGCGTTCGTCGACATCGCCAGGTCCAGCGTCCGGTGCGGAAACAGCCCCATCAACTTCTCGCTGTTCCACAGTAATATGATCACCATCATGTGCAGGATGACGGACAACCACAGCGCTTCGCGCTTGCGTGCCCGCGAGAGATCGTCCTGCAACTGGATGAGAAGATGCGGAACATCGTCGGGGTTAAACCTGCGGTAAGCCGTCTCCCAATGCCGCGCCTCGGAGAGTTCGCGCTGCTCCGGCTGGTCGGAAGGGGCCGGCGATGATTCCCCGGACAAGGGATCCCGAGACGGAATTTGGGTGACTGGCATGAGGCAGAGACTATAAAGCTTAGAGCCGCGGGCAGACTCGAGAGTTGCGTAACAAGTTGCGGATTACAAACAAAGTTCCTTCGTAAAGTTACGTAAACTAGGGAGTTGCGACCGCCAGTTCTATTGTCGCATTTTTTGCGCCCCGCCGAGTGAGTACCTGAGTAACGGCAATTGCAGAGTTCAGAGGTCAGATTGCAGAGGTGAACCCAACCGCCCCACTAGCCGTCCCCGGACTCCGCATCCTCCGGGGTAAAGGATGTTGCCCGCGCCGCGAACCTCTTCAATCTAACATCTGACCTCTCCACCCACCCCGATCCTGCCCGCGTGCCGCCCGATCTCGCCAAGAATCGCCAGGCCAAGTTCCAGCGCTCTCCGCCCATCTTCCAACGAAACCACGGGACGCGACCGCGACCGCACCGACTCCAGAAACGCCTCGATCTCCGCCAGCAGCGGCTCCTCCGCCGTAATCGGCGGCTTAGCCATCGCGATCTGCGGATTCACGCTAGGCCGTGTGCCCCATCCTTCCGCGTTCTTGGCAGAACGGTGGGCGCCTTCCGATGCACTTCCGACGGAGAACACCAGCAAATCCTGCCGCCCGTAATCGATCGAAATGTACTGCCCTGCCTGAAAGAACCGCAGCTTGCGTACGCGTTCCGTGGAAACCCGGCTGGCCGTGAAGTTGGCGACGCATCCCGATTCAAACTCCACGCGCACATTCGCGATATCCACCTTGCCGGAAAGAATCGGCAATCCTACCGCCCGGATTTCCTTCACCTCCGATTTCACAAACGTCAACACCACATCCAGGTCGTGGATCATCAGGTCCAGCACAACGTCGACATCCAGCGCACGAGGAGAAAACACGCTCAGCCGGTGCACTTCAAAAAACATGGGCCGGTTGATGAGCGGCAGCGTGGCGCGCACCGCCGGGTTGAAGCGTTCCAAATGCCCCACCTGAGCCACCCGCTGGTGCGCGGAAGCCAGTCGCAGCAGTTCGTCCGCCTCGCCCAGCGTTGCCGCCAGCGGCTTTTCGATCAGCACATCAACCCCAGCTTCCATCAAAGTGCGCGCCACCTCCAGATGTAAAACCGTCGGCACCGCAACCGAAGCCGCCTGCACTTCGCTGTGGGTAGTCAGAAAGTGCTCTATCGACGCAAACGCTCTGCAGCCGAACTCGCGCGCCACCGCCTCGGCCCGGGCCGTATCCGTATCCACCACCCCCACCAGCCGCACTTTCCCAGCCTGCTGCAGTTGCCGATAAACTCGGGCGTGATTGCGCCCGAAAGCACCCACGCCAATGACAACAACACTGATCGGAGATTCGTCGCTCAGAGGAGTGCTCCAGGAATGAAGAGATAACGCGCTATTGTCGCAGTTCCTACCCAGTCAGGAAAGCTCAAACCAGCATCGCCTGTACTTACTGCCGCAGGCCCATCCAGCCTTCCGCAATCACCATCGAATTTCCCGGATTGCGAGCGTCGTACTTCACCGAGGTGTGCAGCCCGAGCCGGCAGGATTGCAGATTGATCCACTGCCGAAGATAGGTGACATCCTGGGAGGCTTCATAGGAAACGCCGGCCACGTCATACTGATAAATCAGCATGGTGGCGGGCCGGTTCACTGCGGTCGTGATCTCCTGGACGTCAATCACCGTACCATCGGTGATGCGCCCGACCGTATTCAGCCAGGTGCGGCGTTCACGCTCAATGTCTTCCGCATTCTTTGGTTTGCGGCGCAGCAGCGAATAACCGGCCAGGGCCAAGCCAATCGTGCTCAGAGCCAGTATGTAGAGGCGAAACGAAATCATCGGCAAATACGGTCTCAGTCTCTTGGAATGCTTCCAGCATAAGCCGTAACCTCTATCATCGCCAAGGGCACCAAGGTGCGCAACTTTGTACCGGAGCAGTGGAACGAAACGGGTATTGGGTGCGTCACGGTTTGAAGACACCGCGAAGGACGAAAGAAACAGCGCGATCCGAGTTTGTCTATCCTCAATTGTTTCTATCCGTTGAACAAGCTATTCCTCATCCAGGAACAGTCTTTATCTGTTTTATTTGACAAGAAAGTGACAGTTTATTGACAACTCAGCCGGGACAGGAGTCTACGATCTTTGCTTGCAGAGTAGTCGCGGGCTCTCCGAGTCGGTTCTCTGAACTGAACGGCCCGTTCTCACTGGAGGATGCCTATGAAGCTCCCTAACAAGATCACGTTTTCCACCGCGCTGGTTGCACTCGTGCTGGCCTGTACCGTCGCCGCCACGGCGGGCGACTATTACAACAAGAACGGCAATATCCTGATCGCGGATCAGTTCAACAACCGGGTCCTTGAAGTCGACCCCCAAACTCACGAGATCATCTGGTCGTTCGGTGACGGCTCCTCAGTCGCCGGGCCTACTTCGGTAGTCGCACCCAACGATTTTCAGCGCGTGGGCGGGAAGAACTTGGTGGCGGGTACCGGCGCACCTCCAGGAAGCGAGCCGACCTGCCCCAGTGGCTGTCCCGACAACCGGGTGATGTTGATCAGCAATATCGGCCGGATCGTCTGGCAGTACGGGACCGCGGGCGTCACCGGCTCCGGCTTCAACCAACTGAACACTCCGGTGCAGAACACCTACTTGCCAAGTGGACACATTCTGATTACCGATCAGGGCAACCAGCGGGTGATCGAGGTTGACCCCTCCACCAGTTTCATCGTTTGGCAGCAAGGGACGACCGGCGTCGCTGGATCTCAGTTCAATCAGCTCAACAACCCCAACAGCGCCGAGTTACTGGATAATGGAGACATCCTCATCGCCGACGAAAGCAACAACCGCGTCATTGAAGTAGATCGCAAGCACCGCATCGTGTGGCACTACGGCTCGCCCAACGGCACCAAGCTCAGCGGCGCGGCCTTCGCCAGCCGCTTGCCGAACGGCAATACGCTGATTACCGATTCCAACAACAACCGCATCCTCGAGGTCACGCCGGCCGGCGCGATTGCCTGGCAATATGTGACCAACACGCGCCCCGGAAGCGTGGCGCAGCCGTTTCCGACGCGGGCTGTGCGCCTGAAAACTGGCAATACCCTGATCAGCGACCAATTCAACCATCAGGTCATCGAGGTGGATCCAGGCGGTAATATCGTTTTCAGCCAGGGGCAAATTGCGGTTCCTGGAAACGGCTTCAACGAGCTCAACGCGCCCTACGACGCCAAAGTCGTGGGCGACTATACGGGTCTAACGGCGCCGTAGTGACGAGTTGAGCTCGGAGAACAGGGGTCGGTCCCACACCCGGCCCCTGAGTTGTTTTGCCAGGCGACATGGCAGGTGGACGGAACGCCTTTTCGCAATCGCCTAGGACCGGATGCCCCCTTCCGCGCGGGCGAGCGGAGAACTCGCCCGCTGCCATCCGCTCGTACTTGGCGAATTCGCTCTACGCGCGCCGCCGATAATAAATATTGAATTCAAACCCCGGATTCGGTGGGAAAATCTCCGCAATCTTGCGCAGCCGCTCGGCCATCGGGGCCGGCGCCAGCAGGGGATAGTCGCGCTCGCGCAGATCGTGGTAATCGACGTCGAGATAGAGCGAGAGCAGGTAAATTGAAATCGCGTCCGCGAAGCTGGCCACCAGATACTCGTTCTTGAATTTCTCCGCATCGGGACCGTGGGCGGTGGCAAACTTGCGCGCCTCCCACGCGTCCAGCGAAGTTTCACCGCGCACCCCGGACTCCACTTGTTGCCACGCTAGATCGGCGAAATTCTGCGACACGCCCGCGCGTTCGACCAGCGCATGACCTACGTTGATGTAGAACTCGAACGCCACCGAGAATTTGTCGTCCATCAAGCGCGTCGAGATGAACACGCACTGCGCATCGCCCAGATTCAGGTTGCGATGGCAAACCGCATTGTCACTGAGCGCCACGTCGTAACGGTCTGCGATCACCGTTTCATCACCCTGGCTCACGGTGAGCGGCACAAAGTAGTACGCCTTGCGGGTAAGCGCCGCCGCCACCGGCGCCGGCACCGCGGCAATCATGCGGTCGAGATCGTTGTCGGCAATGGCAATCTCGCCCGAGCGTGCGTAGCAGATGCCATTCGGCGCCTGTGAAACCGGGCTGTTTTGCACGATCTCCGCCGGACTGCGGACGATCGCGGACGCGGTCTGCGGCATGACGGTATTGTAGCGTAGTCGTGTCGCGGGAAACGGGTTCGCTTGGCGAAATGGCCACAGTCGCAATGTTCCTAGCCTATGGTGTAGTTTAGGAACATGGAGACAACGACCTCGCGTGGGCTCCGCTGGATCGGAATCCCGGCGCGCGTCTTCGCGATGACGTTTCTGTTGACCGTGCTGTCGTTTGCGATCGCGTTGCTGCTGAGCATTCTCGGGACAGTAGTGTACTCGCAGGTCAAGCACGTAGCGCCCAACCTGACGTTCGCCTACCGGCACATCGCGTTCCCCTTCGCCATCACCGTGGGCGCGATCGTGCTGGTGCTGGCGTTGGCGATGGAAATTCGGAACTACCGGCAGCGGAAGACGCTGGCGGGGATTGAGCGGGTAAGCCAGACATGAGTGAGCTGAAGACCACCGCGCCCCGTATCGCCATTCCCGTACCGCATTACGGAGATCGTGAGTACGCCGAGCGTGCGCTGCCCCAGTACGAGCAAGCTGTGCGCGGGGCCGGCGGAGAACCGGTGCGCATCGAATTGGACCAAACGCCGGCGCAGGTAATGGAGCAGGTCGAGCGCTGCGACGCTGTTCTGCTTCCCGGCAGCCGCGCCGATGTCGATCCGACAAAATACAGCCTGACTCGCCATGCGAAGACGGCTCCCGCCGACGCCAAACGAGATACGGTGGACGAGTTGCTGTTGCAGGATGCCTTCAACAAGCGCAAACCCGTTCTCGGCATCTGCTACGGACTGCAGTCGCTGAACGTGTACCGCGCGGGATCGCTGGTCCAGCATATCGAGTCGGCAATCGGTCAATCGGAAATCAATCACAACGCGGGACGCGCGGTTGCGAAAGCGCACACAGTAGAGATCGAGCCGGAGTCGAAACTGGCCGAGATTGTGGGCGTGAACGGCGCGCTGTCCGTGAATTCGTCGCATCATCAGGCCGCGGACGCAGTGGGAGAAGGCTTACGAGTAGTGGCGCGTTGCGCGGAAGACGGAGTCATCGAGGCCCTGGAAGGAACCGCTCCCGGGCATTTTGTGCTGGCTGTGCAGTGGCATCCGGAGAGAAGCGTGAACGATGGGCCGGAGGTCGCGGAGTCCGCGCACGCGATCTTCCGGGCGTTTGTAGAAGCGGCGAGGGCCAAGCACGAGGAGTTGGCGGGAGCGCGATCGAGTTAGCTAGCGACGCTTCAACAAGACTGCGACGTGCGCAATTGCGGCGTTGTCCGTTCCCATGCCTTCCGGCGTTTTTGCCTTGATCCCAACACAATCCGCGGGGATTCCGCACAACGCGGCGACGTGTTGGCGAATCGCTTCCGCGTGCGGGGCGATTTTTGGGGCGGCGAGGATCAGCGTGGAATCCAGATTTACGATTTCGTAGCCCGCGCTTTTGACACGCTCCAACGCCTCTCGCAGAAACACGGCGGAGGCGGCATTTTTCCACTGCGGATCGGACGGCGGAAACAGCGATCCGATGTCGGGACCGGCTATGGCACCCAGCAGCGCGTCGGTAATTGCGTGCAGCAGGACGTCGCCATCGGAATGGCCGCCTAGACCTTTATCGTGCGGCAAAGTCACGCCGCCGATTTTGAAGGGAATGCCCGAATTGAATTCGTGCGAGTCCCAACCGTAGCCGATGCGCATTTCAGGTTTCAAGGTTCGTTCCCATTCGGCCCCTAAAGGGCGGCTGATTCTCGAATTTACGGCATCCGCTACTGAGCTCCGGTTTTCAGATAGAACTCTGCCAACTCCATATCCGCGGGTGTGGTGATCTTGATATTGCGCGGCGAACCCATGACGACTGCGACCGGAAGACCCGCGCGCTCGATCAGTGAGGCCTCGTCGGTCCCGAGGAAACCGTCGGCCACCGCTTCATCAAAGGCTTTTCGTAGGATGCTGTAGCGAAATCCCTGCGGCGTCTGCGCCATCACCACGCTGGCGCGCGGGATCGTGGCCTTGATCAGCGCGCCATCCGCGGTTCGTTCCACCTGTTTCACCGTGTCCACGGCGGGCAAGCCTGCGATAGCGGCTCCGTGTTGATGGGCGGCCTCGATCACATGGGCAATGATATCGGGTGTAACCAACGGGCGAACCGCATCGTGCACCAGGACAATGTCCTGCGGATCGGCCGCGGTGCAGGCCAGAGCGCTGGCCACCGAATCCTGGCGATGCTCGCCGCCTTCGACCATCTGCAGGCGCTTGCCTAGGATTTCCGGGTATTGTTTTTCCACCTGGGTGCGGAAGCCGGCGATTTCGTCCTTGCGCAGGGCGACGATGATTTCGTAGACGGCGGGGGTGGCGGCGAACTTATGCAGCGTGTGGACCAGAATCGGCACCCCCCCCAGTTCCTTGAACTGTTTGCTAGTGGTTTTTTTTCGGGCCTTCGCGGGCGAAGGCGGTGCCATGCGCGTGCCCAGTCCGGCCGCCGGAACAATGACAAAAACCTTCATAGGGGCGATCAGTATAGTACAGGCGTCAGGATTGGGTCGAACGCCGGCTGAGCGCGCAACTTCGAAGAGACGCAGTTCGCCGCGGCCCCCTGCCGCCGTGGGATGCTTGCAGGCTCCGGCTCAATGGCGAACGCTAGTCGGCGGCCCGGTCGCCCACCGCCGAGGTCGTTTTCTTGGCCGGGTCGGAGGGCGGTCCATTGTCCACCTTCACTGGAGGCACGGTCACCGGTGGGGGCGACGGCTTGGTGTCGTGGCGCCCCGTTGCGCGCTCATCCCACTTGCCAAAGATCATCTTGCCAGCCGTTGTCTGCAGGACCGAGGTCACCGAAATGTCGATGGTCTTGCCGATCATCTTGCGCGCATTATCGATGACCACCATGGTGCCATCGTCGAGATAGGCAACACCCTGGTTGTACTCCTTGCCTTCCTTCAGAATAAATACCCGCATGATTTCGCCGGGCAGAACAATCGGCTTGAGCGAGTTGGCCAGTTCGTTGATGTTGAGCACGGCCACACCCTGCAGTTGCGCAACTTTATTGAGATTGAAATCGTTGGTGATGATCTTGCCTTCATACAGCTTGGCCAGTTCGATCAGCTTCATATCGACTTCGCGCACGCTGGGGAAGTCGTCTTCCACAATCTGGATCTGGACGGAAGCGGTTTTCTGAAGACGTTGCAGGATGTCGAGACCGCGGCGTCCGCGATTGCGTTTCAGCGAGTCTGCGGAATCGGCCACCAGTTGCAGCTCACGAAGCACGAACTGCGGAATCACAATCAGGCCATCCAGGAACCCGGTCTCGGCGATGTCGGCGATACGGCCGTCGATGATGACGCTGGTGTCGAGGATCTTGTAACTCTTCTTGCCCGACCGTTCGCCGCCGAAGATTCCGCCGAGCGCCGCCAGATTGAGCAAATCGCCTTTATTGGCGCCCACCGCCAATCCCACGTAGGCCATGATCAGCATGACCATGATCTGCAGGAAACTTTGCATCGGGCCGGGAGGGACGCTGTTGCGAATGACCAGCGCGAACAGATATGCGCCCACAATGCCAAGCACGCTCCCGATGGCGGCGCCAATCAGGCGCTTCAGGCTCATCACCCGCAACCGCCATTCGAACACGATGATGGCAACGCCGATCAGCAGTCCGGCTGCGCCATCCAAGTGTGACGGCAGGTTAAACGGATGGATGAAAAAGCAGATAACACCGACGATGAGGACTAACAGAAAGCGTATAAGTACGACGTCCACGAGGAATTACCTCTCTCGGGGAAGGCGCCGCTCGAGCGATTCCCGCCCCTGCCGGCTGCTAAGGGCGAATAATATTAGGATACCCCTCGCCAGCATTCTATTTACGGGGCTAGATGAAGATGAGAACGTGCCCCGTGTCCGGTCAAATCCACCTACTGCAACCGCAACGGGAGAAGTATATACCCGGTCGGGAAGGGAGGCCAGTCTCTCCCCGACAGCCTTTGGCTGTTGGCCTTTAGCGTCACATCCCATCGTAATTCGGGCCGCCGCCGCCTTCGGGCGGCACCCAGGTAATGATCTGGTAGGGGTCCTGAATGTCGCAGGTTTTGCAATGCACGCAGTTCGCGGCATTCAGGCTGATGCGCTTGCCGTTGGGCGCGGAGGAGTCGTCCACCATCTCATAGACGTTCGCAGGGCAGAAATTCTGGCACGGGCTGCCGAACTCCTTCACGCAGCGGTCGTTGCAGATGTTGGTGTCTTGAATCAGCAAATGCGCCGGCTGGTCTTCTTCATGCTTGGTGCCGGAATGATAGAGGTCGGTGAGTTTATCGAAGGTGAGTTTCCCATCGCCCTTTGCCGGGCCCAGCATGTGTGCTTCCAAACCTCCATCGGCTGGAAGTTTGGCGACAGGCTGCAGATTTTCGTATCCGGCATGCGAGGACGCGCGGTTGCGAAGGCCGCCCGGAAAAATGTCCTGGAGCACGGTGTTGAACATGCCTGCGAACATGCCATTCTTGAATCCCTGGTGAAAGTTGCGTACTGGCCACAGTTCATCGTGGATCCAGCTGGTTTCGACGCGCCGCTGCAACTTGCCGAGCGTAGCTTGGGATGAATCCGACTTCACCAGCGCCTCAAAAGCTGTTTCGGCTGCCAACATGCCGCTCTTGATGGCAAGATGAATGCCTTTCAGGCGCGCGGAATTCAAGAAGCCGGCGGAGTCGCCGACGATCATCCATCCATCGCCGGCGAGCGGCGGCAGCGACCACCATCCGCCATAGGGAAGCGACTTGGCGCCATAGCGAATCATCTTGCCGCCGGCGAGCAACCCGGCAATGAAAGGATGCTGCTTGAAAGCCTGCAGCACATGCTGCGGGTCAAGGCGCGGATCGCGATAGTCGAGCCCGGTAACGAAGCCGAGCGAGACGGTGTTGTCTTTCGAACCGTAGATCCACGCGCCTCCATATTCCTTCGTGGTCAAGGGATAACCCATCGTGTAGATGACCTGGCCCGCCTCAATGCGCCCAGACGGCACCTCCCACAATTCCTTTACGCCCACTCCGTAGGTCTGCGGGTTGCGGCCTTTCATCAGGTCAAACTTCTGGATGAGTTGCTTGGTCAGCGAACCGCGGGTGCCTTCGGCGAGCACCACGACCTTCGCCTTCACGTCGTAGCCCGGCTCGAAATTTGATTTCGGCTCATTCTGTTTGTCGACGCCCTTGTCGTCGGTGCGCACGCCGGTGACTCGATCGCCTTCGTACAGCAGTTCCGATCCGGCGAAGCCGGTGAAAACCGTGATCCCCGCCGCTTCAACCTTGCCCGCCAGCCATTTCACAAAGCGGTTGATCGAGATGACGTAGTTGCCGTGGTCCTGCAGCGGCGGCGGAGTGAGGGGGAGTTGGTAATGGCCGGCGCGAGTCAGGAAGTAAACAGCGTCTTTGTGGACGACCGCGTCGAGCGGGGCTTCCCTTTCAAATCCCGGCAGCAATTCTTTCATGGACCGCGGATCGAGCAGCGCGCCAGAAAGACAGTGTTGACCGGCTTCGCGTGCTTTCTCGAGCACGTAGATATTTTCCTTGCTGAGCTGGCGTTCGGGATGGCGCGCGTTGTGGTCTTTATTATTGTGATCGTCGATCAGCTGCGAAAGGCGAAGCGCGCAGGCCATGCCCGCGGGGCCGCCGCCGACGATGACGACATCGGCGGGCATTTCGGGGTGCTCGACGTTAGGGAGAGGTTTGCGGAAGATCAGCATGGCATCGGCCTCTTAGCAGAAACCCTCTATGATACGGGAAACTACGTCAGCAACGGCGAGGGAATCCATAAGCCCGCCGCCTGCTATCCTATCTGCGTTTCACCCGTTACCGAACGGCAAGCCAAGTCAGACCCCCGATCTTCCGCTTCGGAACTCTGTCTCTGAGGAAATCATGGCCGTACTCATCGATGCCATCGACGTAAAGCGCAAAATGTTTTTCGAGTTCGAAAGCACGCCGTTCGTGTGCCTCGAAGCAGATGTTTCCACCCCGACGGCCAGGGGAGGCCAGACCTTGGTCCGCCTGAAGATGCGCAACCTTCTCACTCGTGCAGTCTTTGACAAGACATTCAAGGCCGGCGAGAGGTTCAAGGAGCCCGACCTGAATATGGTCGAGGCCTCCTACCTCTACAGCGACGCAGGCGGCTTCTACTTCATGGACCAGGAGAACTTCGAGACCCTCACCCTTTCCGGCGAGATGATCGGGGACGCCGCCGACTTTCTCGTAGAAGGAGCCATCATCCAGTTGCACAAGTACAACGGCAACCCCATCGGTTTGCAGCTACCGCCCCACGTCGAACTGCAGGTCACTTACACCGAACCCGGTGTCCGTGGCGACACCTCCAGCGGCAGCGTGACCAAGCCAGCGAAGCTGGAGACGGGCATCGAGATCCGGGTTCCGCTCTTCATTAAAGAAGGAGAAAAAATCAAGGTATCCACCGAGACCAAGGAGTTCGCTGGGCGAGCCTGACCCGTCTCTGGGTGCCTGCCTCACCATTTCCTGAAAATGACCGCCACCGCAGCAATGATCATGACAAAACCGACCAGGTAGTTCCACTTCAGCGGCTCCCGAAGATACAGCACCGAGAAGACCGAAAACACGGTCAGAGTGATGACCTCCTGGATAGTCTTCAGCTGCGCGGTTGTGAACTCATAGGAACCGATACGGTTGGCGGGGACCTGAAAACAGTATTCCGCGAATGCAATCAGCCAGCTGATGACGATGACTTTAAACAGCGGTGCGTGCCGATATTTCAGATGGCCGTACCAGGCAAAGGTCATGAAAATGTTGGAGAGGGTCAGAAGCAGAATCGTGGTCATGCGGATATGTTGCCCGATTCCGAGGCCCGGTTGCACTTCAATTCACGAGCGCTACCGGCTTTCCGCAATCGCCTCACGAATTGCTTGCAACACTTTATCCATCTGTCCTGGCGTTCCAACCGTGATCCTTACACATCCGCCGCAGCCCGGGCTTGACGATGAATCGCGCACCTGAATGCCGCGCCGCTGCATCGACTCTACAAATGTTTTCACCTTCTCGCCGACCCGCACCAGAACGAAGTTCGTCCGACTGGGCCAGTAGCGGAGGCCGAGCTCGTCGAACAACGTTGCCATCCGCTCGCGTCCTTGTTTCACCTGCGCAACGTGATCGCTGACGAACGCCTGGTCGGCCAGTGCCACTTCAAGGCAAGCCAGCGCCGCGGAATTTACGTTGAACGGCAAGCTGAAACGCCGCATCCATGAGATCTGCTCTGCCGCGCCAGTCAGCAGTCCCAGTCGCAGGCCGGCGAGTCCGTATACTTTGGAAAAAGTACGCGCGACGAACAGATTCGGGTGGTGCATTAAGTCCGGGATCAGCGTCTCCCCGCAAAATTCGAAGTAGGCTTCGTCGATCAGCACCGCCGTGTCCGACGCTGCGTCCGCGATCTTCAACAAGTCCGCGCGTGGAGCCGCCAGGCCGGTAGGATTGTTGGGGTTCGCGATTGCAATCACCCGGGTGCGCGGTGAAATGTGGGCCAGCAAATCGGCGGCCGGAAGCGCGAGGTCTTCGCCCGGCGGGAGCCGCACCACTTGCGCCCCCAGCGCTTCGCCCAGCATGGCATACATGACGAACGTCGGGTCGGCAAACAGCAGTTCGTCGCCGGCGCCGAGATAACTTGTAAACAACAGCGACAGCGCCTCATCCATTCCGTTGGTGAGCAACACCTGCTCGGGCGCGATGCCCAGAAAACTTGCCACCAGCAACTCGCCGGCTTCGCGCTGCGGATACAGCGACACGTCCGCTGCCGAGAGCGAGCGCAGCCGCGCCAGCACGCGCGGTGAGCAGCCGGCCATGCTTTCGTTGAGATCCAGACTCAGCCCGGCCCGGCTCGTGATGGGCGAGTGGTACGGACTCAGGCCGGCAATCGGCTCTCTCGGCTTCAGCATGGGATGCACGTTAGATAATGCGTTGAGTTTACTGGATGAGTTCGTAGCCGTGCGGCCGAGAAGTAGCAACGAGGCTTGCCTCGTCGCTCCCAATGATCATTCATTCCGCCGCGCATACTTCACCGCCACAAAGATCACCGTGCAAATCGCGAAATCCACCAGCAGGCCCCAGTCTTCCTGGAAAAGCCGATGCCGCGCCACCGCGGGCAAACGGGGCATGAGGAGGTAATAGACAGCGTTGCCCGCGAGCACCGCCACGAGCGCGTCGAGAAGATTCTTCATGCTTCTCGTTGTTCTCGTAGGCGTGCTACTCATGCCGCCCTCCGCTCCTGCTGACGTTAGTCCTGCTACCATCCCTTCAAGATGCTGGAACCGTCCACTCCAGTGCAGTACGTCAAAGGCATTGGGCCGCGCCTGGCCGAGGTGCTCGCCGCCAAGGGCCTTGCGACCGTTGACGACCTGCTGCACTACCTGCCCTTTCGCTACGAAGACCGCTTGAACCCGCGTTCCGTCGCCGAACTGCGATCCGGAGAAATGGCGACCGTGATCGCCGAGGTCCGCAACTCCGGGCTGTTTCGCACCCGCCGCATGCCGATTTTCCAGCTCACCGTTGGTCAGGGCCGCGCCAAACTGAAGTGTATCTGGTTCAACGCGGCGTATCTGCAGGGCCGCTTCCAGGCCGGACAGATGCTGGCGTTCTACGGCAAGGTCGAAGAGGACCGCGACGGCGAGCTGCAGATCGTGCAGCCACAATTCGAGATTCTAGGCGACATTTACGAAGAAGGCGGCGCCGATGAGGCCGAAAAAAAAGCGGCCGCCTCGCTGGAGATCGGACGCATCGTTCCCATCTACGAGTCGACCGGCCAGGGAAAGCTCACTCCGCGCTGGTTCCGCCGCATTATCCGCGGAGCGCTGGAGAACTTAAATCCCGATCTTCCCGATCCCATCCCCGCCGCGGTACGCGCGCATCTGAGCTTGGTGTCTCCGCGCGAAGCGTTGTTCAAAGTGCACTGGCCCGATGCAGGTGAGAGCTTCACAGATCTGCAAGCGTCGCGCACGGCGGCCCACATCCGTTTGATTTTTGACGAGCTGTTCTTCATCGAGTTGGGCCTCGAACTCAAGCGGCGCGAACAGAAAGCGCAACCCGGAATTGCCTTTCAGCTGAACGACGCGGTTCGCGGCGCGATCAAGAAAATACTGCCGTTTCACCCGACTACAGCCCAGAAGCGTGTGCTGAAGGAAATCGCCACCGACATGCAGACACCCAGCCCCATGCGGCGTCTGCTGCAGGGCGACGTGGGATCGGGCAAGACGATCGTTGCCTTCCAGGCCGCAATCATTGCCATTGAAAACGGCTACCAGGTTGCTTTGATGGCGCCGACGGAAATTCTGGCGCAACAACATTATTTTTCCGCCCGCCAGATTCTGGAACGAGCCGGATACCGCCTTGTGCTACTGACGGGGTCGCTCGAACAAGATCGCAAGCGAGATATCCGGCGCCACATCGCGCAAGGCCACGCACAGCTGATCATCGGAACCCACGCGCTCATCCAGGATCGAGTCGAATTCGAAAAGCTGGGCCTGGTAGTGGTGGATGAGCAACATCGCTTCGGAGTCATGCAGCGCCTGAAGCTGATGAAGAAATCCGACAACGCTCGTGTGGGTATGGGGCGGGCGGCCTCGCCCGCCTCCGAGCATAGTTCGGCAGCCGCGGACCCCGAGCCCGATGTCCTGGTCATGACCGCAACGCCCATCCCGCGCACGCTTGCGCTCACTCTTTACGGCGATCTCGACGTCTCCGTGCTCGACGAACTTCCTCCGGGACGCGCGCCAGTTGTCACTCGCTGCCTGCCCGACGAACGTGCGCCCGAAGTCTGGGACTTTGTCCGGAAGCAGATCGCCGCTGGACATCAGGCCTATGTCGTTTATCCCGTGATCGAGGAGAACGAAGAACGCGAATTGAAGGCGGCGCAGCAGATGCACCGGCAGTTACGCGAAAAGACTTTCCCCGATCTGCATGTCGGATTGCTGCATGGCCGTCTCGATGCCGACGTAAAAGAGCACGTCATGCGCGAGTTTCAACAGGGCAAGATCGAAATTCTAGTTGCGACTACAGTGATCGAAGTCGGCGTCGATGTTCCGAACGCCACCGTGATGGTGATCGAGCACGCCGACCGTTTCGGACTGGCGCAACTTCACCAGTTACGCGGACGCATCGGCCGCGGCGCGGCGAAGTCTTACTGCGTGCTCATGCGCGGTGGCAAGGTTTCCGAGGAAGGCGAACGCCGTCTCGACGCCATGGTGCGCTCGAACGACGGTTTCCAAATCGCGGAACTCGATCTCGAGCTGCGCGGTCCCGGAGAATTTTTCGGGACGAAACAAGCGGGCATCCCGAGTTTCCGCGTGGCCAACATCATCCGCGATCGCCAACTGCTGGAAGCGGCCAAACGCGAAGCTGCGTTTGTGATCTCCGGGCCGAATTCCGAAATCTCAAAAGACGAGATCGATCGGGCGCTCCGGGAAATGCGGTCGCGTTGGGCGTTCAGTTACGGACTGGTTGAGGTGGGATAGAGGCTGAGCCAGTAAAAGCTTGAGGTCCGATTCCCCAGTTCGCATGTGAAGAGCCGCGCGTCTCCGCCCAGACAGCTCATTGCAGATCAATCTCTCCGCTACCCACGTGCGCATAGAGCCTATATTTCCCGGGCCCGCCTTTTTTGTAAGTGCGGAACAGCCCACCCTTATCGACTCCAAGCGCGGTCAAACTCAGCTCGCCCGTGATTACTGAGGCTTCAATCTGGGAATAGTCCTTGGGGTCGCCAATGTCCATCGTCAACTGTCCGGCATGAAGGGCGACATCTTTGCCGCCGTGCACCTTGGCAATGTTGAGTTCTCCAAACGGCATGCGCACATGCAACCCAGTCTCGCGCGGGACCTCAATCCTTATCTGAAACTCATTGTGCGGACCACCCGAGATTTCCAGCGCAACGTCGCTCCCCATTTTCTTGCAGTGCACGACCACGTCCCCAACGTCGTCCCCGTTGCGTCCTTCATAGTGAATTGAAATCTTGTTGCTGTCGGTTCCCGAAATCCGCACATCTCCCGACCGCACCTCCAGGTGCAGGCGCCCGCCCGGAGCAAATTCGGTTTCGAAGCGATCCTTCCCCTTCTCGACGATCACGGCGCGTTCGTCCGCCAGGGCGATCCCACCAGCCAGCAGGAGTAAAACCGCAAGAGTCTTCAGCATTGGCATGGACATACCTCAATCCGGACATCTTGATCCGGAAAATCTCGGTCCTGGGAGTGGTACGCGGCGGTGAGCAGAATTGTTCCGGGCGATGCCGAGGTTGTGGCACCGCGCCGTCAGGGTCTGGTCGGCGCGTTCAGATTCCTAGGTCCTTCGCGTCGCTCAGGATGACAGTGTGAACTCATGTCGCGAACTTGTCGGATACCACACTAGGGGCAAGTGAGCTGCGCCGCGCCGAAAATCTTGAGCGGCTGGCCACCGTCGGGATTCATCGGCTTTCCCGCGGTTCCGGCCATGATATAAGTCGTCCCCACAAACCCAGACCCGCATTGTGCCACGCCGTTTGTGTCGACCGTGGCGCCTGGATTGACGTTGCCGGCGCACTGGCCAGAGCTGAGGCCCACGCACCACACCACGTCTTGGCTGGTGAGTGGGCTGGGGGACGGCGGCTGGCTGAAGGTGCCGGTGGCCTTGAACGAAACCTGGCCGTTGGGATAGTTCTGGGCGTCGGCGGCTGTGGGGCTTAGATTTACCGATTGAAGTTGGCGACTGGAGCCGCATCCTGAAGTCAGGATGGCAGCGAGGAAAACGGAGAGAGTTACGGGGATCGAAATGCAGCGCGTCATGGCATACCTCCAGCGCTCGAGTTGGATGCGACCTTTAATTCTAAGCCCGTACGGAAGAAGCTTTGCACATTATCACAACGGGCCGCTAGGCCCGCAGCAGTTCCCAGCCCAATGCGATTCCGTTCGAGAGGCGCTCTCGCGTGGAGCCTTCGCCCACGTGCATGGCCAACATTCCCGCAAAGGAGCGGGGTCTCGACTGGAATACCTGCATGGTGCGTTGCCGTAAATGGGGGTGTTTAGCTATGAACAGCATCATGCGAGCCATCAGGGCAGGGCGGCGGATCATCTGGCGGTGGCCGGTTTGATAGGGCGCGAGGTCTCCGCTGGCTAGGCAATTGCCCAGCAGAATGGCTTGCCGGAAAGCGAGGCAGAGACCTTCTCCGGTGATGGCGTCCACTCCGCCTGAGGCGTCGCCCACCAAGACCGTGTGGCCGCGATACACGCGCCGCAACCTGCGGGTAAGGGTAATCGCGCCCCGTTCGTTGGAAGCGTGTTCTGCATTTTCCAAGCGCGCGTCAAGGTCCGGGAATTCAGCGAGTGCGTCTTCCAACCGCAACTTCGGGCTGGACGAGATGAGCGCCACACAAACTTCTTCACGGGAGACGGGCGTGACATACACCTGACAATGACGGCCCCAGTGCAGTTCCATAAAGTTGCTCCAGGGCGCGATGCGATAGTGGCGCCGGAAAGCGAAGCGCAGACTCTTCTCGAGGGACGCTCCCGGCCGATCCAAATTGCTTCGGTGCAAATTGCTTCGATCCAGCTTCGCCCACCCGCGCACGAGGGAACTGGTTCCATCGGCGCCCACCACCCATCGCGCTCGCACCAATTCTCCCGCCACCAGCGCGCCTTCGGGATGAAGTCCGGTGATCGCCGCTTGCCATATCATGTGGACTCCGCTCGCCGCCGCGTGGTTCAACATGATGCGATGCAGGTGGGTGCGCCGGATTCCGTAGGCGGTTCCGTGGGGGAAGTTGGCCTCGGCCTTTGCACCGCCGCTCACGAAACGAATGCCGCCAAAGGGATACGCTTCGCCTTCGGGAATGGTGAGGCCGAGTTGGCGCAAAGCTTCGACTCCGTCGGGCATGAGTCCCTCGCCGCAGGGCTTGTCGACCGGTGGCACAGCGCCATCCGCCACCAGCACGCTCAACCCGTGACGGCGCGCCGCGACGGCCGTCGCCAGACCGGCGGGTCCGCCGCCGACTACGAATACGTCCCACGGTTTGGCAAAATGGGCATTCACGGATTTCTGAGGCGATGAAGGTGTGATGCGGGATTCCGTGGCAGTGCCGCCTACCATTCCAGCAAAACGAATTCCGAGCAGAAGCCCGGCCCCATCGCGGCCAGCAAGCCGAGCGTGCCGGGTTGGGGGCGGCGGTTTTTCATGACTTCTTCCAGCACCACCAGCACCGAGGCCGACGACAAATTGCCGGTCCGGCGCAGGCATTGCCAGGAGACGTCGAGTTCGCCATTCTTCAAGCCGAGGGCGTCGGCGGTTGCTTCAAGAATCTTCGGGCCGCCGGTATGCAGCGCCCAGTTACCGATGTCGGCACGCGTCAATCCACGCTCGGCGAGAAAGTCGTCGAGATCGCCCGCGAGATGTTTTCGAACCAGATCCGGAATTTCACGGGAGAGAACGATGCGAAAGCCTTTTTCCGACACATCCCAGCCCATCATCTCTTCGGTGTTGGGATAGAACACGGAGCGGGTCGCCAGGATTCTGGGGCCGGCAAGTCCGCCTTCAACGTCAGCGCCCGCCACGAGCACCGCGGCCGCGCCGTCGCCGAACAATCCGGCCGAAATCAGGTTGGCCATGGAGACATCCTCGCGCTGCAGAGTGAGCGAGCAAAGTTCGACTGACAGCACCACCGCGACCTGGTCCGGATAAGCGCGCACGTAATCGGCGGCGCGAGAAATGGCGGCGGCGCCCGCTACGCAGCCCAGCCCGAAAATTGGAACCCGGCGAATGTTCCGGCACAATCCCATGCGGTTGATCAGCAGTGCGTCAATCGATGGACTGCTGATGCCGGTCACGGAAACAAAAAAGAACGCGCCCAGATTTTTGCCATGCAAACCGGCCTCCGCCAGCGCGCCGGTTATCGCCTTCTCGCCCAGTTCCTTGGCGGTACGGATCCAGTGACGGTTGGCCTCGCCCCAGGTCCTCATCTTCAGATATTCTTCTTTGGGCAGGGACAGGAATCGTCCGTCGACGCCCACGTGACGATGTAAACGCCGCAGCACGTGCGGGTTTTCGATCTGATCGCCCCAGTAGTCCTGGAGGGCCGCCAGCAACATTTCCTGCGAGTAGTAATGCTGGGGAAACGCGCTCGCCGCGCTTACAATTCGCATGTTTGTTTCCGCCTCGGACGGCCGCGGACTCACCTCGCCGCGGAGTATTCGAAATTGTATGCCGATTAATCTACCTCAGATGCCGATTCGTGGTGGTAAAGTATGAAATTCAGAAAGCAGGACCGCAATGAAATTCGTCTTCGGGCTGATTCTGGGTCTCCTCGCCGTGCCCTGCGGGGCTTATTTGTATTTTACCGGCGGCAGCGCTCCGGTCGCCACCACCGACTCCGATCTGCCCTTTGAAAAATTCCTGGCGAAGAAGGCTTTGAGTGCGCGCATCGCGAAAGAGATGCCGAAGAGTGTTCCGATTCAGCCCACCGAGGCCAATTACGTGGCCGGCGCCGAGCTTTACAAAGAGCATTGCGCCGTTTGCCACGGTGTGCCGTTGACGCCGAAGACGGCGGTTGCGGCAGGCATGTATCCGCCGCCGCCGCGGCTGCTGGAGGGCAAAGGCGTGACCGACGACGAGCCAGGCGAAAGCTACTGGAAGATCGCGAACGGCATTCGCCTGACCGGAATGCCCGGCTTCAGCAAAGCGCTTTCGGAAACGCAGATGTGGCAAATTGCGCTGCTGGTAGCTAATGCCGACAAACTGCCGGCTTCGGCAAAAGGGGCGCTGGTCGCGCCCAACGCGCCCGCGGCAAACACACCGCCCCCAGCGAGCGCGCCGGCATTCCCCAGTGCCGTGCCGAATTCCGCGTCGCCGCCAAAATAAGCTGGCTGAACCTCAGCCGCTCTCCGAGTGAGATGTGGATCTGCGAGTGATTCGCATCTTCGACTGAGATTCGTATCAGGGTATGCCTTCAGGCATGCCGCAAGGGCGTTAGCATCTACAGCCTTTAGGCGCTGGATTCTGACTCATTCCGTCATGCGAAGCCCGCGAGCGCTAACCCCCAAGCCCCGTCTCGCGCTATCGTGTAAGCATGGCGTTTGGCCGTCCCAGAAAACTCTTCACCGAAACGGAGCTTTACGAATACGCCGTCGGCGCGCTGGCGCGCCGCATGCGCTCGGTGGCGGAATTGAAGCGCCTGCTGCGCAACCGCGTGGAAGCAGATACGGAGATCGGCAAGACGCTGGTGGAACTGATTGTGGTCCGCTTGAAGGATCAGGGTTATCTGAACGACGCCAAGTATGCGGCGGCCTTCTCGTCGTATCGCCGCGACAATGAGAAATTCGGGCGCAGGCGCGTGGTCAGCGACCTGAAGGCCAAAGGAGTGCATGGCGACGTCATCGAGAAGGCGGTTTCCTCGGTCTATGACGACGTGAAGGAAGATAACCTCGCGCGCGATTATCTTCGCCGCAAACGCCTGCAGAAACCGAAGGAGAGAGACCGGAAGCAGGCAGCCCGCATTTTCCGCCAGTTGATGAGGGCGGGGTTCGGATCGAAGACCATCTTCACCATCCTGAAGAGATGGGATGTCGACGAAGAGATGCTTACCGAACTTGAGAACGAGACTTCCGAGGCGTCTCACTGAGGCGCGGCGGCGCGTCTTTGAGCGCGTCTATGGCGGCGGGATTTGCCTCGTCTCTGATACTCTGGTAGAAATCTTTAAAAACGACCATTGCTGCAATTCCTTTGGAGGGACTATGAAAACGAAGTTCTCTTTGATTTGGATGACGACGATCGCAGCCGCCCTGCTGGCCCTGACGGCGTTCTCCTACGGCCAGGTCGGAACCGATGTCAAGAAAGGTGCGGAAGACGCCGGCAAAGCGACCGACACCGCCGCGAAGAAGACGGCGCACGCCACCAAGAAAGCGGCCGTAAAGACCGGCGAAGCCACCGAAACCGCCGCTAAGGACACCGGCAAAGCCACCAAGACCGCTGCCAAAGACACCGGTAAAGCCACCGAAAAGGCCGCCGACAAAACCGGCGACGCGACCAAGACCGTCGCCAAGGATACCGGGAAGGGCGTGAAAAAAGGCGCCAAGGCAGTGGGCCACGGAGTGAAGAAGGGCGCAGAAAAAACAGAAGAAGTCGCGAAGTAGTGTGCAGTGTCAGTAGAGAGACGGGCCTCCTCGCCCGTCGTTTTACCTGCGTCTTAGTGTGGGGACGGGCGGCTCGCCCGTCCTGCCGCTTCGCTCATCGGGCGGCGGGAGCGACCGGCTCCGCCTGCCATCACCGCTATTCTTCTCCTGTTGAGGTTCTCTAGACCGCCCCATCCACTCAGCCGAACGGCGGTTATCGTTTAGAATTTATCGTTTAGAATTTAACTTTACCGTTCAGCCCTCATGCTTACCGGCTCCGAAATTCGCCGCAAGTTCCTCGACTTCTTCATCCAGAAGGGACACCGCGAGGTGCACTCCTCGTCGCTCGTCCCGGCCAACGACCCGACGCTGCTCTTCACCAACGCGGGCATGAACCAGTTCAAAGACGTTTTTCTGGGCCTGGAAAAGCGCGACTACAACCGGGCAACCACATCGCAGAAATGCGTGCGGGCGGGCGGCAAGCACAATGATCTGGAGAACGTAGGCTTCACCAATCGCCATCACACGTTTTTTGAGATGCTGGGAAATTTTTCCTTTGGCGACTACTTCAAGAAAGATGCTATCGCCTATGCCTGGGAGCTGATCACTTCGCCGGAGTGGTTTGGGATTGATAAAGCCAAGCTCTACGTAACGATCTTTAAGGGCGAAAACGAGGTTCCGCGCGATGCCGAAGCCTACGACCTGTGGCTCGGACAAGGAGTGCCGAAAGATCGCATCTACGAGTTTGGCGCGAAAGACAATTTCTGGCAGATGGGAGATACCGGCCCCTGCGGGCCCTGCAGCGAGATTCATTACGACATGGGCGTAGCGGCCAGTGATCAGGGTCATACAGACTGCGCGTTTGGCTGCGATTGCGGACGGTATGTCGAGCTTTGGAATCTGGTCTTCATGCAGTTTGACCGCGATGCTTCGGGCAAGCTGACTCCGTTGCCAAAACCGTCGATTGATACGGGGCTGGGGCTGGAGCGGATGGCGGCCGTGTTGCAGGGCGTGATTTCGAATTACGACACCGACTTATTCACGCCGCTGATCGAGCGCGCAGCGGAGTTGACGGGAACCTCACTCAAGAAGGAACTCGATAAGGAAGCGCATACGAAATCGGCTGCTTCTCTGCGCGTCATCGCTGACCACTCGCGCGCGGCAACGTTTTTAATCGCTGATGGGGTGCTGCCAGCGAATGAGGGGCGAGGTTATGTGCTGCGCAAGATCATCCGGCGTGCGATCACGCACGGGCGCTTGCTCGGGCAAGAGAAACCGTTTCTTCACGAGATGGTTTTCGCTGTACGTGACCTGATGCAGGATGCCTATCCGGAGTTGAAGGATTCCGCAGATCGCGTGTCTAAGGCGATTCAGGCAGAGGAAACGCGGTTTGCCCACACGATGGCCGTTGGGTTGAAAAAGCTAGATGGGGATCTCGCGCTTCTGGAAGCGGAGAGATATTGGGCGAAACAACCTGGGGTTATTTGGGAAGGCCAGGTGATGACCCCACGACCCGAGCCTCCCGTTTACGCAGGTGCGAATGCATTTATGCTCTACGACACCTTTGGAATGCCGCTCGACTTCATCCAAGATGCAGCGCGCGATCAGGGTATCCGTTTCGACCAGGAAGGATTCGACCGTGCCATGGCCGAGCAGCGCGAGCGCGCCCGCGCATCCTGGAAAGGTGCGGCCAAGCAGACTGCAAATCCCGCCTATCAGCAACTTCCAAAATCAGCCTTCGAAGGTTATCGTCAGACACGGTCCGACAATTGCGAAGTGCTAGCTATCATCAAAGCCAGCCAAGGCACGCAAGAACTGAAGCCCGGCGATTTCGGCGAGATCATCCTCGACCACACGCCCTTCTACGCCGAATCCGGTGGCCAGGTTGGCGATCGCGGATGGTTTTACTCCGACGATCACAACACTGTCGTCGCTGAAGTGACTGGATGCTGCTACCCGGTGCAGGGCGTGCGCGCGCACCAGGTTATTGCGAAGCAGGCGATTCGCGTTGGGCAGAAGGTGGATGCCGTGGTCGACACCGAAATCCGCGAATCTACCATGCGCAACCACACAGCCACGCATCTGCTTCAAGCCGGCCTGCGCGAAGTTCTGGGTAAGCATGTGAAGCAGGCGGGATCGCTCGTCGCTCCCAATCATCTGCGCTTTGACTTCTCGCACTTCACCGGAGTTGCCGATGAAGAACTGCAAGACATTGAAGACATCATCAACAAAGAAGTCTTACGCAACGAGCGGGTCGAGGTCATCGAGAATGTTCCGATTGACGTTGCGGTCAACGAGTATCACGCGATGGCGCTGTTCGGCGAGAAATATGGCGACCGGGTGCGCGTCATCAAGATCGGAGATTTTTCGACCGAACTGTGCGGCGGCACGCACACTGCGCAGACCGGTGAGATCGGCTTGATCAAGATTTTAAAAGAGGGCAGTGTTTCGTCGGGCGTGCGGCGTATTGAGGCTGTTACCGGCGAAGGCTCGTTAGCCCATTTCCGCGAGGATCATGACGTAGAGAGTTTTGTGTCAAGTTTCGCCCACCCAAAGACTCATGTGTCTCCCCGCAAGACGTTGGAAATCCTGCTTCAGATCAAGGACGAGGAAATCAAACGCCTGACGCGCGAACTTGATCAGGCGCGAATGAAGTCGGCTTCGTCGAGCACGGCCAACATCGGCGAAAAAGTGAAAGAAGTCCGCGGCGTCAAAGTCCTGACCCACCGCGTGGACAATCTGGAGCGCGCACAGATGCGCACGCTGGTCGATCAGTTGCGCGACAAACTGGGCTCGGCCGTGGTCGTGCTGGGATCCGCGTCGAATGGAAATGTTTCGCTGATCGTGGGCGTGACCAAAGACCTCACCGGCCGCATTCAAGCAGGAAAAGTTATCGGCCCGGTGGCGCAGAAAGTCGGGGGCAAGGGCGGCGGGCGGGCGGATCTGGCTGAAGCTGGAGGCAAGGATGCGGCTGCGCTGGATGCCGCGCTGGGCGAGGCTTACGGGGTCGTGGAGTCGCTGTTGAGTTAGATTTTGGTGTCCGCATGGATGATCGCATACGATTCATCGAGCATCGGGGCAAGAAGATTCTGCTAACGGATTTCTCTCGCGCCAACGCACACGAGATGCAACTTCTACTTGAATATGTGAGGGTAGAAGTGGCGCGGCACCCGCGCGAGTCGCTGGTCACGCTGTGCGACTACACCGGCGCGACGGTGGATCACCCGGTTGCCACCAAACTTAAAGAGGTGATGGCGCTTGACCGGCCGTTTGTGACGAAGACGGCGTGGGTCGGCACGGAGAGCATCCCACACGCCTTCATGGAGAACTTCCAAACCTTTTCCCAGCGCAAGATTGAGACCTTCAAAACGCGGGAAGAAGCGATGGATTGGCTGGCGAAGGACTAGCTTTTCAGCTTCTCCACTTCAACGTCACCGGCCCGGCCATCGGGTGCCTGAATTCGCCGCCATTCTTCTTCGCATCCAGCATGGCGTTCTTCAATCCGAAATACCATTTGGCGGGGCGGTCGGCGTCGTCGATCAGCATCAGGTGAGGATTGTGTTTCAGTCCCTCGGACTGAAGTTCCATGGTGCGGCGGTCCTGCTCCACGAATTTGGCGAAGACGAATTTCAGCAACTGCGGGCCGAAAGGAATCCAGCGGAATAAATTCCACGCGGCTACTACATCGATGCGGCACTGGTTACGGGTGATGGGAGTGACTGTGGTCAAGCTCGAGAACCAGTATTTGCCGGCGCGAATGATTTCCGAGCGCAGGTTGGGGAGGACGAAATCGATGGTCGTGGTGATCGAATCGGCGTCGGCGTAGAGGCGGAGAAGTTTATAGGGAGCGCTGTTGGAGCTGGGTGTGTGCGCACTCATGCGAAATCCGTAGGGGATGGGTTCGAAGTTCTTCTGCTTCTCATGAATCGATTTTTGCGTGCGCCACCACCAAGCCTGGTGGACGAAGGGGCCGTGCGCGGGATCCATCAGGCCGATGATGCCGTGATCGACCGAGCAGGGCAGGTCGGAGGTGAGATAGGCGAGCTTGTAATGCTCGCTGAATTTCGCGATCTCGGGCGCGGGAGTTGGTGCGGGCGCGGGCTTCGAGAATCCGGCGCCGGTTGGGCCGGGATCGGGAACGAAGACCCAGATGAAATCGTCGCGCTCTTCGCAGGGATAGCTGCCGGCATAGATGCGGTCGATCTTCAGAGTTTGTTCGGCGACTAGCGACGGGATCGCCCGGCACTGGCCGGTGTGGGCGTCGAATCTCCAGCCATGGTAGGAGCATTCGATTTGCCGGCCGTCGAATTGTCCACAGGAAAGCGGCATGCCGCGATGGGGGCAAGCATCGCGCAGGGCAAATGCTTGGCCCTGCCGGTCACGCCCGACTACCAGCGGCTGTTCCAGCAACATGGTATTGGCGAGTTGCCCGCGACCCAGTTGATTCGCCGGAAGCGCGCGGTACCAGAAGCCGAAGAGCATGAGCGCATCGGGCGTCTGGGACTGGAGTGGAGAATCGTCGGGCATTGGAAAGGTGAGGATACCGCAGTAGTTCAAAAACGTGAACCGCCGAAATGCCGAGGACGCCGGGAAGGGCAGAACCTTGACCACCGGGGACACAGAGGGGACACAGGGGAAATCAGAACCTCCAACCACCATGAAGAATTTAGGCGCGCTCTCCGGAGCGTAGGCGCGTTCTTATCTGCGCGTAAGTTTCGCGCGCCACGCCGGGCTCCTCTATGTGGGTGAGGAAGAGCTTGCGCAACGCGGTGGTGGTCAGGCGGCCTTCCAGATAGGCGTCGTAAAGATCGTTGCCCGCGAGATATCCGAGTTGCTCGGCGACGTATTCGTATTGGTGGCCGGTGAAGGCGGGCACCGCCGCGAAGGGCTCGATTGCAGGGGTCTGGCGATGCTCGGTCACGAAGTCGAGAGCCTCGACGGCACCAGCAAACGGAAGCGAAGTCTGGAGTTCGAGGTCTTCGCGGGTCACGTCGAACAAGTCCGCTATGTCGGTATCGCGGAGAGATGGACGCGCCGGGTATAAGATGCGCGATCCCAGAAAGGCGAGCGCGTGTTCGAAGACGGCTATGTAGAACGCGTCGTCTTTGTCTAAGTCTAAGGATCGGGCGCCTGGCGCGGGTGCCGCAGACCTGCCGTTCGAAAGATTCGGCAAGCCGCGGCAGGCCTGATGCAGAAAGCGCGTAGCGTCCTCGGCGCATGAGGTCATGTGGAACCGGCGCACGTACACGGCATTGATCGGCGTCAGGTAAACGCTGCCGCGCTCGCGGACCCGGCGCAGCAAGGATCGGCGGTGTTCGGCAGTGAATCCTTTGCGGGACAAGAGGCGGCGCAGGAGCGCGTCGGAACTGCGGGAATAGACTTCCGGCATCAGGTCAACCAGCAGCCTGGGCTGCGTGGTGTTGTGCGGAGAGTACTGGTTGATGCCGAGAAAACGCACCATGCCATCGATCAGATTATAGAGCGTGGGTCCGAGGTCGGGCGCGCTGTGGTCTTTGGCATTGCGTCCCCAACGGTCGAGGCAGAGGCGGTAATTCTCGTATTTCTCGAGAGGCGTCGCGTTGAAGACGCAGAAGATGTTTTCGCGGGCAGTCTTGCGGACTTGGACGGCTTCGACGCGATCATGGGCCTCCCCGGCGGCGCGCCAGTAGAGGGCGTCGACGTTTTGCAGAACGGTGAGCATGGCTTCCGTGGGAAGTTGCCGCTGCAACACGGCCGGCAGGTGCTGCGGCGCGAGGTGCGACTCGCCGAAAAGAACGAGGATAAGGGCGTTGGGATGGCCTTGGCGAATCTCGGCAATCTTGTCGGCCGCGTGACGGTCGCGGGCTCCAATCTTGCGCAGGTCTTCGCGCGGCATGCAGTCGAGCCCATAGACGGAGGCGCCGTGGTCGCGGGCGGCGGAGAGCAGTTCGTAGAATGGAGTCCAGTCGTATCCCCAGTCGAGTTCGAAGCGGACCCGCTGGCGCAGTTCGGCTTCGTCAATCTCGCCGCGAAACCATTCGTCGAGGATGTGCTGGTCGCGGGAAAAAATGGTTTCCACTCCCAGCACCACCGGACGATGGCGCCGCCGCAGATCACGGAGCAGCGAGGCCAGATAACGCTGCGAATTAGGCAGGGCGTGGTAGTCGCCGACCAGAACGATTCCGGCTTTGGCGACCTCGCGGCGCACGTCGCCGGCGGCGAGGACCCTTTCGTAAGAGCGGTAAGCTTCACGAAAATCGCGCAGATACTTGCGTCCGGAGGCGGGATCGATGGCGCGAATCTCACGCTCAACGCTGGCGAGGGCGTGGAGTTGGGCGGCACTGCGCCGCGATCGTAAGATGCCGGTAGTTGCCATCGGATAATCTCGGCGCCAAGCAAAACCCTGAACCACCGAGGACACGAAGTATCACGAAGGCTTTTTGTCGCCGGCGTTTCCTTCGTGTACCTTCGTGGCCATTGTGGTTAACGGTTTCGCAAATTCACCGTAATGTTGCCGCCTTGACTTGCCTTTCCCGCCTGCCTATCCTCAGCTTTCGAGGCCGCGAGTTGGATGCCTCGACTTGGATGACCTATGGAGCGCAAACTTTGTCCCTTCCGCCGGAAAACTTGACCGTCGCCACCACCGGCGCCAGTGGGTCGGTATTCCTGAAGCACTTTCTACTTTCCGTCGAGCGCGATCCGCGGGTGAAGACGGTAAACTTCATCGCTTCCGACAGCGGGCTGCGCGTCATAGCCGAGGAACTTGGCGTCGAAGGACGCTCCGATCTCCTCCGTCAAATCATCGGCTCGGCCTCGGCAAAGATTCAGCAACAATCCAACAGCGATATCGGAGCCAATGTGGCCAGCGGGTCGTATCCTTCGGACGCGATGGTCGTGATCCCGTGCAGCGTGGGCACGCTGGGGCGCATTGCCAACGGCACCGCCTCACGCCTGATCGAGCGCGCCGCCGATGTCACTCTTAAAGAGCGCCGGCCGCTCGTGCTCTGCGTTCGCGAGACGCCGCTGAACAAAATCCACATCCGCAACATGGCGCTGGCGGCGGATGCGGGGGCGACCATCTTTCCGCTCATCCCGACGTTCTATAACCATCCGCCGAGCGCCGATGCCATGGCCCAGGAATTCGCCAACCGCGTGCTGGCGCATTTGGGACTGCCCCAACCGGATGCCTATCGCTGGAAAGGCTGACGGCAGTTCTCAGTTCCCGGTTCTCAGTTATCCGAAGAACCTTCTTTTTGGGGCTCAACTTCTCGAAAGATCGATGACTTGGAGGACTTGGGGGAAAGCCTTTCCTGCCTTGCAGGAGTATTTTCAGTCTAGGGAAGGGGCGGTAACGAAGGTAGGTATCTGGCGGGCATGTACTCCGAGTGCCGGGCTGAAGGCAGTTCTCAGTTCCCGGTTCTCAGTGAAATCCTCGGACAGGAAGGGTTCGATCTCACTGAGAACTGAGAACCGGGAACCGAGAACTTCTTCTAAGTAAAGTTTTGCCGGTTAGGACGGTTCTTCTTCGTGATGCTGCCGACAGCTTGATACCAAGCCACCACCCAGGGGACGATCAAAGAGAACATCAGGCGAGCGGCCAGCGCTCGCATCGAAGTCCTTCGTAGATCAGACCAGTCCAATCGAAAGGCAAAATAGATTTCGAGCACGCTCACGCACAACAGCGGAATAATGGAGTAAACGAGCGCGAGAACAGCCAGAATCTCGGCCAAGCAGCGGGCCAGATTTCGCCACAGCCGGGCCGAGCGTCCGCCCAGGACGCCGTCGGTGACGGAGTAGCTGACCATTTGCCGGAGAGCCGAACGGAAAGTATGCCGCGGCTGGTAAACCGCCTTAGCGTTTTCGGGGAAAGCAGGAGTCACAAGATCGCGCACCTTGGAATCGAACACCGTGTCTTCTCCGAGGAACACGGTCTCCGGGAACCCGCCGACCCGTTGCCAGAGCTCTTTGCGGAAAGCCATGGAGCGGGCGGTGCAGGACTTGGTGGCAGCCTTGGGGTTCAGCTTGACTCCGAAGAACGCGGCGGAGGCGACGTCCCAGATAGTGGCCTTTGTGGGGTCGATATACGATCCGCCGACGGCATAGGGCGAATCGCCGTTGCAAATCGGCGCCGTGAGGTTGGCGAGCCAGTCGGGATGATAGGTGCAGCCCGCATCCGCGCACGCGACAACATCAGAGGAGGCAGCGGCGATCCCAACATTGCGGCCGCGCGCAATCGGGCCCGCGGAGCGCTGCAGACTGCAGCTTTCATCGCGAATGGGCACCAGCGCCGGATACTTTGACCGGGCGGCCTCGAGGGCCTCCCACGTCCCATCGGTGGAACCGCCATCGACGACGATGACTTCGGCGGGAGCAAGAGTCTGCCGCATCAGGCTCTCGACCAGGGCGTCGATGTCCTCGCGCTCATTCAGGACGGTGGAGGCCACGCTCACGGAAGGCATGTTGGTGGAAACAGTGTACCCGCGAAGGGCAGTTCTCAGTTCCCGGTTCTCAGTTCTCAGTGACTGGTTCCGGCGCTTTTCACGTAGAACTGAGGACCGGGAACTGGCAACTATTGCCTCTTTCGGCACACCACATCCGTGCCGTTGACGCCGACCCCCGTTTTTTTGTAATCTCCCCTTACACCGGAAAGGAGGTGGTCGGATGATAAGTTCTGATTGTCATAGTAGAAGTACCAGACCAGGTGAGGTGGCTGAGTCTTAGGGCGGTTGCTCTAAGCGGAGTTCTCGAGGAAACCTTTGGTCGGGGGAATCGAGAACATCTCTCGCAAACCATCCGTGAGTATGGGCTGAACGAGTAAAGTTCTGATCCGCCGGACGCAAGCTGTGCCCGGCACCGGAACGAGCGAGGGGCCACGAGAGTGACCACCTCAGTCAATCCCAAACAGTCCACCGGAACAGCCCGCAGGCTGAAAAGCTTGCGGGCTGTTTCTCTTTTCAGGCGTCAGGTCCATGACTCGAGAGGAACCTCCGCGTCGATTAGTGGCGGACTTCCCGGAAGAGGACCTATGGCCCGCGTCGTACGAGTCCGCGTGAAAACGTGCAATCCTAACTTCCGGTTTGCCCGTTAATCGGGAATTATGCAACCATGTTCGGGCCTATAGTCTCCGTTCTGCTAATCAGGAGTTGTCGCGTCCAGTCTGCGGCACCCGGCATCTAATTTTTGAATCCGGGCCGGTGATACCGGACGCAAATAGGTTGGAGGTGAACCATGATTGAATCTTCTGATCTTTCTTCTGAACTTCGGATGACGAGGATTCCACTCAACCAAGGGGCCGGCCATATACCCGCACTCGGCTTTGGCACCTTAATTCCCGACGCAGCCGTGACGAGAACTGCGACCAGAGACGCACTGGACGCCGGATTCCGACACTTCGATTGCGCGGAACGATACCGGAACGAGCGCGAGGTAGGCGAGGCGTTGCAGGCAGGACTTGCCGCGAATGGGATCGCGCGCGAGGACATTTTCGTCACCACAAAGTTGTGGAACTCCAACCATCGGCCCGAACGCGTTGGACCCGCTTTCGAGGCGAGTCTCGACAGACTCAAGCTCAAGTATCTGGATCTCTACCTCATTCACACTCCCTATGCATTTCAACCGGGCGATGAGCAGGATCCGCGGGATCAAAACGGCAATGTCCTCTATGACAACGAAGTGACTTTGCTCGACACCTGGAGAGCGCTGGAAAGTCTCGTGGACCATGGCAGGTGCCGAGCCATCGGGCTGTCGGACATCGGCTTGAACGAATTGTTGCCCATCTACGAGTCCGCAAGAATCAAACCAGCCGTGGTCCAGGTCGAGGCACATCCGTATCTGCCGGAAACGGAGCTTCTGGATTTCTGCAAAGAAAAGGGCATCGTGTTGTTGGCTTTCGCGCCACTGGGTCACGGAATGACGCCGGGGTTGCTCGAAGATCCTGTGATTACGGCAATCGCCGCACGAGTTGGAAAAACGCCGGCACAGGTGCTCCTGGCATGGGCGGTGCAGCGCGGCACGGCTTTGCTTACCACACCCAAAAGCGCGGCTCGCGCGCGAGAGAATTTTGACATTTCTGCTGTTCCAGACGATGCGTTGAACGAAATCAATCGCATTCAGACCAGGCAGAGGCTCAACCCGGTGGTGACGACAGGCGTCCCGGGTTTTATTGCACAAGGTAGATAGCCATCGGCGGAGTCTGATCGGCGGAGTCCAAGATGAATGATCGACAAAAGCAGGAGCAGGATTCTGGAGTGCGAGATCAAGAGATTCGTGCGGCACTGGATCGGCATTGGGCGGCGTCCGATGGCAACGATTTTGAAACGGAGCACCTCATCTATCACGAGGACGCGGTGCTGGAATACCCGCAGTCAGGCGAGCGAACCCGCGGTCGACGTAACATACAGGGCCAACGCGCTAGTCAGCCGAGCAAAAAGCGGTTTACTGTGCGGCGAATCATTGGCGGCGGCGATCTTTGGGTCACCGAATTCATTCTGACATATGACGGCAAGCCGTCCTACACCGTGAGCATCATGGAGTTCAGGGACGACAAGGTTGCGCGGGAAACACAGTACTTTGCGGATCCATTCGTGGCTCCCGCATCGCGCGCTCAATGGGTCGAAAGTATGGACGCATAATCTCGAGGCGCGAGAATTCGCTAACGGCACCGCCATTTGCGCTTTGCCTGATAATTGTCGAGAACAGCTGCACCGAAATAAAAGGACTCTAACCGCAAGCTGGACTTCGACGAGGTACGAATGCCGCGATTGCTTTCAGTAAATGTCGGCCTTCCGCGCGACGTGACATGGAACGGCAAAACGGTCCGAACGTCTGTCTGGAAATCTCCGGTTACCGGGTGGCGAATGGTGCGCAAGCTCGACATCGACGGTGATGCTCAAGGCGATCTCGCCGGTCACGGCGGGGAGCATCGCGCCGTTTTTGTCTACCAGATGGATTCTTACCATTACTGGGAGCGCTTTTTGGGCCGCAACGATTTTGCTTTCGGCCAGTTCGGGGAAAACTTTACCGTCGATGGACTTCCTGATGACGAAGTCTGCATCGGCGATCGATACCGCATCGGTGGTGCTGAATTTGAAGTAACACAACCACGCGTGACGTGCTACCGCGTCGGCATCCGCATGAATGAACCTCGTATGGCAGCCCTGCTCGTAGAACATCACAGACCGGGATTCTACTTTCGCGTGTTGCAGGAAGGAGAAGTCGGTGCAGGCGATGACATCGTAAAAATCGCCGATGGTCCAGAGCGAATGAGTGTGGCCGACGTTGACGCCCTTTTGTATTTGCCAGGACATTCCAGCGAGCAACTGCAACGCGCGCTACGGATTCCTGCACTTAGCAAGGGTTGGCAGGGTTCGTTCCAGGCGATGCTTCAACAAGACTTGAACTCCAAGACTGCGGCGGGGAATCCGGGACTTGCAAATGAGGAACAAGCGCCGGCATGGCCCGGGTTTCGACAGATGCGAGTCACGCGTATCCATAAGGAAAGCGATAACGTAACTTCCTTCGTTCTGTCGCCAATCGATGGGAAGCCTCTTCCCGTCTGCCAGGCGGGTCAATTTGTGGTTTTGCGGCTGCTCATTGATCCGGACAAGGATCCGGGCAAACCGCCGGTTCTTCGCAGCTATTCTTTGTCTGATCTGCCGGCAACCGACCATTTCCGCATCAGCGTCAAAAACGAATTGAATGGGATTGGGAGTTCATTTCTGTGCAACCGTGCGCGAGAAGGCGATCTATTGGATGTGAGTGCACCCCGAGGAAGCTTTACTCTGCGTCCCAGCCAGAGTCCTGTGGTTCTGCTGAGCGCTGGAGTGGGCGCAACGCCCGTGATGTCGATGCTGCACGCACTCGCTGCTGAAAGATCGCAACGAGAGATCTGGTGGATCTATGGAGCGCGCAATCGAGTCGACCATCCATTTGCAGAAGAATCGCGTTCATTACTGAAACAGCTCTCAGGCGGGCGAGGATACATCGTGTACAGCAGGCCCGCTGCAACCGACCAAGTCGGGGCAGACTTCGATGCTCCCGGGCACATTGACACAGCTTTGCTGGAGAGAATTGGCGTGCCACAGGGCAGTGACTTCTATCTGTGCGGCCCATCTTCATTCTTGCAGAACATGCGCGATGGGCTGCGAAACTGGGGTGTGCTCGCCGGGAATGTGCACACGGAAATCTTCGGTTCTCTCGAGGGTTTCACACCTGGTATGGCGCAGGCTGTTCACACTCCTCACATACCACAAGGGCCGCCCGGATCTGGCCCCCCAGTCTCATTCGCGCGTAGCGGGATTACCGCCGCCTGGGATCCGAAATTCGCGAGCTTGCTTGAACTGGCGGAAGCGTGCGACGTTCCGGTCCGATGGTCGTGCCGGACTGGAGTCTGTCATACCTGCATGACTGGTCTGATTGCCGGATCGATTATTTATAATCCTGAGCCGCTGGAGAGGCCCGCTCCCGGGAACGTGCTCGTATGCTGTTCCCAGCCAAGCGCGGGTGTCACTCTGGATCTTTGAGAGAAACGGGAGGAGTCCAATCATGCGTTCTGATATCGTGCCCGGAGCCATTTTCCCCGACTACGAACTGCCCGATCACACGGGCAGCCTGCGCAAGATCAGCGAGCTACAGGGCGACGATCCGCTAATCCTCACGCTCGCGCGCGGCCACTATTGCCCCAAGGAACACCAGCAGCATCTGGAACTCGCCGCGTTCTACCCGAAGATCGCGGTGGGGTACGCGCAGATCGCCACCATCGCCACCGACGATCACCATACGCTCCAGGAATTTCGTGCGTCAGTCGGAGCCCAATGGACCTTCCTGTCGGACCCCGACCGAACGGTTCAGAAGGATCTCGACATCCAGGAGTACACCGACCCCGAGAACAATCCGATGATCCCGCATACGCTCGTCCTCAAGCCGGTTCTTGTGATTTACAGCATCTATAACGGCTACTGGTTCTGGGGGCGTCCATCGGTCATCGATCTTTGGCACGATCTGCGCGCCGTGACGAGTGAAATCCGCCCAGACTGGGATCTGAGTACTCCTGGACTCCGCGAGGCATGGAATGCGGGTGACCTCTCGCGTTTCCACGGGTGGAATAAGAAGGCCAGTGTGGAAGATGCCTCGATTGCACGGAAGAAATAGCACCGCCACTAACTTCGATCTACTGCGGCATCGATCAGGCGTGAGGTGGCATTTAAATCTCAGGAGATCTCCGCGATGTTCCCGCAACTCGCCCGCTTCACCGACCTCGGCCTGCTCCTGCTTCGACTTATGGTGGGCCTCGTTTTCATCACCAGCGGCTACAGCCATCTGAAGGATCCGGAGGCGCGCTCGAAGAGCATCGGGATGTCGAAGGCCTTCACGATTTTTCTCGGGATCGCCGAGGTCGCTGGCGCCCTGGGAGTCGCCTTTGGGGTACTCACACAGCTCGCCGCTTTAGGACTGGTCCTCCTCATGCTGGGAGCGATCAAGAAGAAAATCTTCTCCTGGCACACCGGATTCTGGGGAGAAAAAACCTACGGCTGGCACTACGACCTGATGTTCATCCTGATGAATCTGGTGATCGCCTTCACGGACGGCGGACAGTATGTGCTGCTGAAGTAAGGGAGGTTTTCGAAGCCCTTGCGGAGTCATCATCCCGGCAAGCCGTCAGGTTTCAACGTCAAGCGAATTCTCGGGAAAGGCGATCTCTGGATGACGGAATACACAATCACCTCAAGGGCGGCCGGCATACACAGTGAGCATTATGGAGTTCCGCAGCGGCAAGGTCGTCCACGAAACACAGTATTTCGCGGACCCTTCGAGGCGCCGGCCTGGCGGAGCCAATGGGTTCAGCAGACCGCGTGACGCCGCACTGAGGGCGAGGAAATTTGCTTGGCGGAGAGCCGAGAGCGCTTTGCCCTGCCCCCCAACGTTTATCTCACCCTCGATCGTCTCAACTTTAGGAATATCTCCACAAGGTTCACCAACGCATCACCCGGGTTGCGCAATGCATTCCACCCGACAAACTGGAGTGGTCGTTTCGCGAAGTTTTCAAAACTTTATTCTGTGCTCAGCCCTGAACTTCTGGTAGTCGGTCCACGACACGCTGGCGTACAACAGGCTCTTCTGCCCCAGTTGTTTCGCGGTAATCCTTTCCATAATCGGCAAAAGAATTGGCGACTCCAGTTCCTCCAGTTTGACCCAGTCGTAGTAGAGAGCCATCTGCACCATCTCGGTTCGGCAACCCTCGGGCGGGAGCATTTCTGTGAACACGGACAATACATTGAAGTCCTTGTCGGTAACAACCTGTTCAAAGCAGACAACCGATCCCTTCCAGCTCAGTTGACCTCCGCCGAAAAACGGAGCCCCTTGGGAGTACTCTTCGAAATAGCAGCGGTCGTCTTCGGTGCCGGACTTGAAAGTGAAAAGATAACCATCGCCCAACGAGCCTTGAAATATCCAGGGATTGTCGGCGATTGTGCCCAGCGTTTCGGTCCAGTCACCCTGCGTCCAGACACCGCGCTTCTGGATAGGGAAGGAGTCGGTCAGCTTGCCAAGCTCGCCTTTCTTGTTGATCTCGCGAAAGGTCTGCTGACCGTCAACGACGGACAACTCATGGCATATGGACTTCTGTGTCCCTTGCGCTAGGCACTGCTTGGTAACAAAGTTAACCATGAGTGTGGACGCAGCTCCCGAGGTCGCGCGTAACTTACCAACCGCATTGGGCACTTCGCTGGCAGCTGCTGATAGTTTTGGTATTGTTGAGGAGGCGTCTTCTGATAAGTCATTTTCCTGGTACAGCATCGACGTGGACTGTGCTGACTCCAGTTCGTCCTCCTTTGGCATGTCCTTGAAAATAGCAGTACCAAGAACTGGGTCTAACTTCACCAGCGCGTTTGCAATCGTTCTAACCGGAAGCGCAATCGATGTCCTCAATTCACCGCCGCTAATTCTTAATAGACCGGAAAGTACAATCATTCCGAGAAGGTTGCCGCGTTCGTCAAGCACTGCGCTGCCGCTGGTTCCCGCTTTAAGAGAAATGTCCAGAATCAAGTTTTCTTTCAATTGCGCCTGCCCGATCGCTAAAGGGACGTTCGAGCCAATGATGCGCGCTTCCCGCGTCTCAAACTTATCCTTATAGTAACCGGCAATCGTTACTTTCTGCCCCACGTAAGACTTATACGTATAAGGAGCACCTGACTTGTGAGTAATTGGCTTATTGGTGTAGACGAACGAAATATCGTGCGCTGCGTTGTAAGTTAGATGTTGTGTCCCCACAAGTACGTCAGATTTGTCCGTGTCGCTCTCATTGGCCAGCGACAATACTTTGACAGTGTGGTCCTTGCCCACTCTCAAGTTCGCTCGGCCTACAATCATTTGGATGTGGTAAGCCGTGGCCACGACCGAACAGTTCGGGTCGATACAGATGCCGCTGCCTTGTACCTGTTGAACGCGCGGCGGCAGCGAAAGATGAACGGTTGTATGCTGAACGCCGACCAGGTGGTCTTTCAGGTTGGTGGCAGAGGAAAGACCCGCTGACCAAAGGGTGATGAGGATGACGATGACGATAGAACCCACTTTGAGCATCGTGACTCCGTATTGCGCTTATCGGAGTCTTATGCTTTCCCTTGAGTAACGTTGGGACCATGGGTTTGAGACGAAGTCCCGAATGTCAGAACTCCGCGCTATACTGCGCGAGCATGGCCGGAATATGACCCGCAATCCACACATCGCAGTAATCGGCGCAGGCGCGTTCGGCGGATGGACCGCACTCTACCTTCTCCGCAGCGGAGCCAGGGTCACGCTGCTGGATGCCTGGGGACCGGGGAATTCGCGCGCCTCCTCGGGAGGCGAAACCCGGATCATCCGCGGCGCGTACGGCCCCGATCAGCAGTACACCAAACTAGCCGCCCGCGCCCTCGAACTATGGAAGCAGCACGAATCTCGGTGGAACCGGCGGTTCTTTTTCCCCATCGGCGTGCTGTGGATGGTAGAAAAAGACGACACCTTCGAGCGAGCCTCGATACCATTCCTGAAAGACGCCGGAATCCCCTTCGAGCAACTTGAAATAAGCGACCTCAAGCGCCGCTGGCCGCAAATCAGTTTCGAGGATGTAAACTGGGCCATCTACGAACCCCAAAGCGGATACCTGCTGGCACGCGCTGCCACCCAGGCAGTCGTCGATCAATTCGTAGCCGATGGAGGAGAGTATCGCCAGACAACCGCCGCAGCACAGGATCTCGAAAGCGGCCAGTGGGCGGCGCTCCCGCTATCGGACGGTTCGCTCATCGCCGCCGACCGTTACGTCTTCGCCTGCGGTCCATGGCTTGGAACGCTTTTCCCGCAAACCGTCGGGCCACATTTCATTTCGACCAAGCAAGATGTCTTCTTCTTTGCCACGCCCGCGGGCGATCCGTGCTACAACGAAGGCCATGTGCCAGTGTGGGGCGATCACAGCGGTCATTTCCTGTACGGAATTCCAGGCAATCAGGGAAGAGGTTTCAAACTTGCCGACGACACGCGCGGCCCCGAGTTCGATCCAACGTCAGGCCAGCGGCTGGTTAGCGAAGAAGGACTGGCCGCGGCGCGCCGCTATTTAACCTACCGCTTTCCGGGAATGAAAGATGCCCCGCTCCTCGAAACGCGCGTCTGCCAATACGAAAACACAACTGACCACAACTTCATTGTCGATCGGCATCCAGGCAACGCGAACGTTTGGATTGTCGGAGGCGGTTCAGGCCACGGATTCAAGCACGGCCCCGCGCTCGGCGAGATGGTAGCCAATCTGGTGCTCAAGGATGAAACGGCAGAGCCGCTGTACCGCCTAGCACGATTCGGAGCGCTCAAAGCGCAGCCGTGAACGGCACATCGTGATTTTCCCTGTGAACCCCTGTGTCCTCTATGGTAGAGATTTCTGCAAACCGCCGAGAGCACAGGGGTTCACAGGGCTCTACTGAATCTGAATCACGCTCTCCGGACTGGAGGCTTTGAGTTCGTCCACGCGCGCGACCACATTGCGCGCAAACGCGAAGAGCGACTTCGCGTGCGGCGAGTCTTCTCCCTGGAGCACTGCCGGAACACCGCCGTCGCCCGACTTGCGAATCTCCGGATCAAGCTCGACGCTTCCGAGGAAGGCGATGTCGAACTGTTTCGCCGTCTTCTCCGCGCCGCCCCGCGAGAAAATATCGATCTCGTGCTGGCAATGCGGGCACACAAAGTAACTCATGTTTTCCACCATGCCGACAATGTCCACCTTCATCTGGCGGAACATCTCGATGGCCTTTCGCGCATCCTGCAGCGAAACGTCGGAAGGCGTCGAAACCACAATGGCGCCCGTTAGCGGCACCGTCTGAATCAGCGAGAGCGCCACATCGCCGGTTCCCGGAGGCAGATCGATCACGAGATAGTCAAGCAGGCCCCACTGCACCGATCCCAGAAACTGCCGGATGATCGAATGCAGCATAGGGCCGCGCCAGATGAGCGGCTTGTCTCCCGGGTTAAGAAAGCCAACCGAGATCACCTTCAGTCCATGCGAGTTGATCGGAGCGATCTGGGTTTCGCCCATCACTTTCGGTTGCTCGTTGGTGCCCAGCATGAGCGGGACGTTCGGCCCGTACACGTCGCCGTCAAGCAATCCAACTTTGAAGCCCATCTTGCTGAGAGCGATGGCCAGATTAACCGAAAGCGTGGTCTTGCCGACTCCGCCCTTGCCGGAACCAACGGCAATGATGGCGTTGACGCCAGGTAAAGGTTGCGGAGTGGGCTGTGGCTGTCCGTGAGAATGGGAATGAGCGCTCATCACCTGATTATACGGGAGGAAAGAGCTGGCGATGGATTGCAGAGGTCAGAGGTCAGATTGCAGAGGTAAAACCTCTAGCTGACGGCCGGAATGGATTTTCACCTTTGCAATCTGACCTCTGACCTGTGCAATCGCTAGTAGTGTCCTTCCCCCAACTGCACCTTGCCGCGAAACATCCGGTAGACAAAAACAAAATAAGCCGCCGCCAACACCGCGCCCAAGGTCCACCACACCAACCCGACACTCAGCCCGTGACTGCCCGCCGCGGTGTTGTAGATGGTGAGATCGTATTGGTGGTCGCGGGCAGGCAGGACCACGGGATAAAGGGCAAATGCCGCGCCCACCAGCATGAAAGCGATATACAGGCTGGAGGCGACGAATGCGAGTTTCTCCTTGCCCTTGGGATTGGCCCAGAGCATCACGCCCAGGCTGCCGGCAACCACGATCGGAACTAGAAACCCGACGGGATGCTTCCCGTAATTCGCCATAATTTCGGGTCGTATGAAATAGGTCGCGACCAGCGCGCTGAAAGTAAGAAAGAACTGCACCGGCCAGCACAGCAGGGCGAAACCGCGGGCGCGGCGGCCAAGGTCCTCGTCGGTTTTGAGGGCCACATAGTAGGAACCGTGCGCGGCCAGGGTCACTAGCGCCATCACGGCCGTAAGCACCGTATACCAATCCAGGATGCCCGTCTGGGGGCCGAGTTTGAAGTTGGTCCAAAGCGGCTCAAAGAAATAGCCCGTGGCATCCAACGGAACTCCGCGCACTACATTGCCCAGCGCCGCCCCGAAAAACACCGCCAGCAAAATGCTGGAAACGCTGAACACCGCATCGAAGAAGTCCTGCCAGACCGGGCTGTCGATGTGCGCTCGGAATTCGATACCAGTGCCGCGAAGAATCAGCAGCCACAGGACAATCATCAGCGGAAGGTAGAACCCGCTGAAGCTCGATGCATAAAGCTGAGGAAACGCAAAGTACAGCGTCCCGCCGGCGGCCAGCAACCAAACCTCGTTGCCATCCCAGACCGGGCCAATGGCGCGGAGCACCCGGCGCCGTTCGTCGTTGGTTTTGGCCGCCAGCAGATAAATTGCGCCTGCGCCCAGATCGAATCCATCGAGCACTACATAGGTCGCGACCATCGCCGCGACAATCCAGAACCAGAGACCAGCCATGTTTAACTTGCCTCCGTCGCCGCTTGTAGATGGGGCGCCAGTCCGTGCCCCGACACTGGACCATGCTCAATTTCCCGCCAGAGCAGGAATAGGCCAAGAATGCCCAGCACCATGTAAATGCCCATGAATCCCAAGAGAGTAAACATGCCGTTACCGGCGGAGACGGCGGTGGAGTAGCCGCTTTCCGTACGCATCAGCCCATAGACCAGCCAGGGCTGGCGCCCGAGTTCGGCCGTCATCCATCCCGCGGTATTGGCGATATAAGGAAAGGGCGCCGAAAGCATTAATATCCAGAGCATCCAGTTGGCGTTAAAGAGCCGGCTGCGCCATAGCAGGAGCAATGCGGCAACCATCACCGCGATAAAGAACGTCCCCAGGCCAACCATGATGTGGTAGCTGTAATAGAGCAATGGAATGTTGCCCGGCCAGTCTTGTTTAGGGAACGCGTCGAGCCCGCGCACGTGCGCGTTCCAGCGCCGGTACGTCAGCATGCTCAGCATTCCCGGAACTTCAATCGGGTTATCGATCTTCCCTTGTTGCTCGTTAGGCTGACCCACGATGACCAGCGGCGCTCCTGGCTGGCCTTGAAATAATCCTTCCATGGCCGCCAGGGTGACGGGTTGAAGGTCGGTGACCATCTTCCCTTGCCGGTCGCCCGTCGGAAAAATCTGCAGCACGCTAAACAGGCAACCCGCAATCACGCCAACCTTGACGAAAATACCGGCGTGCGCCGTCCACTTGCCGGCAAGCAGATAGAATGCGCCCACCGACGTCATGATGAACGCACCCGTGATCGCCGCCCCGCTCATGTTGTGCGCATACTGCCATCCCGCCCATGGATTCAGCACGAAATCCCAGAAGCTCGCCAGTTGCAAGCTCCCGTCCGCGGCCGTGAAATAGCCAACGGGATGCTGCATGAACGCGTCCGTGGCGATGATGAAGTAACCCGACAGCCAGGAACCCGCAAAGACCGCCACCGCCGACAGCCAGTGCGCCTTCGGGCTCAACCGCTTCTCTCCGTAGAGAAACAATCCGAGAAACGCCGACTCCAGGAAGAACGCGAACATGCCTTCCATGGCCAGCGTCTGGCCAATCACGCCGCCCGCGAATCGCGAAAAGTGCGACCAGTTGGTGCCGAACTGGAATTCCATGGGGATGCCGGTCACCACACCGAGGGCAAAATTGATGCCGAAAATCCTCCCCCAGAAGCGGGCCGCTTCGTGGTACACGGGATCGTTGCGCCGCCAGCCGATCGTCTTGAGTACGACAATCAGCAGTGCCAGCCCCATGGTGAGTTGCGGGAACAGATAGTGGAAGGTCGCAGTGAAAGCGAACTGCAGGCGATGCATGAGAAGTGCGCTGTCCATAAGTACAGTCTCAGTTGCCAGGTCTCAGCTTAGAGCTGTCCAGCTTAGCAGCAATGTGGCATTTCTTCCTTTTAGTTCTGCCCGGGTTCTGGCTAAGTTTGCGAACCCTCACCACCAAGGCGACGCACATTAAGGAAAGCTCTTGCAACAAAAAACCTTCGCGCCCCTTCGTGTCCTTGGTGGTTCGCCGATTTTTTTCCGTGCCATTGCGAAACTGGATCACTACCCGAGTCAATGCCGGCTAACTCCGAACCTCTTTCCGCCGCGCAGATTCCGCCCGGCGTATCTCCCGGCGGCGCGCGGCGCCATCGTAGCGACGTTTTTCATCTTCGGTCTGGGGGATGACGGGCGGCACCGCCATCCTGTTCCCGGCAGCATCGATGGCGACAAATGTCAGATAGGCGGAGCTGACGTGACGGTTCTGCTGGGAGCGATAATTCTCCACCCACACCTTCACGCCCACTTCCATCGAAGTATGGAAGACGCGATTCACCGAGGAGCGCAGGACGACGAAATCTCCAACCCGAACCGGCACCAGGAAATCCATGTGATCGATGGAGGCCGTGACCACATACGTACGCGAATGACGGTGCGCGGCCATGGCGCCGGCCAGGTCGATCCAGTGCATCAGGCGTCCGCCCAGCAGCGCATTCAGCGGATTGGCGTCGTTCGGCAGAACGATCTCCACCATTTCCGAAATCGACTCGCGCACCGGCCGGGGACGGGTTAACTTCGTTTTATCGTCGTCGCTCATACTGCTTCACCGAGGCGCTAGGCAGGAACAGCGTCCCAGCGGGCACGATATGTCTGGAGATAGCACGCTGCCAGGGTACGCACACGCGGGTCTGGATGCGCTTCGACCCAGGCTTCTCTCGTCAGATCAAAAGTCAATTCGCCATGCTCGATCGGAGCGTGCCCCAACTCGCAGATATAGCAGATCGCAACCTGTTCCCGGCTGGCGCGCGCCACCGAAAAACGCACCGCGTCCCAGTCGCGGCGCGGGGGAAGATGCGGACAAGCAGCGGCATAGCCAAGGTTGCAAAATTCGTGTATGTGGGCGTCGGATGCCGCCAGTTCCTGTCCCGATGCGCGGCAACTTCCTGCCCATCCCGCACCCAGCGGCAGGCGCGCAGGATGCGGCCACGACCCATCGTTCAAAATTTCACGCGGCACAAAAAATGGGCACGCCAATTTGGACCCTCAGCGAAAAGCCATTGTAACGCGCTCCGTGATATGAATGGAGAATCGTTCATCGACTTTTAGCCTTTGGATTTTGACTGAGAACTGAGAACCGAGAACTACTTATGGATCGCATCGCCATGTTGACCGAAATTCTTACTGCCAATCCCGAGGATTCCTTCGCCCGCTATGGACTGGCCATGGAGTACTCCAAGACCGGCCAAATCGAGCCGGCGCTTCAGGAATTCAAAGCTCTGATCGAGAAAAACCCCGACTACACGCCCGCCTACTTCATGGCCGCGCAGACGCTGGCCAGCGCCAGCCGCGTCGCTGAAGCCAAGCGCTGGCTGGTAGATGGCATCTCGTCCGCAAGACGCACCGGCAACGCGCACGCCCAATCCGAGATGACCAATATGCTCGAAGAACTAAGCACCTAAATCGCGCACGTAGGGGCGGACGCATTCGTCCGCTCCCACCGAGCAAAGCCCCTGAGTCATGGCACGCTGCGCACTGGCCCGGACGAACGCGTCCGGCCTATGTGAGCCTTGCCAGTGCTACACTCTTTTGTTCCGTGGAGACACGCCATGCGCCGTCTTATTTTTCTCGTCGTTGTTCTCTTCATTCCCGCCTTCTCACAGGCTAAGCACCCTTTCACCTTCGAAGACATGATGAAGCTGAAGCGCGTCGCCGAGCCCGTGCCTTCGCCCGACGGCAAGTGGGTGCTGTTCGCCGCGGTCGATGTGGATCTGGTCGCGAACAAAAAGACATCCCACATCTGGATTGTTCCCCTGGCGGGCGGCCAGGAACGGGAGATCATCGCGAATCAGGATGGCGACCGTCCGCGCTGGGCGCCCGACGGCAAGCGCTTCGCCTTCCTCTCGGCCAAAGAAGGCGGCTCGCAAATCTGGATTGCCGATTTCGATGGCGGCGTCGGCACAGTCAAAGGGATGACGAAGTTGACTTCGATCGCGACCGAAGCTGGCGGCGAACTCTGGTCGCCGGATGGCAAAAACATTCTGTTCACTTCGGATGTATATCCCGAGTGCGACGGCGCACCCGCAGCGGAACAGGCCTGCAATGCCAAAAGGCTGAAGGAGGTCGAAGAATCGAAGGTCAAGGCGCTCGTTTTCGATCATCTGCTTTACCGGCACTGGAATGCGTACAAGCAAGGCAAGCGCAGCCACATCTTTCTTACCGAAGCTCCGCCAGCAGTTCATCCAACGGTGCAGGCCAGAAACATCGCTGCCAAATATCTCGACCTCACGCCTGGCGATTACGATGCGCCTGTCTTTTCGCTCGGCGGACAGGACGAATACGCCTTTTCGCCCGACGGCCAGGAAGTTTGCTATACCTCGAACCACGACAAGGTCGAAGCCGCATCCACCAACAACGATCTTTGGATCGTCCCGGTCACTGGCGGTCCCGCTAAGAACATCACCGCCGACAACCCAGCCAGCGATTCGACTCCCCTTTATTCTCCCGATGGCAATTCGATCGCCTACCGCGCCCAGCAACGTCCGGGATACGAGAGCGACCGCTTTCGCCTGATGCTCTACGACCGCAAGACAGGAGAGAAGAAGAGTCTGGCGGACGCGCTGGATCGCTGGGTCGGCACGTTCACCTGGGCTCCGGATTCGTCAAAACTTTACTTCGTCGCCGACAGCAAGGGCGATGCGCCGATCTATGAGGTCCAAGCCGATACGGGACACGGCAAGGTCTTGGTGCATCCCGATGGCTACGCGGATGACCTTGCCGTGGTTCCGGGCGGCAAAATTCTGTTGTTTACGCAAATGTCGGCCACTTACCCAAATCAGATTCGCAAGTTTGACTTGGCCAGTGAAACCAAAGAGGGCGAGAAACTTGCCGACCTCAATGCTGCGGTTTTGTCCCAGGTCATCATGACTCCGCTGGAATCCTTCTCGTTCTCCGGCGCTTTTGGCGATCCCGTGCAGGGGTTCCTGGTCAGGCCGCCGAACATCGATCCCAGCAAAGACTATCCCGTGAAGTTCATCATCCATGGCGGACCCGAAGTCCCGATGGGCAACCTCTGGAGCTATCGCTGGAATGCCGAGCTTTTTGCGGCCAGCGGATACGTCGTCATCATGATCAATTTCCACGGCTCGCCGGGATACGGGCAGAAATTCATTGACGAGATCAATGGCGACTGGGGCGGCGCTCCGTTTGAAGACTTGATGAAGGGCCTCGACTATGCCGAGGCGCATTATCCGTTGATCGACAAACACCGGGAGTGTGCGCTGGGCGCCAGCTACGGCGGATACATGGCCAACTGGGTGCTTGGCCACACCGACCGTTTCAAGTGCATCGTCACGCACGATGGCATGTTCAATACTTACTCCGCGTGGGGCACGACCGAAGAACTCTGGTTCAATAACTGGGAGTTCAAAGGCACTCCGTACACCAACCCTGAGATGTACGAGAAGTGGAATCCGCGCAATGCGGCGAAGAATTTCAAAACGCCGACGCTCGTCATCCACGGACAACTCGATTACCGCCTCGATGTGAGTGAAGGCTTTCAGCTTTTCACCACGCTGCAGACGATGGGCGTGCCTTCCAAGATGCTGTACTTCCCCGACGAAGGCCATTGGGTGCTGAAGCCGCAGAATTCGCAGCTTTGGTACAAGACGGTCAACGACTGGGTCGATCAGTGGACGAAAAAGTAGTGGGCGGTCTTACTTCTACCTTCTAGCTTCTACGTCTCGAAGAGCGAGAGAACGGGTTGTTTACTAGAATGATATTGACCCGTGTTTACTACCACCCCCCTCCCCCCTGGTCTATTGGAATCATGGCGTTAGCTGGAAATTTTCCACTCGGTCTTTGAGAAATAAGGACTTACATGAAAGTATTCCGGAATAAGGAGTTAGCTCGATTTCCGTCCATTTCTATTAAAATCCACAGTTTTGGCGGCGTCCTGAGAGCCGGCTTATTGCCTCCTAAATAGTTACCAACTAAGTAATGGGGGCTGGAGCAGCTTCGAAGGCCGTCTTGGTTGCGGCGCACCCCTACACCTGCCCTCATCAGAGCATTTAGGAATTATTATCGCGCACGGAGGGTTGCGAAGTCAGTGAGGGCTGTCACAGCTTGGGTGTGATGAAAAAGTCGGGTCAGCGGCAACAGTGCGGCGGAATGGACAATCGTATCTTGGTCAGCGTTCAAAGAACAATGTAATAACTTCCACATTCTTTCCGGTACATTTCATGTTCGCTACTTTCAACGTGTACTTGGCCACGTCCGGTACACCGCCTTCAACGGCCAACTCAACCACTCTGCCGTTGGGGCCGCATTTTTCTCTCTCTTCGAAGGGATAGTCCTCCATTTTCATGAATGTGTCTGGTCCGCGCGGGTGGGCAAACGGCTGGGTATTGCCTGTGTTCATGGGAGCGAGCGTGATCAGCTGTTGGTAGGCGCTCACAAAGGGCAACGTACCTAGAGTAAGGACGGTATGTTCCTTGCCGGCGTATTCTCTGGCACAGATAAGAGTTTTCAGCCGATCCTCTGTCAGCCAGAAAAAAACGCGGCTGTTCAGGAGGCGGTACCACTCTTCGGGCGTGCACCCGCGCAACGACTGGAGCAGCTTTGACTGAATCAGGGGCTTCTGATCTCTTACCACCGCGCGACCATGCCGGGCATGAGTAACGGGGACGGATTCAGGACGTCTTCTTGCTTCGATTTCCCTACGGGCTCTGTCATCTACTTCGAAAAGGGTGAGCAGGCTAGAGGTACTGAGCAGGCCGTGCTTCTGAATGCTGTCCCAGGTCCCAGCTTCAGCCATGTGGTAGAGACGCGGGTAAACGTCTGCGAGCCCTTCCGGGGTGACACCCATTTACCATGCCCTCCTGTCAATGATGCTTCGAAAACCGAAACGGGTCGATATCAGGGACACGGGGGCGGCAGCAACTCTTTGAATCTCCTCGATAAAATGAATCGTTTCTGGGGTGAGCTGCTCGAAACGCCGTGCCCTCTCGTTGTCAGCGCTGAGGTAGTCTACGAACGTCAAGGCAACGTCTGTGGGGCCGTTTAGCGCTGAACTACGACGCAGCAGTTCCCAACTAAATTCAGCCACCCGTCGATCGCGATGCGTTGTCGATGTCTTCTCAGTCTTCACCAGCTGATCAAGACGCAGACGTGAACGTTGGGAAATGACCTGCCAACTGATCTCACGTCCGATCGGACCTGATGTTCCACCGGGTGGATTTTGAACTCTGATCGGATAGCTTCTACACACCATGACTACCCTGCGCAAACGGCTGGGTGGAATCCCCGCCTCCGACAGACACGCGGGCACGCTCGTATCCCTAGAAGTCACGTATGGATACGAGCCATGGTAGAGGCTCAAACCGGCACCCTGAGTGCCTTCCAGCATAACTTTCTTGCCATCCCGATAAGCCTGATCTAACAGCGGCCAGGTCTCACGAACGAACGGCTTAAGGTCCTTAACGTCTTTCGCGAGCAAAGTTTCTGAAAATCTATGGGTAATCCTCCTCGCTGTGGCAAAACCGACACCTTGCCCAGTCGAGCCGATTTTGGCGACTAGTTTTGCCTCGTCCCGCTTGTCTTTCGGGCTTATGATCATGGCTTGCGGGTCGATCGACAAGCGACGCGAATCAACGTTACACTCGGCAATCTCTTTCCTAAGTTGCTGAACGTCCAGCACACAACCCGGAGACAGGATCAGGCTCGCGCTGGGATTACGAAGAGTTCCAGAGGGCAAAAGATGATGAGTGTAGGGCTCGGGCTCAAGAAAAACCTTGTGCCCAGCGTTTGGCCCCCCCACCCTGACCAGCAACTGGTACTCCCGTGCGAGATAGGAGACAACGTGCCCTTTTCCTTCACTTCCGAACTGGCCGCCAACAATGACGTCGACGCATCTGCGGTGATCGCCTGCGTACAGGTTTAAATGGCTACCCGCACGAACCAGCACCCCCTCTGGCGTGCACAGCTCCGTGTCGATAACAATGTCGGCGATGTCCGCCAGTTTGTGAACAGCAGCCTCGGTTTTGCTCCTCTTCACCTCTGAGTACTTTGACAGTTCGCGAAGGCCGCTGTCCGTTCGTTTCTTGTATCTCTCGGCGAGTGCGGCCTCGGATGCTGTCAAATGAACATGCGCAACCGAGTAGCCATATGCTCTTCGAATGATGCGAATCTGTTCGCGTATTCGAACCGCATCGACAACAACGCCAGCGCTCGTTTCGGGGATCGTGCGGAGAAGTTTGGTTAATGCGGTTTCGACCCATCGACCTTTCGTCTGTCGGTCTAGCCGTTGCCCAAATGACTGCATTGCGCCGCGGTTCTGATCGATTCCCTTGCGAGACCTTTCTAGCGCAAGCTGTTCCATCACAGCTTTTGTCTTCAAAACATGAAATCCGAACCTCTGCTCAAGATAGCTACATAGGGTCGATTTGCCAGACCCGATCTCGCCAGACAGAAGAACGATCTGCATGTGTGTAGGTGGGCCTCTAACCACTGGACTACGCGGGTTGGCCGAAGAGCCAACCCGATGATCGACTCGTTGCAGCTTGGCCCAGCCCAGGGAGATCATAGATCGTTACCGGAACGCCACAACGACAGAGGGTCTCGTCGATAATGTCTGAAACGACCTCCCAACTGCCTCCGGCTTCACCACATCCAATTCTTGGCATGTGCACGGTCGCGTCTGCTGCACGTGCGCGTTGTGAGAGTGCTTCGAGACAGCTTTCAAGGGCCGCGTATCGTAGCCTGAGCCCAGGCGTCGGGCCATATCCGTGCTGGGCGACGAGGCTCGCCAATTGCAGGTCCTCACCGAGTGCCGCAAAATGAACGCTGCCCAACCGGGGTGCTCCTTTCTGCGCCACCATCCACTCGGTAAACAGCCTTTGCGCATCTGGCCATTTCTCTCGAACCGCGACCGTAAATCCTCTCCCCCATGTAAGGGCCTTGTCGTTGACAAGCTGCGCTATGATTCTCTTGCCTTGGCCTCTGGGTGACGTGGCGTCACCACTCAGATATTTGAGCGCCAGAGACTCCGAGTTCGCCGCCTTGTTCCTCGGCTTAAGAAGACCCATCACACGCGGATAAGTATTTCCTGGGTAAGGGGGCACGCCTAAACACTCGAGTCTGTAGGGCCCATCTAAGAGTTGCCACGTTTCCTCTGACTTCGCCGTGAAGCCAATCCCCGTGCATTCAGCTGCCGCTGTGTCCGGCGGAAGGCGGAAACCCGTTCGAAGAGACGTTCTCCAAGCCCGAGATGACACTGCGTAATCAATCACATATCGGGGTGGAGCGCCGCTCTCGTCCCGGTGTGCCGTGAAGATCGCACATGGGTGAGGTGTCAGTTTGACATATCGCAGGAGCGTAGCCTCTGTAGAGACGGCGAATTTGTTTCGCCATTTCAAAACTTCCTCGATTGAGACATTGTCGTTGTCTGCCAAAGGGAAATCCCCGACCGGCATCAAGAACTCTGCTGCCGCAAAGTTGCACAGCATTTCGAGCTGCCAGTCGTCAGCTTTCATTTGTGCGTGCGTGTACCGATTACGGATGGTTTGCGCACAGTCGGGGAAGAGCGTGTGAGCAATTTCGTGTGCTAGCGAATAGTTGATACGCGCCACAGGGCGGTTCGGATTGAATTCGATTACGAACCCGCCGGCCTTTGTAGGCACGGTGCGAGCGTCTAAGATATCTTGAGTAGGTTGGACCGAGATCTTCAAGATATCCGCCAACATGAAAGGGTCATAGGGAGGACCTGACCAGCCAGCTTGTATGGCATCAAGAACCGTTTGACGGGCTCGGGACGCAATCGCCAGGAGCGGGTCGGAACCAGCGGCCAAGGAGAGCGCAGATTGATTCGTCCAGACCATGCCGTGCTTGGGTGACTTCCCGGATAAATTAGCTCCCAACATTGAATTTCCCTCTTGATCAGAAAAAGCCTCGGCTCTCGCCGCACCCACTTTTATATTGTAAGCTCAGCTAGGATCGTCGAGGTTGGTGCTCGTTTCGGCGCCCCTCGACTCCAGTCGAAGCTAGACATCAAGTTCAAAGTCGGGTCGGCCTCTCAAGAGTCGCAAGGCTGAGGAACATCCCGTATCGCCCCAAAGGAAAAAAGGGTCACGGGTTTCCCCATGACCCCCTCGGTCGGGATCATTATCTACCAGGCTCGACTAACGATGCAAAGACCATTTTGGTGCTGGTTGGGTTGGGGGTGGGAAATCAAGTTCCGAACCCAGCCCCTAAAGGGACGTCTGATTTTCCTAGAACTTACGGCATCGCTGAAGCGATGCCCTGATACAAAACAAACAAGCCAGCTATCGCAGGGGTGAACCGCTCCACCCTTCCAGGCCAAACCCAGGCGTGCTGGGGCCCCGGCTTTGCGCCACGCAAAGTCAAGTGCAACACCTATCGTGAACCAAACTCCGGCCCGCGTGGCAAACTTGGGGCCCGAGGGCGCCCGCCCATTCGCGGCCTTGGTACAAAAGGCACCAGTGCCGCCGAGCTCTCCAGCTGAAACTGCGCCGCCGAAGCGCCTGCACTCACTGCTATGAACACCACGCACGGCTCAGCGTTTCCGGCAGAGGGCACAATCGGAGCGAGGCCATCCTGAGTGCTGACGGCCTGCGCCTGCGACGATCCGAGGATGATGGGCATTCCGTTCCCACCGAGACTCGCTCGTTCCAGCGTGGTCTCGAAGATGACGTTCACTCCCATCACTGGATTCGCCGCGGGTGAGCCGTCGGTCACCCGCATGACCAGCGGCTGGAATGCCTGTCCGGCCGGCACAGCCTGCGACGATCCGCTCACCGTCTCCAGCGTCCACAGCGAAGGCGCCGTGGAGAACAGAGTAAATGTCTGGCACGGAGAATTGTTCGGAGCGACACAGGCGCTGACCTGCACGTCCGCGCTCTGGTTCGTAAGCTGCGCTGTGATGGTGGCGAATCCCGATCCGCCGGTAGTTGCGGTGCCCGCGGACAGCGCAGCCGCGCCCTTGGTGACTTTGAAATTGACCGCTACATTCGCCTTGGGCGCTCCCAGATCCAGCGCCTCGACCGTGAGCGGGACTGCGATGGTCGTGCCCTGTCCCACCCAGCGCATCGGCGTCATGGCGGCCAAATCGAGCGCGGACGACGTCCCTACCACGGTGGCCTGCTGCGACTGCGGCGGGGAGTACGACGCGGGCGCAAGAGCGATCGTGATCGTGCTCTGACCGGTGGCAGTGGGCGTTACCTGGCTCGATGATTCTCCGGCTTCGTCGCTGAGCGCTGAACAGGATGAGGCTCCGCCGCACACCGATAACTGCAGGCCGCTGGCCGCGCTCCACGAAAGGGTTGCCCCGTTGACTGGAGTGACTCCATCGGCGGCCACCGCGCGCACGCGGATGGCATTCGCCGCTGGCGACCCAACCGGCGTAGACGGCTCGGCGCTTTGCAGCAGCAGAAGGAGGTCGGTGGCCGACGCGCCATAAGTCAGCGCGCCGATCATTTGCGAAAAAGCGCCGCTGGTTGGGTCGGTGACTTGGATGGTAGCCGTCCCGTCCGCCGAGGCGGCAGGCAGTGTCGCCTCGATGTGGCTGGCGGAAACAGAAAGCATGCTGCCATTGTTGCCGGCGACGCTCACCTGCAGTCCAGGATTGAAGCCGATGCCGTTGAGAGTGACCACGCCGCCGGCAAGACTCAGGCGCGCCGGCGTCACCGTATCCGAATACAGCAGGCTCGCATGGTAGAAGTAATCCGGACGGCCATCGCCGCGGAAGTCGGCTACCCCCACGCGATAGGTATCGGTTGCCCCGAACTGTGCGTCCAGGCGGGTCAGTCCCCACGTCGGCGTGTTGAAGGCCGAAGGTGTCGAAGCGGGCGCGGGATTGCCGCTCTGGTCGCTCAACTGCCAGATCCCAATCACCGGCAGCAATTTGATTTCGGTGGGCTGACCCAATTCGTCGAGGGCGGTCACAGCAACCGAAGCGGTGCGGTTCGTCTGGGCGGTGAAGTCAAACCAGTCCGTGCTGCCGTAGCCGGACATCCACGACCCCCAGGCGCCGCCCTGCGGCAGCGCTGCCGGATTCGCGTAAGTCGATCCGCTGCCAGGATGCGCGTGCGCGATGCCGGTCTGCAACATCAGGATGTCCCGTTCGGCATTGGACCCATTCGACACTGTGACCACTACCGGCGCAAACGAGCCTGACAGCGACACCTGGGTGGGAGCATAGGGTTCGACGCCCAGCGACCAGTTTGAATCCAGCGCCTCGACACTCAGCTGGTATTCGGCAATGTTTTGCCCGGCTGGAATCATGAGCTCGCCGAGGTCGAAAAACCCTTCGAGCGCCGGATCGTTCGATCCCCACCGGTCGTAGCGAAGTCCGTTGCCGTCCACGTAGCCGTCGATAATGTTGCCCGCATTGCCGCAGAAGGAGAATCCGGAGACAGAAGTTGCGACATACTGGCGCGACGGCTGCCCGGTTCCATCGATCAACCTCGCCACCACGTTGACTCCCTGCATCGGTTGCGTTGCATTCCCGGATGCGTCGGTGAAATACACGCTGCCGTACACTCTGCCCGCAGCCTGCCGGTTGCCGGGATAAAGGCGCGCGAGCGCAACCATGTCATCCATCTTGGGGACGGCGGCGTCGGGATAACAGACGCCGATCGGCACGCACGAAATCAGGTCGGTAAAGTGCATCACCGGGAACCCCGCGAAATCGGCATTGGTTGGCGGCGGCTTCTGGGTCTGCACATTCAGGTTGGCCTGGGACCATCCCAGGCCAACGATGCGTCCCAAAAGGCGGACCATGCGGTATTGCACGTCGGGCAATTGCGCGCTGGTAGTCGCGCAGACGCCGTTCATCACCACGAGTGCGTGCACGATGTTCCCGCCCATGCTGAAGTTGTCCGGCCCGCCGTAGACGGCGTTGGTGAAACAGTCGGCCAAACTTCCCGCGCCTTGGCCGAGCAGGGCATTGGTGACCGTGCCGTCGTAGTCGTAAACAATTCCCAGCGGAGTGGACGTAGCTGACGAGACGATGTCCGCCGGCGCGGTGATCGTGCCGAAACCATCGGTCGCGATATTGCTGCCGTTCACGTCTTCGGCAAGATGTCCGCCTTGTGATGCGGACAGGCCCGCGGAACTGCCGATCCACGCGTTGAAAGCGCCGGCAACGAAAGCATCGGCCTGGGTGCCGGTCAGGATCGGGCTCAGGTTCCCTTGGTCGGTGAAATACTGCACCGAGGCGTTGGCCCAGACCAGGGATTGGCCTTCGACTCCGGGAGCGTAGCCGGAGCCCGCGACAAAAGCCGGCCCTCCGGCGCGGCTGCCAACAGCACTGCAAACAAGACCGGCGACCAGCAGAATTCGCCACAACATACTCTCACTCCTTTCGCGCGCCGCGAATCGCCCGCTCTAATTGGACGACGCTGACGCGCTCGTTGACGGCGTTGCGATTCACGTTGCGATCAACGTTACGACCTACCACAGGCGCATGTTGCCAATGCTCAGACACGTTCTTCCCGGTCGGGTCCAGAGCAACCTGGCCCATGGGTCCGCCCACCGGGCTGGTAAGACCCAGGCGGCTCGGCGGATATAAAAAGATCAAGAGGTGCTCTCCCCGGCGCATCGGTGGTTGCATGGCCCATGCCCCCGCCCATTCGTGAATAGTGAGAATCTGCCCCGGCTCAACTCCGGCAATCGCTTGATCCACGCGAAAAGTCAACTGGATCGCCGGAGCCGTCGCAGGAACCACCCGATTGGATCTCGCAGTCTCGGTGAAAGCAGGCGTGTTCGCAGTCTGGGACCCGGCGGTGAGCACCGTGCCGGCGAAAATCATCCCGGCCCGGCGCGAAAGTTGCTTCCACTGCGGACCGAGAACCTGCTCCGCAATGGCTTGGTCCGATTGCTGGGCCGCTGCTGGGGTCGACAAACCAAGGTTCGACAGAAAAACATTCGATAGACAAAAAATTGCAGCAACCAAAACGTGCCCACACGAGCGCATAGCGAGTCTCTTTCTGGAGGGAACCGGACCGGGAGAGATCCTGGGAGTGGAGCTAGTCTAGCGCCTCGGGGATCAGGCGGATGTGCGGGCGGTCACTGTGCGTTTGTGATGAATCGCCGGAGACTGCGGGCGGGCGGCCGGCCAACATC
>Ga0075030_100000019_pt1 | contig 94823 bp, 146 predicted proteins | sample LitLauG_LLR_2012_FD_71393 | JGI IMG/M metagenome (GOLD analysis project Ga0075030, IMG submission 71393) | Freshwater sediment microbial communities from Pennsylvania, USA - Little Laurel Run_MetaG_LLR_2012 | ecosystem: Environmental > Aquatic > Freshwater > Creek > Sediment | place: USA... | reverse complement strand
GACGTGAACTTGGTGACCACAAGAGTCGGATACGCCTTGAGATCCGGATTCGGGTTCGGATCGGCAACGTAACGGTCGTTGTGTTTCACACACCATCCCCAGTCCGACCACAACCACTCCCGAGTCCGGTGCGCGATAGCAATCATGACGCCCGACTGCTTCATGACGGCGCAATTCGAGCACGGTACAGGATTTGCCACGTACGGGTACTCGGCTTGACACGACTCGCACACGAGACGGGTCGCGCCACCGCCGCCGGGGTGCACGATGTGGCGCGCGCGGAACATGGACTTCGACACGAACACGGGGGACAGTTGCGAGGTCACGGTCACGGGGACGTTCCACATGGCGTATACAGTCCAGTGATGCCGGGACCAACCTAGCTTGAGTTCCCATGAGCGCATGGCGCGGGAGTGGATGAGCGTGATATATCGGGACTCGAATTTCATAACGACTCCGTGGCCTCCACAAACTTCGCGATCTTATTGGCCATCAACGCACACCACTCCCACTTACTGTCATCATCGCGGCAAAGCAGGTGAGCACGTTTCGCCTGTCTGATTTCAGCCTTACCGGGAAGGTATCCGCAGCCCATGGTCGCCACTCCTCCGTTGGCATCCCAATCGTCGAACAGCATGGCAGTGATCTTGTCTGCCAGGTTCGGGGATCTGAGAAGATCCCTCAGCCGCTTATCGATCTTGGCCATTTGGTGATCCTGCTGACGGCCAACGGCTGCTCTGTCACGGTCATACTGACCGGATCGGACGTAGGCCAGCATCGGGCGGCTCCTGCGCTTCGAGCCTCTCATTCGATACCTCGAATCTCGGTCGTCTCCGTCCGATACCTATTCGACCGTTCCCAATCGCCAGCGGTGTCACGATCGCACAGACATATCACGCAATCGCAAACGGCACAGAACCCGATGCCGCGGTGAGGGCACAGGGTACTGTGTATTTCATCGCTATACCGGCGATGACATCGGTCACACGCTTGATAGGCCATGTCTACTCCCCTACTGGTTTCCTGTCTCGCAACCTGTTAATCGCCGCGATCGCCAGATCGAAGTCATCGTCGGTTATGACTACGTCACCGTCGCCACCCTCGTCCTGAATCCACGGCGTACGGATGACGATCGTGATTTTAGGCCGCTGCGTAAACATCCGGCATATCGATTCCAGATGATCGGCGACACGCTCTTGAAGCTGTATGAGTTTGTCTTGAGCCATATCAATCGTTCTCCATCGGATCTTGGTCGGCCACGTATTCATCCACGGCCCTCTGCTGCGATCTTGTGAACTCGCACACCACACACGCCGTGCCCAGATAGCACTGGCCGCCCATAAACGCGTCCTGATCGGCAGCATGGTATTTCTGGAAGTGGTGATAGGTAGCGTGTAGCCAGTCCCACGCGTCGATCAAAGTTTTCATGTCCTCCAAGCGAGCACGCTCATCGTCACCCACGTCGGGGTCATAGCCCTTCATCTTGTCAGCAACAACCGCGCGCCATCCGCAGTAATTGGCTCTAGCGGATTCAACTGCCGATTCGATTCGGCGCTGGTTAGCTCGATAAAACTCGGCGGAGAGTTCGGTCTCGGATTTTAGCTTACCGGGCATCGGTCGAATCCTCGCACACTTCGTACAATGTCACCGCCATCTCCCTACCCACCCGATACAGCTTTCCCCGATTCGGGCATTCCGGGTTGCTGTGCGTGGCGCGGAACTCGGCAGGCACTGTGTTCTTGGATACCGAGCAGTCCATCTGGTGATGGCACACGCCGCAAATGATTCCGGTGTTCGGCCACGCGAACGAAGAGTTAACGGTTGCCGTCACTGGCATACCTCCACAGTCTTCTGATCCGAGCACACGCATACCCTCGGGCTCGTCCGCCACCCTGTCGCACGCTGCTCGACGGTCTCGGACTTCGCATACGTCCACACGAACTGACCATCGACGGCGGGAGCGGTAATCGCCAGCGGCGTCGTGCACGTCAGTGGTGGATTCGTTTGTCCGCAGCTCCAAAAGATAATCGCGGCCCCAAACGACAATCCCGAAAACGCGCTAATTACGTACCTCATTCTGACCGCTCCTAGCCGATCCCGGCTCGTTTCAACTTTTCCCGGTACCTCTTTGCCGCCCGCCGCCACCGGTCTCGTGTCGCTTCGTCGTGTTTCGGTGCCGGCCTGTCGGACTCGTACCGAAACGGCGTGCTGGACTCACAGTACGTCAAGCCGTATAGAATGCAGTGCGACCCGATTTTCTCGCCGCGGCGCATCCCGAGGTTCGCGTCGTGCAGGACAGATTCCCACTCGGTGTATATCAGACCTCTTTCGCGTTCCACGGCTTGAAATTCTTGAGATAGTTGATCGACGGCCACTCGCCCATGAACGTGATTACCCGGTCGTCGATGCCTACAAACGCGGGCGGCTTCTCGGTCGGGAAACGTAGCATGATATTTTTGGCATCCGGAGGCAAATGGCGCTCGAACCAATCTGCCATGGCCTTGATGCCACCTTCCTGATTACTGCGGCTGGAGTAGATGTTGATCTCGAACTCGTTGGAGGCTTTCGACAAGAACTCGAACAAGCCGGGCACCGGCGGGTCTGGAATCACCGCCGCGCCCTTCCATCCCGACGTATACGAGTGGCACACGCCATCGAAGTCGAGACACAGTATCGGTTTGCGCCCAGTCAAGTCAGTCATTCCATGAACTCCTCATAATGGTAACGGTTCAGTAGATTCCACACGCTAGCTTTACTGACTGCGAACAAGGACGCTATAGTGTCGTGGGAACACCCTGATAACGCCATTTCTCTTATCTTTTTTAGCTGCTCTCGATTCAGCCTTTTAGCTAAACTCCTACGAGTGTTGTGACACTGTTGCTCACGGGAAGCCCACCGACAATTGCCGGGCTCATAGTCACCGTCATTGTCCGGGTGTCTGTCCAACGTTAGACCTTTGGGTTTACGCCCCATGTCCGCAAGGAAATTCTCGAACGTGTGCCAGCGTTCGCAAACTTTTATACCTCGCCCCCCATAGTGTCGATAGTTTACGTTGTTCGGGTTTTCGCATCTATCCAACATGTTGTGCCAAGAGCTGTGCTCAGTTGACCGGATGCCCCCAATGGAGTGTCCGTGTTTTAGGATACCCAGACCTCTCGTGCATCCGCAGGCATTGGCAGACCACCCCAGATTGCACTGAGTAACGATTATCAGGTTTCCGCAGTCGCAGCAGCATAGCCACTGTATTTTCGGCGTAGCATTTTTGTACTGTACTCTGCCCACAGGCCAGCAAGCAGTTAGCATGCCGAATCTTTGTCCTGTGATGTCGCGCTTTCCGTATGCCCTGTTTCGTTTCTTTTTCATTTAGCGCCCGTCAACCAGTTTCCGAAGTCCTCAAGACTGGCGTCGTTCACCGGCATCCACCTGTCGCCCGCGTGCCTGTCCGCGCTAAACGTCTCCCACAACCGTTCGACTTCGACACACGATAGCGGCCACGCGGCGGACTGATATGCGACTTGTCGAATCCGCAACTCCTCTAGCGGATGGCGGGCACGCAAAGCGCGAGCGATGTTCGATGATGACATTAGAGATCAATCTCCCTTTTTACTTCTTGTTTTTCTTTGCGCCTGTACCGTCAATCTGGTACACCTTGGCCGTCGCCCCCATATACTTCAACACCACCTCGTTCGGCGGCCGACCGCGCTTCGTCCGGCTGTCCCAGCGCATCATGTTGACCAGATGCGAATACGACAGCCGCATCCCAGTCCTCGCCTCAATCTCCAGCCGAAACTGTTCGACGGACTTCCGTCCCTTGCGCGATTTCAGCGAAGACGCGATCTGGTCGGAAGTCAGGTATTCCGGAGACATTATAGTTTCAAATTTGAAATCCGTACTGCGAAGACAGATTAGACGATGTGGGGTATCGTGTCAAGAAAAAAATTTCAAAAATGAATTTTGGCTGAATTCGGCCAATTTGTTTGGAATATCGGAGAATCTAGCAATTTCCACCGGGTACCGTCGGGATGGTCCCCACCCCCTTGGCGCGGGCAGGGCGGGAACGAGACACGGTTAGCGCGGCATGGTATAGCGGTCATCGCGGCCGGCCGCTGGCATGAGCTGAGCTGATACCAGACCAGAACAGACTAGAGCGGTCACCGCTTACCGCCGTGCGCGCTCCGTGTCATCCTCTGTACTCAGGTACCAGTCTGCTAGATCGGTTAGCCATGCGATTGGATTCGAGTCTACATACCGCCGTACTGGTACGGCGCGCGGTTCTGCGGGAACGGTTAGCGGCACAACATTATGTATTGTCATACCTGGCAGTGTCGCGTGTAGCGCTGAGCTGAGCAAGATTACCGACGGCCATGTACGAGTGTGCGTACCAATTCCCATTGACAACAACTATTATTGATCGGGACGCATTTTGTTGTTGACAACAAATGTATACGGGAGTATAGATAGGACAGTACAGGGAGTACAGCACATGGCGAAGCAACTGAGTCAACGGGCATACGAGATTCTGACCGTGATTGACGATCACACAAAGTGGGAAGGTGACACGCGTCCCGGTTCTAGCCTTAGTCGGTACTGGTATCCGCCATTGGACACTTGCAACAATTGGTCTGAGACGTTAGGGCGCAACGTTTACATCTCTGGCTCTGGCGATTGCGCTATCTTGCGATCATTCGCGCGCAAGGGTCTGACGAAATCAATCCCGAACATGATTCGGGAGTATGCCTGCCATATCACGGAAGATGGAATGATCGCGCTAGAAAGATTCCGCGAGGAGTCTGTTTACGTGGATGGCAGGTTTCCCGACTAGCGCGTGCTTCGGTACAGTCTAGTCCAAACTAGTTAACTATAGTTAACATCACATCACATCACGTCACATCGCATAGGAGTGTACATACAATGACGCAAACACTGAACTATCTCGGCATGGATGTATTCACATCGGCGTACTACGAATGCGCGCTATGGTCTAGTACTGACGATAACGGCACACCGTTGGATAGCGGCGCTAACTCCGACAGGGAACTGTCTCAGTCTTGTATTGACTTGTTCAAATCAGACTGTGACGCGTTTCGCGCCGCGAATGCCGCTCTCATTATCGAAGCGCAAAAGTACCAATCGATTGGTCACATCGCGCATGACTTCTGGTTGACTCGCAATGGTCACGGCGCGGGATTCTGGGATGGCGATTATCCGAAGGATATCGGGGAATCGTTGACCAAAGCGAGCAAGAGTTTCGGCGAATGTGACCTGTATATCGGCGATGACGGCATGATCTATGTCGCGTGAAACTCCGCTACAGGCAAGGGTTTCGGCGCGCTACTAGGTCAATTTGACCTAGCACTAGGACAATGTGTACTAGGACAGTTTGACCTAGTGCTGGGACAATTCGGACTAGTCGAGAACGGGAAAGTTATAGCACAAAGCGATAGACGCAACGATAGGAGAATTGGCATATGCGGCAACAATCCAAGCAAGAATTAGCGAAATCGAATGCCAGACTACAGGCCGAACTAGACCGCGTGCATGAGGCGTTAGGCGCGGTCATGGGCGGTAACGCGGTACTGGTAGGACAGTTCACGTTGGACGGCCAGACAACCAAAGCGCGGCTAATCGGCGCGGATAGGGCGCATGGCGGACTGGTTATGTTCAGCGAGACCACGAAGGACGGCGCGCGCGCAATGCACAGAGTGCATTATCTCGAAGAACAAGAACGGGAGCTGAGACACGCGGGAACCGATTACGCAAGGAATCTGAGGAACTTGGTAGGCAAAGCGCGCACAGAGGCATGGCGGAAGAGACACGCGCCAAAGGAAACGATTGTAGACGTGGCCGTCCGGGCCATGATGCCAAGTCAAGACGGGCAGCACGGAATCAAGTGTGAGGATTGTTGCGACAATCCCGCGTGCTGTGCTGGGCATGACGCACGCTAACCGCTAGTGTTCTGTGAGAGTACAGCCATAGTCAAGGGGAATCGGCAATGGCAATGGCCGTAGTCGGGAGGTCACTAGTTATGACGCATGACAATTCTGTACCGTGCTTGTACGAAATGGAACCAATCGGCGTGGATGGCAAACTCGAAGCCGTTGCTACGCTCTGGTTTTGCTCAGACCGATGTAGGCGAGTGTATGAAACAGACCAAACCGTAGAGTCGGGAGAAAACTCCGAATACTTGGATGGCACGCTCTGCGAGGAATGCGGGATTCCGGTAGTCACGAAGATCGGCAGGACGGGCGAAGAGTCGAATTACTATGTAGACATTCCCACGGCGGATTGTATCGGGAATCCCGATGGCGCATATAAGAACGTGGGACTGTTCAAAACCAAAGCCGATGCAATCGCGTTCGCCAGGGAGCATTTCGGCGCGGACGAAAACGGAAACGTGTGTCTGGTTACGGGATAGCGCGAAATAGTTCGGCGCTGTATACGATTATTGTTGACAGGAAATTGGAACGGGAGTAGAAGAGTATCAACAATCTCAGCGAGGTGCGAAATGGAATCCGAATATCAAGGAACGTATGCCGGTTTTAGCTTCCCACAAATCATTGCCATCCTGCCGCGAGGTCCGCTCAGCAAACGGCTAGCCGAATTCAAGCAAACTCACGGTAAACGTGTATGTGGTCCGTACTACCGGACGAAACCTGCCAACAATCCCAAGGGAATGAGTTTCTACTTGGATTCGGATTTCATGCCGCAACTACGCTGGACATGGGCGGATGAGATCGAAGGCGCGCGGATTCAGCATCGCGGATGGTACAGCGATGAGTATGGAGATGCGGAAAAGATTCGCGGGATAGTGATGAGACTGCCAAGTGGGAAGGGGTTTCTCGCGGGTTGGAGCATGGGCGAAGGTATGGCAAGCGGGATTGAGTACGACGTTTACGACGATGAAGTGGAAGCCACGAGGTGCGCGGATGGGTTAGCGGAGTCAACGGCGGAACAATGCCGCGAGGATGAAGCGGAGTATCAAGCGGAACGGGAAAAGGAGGAAATGGCGGAAGCGATTGAAGATGGCGAGGACGAAGGCGAGGTCTAGAAAGCGAGGTGATTCGTATGCACGGTAATCACGGCCTGTAATCGGCTGTGGGACGGGCGCGGAACGGTCGGAGTAACGGCCACTACTCGCCCGTCACAGAGGACGATTCGACATGGCGCTAATTGAACCGATCTACGATCCCGAAGACGATTTATGGTTTGCGGGAACCTATACCGGATTGCCTACAGGGCCAATCGGTCAGCGCGGGGAGTTTTTCGCGTGGCCAAATCCGGACGGCACAACACCGGAGGACTGCGCGCAAGAGTATTACAGCCGGAATGAGGCGCTGAGCGCTTGCGAGCGGTTAGGCCGGATGACGTTAAAGGAACTGGTAAAACTTTGTCCGTGGTACTTCGAGGAGCGAACGAAATGAATCGGTCATTACGTTGTGACTGGCAAACGGAAACCGGGACAATCAATTCTCCGCAAGTGTGTGGGCGCGCGGTCGATATCGGGCATAGTTTCTGTCTACAGCATGAACGAGACGCGGCGGAAACACAGAAAGGCAGTAACGGCAAAGTAGCGCCGAATCTCAAGACGAAAGGTAAACGACAATGAAAACGAGCGACGCGGTAACGCAGTCCGTTGAACGTTGCGACAAACAAACGCCGTGGAAGCGGCATAGCTGGGTGGAGAGATGCGGAGAGCACCCACAGCCATACAAGCACATCGTTTGCGAAACATGCGGATGGGGGCCGAGTCCCGAATCGAAGGACGGCAAGCGCGCTGAGGCGATCCTGTATCTTCGCAAGTTGATCCCCAAAGGCGACACGGTTTACACGATCTTGAAGCACGTGAGCCGAAGCGGCATGACGCGCGGAATCGACTGCTATGCCATCGTTCCGAAAGGTGGCCTATGCACCGCTGGGCACAACACTGGCCTGTATGCCGAGCCGGTTTGGATTACCGGTTACGTAGGGCACGCAATCGACTCGCCTCAGCCTATCGACTATTGGCGCAAGTCGCTTGGCCTGAAGGTTGACGGATGTGGAATGGACATGGGGTTCCACGTGGTTAACTCGCTCAGCTACGCGCTGTACGATGACGGGAACGCAATCAAGCACGCTTGGCTGTAGACGAAAGGACACCATGAAATACCAACGGAAAACGCGCGACTATTGGGACATTGAGCAATTCATTTGCGGATTGTGGGAAGCGGTGAACGCCGAAGAAACTTGGAAGGACGCACGGCGGTCGCTCAAGGAGTACCGCGAGAACCAACCAGAGTACCCGGTTAGAGCCCGGCGCAAACGAGAACGAATCGAGAAAGGGGAGGGGGAATCGTCATGTGCTTAGACGTGGAAGACGTGAGGCGAATCATGGGCGTCCGGGAGTATCGCGAGCCGTGGCGGGACCGTGCTCTGGACTGGTTAGGGCAGAGACCGCTAGCGAGTATGGGAGTGGCGTTAGCGGTCAGTGGCGTCATGTGGGCGGTCGTGATTGGTGCTTGGTTCAAGCGAGCGCTGGTCACGACCGCATGGCGGGATCTGAGCGACACGGTAACCGTGTTGTGGCGGGCGGATACCGACGGGTGGCTTGGGCCGATGAAGTGGGGACTGGTAGCGTTAATCGCTGGTACGGTCTGGTTTCTGGCGGTTGGCGTTGTGGAATGGTGGCGACGGAGACGGTAAACGGGTACGGGCAAGACTGAACAAAATTCAAATCGAGGTGCGGTGATGGCTGAGCAGAACAGAATTATCAAAATCGAGTGCAATCGGAACGCGGACGGCACGAGCTGGACGGTCAAGGTCATGAAAGAGTTTGAAGACCGATATGGCGGCGGCGAGCAGACGTTCGTGGAGCAGGCACCGTACATGCACATGGCGCTGGACGTGGCGCGGGAAATGATAACGCTCAGTCCGGGACAGCGCACGGATTTGAGCAAGCCCGGTACGTACTCGGGGACGGGCAGACTGATGGTGTGGTCATGACGCCGGAACTGTTGGAGTTGCGCGCGGGAACATGGCACGAAACCGGAAATCAGTTTCGAGTATCTGGACGCCGTGTTGCCGTTCGCGGAATGGTTGAGCGATGCGGAAGAGATTCCGACGGCGACGGAAATGAAAACGAAAGCCGATGAATTGATACTGGTGGCGTCTACGGCAGTAGCGTGAGAGACCGCGAGCGCAAATCGGTAAGAGCGCGCCGCAGGTGGCGCGAGTTTGAAAAAGTTCACGAAAGGGTTCAGGCAATGACGGACAAAAGCGGGATGATTGATCCAAAAAGCGGCTTGGTGGATTGCGCCAAGTCGGTGAAGGCCATGCGGGCGGCGGCAAGAAAGCGGCGTATGGCTGAGACTCCCAAAAAGCGAAAACTAGACAGTAGTGACATCGCGACCATACTAGCGGCGCTGAGGATGTTTCAGCGCGAGTACGAGGATTGCGATTCGGCAACAATCCAAGCGGCATGGCCGGATTACTTCGCGCTGGGCGAGGAAACGCTAGACGACGACGGGCAGACGATTGAGCAATTGGTGGTGCCGGAGCCGCTTGGGAGTATGGACATTGACGAGCTGTGTGAGCAAATCAACTTAGGCGAGGTGAAATTGTGACGGACTTGAAGAAACTGCAAACGGCGATGAACGGTAACGACGTGCCGGAGATCGCTAAGACACTAGGGATTGCTATCGGCGTGTGCCGGGAAGACAATCCCGCAGACGTGGACGACGCGTACGGGGCCGGGACGTATGCGAGGCTGTTTCCGCCTGAGCCTGATCCGTTTCCCGTCCTGTTTATTCTGGACGACGACGGCGAGGCCATGGGTATTAGGCCGTTCTGTTCTATCGAGTGTCGCGCCGGCTATAAGCCGATTCCTCAAGACGAAGGCGAGAAAACGGAGCCGGGGGAAGTGGACGCCGTTGACATCGTTGACCAAGCGGTCTGCGAGATGTGCGGAAATGTACTGGAGCCGTGATGACGGTCACCACACACACGAACGTGAGCGGGCAGACGGTGGTCAAGGTCCGGCAAGGTCTGGATTGGATCGTGATCCAGTTCAAGACGAGACAGGACGCGCTGGCGCTGCTGAAAGCGTTACGAAAGAGGGCGCGCTAAATGAAACTCACTCAGGTTGTATTCGAGCCGAAAGCCGAAATCGAATTCACGCGCGCCGATCTGCGGATACTGTTCGAGTTGTCGGAACGCCATTACGACGGCGTGTGCCGGTCTCTGAGCGAGCGGGGCGGGATGCTGTACGGGATGCGGAACGAATTCCGGTTCTGTTCAACGGCAAACAAGAAACTGTTGATCGTGACGCGTACACTGGCAAACCGTGAAGTGCAGCTCTTGTGCAAGCTGTGCGAGATAGCATCGTACTGGTTAGGCAGCAGGCCGGTAGATGTTAGAAAGCGTAAACACGGCATGACGTTAGGCCACGAGTTGTATGTCGTGTTGCGCGAGATGTCGGCAGAATTCGAGCACACGAAAGTGGTGGTCAAGTAATGGCCGTTATAGGGTCGGACTCACCACCGTGCACGGAACGTTGTCCACGATGTGGTGAACGTTGTATGAACCGGTCAGGACATGCCGAGTGCGCGACTGCGGGGCGCGGTCTAGCGGAGTTGCATTGCTGCCGTAAACATGTCTGGGGATCGCTGCACGAAATGCTGGAAGCGCAGCGCGCAACCGGCAAGCTGGCGAGAAAAGAAGTACGCGAAAGCATTAAACACTGCCGCAAGTGTATCGCGGCAGTAGAGAGACTGGGGTGATGTCATGATCGTTCGTTACGTGGTCACAAACGTGTACAAAGTCGGCAACGAAACCGCCGATAGCGAGCCCGCAGGCTGGGAGCTGTTCACGGATACCGGCGGCGATACCGGAGAGAGACTGGTACACATTCGAGCCGTCATGGAGTGGCGCGCAATTCGGTTTCTACTGGAAGACGGGAACCGGGCGCGCCGGGCGAGGCTTATAAATTTCTGGGGGTAGGGAGGGCGGCATGAGCATCAGGCTGGCGATGGTGTTGAGGGAATGGCGCAAGGGCAGTGGAGTCACGCTCAGACAGGTCAGTGAAGAGTCAGGGGTGTCGGTGAGCACATTACACCGTGTCGAGATGGGGATTAGGAAAGCGACAAGCACGAGCCAGGACAACCGGAGAGCTGACAGCAACGGGCTGGACGGAGTCAGCTTAGGCCGCTTGATTGTCTGGTTGCTGAGTGAACCGGTAACGGAACCGGACAAGACCGAGGCGGCGCAATCATGATTACCGATCCCCACCCGAACCGCAAGCCGTTTACTGGCACTCTGTTCTTTATCGGCAAGGTGTCGCATAAATCCCCAGCGGGCGCGCGTGGCCGGAAAGTAATCGTTACCCGTGACGCCGTAGAACGTTCGTTGTCAACGCTGGTCGGCATGGGCGTGAATACCGGTGCCGATCTGGAATGCCACAATCAGCGGCACAAGGTTGGGGTGATTACCGATGCCAGGATCGTGGACAACCGCGTGGAGATTGACGGTTACCTGTATGCGCTGGATTTCCCCGAAGTCGTAGACAGGCTGTGTGCCAGTGCCGAGGATTTCGGTATGAGCTACGAGGCCACGGATTGTCTGGTCAAGGACATCACGGACAAGGTGTGGACGATTGCGCGTCTGGTGTTCACGGGAGCCGCGATACTAAAGCGAGACAGGGCGGCGTACAAGGGGACGGAAATAAAACTGATCGATGTGGGGAAGGGGGAATGGTTATGATGTCGATGTCGAGATTGCATTGGCCCGACAAACCCGAATGGCAGCCGGATGCGCGCCAACACGCCATGGTCATCATGGACGAGGTTCAGGGCGACTGGCACCACGCGCAGGAATGCGTCATGGCCATGGTGGTGAGTGGCGCAGTCACCGTAGGGTACGCGCAAAGGTTACTGTGGCTGACGATGCCGCACGGAGAATGCTAAGTGAAATTCAACCGAGTATTCGCGATGCCAAATCCCGATACGTTCAGCATCAAGCCTATCGCGGAACTGCTTGATCGTTGCTTGAAAGCCGACCAGGTCATCATTGATCCTTTTGCGCGAAACAGCAAACGCGGTACGGTGACGAACGATCTAAATCCGAACACGAGGGCGACTTTTCATCTACTCGCGGAAGACTTCGTAAGGACGTTGACGCCAGACACTTCGGATGTGGTTCTGTTTGACCCGCCGTATTCGCCGCGCCAGATTTCAGAAGTCTACCAGCAAGTCGGTAGACCGTGTTCGACGAAGGAAACACAGAACGCGAGACTGTACAAAGTTGTAAAAGATGGTCTCGATCAAAGCCTGAAGCCAAAAGGAATCGCGATCTGCTGTGGTTGGAACTCTCTAGGGTTCGGCAAAACACGAGGGTACGAGATGCTGGAAATCCTGCTCGTGACGCACGGCGGGGCGCATAACGATACGATTGTTACGGTTGAACGCAAACGGGGAAAGGATTGATATGAATGCCGTGGATCAGTGTATGTCATGAGGCGGTCGGCTCCGGATTGTGTCGTTGTCGCGCGCGGATAGGATACGGGAACGGTTAGGCCGGATGTGGTTAGCGGAATGCGGCCAGTGTAGACAGCGGTCGCGTGTTGTGCCGGACGCGTGGCGATTGCTGGTGAAAGAGTGGCGACAGGCGCGAGCAGCGAAACAGGACTGGGAACAACCGAGTCTGTTTTGAATTCCGAGGCAGGTTAAATTTCATTTTTCAAACAAGGAGAAACTAAAATGTGGAGAATCAGTAACGAGAACGGTGAATCCGCTGGATGGCGAAACTGGGGCAGGCTCATGCTGTCCCTGATACCCGCCGCCTTTGGGGGAGCGGCAGTTCTTTGGATCATTGCCGGATTCGGTTGGATTGATCTCACGCGGGAGTTACGCATGGAGAGAAGAACCATGCAAAGTGTTGGGATCAGCGTGTTACCTAAATCGAGCATTGGACTACTGGCACACGACGGGCCGTGCTTAAAGGTCGATTCATCCTACATGGATGGTGATCGACTCCAATTCTATGCGAGTAACTCTTGCTCGCATTGGCTATACAATCCCGCTTTCTACTATCGGATAAAGGCCCACAACGGCACCGTAATAGACAGCCACGAGTGGCTGTTCAATGGCGATTCCGATCTTGCGCCTAAAGAACGCAGGGAGCAATTTATAGATCTGGCTGACGACAGTCGGGCAGAACAAGTGGAACTGTGGATGCGAAAGTAGACGAGAGGGACTCCAGAGCGGGATGAAACGATTACTGGAGGAGATTGATAAGCACAGGACTGGTTAGCGGTCAGGGGGAAGTGCATCAGCGTCGAAGCCGCGAAGCGGCTGAGTAAGCTGTGCACGATAGGGGGAGTTAGGACTACAGAGCACTGCTATGGCTGGCTACACTCAACGCGACTGGATGTGTCTCAGGAAGTTCCGGTACGACACGATCGAGCAGTGTCAAGCCGAGGTGGACAGGTTGAATCGGAAGCCATTACAGATTGGTCGTGCGGGTGCTTACCGATGCCCGTATTGCCAGAAGTGGCACGTAGGACGAGAGAAAGGGAGGAGATACACGTAACGCGTAAATCGCAGATCAACATCAACGCATCACCAACCGGAGCGTGGCGCTCCAGAAACGAGACAACGAGTATGACGTTCAAGAAAGTGTTGCACGCAATCGCAAAACTGTTTGTGGCTTGGGTGAGTGGTGTCGTGGTCATGACCATGCTTGCCGGTGCCGCGTACGCGTGGCCGAAGTGTGCAGGAAACTGGGTCGAGGTGCCACCGGGTACCAAAGGTCCGGGCAAGATTTATAAAGACAAGCAGGGAACGTGGGAATGTATCGTGGACAAGGACGGCGGTGGCGTGAAGATCAAGAACACGAACACGAACAACAATACGAACACGTCATCGTCTAGCTCCAGCTCCAGTGCAACCAGCTCCAGCTCGTCTAGCGCGGCTGGTGGTGACGCGTCCAACTCCAACAACACGACGAACAACGTGGCTGCCGGTCCGGCAAGCACGGCTTACGCTCCAACAGCGTTACCCACAGTGCCTTGCTTCAAAAGTTACGGGGCAGGGTTTCAGGGCAGTATCGGTCTGAGCATCGGCGGCGGCAAGGTTGACGAGAACTGCGTAATTCTGGAGGCTGCACGGTCGCTGGCGTTACATGGGAGCGATTTAGCGTACTGCAAAGTCATGGTCAGCCATAAAGCGCTCCGGAAGGCTGGGGTGACGCTGGAAGACTGTATGAGGGTGTACGAGCCGCCGAAACCGGAACCGGTGCAGCCTAGCCCCGCTGTGGCCCCGCAGGCACCACCACAGATTATCGTGCCGGCGCCCGCGGTGACGGTTAACGTGCCAGCTCCGGTGATTGCGGAAACGGTCCCGGCACAGGCACCAGCAGTATCGTGCCCTAAACCGGTCAAGCGCGTCCATCACGTCCACCGAGACGCGAACGATCCGTGTTCGCAAAAGAAGTGAGGCCGACAATGGCGAACGAGAACGAGTACGACGTGCAGTTCCGATTCGACGATTACAGTGGCCGTTTTTACCGAAAGGACAAGAACGGTCAATGGTACAAGTTTCACCAGATCGGCAATGCCGGAGTGGCGTCCGATGTAGCCGGGTTGCTGATCAAGCTCGGACACCGAGTTGATTTCATACCAGAAAGGGCGCGCGACACGGATTGGTAGTAAGGAAAGCCAAATCCAAAAAGGAGAACACTGAATATGTTTGACAACGACGAGTACAAACGCGAACAACATTACCTGGCGGCCGAACGCCAGGATGACATCAACAAGCTGCGGGCCGGTGAGTATGGCGGCGGCGATGACGATGACGACGCCGAGTTCTTCTCGGACGAGCCGCGCGACGATACTTATGACGAGCCCGTGCCGATTATCGGGAACGCCGACGACGAGGACGAGGCTTTGGCGGAATTGGAGCCGGAGCCGGTCATTGACGAGAACGCCCCGGTGCCGACGCCCGCAACCGTACCCGAAGATCACCAACCGCTGCCGGGGTATCGGGGCGCGGATAGCCCGCCGACATCGGGGAAACGTAAGCAGGCTAAGAAGTCGAAAGCCCAAGCCCGCTCCGCAAAAGGCCCGAAACCGTCAAGGCTGAAACCGCGACCGAAGACGGTGAAAAAGGTTGTCAAAAAAGGAAAAAGCAAGAAACACTGATTGGCGTAGGCTTGAAGACTTTGCCTGAGCCCGCGAACATTGACACAAACCGGGCTCAGGTTTATGTAAACAAAGACGTTTATTGGTTGTGTCATACGGTTGTATCAAGCACTAGCGGATATTGAACCAGACACAATCTGAACAAAGTTCGAACAGAGATGTAGGTGGGTTTGTTATCTTAAACTTATGGGTTTTTGTTTCAAAAAGCGGATGTATTCTTAGTCTTTACCCCATAGAACCTTAAGCCCTCGGACGCGGATTTACTCCACCAGATTACCGTGCTCGTCGTACTCATCCTCGTTCCATTCGTCTGGGCAAAACTCCCCATGAACCTCTGGGTCGTATATCTCGTGACTCGGACTGTATGGGGCGGTCTTCCATTTCTGTTCCGCGTCAAAGTCGTGTGTTTTTTGTCCTGATCGATGCTCGTACAGCTCGTAGCGTTTGATCCAGTTGCAGTTGGCGCACAGCACTTGAAATTCATCGTTCCACCCTTCCGACGAATCCAGAATGCGCCGATACTCGCTTGTAGGGGTGACTCCCTCGCGCCTGCGTTTGGTTCCGCCGCCGTCGATATGATCAATCTGCAACACGCGAGGGTCAACCGTGCCGCAGTTGCGGCATTTCGCGCCCAAATGCTCGATGGCCTGTAGGCGCAAAGCCACGGAACCTCCCATAGAGCGCTTGATCATTTCTTTGGCGATTTGCTTGAACCGATTGCTGGCCATTTTTACTGTACCCTCCCGATTCGATACGATCCCCACTTGGCTTTCGACACTAGACCGGCATCGATTAAATCGATAAGCCGGCGATTTACGGTGGATCTGGACAAGCCTAGCACTTCCCCAACGTCAACGATGTCTTGGGTGGTCAGAACGGCGCCAGGCTCATTGGAAAACAGGACAGCGTCAAAATCCTCGAAGCGCAGCAGCGGGTCAGTCGATCCATTAAGCACGGGTATCAAGATGCCTTGAGTAGAGAACTTGTAATGCAGACGATCGGCGAGGCCGCTTTTGGACTGGATTGTGATCGTGCGACGGGCGTCGGACGGGTTGTCGGGGTTGACGTAATCGATGGATACAAACGTCGAGCTACCCTGAAGCCACGAGTAGGCTCCGGCGAATCGGTCACGGCTAGACGCATAGTGATCCTTGGGCTTGGAGGAACAACCACTAGCCACGAGCGTCAGGTTATATTGGAACAGTGCGCGATTGATTTCGGAAATAGTATCAGCGACCGCGCTGGGATCGTTCTGGTTTTTGGTGCAAATGGGTTGGATGCCGTCAAGGAAAAGTACGTTGAGCTTGGGTACCGCGTGAATGGCTTCTTGGCAGATGCTTTCAAATGTTCTCGGCGAGACGCTGCTCGTGGTTGACAGTACTTCTACCTCGGCCCCTACGCGGTTCATCACATCCTTGGCATGTTGCGCTGTATGTATGGTGGACATATAGCAACATGAGGCTGGATGTGACTCGTGGCCGAAAACCGGCCGTCCGGCCATCCAATCCCGGATGATCTGAAACAGCAATGTGGTCTTGCCCACGTATGTGGGGCCACCGATCAGGGAAATAGCTCCACGGCGGAATAGACGGTCAACGATGAAATCGGCAGGTTCGGTGAAGGACTCGTTATCGGGGGGCTTCGGTGCAGGTTGTTTGGAATTGGCTTTACGTCGGTTCGAGGACTTCGGTGCTTTCGGTGACATTCAGGGCTCCGGCAGATTAGGGCAGAAACTTAGCGTTACAATCTCGGCAGGCTACAGTTTATACCCGGTTGGCGGGATGTCAAGTGCCTATTTTACGAATTTGCTTGACAAGAGAACTCGCCGGTAGTAAAAGTTATTACGGATTAGGGCAGGACTCCCGAAACATGGATTTCAGAAAAAAGAAAACGAAGTGCAGACGCGGCCACCGATTAGTCGGCAAGAACCTATACCTGCGCTCGGATGGGTTCCGCGAGTGCAGGCAGTGTTCGCTGATTCGGGCGCGGCGGTACAATCGAATCAAGAAGAAAGGACAACAAGCGGCATGAATACCAGAAATTACCTGTCAACGCGGTACCGGCATCACACGACACAAGCGGAACACGATCGCGCGTTTCTGCGTACACTTGTGGTTCTGATCGTGATCTGCATCGGGTGCGCGATCTGGGCGAGAGCAGAAGCGCAAGACGCGCCGAAGCCAAATGCGCCGAGTCCGGCACCTGCGGCGAGTGCACCGGCGCCGGCTCCCGCGCCTGTTCCGGTACCATCACCGTATAAACCCAACGAACTCCAGTCTCTGCAACTGGAAAACGCTCAGCTCCGTGCCATCAACGCCAACCAGGCTTACCAAGCGGCACAAGCCGCAATCCCGACGACAAAGGCGAATTTCGAGTCCTCGGTGAATGCGCTGGTTGCGTTGTGCAACAAAATCAAGACCGACAACAAATGGCCTGCGACGGTACGGTGCGACATCAACCAGAACCCGATTGTGTTTCAGGACGAGAAACCAGTAACTCCATCCAAGAGGTAGCCCCGAGGATAGTTATGGAATATGGCAAGATTGAAACTTTGTACGAGCGCGATCTAGATACCTTCAAGGTTCGCGTGGGCGAGTTGAAAAACAGGACTTACGGCTTGCTCAAGACTTGGCACTGGACTGAGAAGGTTGACGGTACCAACATCCGCTGCATCTGGCATGACAGCAAGATTGTTTTCGGCGGCAAGACCGACAACGCACAGATTCACGCTGATCTCATCAAGTGGTTGTACGAGAACGTCACTGCCGACAAACTCCGATCCGTGTTTCCGGATGAAGACGGAGTTCCTGCCGATGTCGTGGTTTACGGCGAGGGCTATGGCGCGGGCATCCAGAAGGGCGGCGGTGATTACTCTCCGGTCAAGAAGATCATCGTCTTCGATGTGCTGATCGGCGGCAAGTGGTGGCTGAGCTACGAAAACGTGTGCGACGTGGCGGCGAGGTTGGGCCTTGATGTCGTGCCGTCCTTTGGCGAAATGACTCTTGAAGATGCCACTGAGTTTGTCCGCAAGGGCTTCAAGTCGAAGTGTGCTGTCAATATCGGCAAGGACGCCGAGGGCTTGGTTGGACGACCACTAGAAACGTTATTTGACAAAAAAGGCCATCGGCTGATAACGAAACTTAAAACCAAAGATTTCTAGGTAGACGAAAGGAATTCCTTCTCATGCTGACATCCACTCTCCACACCAGCTTGTCCACGTTGTCTGCCGCCGACATCGTCAACCGCATCCGTCTCGGCAAAGGCCCGCATATCCCTGATCACCGTCGATTCGCGCTGGCCGATTTCATCCCCTTGGGTACGCCACCGCCAAGCGCCAACTTCTACCAAGGCCAGACGCAGTTCGGGATGATGTTGAACGACGTGCTTGGTGACTGCACATGCGCGGCTGTCGGTCACGCGGAACAAGTAGCGTCATTGAACGACGCGCCACCGCCCGAGATCGGTACCGAGATCACTGTCACCGACGACGTGATCGAGAACATGTACGAGAAGTCCTGCGGCTACGTCCCCGGTAATCCGTTCACCGACAATGGTGGCATCATCACCAATGTTCTGGACTGGGCGCGTCAGCACGGTATCGGCCACCCTGGCCCGACACATCATCACCGTCACCGTCTCGTTGCATACGCCGATCCCAATCCCGCCAACGTCACACACATCAAGCAGGCGATTGCGGAATTCATGATCGTCGATATCGGATTGCAGTTACCGGTGACGGCACAGGCGCAGATCGGCGGCGTGTGGGACGTGGTGGGGAATCCGAGGACAGATCCGGACTCGGTACCGGGGTCGTGGGGCGGTCACAGCGTCGTGGTTGCCGAGTACGACGTGAATGGACTGACGTGCATCACGTGGGGCGCGCTACAGGCCATGACTTGGAGATTCTGGAACACTTACTGTGACGAGGCCCATGTGTTGTTTATGGCTGCGCTGCTGGATCGATACAAAATGCTGACGGCGGCACAGTTGGCGATACTGAACGCTCAGTTGCAGGCGTTGAACAATTAGGTTTATCAAAGCTCACGCATCGGGGCGGCACGCTCTGCGTGGATTACAAAAATGAGCTTGCTGAAGCCGCCTAAAAGGCACGTCCGGGGCCGTCGCAAGTTCCGGCCCAATCTGTTACAATCCGAGTCCCGTAGAAATCTCGTGTCTCATGATCCAGCTTCCCATCCGAACGTTGAGCGCGGTTAGCGCTATCTCCAGTGATCCGCCACCGGTCACGCCTGTCGATCTCGGACTCCCCGCCAAGTTCACCGAATGGCGTACGGCACAATGGGACGCCGTCAACCGGATCATCAACTCCCCGAAACGTTTTGTCGTAATCTGCGCCGCTACAGGATTCGGGAAAACTTTAGCCTACGCTGCGGCGTCTGTTCTGTCTGGCGATCGCACGGTTATCCTGACGGCAACAAAGGGACTCCAAGACCAGATATCGTCGGACTTTTCCGGTCTGTCTTCTGACATCCGCGGGCTCAACAATTACCTGTGCCCGATTACCGATTCACTCGGGATTCCGAAAGACACGTCGGTTGCGGATGCACCATGCCAGTGCGGGTACGGATGCAGGCTTAGACGCGGTGGATGCGGATATTACGACTCCTACATAGCCGCGCAGCGCTCCAATATCGTGTCTACAAATTACGCGTGCTGGATGTACGACGGGGCCAAACAAGACAGCGAGCGCGGCGATCTGCAACACGGTATACCGGTCACGGCAACCGACGTGACGGAACTGGAAGCGCAGCGTAATCGGCAACGTGTACGAATGTTGATCGCAGACGAGGCACATGAAATTCTTGAGTCCGTGTCGTTGTTTGTGGGTGTTGACTTCAGCCGTCATGAGTGTCTACAGATGAGGCTGGACTGGCCGGATAGTGGACTCACCGTTGACGATTGGCAGCGGTGGGCGATTGAGTGGAACGGAAAAGTCAGCGCGCGTGTCACCCAAGCCGAGCAAAAGCTAAAGTCGTCGGGCGGTAAAGGGTGGTCGCGGGATCTGAAACATTTGCGCGATCTGAAACGCAAACTCGACCGGTTGTCGGGGATGCGTGCCGACGACGACTGGATACTGAACGAGGAAGATGTCGAGGGTAAGTCGATGGCGAGCGTCCGGTTTGACCCGCTGAGTCCAGCGCGCTACGCGGAATCGGCGTTATGGCGCGGTATCGATAAGATTGTACTCGTGAGTGCTACGGTACGTCCAAAGACGGCCGAGTTACTGGGTATCGACAAGAATGAACTGGAGTTCGTCGAGTACGATTCGAGCTTCGATCCGAAACGGCGGCCAGTCGTGTTTATACCAACAGTCCGCATGGATTTCAGAACCGAGCAAGACGACCACGCGATGCGCTGGATGTTGAGCCGGATCGACGACTTGATCGACGCCAGGTTAGACCGGAAAGGGATCATTCACGCCGTGTCGTATGCGAGAAGCAAGTTTATCGTTGCTAATAGTCGGCACGCGCGACTCATGATTACACATGGCAAGCACGACAAAATGAAAGCCATTGAGCGGTTCCGGCAATCGGATGCGCCGTGTGTGCTCGTGAGTCCGTCTGTGGACACGGGGTTTGACTTTGCCGGATCTCAAGCACGGTATCAGCTCCTCATCAAGATTCCCTTTGTTAGCAAAATGGACAAAGTGGTGGCGGCCCGAAGCGCCCGCGACAAAGAGTACCCGAATTATATTGCGGCGCAAACCATTGTCCAGATGACGGGCCGGATTATGCGGTCTGAAAACGACTTTGGAGAGTCGATACTGACCGACTCACATGCTGAATGGTTCATACCAAAGGTGAGGCGATTCCTGCCGGAGTGGTGGCTGGAAGCGTATAGAGTTCAGGACAAGGGGCTGCCGGAGCCGTTACAGTTTGACGATAACGAGACAACACAGGTACCGTGTTCGTGGTGTGACGAGCACCACGAGGGCGGCCCGGAAATGTGTAAATCATGACGCGTCCACGTTTCGCCAGTGCTCGAATGGCGCATGGGGCCAAGTCGGATTTTCTTTCTACGCCTCATGCCGACAAAGAGAAATTATACGGAAAGAAATCTCGGGCTCCAGACACGGTGTGCTGGGCATGTAGACATGGTAAATGCTGGAATTGTACGAAGAGGACTTGCCCATGCACGAGCGGTGACCGTGTACATAGAAATAAAATCGGTATACCTTGAGATTTTGCTTGACAGGTTCCGCAATCGGAGTATGATTGCTCTTGCTTGAGAGGAATAATGGCATGAGTAACGGCAAGACGAAGCGATGCAAGCGTGCCAAATGCCGCACTGAATTCACTCCCATCAAACCTTGGCAGAAGTTCTGCACCGTAGCGTGCGGCAACCTCGAACGCCAGCGGCGGCGGCGGGAAGAGTTCAAGGCTTTGAAGAAGGCCGCGAGCGTGAAGTAACCAATTCAGCACCAACCAAAACTAAACGCCGGTTTCCCGGCAAAGGAGCACGACCAATGGCTTTACAGAAGGCAGGAACAACCAAGTCAGCACCCCCCAACCACGTCCCGGTATCGTTCTCGGACGAAGCCATGCCCGCGGGCGGCGGATTTCTGGACGACCAGGATGTCGAGATTACCGACGCGGCTTGCACGGTGTCGGACTTCCAGGGCAACGCCCCTCCGAACACTCCGGTTCTCGCAATCGAGTTCACGGACGTGAATGGCGGCGAGCACATTCAACTTTACTCCTTGGGTGGATTCGGCAAAGACCCCGAATTCGAGCCCTCGGAAGACGGCAAGTACTTTTACGCCATCGGCGGCGCCACGGCGATCACCAAGTCGTCTAACGCTGGCCGGTTCATCCAATCCCTGAAACACGGTATCCCTAACAAAGGCGACGGCGGGTTCCCGGACGAGATGCTGGCAGAAGGCAACATGAAGGTGCTTGTCGGTACCAAATGCCACGTGTTTGCCGAGGCACAGGGTGGTCCCAAGAGTCTGCGGCGCGACAAGTCTGGCGCGGACGTGGAAAAGAAAATCATCCTGGTCAGCAAGGTGAACTCGCTGCCGGGCACCGACACCACCAAGAAGCCGACAATGGGCAAGACCAATGTCAAGGCCGCTGGTGGCAAGCCGAACGGCGCTGCGGCGACAACGACGGCATCGGCTGCCGCCACTGGCGACTTTGCCGAAATCGACGCCAAACTGGTTGAGGAATTGACGGCGGCGCTGGCCGAGAACGATCCTCAGCCCAAGAAAGCGCTGTTGCCGATTGCGTCGGCGGCGTTCAAGGGCGTCAAGGGGTTGGATGGCAAGGATCTGCACACCAAGGCGATTGCGCGCGCCAACAGCCCGGCATTCTTGAACGGGTTGTCGGATCACGGGATTGCGTTCGACGGAGCGCAGTTCAGTCTGGCATAGACGTAGCCAGGCTATCGAGGATGACGGTGGTGGCCCAGAGCGATCTGGAACCGATGGAGTAGCGTTCGACTAGGGCGGCGTCCAAAGGCCCACCACCTGATCCCTAACCCGAATTGAAATATGTTATGGACTTCGATGACGACTGGCTGGAAAAACTCGTGCGCGACACCCATCGGGAAGTTGACGAGGCCAGAGTCGCACGAGGTCTGGAGCCATGGCTGTGGCACAAGACAAAACGCCATGTGCTTGGCGGCCCTCTGGCCGATTTGATCAAACTAGTTGACGAGAAGGGACGAGAGATTATGCGAGATTACAGTTGTCGAACCAAATGTGGATTCGTGGGCCATTCGCCACGAGACATGCACAATCACTACCAGCAATACCCGAATCACAAATCGGCTTCGACAGGCCACGCCGGGTTGGTTAACGCTGTTAATACCGTCAAGCACGTGAAAGACAACCGGTGCAGGGCTTTGTGCGGATTCGTGGGTGAGGGGGACGTGCTGCTAGCCCTCCGCAACCATTACCTTGACCATCCCGAGCATAAGATTACCGCTTACGAAGCCAAAAAGTTGCGTGAAGGCAAAACCGTGAATCGTCGTGCGGTCAGCGGCATGTCGCGCCCGCGCGTCAACGGTCGTCCGATGACGGCGTTTGAGCAGATTCACGCCCTACGGGACGCGTTCGTGGCCGACATGAACAAAGAACACTCGGAAATCAAGCGGCTGGAGGGCGAGTTGGTATTACATCAAGCCAACTTGCAGCAGCTCAGTTCCGCGCTTTCGGTGCTGACTGTTACGCTCGCTGCTGCGGAGCCGAAGCGTGTGGTGCCCGAGACTGAGCCTGCCGATCCCGCGGACTTGAGCACGGCGGAAATCGTCGGGCCATCGACGATTGATGACAATACCGTGACCGAGTACGTCTAGCCTCTGCGGGCTAACGGCATTAGCGACTAGATTTAAGTTTCCGTTTTCGCGTACTTGCCTGATCTCGATTCTCACGGCCATGAGCAGGTCCAGCGTTGAGCGCGCGAATACGGATTAGAGAGACTCCCGCTGAGCAGTGGCGAGCGCGATCATGGTGACGTTGGCGCAGAAATTGGGCGGCGGGGGTTTCCGAGATTAGGACTGACCAATCATGAAATCGTCTGAACTGAAATTCAAGCAAATCGCGGTCGGCCAGTGGGACAGTGGAAGCGGATTGACGTTCTCGGTCATCGGACTGAGCGAGGACGGTAACGTATACAAGTACACTCGGCAGGGTTGGGGGAAACTTGACACCCAAAGTAGTGAATCGGGTAGTAAAGATACACGCGATTTCTTGGGTAACTCTCCTCCGAGCAAGGACGATAATTTTTGATGATCGTCACCGACATCACCAACGATCTCGATTACCCAAACTGTCTGCGGTCGCAAGCCGACGAAGACGGGTTGACGCGATCGGAGGGGCTGCACCTGACAACGATAATCAGGGCTATCGAAGAGACCGTAAGACCGAGAGATGAGTGGTGCACGGAAAATGAATTAGCCTTCTTCGGAGCGGCGGGCTTCATGTGGGAAAGAGTATTCTCAATGGCGATGAGGGACGCAACCGCAAACGAAGACTTGGTACGACCAGGGGAAGTTACCTTGGATGGAATCATAGGTTCCCCCGACTTGATTGACATTCCCCGCCTTATCGGTATTGATACTAAATTGACTTGGAAATCCGCAAAGCGTCTGGATGTTAGTTCAAAACCGGCAATGTTGGAATCCATCGACAGGAATTTTTGGGCCAACAAAATCCAGGCCATGAGTTACGCTCACATGATGGGGTTTGACACTTGGGAATTGCACTATTTTTTTGTCTCCGGTAACTGGCGGCCGCCGATACCCTGCACGAAAGCAGTCAGGTTACAGTTTACATCGGAAGAGTTGAAACGGAATTGGTTGATGCTGGTGCAGTTCGCTGAAACTAGAGGCTGGCTTTGAAACCGGGTAGAAAACCCGGCAGTCCTTACAGACGGTTATTAGATAGATCGTCCCTTCGTAAGGAACTCATGAAGCGGGGTTGTTGGTTATGGGACGGATGTTGTTATTCTTCCGGTTACGGGAGAGTAAGCATCGAATGGCGGGAGAGAGCAGTTCACAGGGTGTCTTTTTGGGTGTTCAAGGGTGACGACCGGGTTTTGCACGATTCAAATATTCACGTACTCCATAAGTGTGATACTCCTAGATGCTTTCGTCCCAGTCATCTATTTCTCGGAAATCAGTTAATTAACATGCGAGATATGAGACGCAAGAAGCGCGATCTGTGGGCAGGAAAAACTCATTGCGTTAACGGTCATTTGCTTACGTCATCTAACTCCGGTTACTACCAAAGGAGCCCTGGATACGGATTCCGCTATTGCAAAACCTGTCTAAACGCTAGACACAGGAAGTATAGCAGCAGCCAAAGAGCCAAAGGTCTGAAGTGGCGTAAGACCCCCAGCGGATGGAGATGGGTGTGAATAAGCTCGGTCAATGCACCGGATCGGACTCCCCCTTCGGTGACGCTCTCGAAGCGCAGCGCATACTGAAAATTATCGCGCACGCCGATTTGGATGTGATCGAGCACCATTGCGGCGGTCGCGCCAGCGATATCGTGCGCGATCTTCGGTTCCGGCTGGCGTTTGGCTTGGCAAGTTTCAGAGTAACCGGGAAGCAAGTATTTGCGCTCCGGACGATCAAGGATCAGCTCATTGAGAGAGGACTCATCTAATGGCAATCAAGGCAAGCAGTCTGCATACCGGCACAGGGTCGGCGTTGAAGAGTGTAAAGAGTAATCAGGCTCAGTCCGATCCCGAGCCCAACCATAACGGAACGACAGCGCCCCCGATAACGGTGTCCAAGGAAGTGACGCCACTATCAACCGCGGAAATCCTCGACGGGCTCCCCTCGCGCGAGTTCATCATCTTGGCGGGCAAGGATGGCGTGGGCAAGACCTGTTCAATCCTGTCGATGGCCACTTACGTGGAAACCGTTCTCGCGCCCGATGCCAAGTTTTACGTGATCGACACCGAGAACAAGTTCCGTACGGCCATGAAGTCGTTCGGCCCCGACTGCCCGAGCAACATCGTGTATTACAAGACCGACGACATGAATCAGTGCACGTGGGCGTTGGATCAGATACTCCGGCAACACAATCCCGGTGACTGGCTAGCGGTCGAATCCATGTCACGTGTCTGGGAACGGGCGCAGGATTTGGGGTATTCGGCGATTTCGGGGTTTGCCAAAGCCGAGTACATGGAGCGCCGGCGGGCCGAGAAAGCCGACGGCGGTAAAGCTCCTGCCGTGACACCGCAGCCGGATCAACTGTGGTCGATAACAAAAGGCGCGCACGACGGCGCGTTCGTGGATAGGATAACCATGACCGAGGACTTGAACGTGATCCTGTCAACTACTCTCGCGCGACCGCCCAAAGAGGGCAATTTCATGAAGGAGAGCGCCGACCGTAAAGCCTTGCGCGTGGAACTGGGGATTGACGCGGGATTGGACGGCGCTCCGAGGCTTCCATATTATTGCGAATCCTTGATGATACTGGATCTCAAGAACGGCAAGGTCACGTGCAGAGTCCTGCGCGACAACATCAACACCGGCGACGAGACGCGTGGAGAATTCGCGGTCGAGGGTAAAAAGACGTTCGCGATCAATTTCTGGGAAAGCTGCCGAGGGTAGAGAGGGCGTCATGGCTGGAACCTGCAAAAAGTGCGGATGCATGACTACAGACACCAGAGAGCGCAGCCCTCTCGGCATGTGTTTCAACTGTGAGCACGGATTAACCCGAGAGGCCGCGACTCCGAACGGTGTATCCACGGCGCACAATCTCGACGATGGCGATCTCAAACACTTGGCTTTCTCGATCGCGCACGGCACGTTTAACCCAGAATCCCCCGGCGGGTGCTCGTGCGATACGTGCTCCACGTTGCGCGAAATGATTCAAGAATTACAGAACAACGAGGCCGCGGATTTCTACAACGAGCACTATCCGCCACCGGGCGGGTTTCTGTGACTTACAAGTATCCGTTCAAGTGCGATCTTTGCGGTCACATGATCGAAGACGTGTCCGATCTCGATTGGCACGGGTATGGGAATTGTGCCGAGATCACGGACGAGATGTGGGCACAGTGGGAACGGGAAGCGAAAGAGCAAGAGGAGTCCGGTAATGGAATACAGTGACCGTAATCGCCCTTGGATTGGGTGGAAAGTTTGGCCTTGCGGTTGTCGGCAACGCACGGCGGTTTGGTATAACCCAGGAGCGCTACCTGATAGGGAAACTGTGTTATTTGAGTGCAACAACAACGCTAACGGGTGCGTTCGACTTGTCGAATCCGGACGCCATGTGCCGTTAAATGAGGCTACAACCCTGTGATACAGGTCGATCCTCGTGCCGGTTCCGCGCAAATGGCCCCGTTGCTCCGTAAACTCGGCATGGACGTGGAACTCGTCCAAATGCCCTTCGGCGACGTGTCGTGGATCGGGTACGGCCCGAACGGTGCGCCAGTATCGTGCACGGCGGAATTGAAGTCGATTGAGGACGTTGTCGCCTGCATATACTCGGGCAGGTTTGCCGGCCACCAGCTCCCCGGACTGATCGCGAGCTACGATTATGTGTGGCTGTTAATCGTGAACGAGTACAGAGCTCGTCAGCGTGACGGCGTTCTCGAATACTACAAACCGGGCCGCAACGGCGGTCATTACTGGTCAGAGAGTTGTGGCCGACAGCGTCTCGTCATGTGGCGCGACGTGGAATCGTGGCTCATGACGTGCCAGATCATGGGCGGCATCCGGATTCACCAGGAGCCCGATTACGAGCACGCCGCGTGCTGGATCAAGATGGCGTCGAATTGGTTCTCGCGTGACGATCACAAGAGCCACAAAGTTGTCTACGGTTCCAAAGAGCTGTTCGCGGATAGAGCGCTGTTGACGAAGCCGTCATTAGCGCGTCGTGTGGCGGCGCAACTCCCGCACGTCGGAGAAGTCCGCAGCGCGGCGGTGGCGGCTAGATTCCATACCGTCGAGGCCATGGTCAACGCCAGTGAGAGCGATTGGCGCAACGTGGATGGACTGGGAAAAGAGACGGCGCGGAAAGTGTACAACATTATCCATGGGTTGAATGGGAGTAGGGGGCAGTGACAATATGCGCGAACTGGTTACTCTCTACGTGCTCCGTTACGGCCTGACCGAAACTCTCACGCAAATCGCGGGCGGTCTGGCGGCTGCCGCTGTCGATCCATGTGTCGATATCCACGGCTGGACTGACGACGGCAAGAAGGGATTCCGGGAAGCGTCTACCGAGATTTACAGAATCAAGAACGATTTGTATCTGAAAGGACTGTGCTCATAATGGCATCCGGTTGCGCGTATACCAATTCCCACGGCGTGAAATGTGGTCTCAAGCTCGGACACCACGGCGATCACGAGCCGAACGAGCAGCTCGTGGCCCCAGACCCGTTTTGCCTCCAAGCTCACGACAAACTAACGCTGGCGACAATCCGAGCTTGGATCATGGCCGCGAAATCGCACGGCGTGCCAGCAGCCAAAATTCAGCGTGCCGAGGAACGGTTCAACGAGATCCATCGGTGGCAGCGTCGAAATGGGACGAAGTTACCCGATTGAGATCGCGGAGATAGTTCAGACAATGCCTTACGGATTCAAGGAACAGCATCGGAGCGCCCTTTTCGGTCGCAGGCCGTTGCGTCCTGTGCTCCCGGAAGGCCCGGTACCGGCTAGGGTCTATCTCATCGGAGAGCGCCTCGGTGAATCCGAGGCAGTTGCCGGTAGACCTTTCGTCGGTATTAGTGGCAAGTATCTCGATCTGTGTTTACAAGCGGCTGCCGTAGATCGTTCAGACTGTCGAATAAATAATTTAGTCTCCACGTTTAGTTTTTACACTAAACCGACGCAGGAAGAGATAAATCGGGATCACGACGCCTTGGTCGCTGACATTCTCGATTGCGCCCCCGATATCATTGGGCTCGTCGGCGGCTGGGCAGTCGAGCACGTATTGCTACGTGCGCCCGAAATGGAGAAGTGTCATGGAGTGCCGGTGCGCGTACCGTCGTTGTTCGGTGACGAGCTATACCGCGATCAAGGCTGGGTCGTGCTGCCTATATTACACCCGGCGTCGGCAGCGCACTCGCCAGACAGCCTGCCGATGGTGTTAGACGACATCCTGACCCTGGGCAAACTAATCGACGGCGAAATCCAACCGATGCGCGAGGACAGTGTCTACAACCCCGATTACCGCATCGTGAACTGTGACGACCTTGAGGCGTTGTTGCCGTGAGTTTTGACCTGAATCCCGACAAATACATTATCCTCGGCACGGATACGGAAGGCTCTGTGGACAAACCGTGGTCAACGCAGGTGTCCACGGCGGCGGGAACCGGGTACACGGTATTGGCGTGCGATGTCGAGACAAACCAGACGCTACTGGAGTGGTTACGACGCAACCGCGACCGTGTGCTGATATCGCTACATCACTCGCTACATGACTTGCCTGTACTCAAGGCAATCGGCATCGATATCATCGCCGAGGATTTTGCGTTCGTGGACACCATGATTCTGGCTTATCTGCTAGCGATCGAGCCGCAGGGGTTGAAAGCTCTGTGTTACCGTCACGCCGGTATGCACCAGATCGACTACGCCGAGGTCATGGGCGATGTCGGGCACGGGATTGCCATGGACTACCTGCGCCGTGTTGACAGCGCTGTAGACGCGCCATTGGTTGAAATCCCCCCTAAGCCTGTCAAGAAGCGTAAATCCAAGAAAGGCGTTGATGCTGCGCCCGAGCCGGTACCTGACCCTGTATTCATTCATCAGTGGCCGGAGCCCGAGCCCGAGATCGTCTCGGACGGCAACGGTGACCGTCTCAAACGCTCCCACGGCATCGGTAAACTCGTGTCCCGGATACTCGCCGACATCACGTCCGGTAAAACCCTGAAAGACGGTTCCTTGGTTGACCCTCGCGAACGCTGGAAAAAACTAAGTGACGCGTCGAAAGCGCCGGTAATCTCCGTCATCGGTGACATGCCGGTGCCGGATCTCGATAACGTCGATATCGAAAACGCAATCGAGTACGCCTGCAAGGACGCCGACGTCCAGTACCGGATTACGCGTCCGCTCATGGAAAAAGTAAAAGCCATGGGGTTGTCGGAAGCCTGCCGTATCGACCACGGGATAATTCCGATGATTGACCGGATGGCGACGGTAGGCATCCAGCTCGCGGGCGCTGAATTCTGGGACAGGTTAGGTGACAAGTGCACGGCGCAGATGGACAAGGCCAAGTGGAACATATTCAGGGCTACGGGGCGCGATATCAATCCCGGATCGGGCGATCAGGTCGCGGAATTGCTGTACGATTCGACCGACAAGGGTGGTCTGGGGCTGACACCGCCACGAATGACGGATGGTGGGGAATCCGGTAAGGTGCGCGGTTCCACTGACGACAAATGCTTAGAGGAGTTGTTACCGTTGTCGCCTGTCATCGTGGACATCGAAGACTATCGGGAAGCCAGTAAACTTAAAGGTACGTACGTAGAGCCGCTACGTAAGATGGCGACGACTGGCGACGGACGGGCACGAGCTACGTTTAAGTTGACGCGTCAAATCACGGGTCGTATATCGACGGCCGAGCCCATGAACTTGTTGTCGATACCCGTGCGATCGGAGCTGGGATCGGAATGTCGGTACGGGTTCGTGGCGCCCGAGGGCGCGATACTGCACGACGCCGACCTGTCCACAGTGGAGATGAGAACATTCGCTCACCTGTCGAGAGACCGGAAACTGTGCGAGATATTTGTCAAAGGCCACGAAGCACGCGGTGACGACAAGCTGCAATGGGACGTGCATACGCGGTCGGCGTCCGACATGTTTGGAGTGCCGATTACTAAAGTTGAGAAATACCAGCGCCAGGCAGGTAAGGTCATCAATTTCTTTATAATTAACGGTGGCACGGCGTACGGGCTGCGCGTCCAGATGATTAAATTTCGGGCATACAAGGCCAACGGCGAGCGCTGGACTGAGGATGATTGTCAGCACATGCTAGACACGTGGTACCGGATATATCCCGGCGCGCATCAGTGGCAGAAAGACTGCATGGAATTGACGCGGACGACAGGGCTGGCGAGAGACCCGTTGAGTGGTCGGATACGATACCTGCCGCAGATATGGTCACCGATTGCAAAGGTCAGGGCAGAAGCGGAACGGTGTTCGTTTGCACATCTCATCCAGACGAGCGCGAACACGATCCTGAAGCGCGCGATGATGGCGATGTGGGACGTATTGAAACACGTGCGGGGTGTCGAGCCTCTCTTGCCCGTGCATGATGAAGTCTTGCACCAATTGCCAGACGATAAAGACACTAGGGACGCTGTAGACGCCACGGTGACGTGGGCGCTGACATCGACGACGAAGCTGATTGTGCCGATTGAGGCCGAGAGTGGTTTTGGACCGTCTTGGGGCGAGGCCCACTAATGGCCGACGTATCGTTTAACCCGGCGTCATTGGCTATACCCGTACCCGAGTGGAAACGACCAGACCGTGCCGATTACGTACGCCGATGGCATCGAGACGCCAGACGGTCGCGCCGCCAAGATTATCTCGCCGATAAGTCCTGTATGGACTGTGGCGCACGGAGTTTTCTCGAAATCGACCACATTGATCCGAACCAAAAGGTAGATCACCGCCACATCTGGCACTGGTGTCGAGAGCGTCGAGAACAGGAATTGGCAAAATGTGTTGTGCGCTGCGACGTATGCCATGACCGTAGACATTCGGAAACGCTGTGGATGCTACGCGGCTGGACTGGGTGGCGAGGACAAGGCCGGATATGAGCGCGACTCGCGACCGTAATCTCGACAATATCCGGCGTGTCTGGCATCAAGCCGATCGCGTAGACCGTGACGAGGGTATGACGGCGTTTCCGCGGTACCGGTCCACGCTAAATCGGCTCGCCAACGTGTACGGGTTACCCCTATCGTCTGTCGTTGGCATGTTCTGTGCACTGAGTCCGAATAACGCTTACATGACGAATTTGCGTGCTGTCAAAGACATGTTGGAAGGCGGCAAGGGTGCCGGGTATGGCGCGTGTCGGGCGAGAGCACGACGGTGTATATCGGGTGACGATTTCCTGTCGTTTACGAAAGGGTTAAAGACGAGGAACTTTTACCAGAACATCATGGACCCGTCGAACCATTATCCGGTCACGATTGACGGTCATGCCTACTGCGTCTGGGTCGGTCGCCGTATGACGATGAAACAGGCTGTCAGAGCCAAGTTCGATTACCACAAAATCGCCGACGGATACCGCGAAGTGGCCGGTGAGTTGGGGATTGTGCCGTGTCAACTACAGGCCGTCACGTGGTTCACGTGGAAGCGGATAAACGCTATCGTGTACAAACCACAGATGAACCTGTTCATGGACGGCGATCAGTGGGGTCTGGATCTGGAACCGGATCAAATCAAAGTGTTTTAGCTGTCCTCAATCCTGTATACAAATTTCTCTTGACAGACGATTCCCCTCGCGCTACTATCCCCTTGGTGCACATTATGACCAGAGCGGCAAGCACGAAACAACAGCAGCGAACGACAAACTTGGGCCGAGTGCTCAAATCGTGGCGCATGATCAAGGATTTGTCGTTACGGGACGCCGGCGCCCGTATCGGCGTGTCGTACTCAACGCTACTGCGAATCGAAATGGGCCACGAGCCCGATTTTGGCACCATGTTGAGAATCCTGTGCTGGATGGCCGAGAGCGAGACCGTTGAGACGGGAGCGGTGTCGTAATGGCGAACCGGCGCAAGAACATCACGAGGCCAATATTACGCCGTCCAGCGAAAGCCGTGCTCCCGCCTGACGTGGTTGATGGTGGTACCCCAGATCGTCCGATTCTCATGCGCCAGTCCGTGTTGCGGTACGCGTACCGGGCACGCAAAATCTGGAAAGGGAAACCCGTCAAGGACGGCTGGTGGCAGTCGTTGATCGTGGGGGTGCCGCGTGAGATTATCGAGACCGCGGGTTGGGAGCCGGGGATGACGCTGGTGATGGAGGCTTACGTGGATGGCAGAGTCAGAATGTATCCGGCTGGAGATGTGGTGAGCCGGGAAGAGGAGTTAGTGTGATGACCACACGGATTGATCCGCAAGAGTTGCTCGGTCGAGTTTCTTTCTATCTGGCGGGTCAGTACCCGTTCATCAAAAACGACTGTCTACGCCAGACTCCCGAGCGCCGAGCGTGCGAAATAATTTTGGTCTGCAAAGACCTAATCGAGTTGACCACGAAACCGACAACGAATCCGCGGAGAAATCGGTTCGTCGATCATATCGACGGCGACCCGTGTAACAACGACCCCAGTAATCTTAGAATCGTGACCTTAAAGGAGAATCGACGATGAGCACGAACAGTTTAACCAAATCACAACGCACACAATTAGCTGCCGAGTTAGCGGCCGCCGCTCCCGCCCCCGACTGGGAATCGGTAGCGGAACTCTCCCCCAAGAAATTCCGCGAAGAAGTCGATCTCAAAGACGGCAAGAAGCGTCTCAACTTCGGCGAGATGGTCGAGTTGAGCCTGAAGCTGAAATCCGAAATCGAGTATCGGGAACGCATTCGCAAGGACATTCAGACGCACCTGGCGGGAGGACTCCTGCTTGCCGACAAGACTGAAGTCATGTACGAGAACTACCCCGTGCAGTACGTGACGCGATCGGGGTCGAGGAAATTAAGCGCCGAGAAACTGATGGCGAATGGCGTGAAGCCGGACACGATCGCGGCGAGTTACGAGATTGGCGAGGAGAGCAGTTTCGTGCTGATCGGGAAGCCGAAGAAAGAAAGATAAGCGGTAGGGGTGAAGTGATGGCGGAGGAGAAGTTCACACCGGGGCCGTGGCACGTCATGTCTGACAGCCTGACGATTTCAGAAGATTGCGGAATCGCCATCGTCGAATGCTTGGAACGCGGCACTGAAACTCACAACCCCAAGGCCAACGCTCACCTGATCGCGGCGGCTCCAGACCTGTACGCAGCGTGTACCAAAACTCTGGCAAGAGGCTGCACCTGCCATAGCACTACTCAGGAGGAATGGCACGCTAACTGGTGTCACATACCGACTGTGAGGGCTGCTCTGGCGCGAGCGCGGGGCCAACAGTAAATGACTATGCGAATCCTTGATCTATTTTGTGGGGCAGGCGGCGCGGCAATGGGTCTGCACCAAGCGTTCCCAGATGCCGAAATTGTTGGCGTGGACATCAAACCGTAGTCGAGGTATCCGTTTACGTTCGTGCAGGGCGGTGCTATGGAATTTTCTGTCAAAGGGTTGCGTAAATACGATCTCGTGTGGGCATCGCCGCCATGCCAGCACTACACGCAGATGTTAAATCACGGCTTAACGCCCCGCAGCAATCACCCAGACTTAGTGGCGGATGTCCGGCACATGCTGATAACTTCTGGTGCGAACTACGTGATAGAAAATGTCGCCGGCGCACCACTCGCTATGCCAATTATGCTGTGTGGGACGATGTTCGGCCTGAAAACTTTACGTCATCGTTTCTTTGAGTGCTCATTTCCTGCCAAATCCCCGATACATCCAAAGCACGGCGGGAAAGGAATTAGAAATCAACGCGACGGGGGAACATACTACCGTTGCTACGGACACGAGACCGGGAAACGGGAATGGCCTAAAGCAGTGGGGATCGAGTGGATGAAGACGCCGGAACTCGCTCAAGCCATACCCCCAGCTTATTCCCGATACATCGGCGAACAGTTCTTGTTGGGAGCGCGGGGCGGGAAGGAGAAGTAGGATGACGGTCGAAAGCCTTATCGCACATTTGCAGAATCTAGTGGCCCACGGATTATCGCCTGATTCAATTGTCAAGGCATACGACGGCGGTGTTGAGAAGTTAATGCCCGTCACGGGATTCCTCTACGACAACAACGAAGTTGAGATTTGCACCGATGATATCGATTGATCCCGGTACGCGGAGTTAGGCTACGACTACGAAGAATATTGGTGTGACTTGTGTAATACCTTGATCGCGCCGGGATTCATGAAAGAAATTCACAATAGACCGGATTGGACAGGAGGAATCGTCAATGGCTGACATACTAAAGCCTGGCTTATCTTTGCTTGTGAAACTCGGCTCGATTGCCGTTCACGCGGAAGAACTCATCTCGCCGAAACGTGAACAAGTAGACGTGGCCGCAATGGAAACGCTCTTGAACGATGCCGAAGTCAAGGAGTGGCTATCTGCAATGACGGTGCTGGCTTTTATGCCGGTAAAGAGGTGATTCCCCAATGGCCGCGAAACGCGAACCTGACAAGAAACACATGACGAAACTGATCCGCCGCGAGGTGAGTTATTTCAATGGCTGGTCGGTGTCAGAAGAGAGAGTAACGGAGGCTTGTGCCAATGCCGTAGAGAGCATCCTTCGGTATCTGAAGCGTCGCAAATCACGAAAAGCGAGGAGGAAGCCGTGAATTGGAAAACGACTCGCTATTACCGGCACTGCCCAAACTGCCAGCGATCCAATCATCTTGACTTTCTTCAGCACGAAACGTACTCGGTAATCGAGCAACTCCGCGAGTGCGATCAATACCGCATTGCCGCCGAACAGGAAGTGGATTTATTGGAGGAGCAACTCCGCGCCGCGAAGGCAGAGAATATTCAACTCAAAACTGCTCTACAGGAATGTTTTGTTGTTATTGCTGGGATTCTACACGGCACAACGTGGGAACTATCGCCGAGAATCAAAGAGCAAATGATAATTGCTCATGACTTGGCCGAGACTGCGCTGTCCGAGACGAAGGGAGAGTAGAAGTGAGCCATCCTGAATTTGTTAACAAAGGCACCAGATTGGGCAAGTTTATCGAAGAGTGCGGAAAATTGTGGCCCAATGATGGTGCAGCGAACTACTATGCTGATAACTGCGTTCGATGCGGAAAAACGCTCAAGATGCAGTCAAACGGAGATCACGAGGACGAATGGCATCGCGGACACTGCAAAGAGTGCTATGTAATCCTAGCGGCGAACTGCTCATCTGAGTAGCGATGATTTGCAGAAGGAGGATGTATGGCTCTTGCCGAATCTATCTTCGAGAACAAGCGATTGACAGAGGCCACGCGAGAGTTGAGAGAGGCGCTGGTGCTCGCGAACGAACACTGGCAACACGCTCCGCATACTCACACCGGCGAAGGCGGCGTAACTGAACACGACCCCAGACATTGCACTCGATGCCGAATTGACGCTGCGCTGGCGAAGTACTCGTAGGTGAAGGAATGACGGAAGGAGACAACCATGAAATATGTCAGCGCGATTGCGATTTCGGTTATTTTGGGATTTGAAATCGGTATCTTGCTCATGGATGCAGAGGCATAGACATGATTACCATAGTTCAACGCTTACTCGATTCTGTGTTCGGCTGCTCCCATCCCGAATGCTCGTTCCCGATTACCCTGATCATCGACGGCCATCGTCTCACCTATCGCACCTGCCTGTCCTGTGGCGCCCGCCGCAAATACGACATCAACCGGATGCGGTATGTCCCATTCGAATCCGGCGACCAACGGAAGCTGTCATGCCCGAATTATGGTCAAGGCGTGGTCAGGTAATCGGTGATCGGTAACCCGCGATTGATTTGCGCTGCCATCCTGACGTATCATTAACGTCAATATGCAGGACGCTACTGCACAACAGCAGTCTACAGGGTCTGTCCTGCCATCACTATCGCCATTTCCAGCTACGCACGTTGTCGCCGCCCCCCAACGACAGACCCTGAGCTGCCCGCATTGCGATCTTGTCCAGTTCATGACCGTGAGCGGTTCATGCCGTCGGTGTCACGGCGCGCTGGCAGAGAGGCCACCAGAGACGGCTGCGGTCAACGCTGCGGTCGTCATTAGCGCCCCCGAAGCCCACCAAACCGGTCATAAACCGAAACCGTTACCGTTGAATGTTGCGCTGCCCGTTGTGCTGTGCTGGCTGCGGCTCCGTCACGGGTGGTCACAGAAACGTCTTGCGGTAGAGATTGGTGTCCCTCGGACGTACGTGTCCAGAATCGAGAACGGAGCTGCGTCAGCCACGTGTGTTAGTCTGGAACGAATAGCGGCGGGACTAGGAGTCAGCCTCGCGAAAGTGTTCCTGATGTGCGAAGAATTGATGAAGACGGATAGTGGTGGCTAGACCGAGATTGCGAACTGCGGCACCTGATAAATCAAATCATAGGGCTCATAAATGCGGATAATCAGGCTGCAAATGGGGCACATCTGGATCGCAACCGACATTTGTGTTCCCTCGTCGAAATCGCGCTGTATCAGGAACGAATCGAACCAGTGTAGACACGGGCTAGTCCACAAGCCAGTCTCGGCCCACATTTGGCCACTCACTGGATACGCTTGGAAGTTTCCGACGTTCTGTGTGGGAAATACTTGGGTGCCGACGCCGCCTGGCTGACTCCACGCAATTCCGTTCCACCGAGGCTGGTACAGCGATCCGACGACAAAAGACGACGGCATGATCGTCCCCTAGTCCAGCTTAATGTGCACGTTTTTGGCAAACTCGTCGTCTTGAGAACTGGCCACATCAGGCAACGGAATAACCAGACTGAACACTCTGTCCGCTGGACACTCGATTTTGCCATCGCCGATGCCCATGCGAATCGGACTCAGCGGCCCACCGAATGTAGACAGTTCGAGAAATATATCGGCGCCATCGGCAACTAATTTACGCTGTTCGGGCGTAAGCGTCCATCGGCTGACTACGGGCACGTACGGGTCGATGTCGGCGTTGTTCCGTAGCGTACGAAGTGGTATGTACTCGGGTTGATTTTTTGCATAAGTCACCTCCAAGTGCTCCATGCCGTCGATGACGGGGCCGTTTCGGGGGTTCAGGTACTCGAACATGGTCAGGCTCCTGTGGTATTGGTGGCGGCAGGCGCAGGCTGCTCGACGACGCTCCAATCGCCGTACAGGTATGAATTCAATGCCTCGGCGATCCGCTTCTGCGCTTCCTCAACCAGACTGCATCCGTCGGCCTCGGCCCATAGCTCAAGCTGTTCGACGGTAGGAGTGTCCAGCTCGACGCTGACTACCATCGACCCGTCGGCACGTTTGCCGGATGACTGCGGTGCTGTCACGCCCTCGGCCACGGCCATACCGCGGATCTTCTGGAGCTGATCTGGGGTCAGAGAAGCGAGCACGCTAGCCAGATTTAGTGCCGGATTGGGATTGTCGGCTACAGCGGGTGGTGCCGAGGCAGCGGCGGGCTGTACGGGGCCAGTAGAGTCCGGTTTAACCTCGGCAGGCCCAGCGAATTCAGCCTCGCTAACGGGCTCGGAAACGCCATTCTGGGCTATGGCCGCGTTTTGGCTTTCTTGGGTGGTTTCCGGCTTCACCGGAGGCGCTACAGGCTTCCATTTGGACATATCTGTGTCTACCTGCCTTTTCTCGCCCTAGTATACCGCCGACGACCACGCTTGCCACGGGATTTTTTCGCCACCCGCTTATACCCGCCCGATTTCGTAATCCGGTTTTTGCGTGCCATGCTTAGACTCATGGCCACGGCCTGCCGTTCTGGTACATTCTCGGATCGCAACTTGCTGATCTTGCGGGATACACGTGCTTCGCTGTTCATGGATTACCTCGCGTCGGTAGCAAACACTTTTATCTGACTAGCTGCACCTGCCGCCGATCCCACTATTCCCAAGGTCTGTACCCACCGCTCCAGTTTCCGGTGTCCAGTCCTGTGTAGCCAATACGACACGCCGATTTTGACTCCAGCGTCTACAGCAAAGAATCCCGCTAACTCCGCTTTCGATCCGGACTGCACAAACGGACGAGCCAGCGGATCTAACTCGGGCGTCAGATTCGGGTGCGCGCAATGTGCCCAACCGTATCGGCACACGGACTGCTGCGTGAAAAACGCGTCCGTACCCTCTAATGCGAGCTGCGCGATCACGTAGCGTTTTGAGAACGGTGAACTGGTTCCGTCTTGCGCGAGCACGGTTGCAGCGTACAGCATAAACGCTATCAATACCCGTTGCATAGATACGACCATTGGTAGCTTGTGTTGATGAGAGCCCCGGTGCCTAGTACCAGCGAGAACCCGGACGCGCTAACCGGCATGTAAATCGACAGTGAATTGTCAGCGGATGCAGCGCTGCCACCAGCAGGCGCGAACGTGCAGGACGCGAATGTCGAAAACGGCGTACTGAACGTGAGCGCGAATATCGACGACGTTGTGCCCGACGCCGCCGTGGCGTTGACAGCGCCTATCTTGTCTGTGCTGCCGGACACTAGGGACGCCGATCCGCTGCCGAGTGCCGCCCCAGCCACGACAGAGGGGGTGCCACCAATCGAGCAACCGGGCCTGAACGCCGTACCCGTCCCCGTGGACTGTAAACAGTATCCACTGGTGCCGTAACTGCCGCCGATCTGATAACCGGTTGCCGCATTAACGAACGTGCCCGCGACCAGCGATGTCGAGGACGTGATTGACTGAGACGCAGTCAGAAATCCCGTGGTCGCGATTCCGCCAACACCGATTGTGGCTTCGAGCCCGAATAGCGTGGCGCTGCTGGTGATACTGCCAGCGGCAGCGAGTGTGCCGCTCAGGGTGACGTTGCCAGTGAATGAGGATGCCCCAGTGACCCCGAGAGTTCCCGATACGGTCTCGTTGCCGTTGACGGTGAGACCGTTGATCGTGGTGGAGTTCAACGTGCTCGGAATCATGTTGGCGGTGAGCGAGCAGAACGATGGAAAGGCGATCGAGTTCAGGCAATTCCCGAATACGGTATTCGCATTCTGGGCAACGAACGACGCTGATAGGTTACAGACGCCGGTGCAACCAGAGCCGGTGACGGCGAACACGGAACCCGGAAGTGAGAGGTTGACGATACTGACGGTGCCCGTGCCGTTGACGAACACTAAGAAGCTCTCGCTGTATACAAATCCGGCTCCAATCGGAGTGGACTCCTGTACCAGAAAACTTCCCGTAGGCAGGAACACGGAATAGAAACCGTTTGAGTCAGCGTCAAAGGGGTTCCCTAGAGGCGATGTCAATCCGGGGTCGGCGTAGACGTTCGAGATTAGCGGACTGCACGGAGTACCGATCGCGGTCGATGTGCAGACGCGGACGATGGCGTTGGGAATGACTTGTCCTGATCCGCCGTTTGCGACCGTGCCACTCACGACTTGACGGATCAGGTTACCGCCCTGTCCGAAACACGCGGCAGTCAGTAACGACACCAGAGCTAGTCTACTCAGGACATTTCTTACGGTGTACCACCTTGTTCTCGACCCCATCTTTGAACTCCTTTGACTCGAATACCGAGTCTTCGAACTCCAGCCAGTTCCCGCATCGCGCGCACTTGGATTCTTGCCGTCTACGCTGCTCGCCGAGGGCTTCCCATTTTGCGTATCTGCCTGCTTCGTTGTGTCGATATTGGGATACACCGTCACGAGTCTTAACCGCACGGGATTGGGTCTCGCGGACGGCGGGTTTCGTGAAACGGACTCGTCGGGCACGCATGAGTAGAGTGTAGCTCAATAACGCTATCCGAACCAACCACAATTTTCTTGACAATCTGTATACAAAGCCTTAAAACCGTGTCATGGCAAACGACGCAATCGGCGAAAGAATGAAATCTCAATACGAGGACAGGACACGTATCTTCCTGCCCCGACGAACGTATACAATTTTACGCGTAGACGGCAAGGCGTTTCACTCCTACTGTCGCGGCATGGCACGCCCGTACGACAAAGGTTTCATGCAGGCAATGGACAACACCGCTATGTCGATGCTCAAAGAGCTGATGGGGGCCGAGATCGCTTATGTACAATCCGACGAAATCAGCTTCCTGTTGACCGACTTCGCCAAACCTAATACAGAAGCGTGGTTTGACGGCAACATCCAGAAGATGTCGAGCGTGGCAGCGGCAATGGCGACGGCGTATTTCACGGTGTCGATGGGCGGTGAGCGTGGATTAGCGATGTTCGACGCCAGAGTGTTCACGATACCGGATCATGTCGAAGTCGAGAACTACTTCATCTGGCGACAACAGGACGCCACGAGAAATTCGATTCTGATGTTAGCGCAGCACTACTATTCGCCGAAGCAGATGCACGGGAAGAACTGTTCCGAACTTCAGGACATGATCCACGACAAGGGCGATAACTGGAACGATCATCCGGCAAGATTCAAGCGCGGCGGATTCGCGTACTATGACAAGTCGGCGCAGCCTTACCCTGCTTGGCGGATGGCCGATGAGTGCCCTGTGTTTACAGGGGACGAGGGTAGGCCGTTTCTGAAATCCCTGATTCCGGTGCACTGGCAAGAGGATTTGGCGGTGGTTAAATGATCCGCTGTTGCGGGAACACGTTCTCGATATACGCGTTCAAGTATTTTGTCGCCGATAGCGCGTTCTCGAAGCCATGTGCGGCAGTCTCATCGACTTCATAGAATTCTATGACGCCGCCTTTAAGAAACTCAACCGTCAACTGCTGACTATCCTTGTCGTACATCACACTAGCCACATTCGTGCTCGGCGGATGCGATATGATTTCCTGTGCCATGCCCAAAATCGTATACTATTCCCGTGGCGACCATCAAGCGTAAAACCACCGTCAAGCCTATAGACTTGGCTCATGCGCTCAAAATCCCCATTGATCGTATCCGCGCCCTCGTCGATGCCGGATACCTGTGCACTGTACGCGGCCAATTCGATTACCGTATTGTCAAGAGCAACCCGCCGTCGCGGATACCGCCGCGGATCGTCGATCGCATCAGTGTCGCGCTATGGTTACTGGGGATTGACCATCATCAGATTCCAGAATTCAGTGTGAATCTGGAAATCGAGATCATGAGGATCGCGAAACTCCCGTACCCGCAGCGCGTCGAGCAGGCGTTGAGATTAGCGCTCAGATATCGGGACGCAGAGGAACTGGTGCGAGCAATAACCAGCGCTCGTGTCGGGGACGTGGCGGCGGCGAGAATCGCGCAACTGAATCGGAGCTATAAAGCGAAAATCGCCAGCATGTGCGGCGCTAACTTGTTTGATCGCGATCAGGGGGAGTCGGATCGGACTCGCCAGGCTCATCCTCATCGTCCATCATCTGGGCCAGTTCCAATAGACGGGCCTGCTGCACCATCTCGAAAACCTCTTCAATTGGCAAGTCGATCAGAAACCCATCCGCGACCGAAGACTGGCCGGGCGTGAATATCACACACTGATCACCGCCGCTGACTGAGCGGATGCACGCAATGTGGTCAACGTTGAAGTAGGTGTCGCCAATCTGAAGGAACATAAGAGTAAGCTGCTCTTTTGTTATCTTTGGCTGGGATGAGCATGAACCCAGACTACGCGAGACTCACACCCGGAATGCTCGTCTGGCGACTGACCGAAATACGCGTCCTAGATCGGCCATTCTCACTGTACGGAACCTGTCCCGCCTTTCATTGCCGCCTGCATCACTTGCCGCATCTGCTCATCGGTCAGCACCGACCTGAATTTCTCCAGTGGCGGTAGCGGCTCACCTTTCTCGGCGGCCTCTACCAATCTTCGTGCGATTCCGTTCTGAATACCGGTCTTTTCGACTGTCGGTAATGCGTTCATCTCAGCGGGGGTGACTGCCCCGGCAGCCGATTTTCCTTTGGCTTCCATAATGCGGCTCAGTATCTCGGGCGCTAGCTCGCCGCCCGCTGCCCATCCTACCATCGGGTGACCTACGACGCTGCCTGCTAAGGCCCCACCCAGTTTACCCACAATTTTGGCTGCCGCCTTCGACATCATTCCGAGTTTGCGCGCTGCGGCTTCCGGTCGCTCAACGGATTTCAACTCCGGCGATTCAGGCACGGCCTTATGAGGCAATTCCGGTTTAGCCGGTGCCACCCCTTCCTTGGGTGGTTCTGCCGACGGCTCCTTCGGTGTCTTTACCTTGACCTTGGCTGCGGCTTTCGCTTCACTCTCTAGCTGAGTGGCTTTCGACAACAACGTCGAGTCAGCACCGTACTGCTTGTACTTTTCCAACTGCTTGGCGATGTATTCGTTGCCGACTCCCAGAATTTTCGGCTCCAGATAATTGGGGTCGAGCTGCTCGAACGCCATCGATAGCGGGCTCTTGACACGGTGTTTGCCAACTTTGATCTTCCCTTCCCAGTCGGTCAGGAATTGTCCTTCGTCGGCTTTGAGCGCCTCGTACTCGGACACCAGATCGCGGATCGGCGCGCCGCCGGATGCCGTATACAACGGGTGCTGGTTAGCCATCCGGTCTTTGATGCCGTCAACGATCTGCTTATCGAGAGCGGCGCGCACGTCTTCAAGGGCGTGATACATGTTGCCCGGTAAGCCGCCTTTGATGATCCGACGCGCAACCGCAGAGTAGTGTGCTCGCAAAGTCTCAATCGGAATCGGACTCTGCCCCGGTACGGCCTGCTTGGTGCCATCTGGCGCTGTCTCGAACTCCTGCACGCCTAGCTCATGAAGCAGATTATTGAACTCCGGCAGGCTACCGGGAGCGCCGCGCAACTGCTTGGCCTTGGCTTCCTCAATGGCATCGAACACCCCCTTGGGGTCGCGGGATATCCCAGCTACGTCCTTGTTCCAGACACTCCAGCGCCCGTTAAGAGCCTTGCGTCCGGTTTCGTAAGTCTGCTTGAGGTTGTCGTATACGGATTTGACCGTGTCCTTGACTCCCTTTGCCAATGTCTGCGCGCGCTGGGCAGCGTCACGGGACTCGACTTCGGCTTTCCGGTAATCGCTCCATTCCTTGATCCACTTGGCACGGGCTTCACTGGATTTCTCGGCGTGGGTCTTGGCCTCCTGTTCGTATTTGGCCACGTTCTCGGTGTGCTCGCGTTTGGCTTCGTCGAACGACTTGGTGATTTTGTCGTTATACACCTTGGCGTCGGCCGAAAAGCCCTCGTTGGCCTTGTCGAGAGCTTTTGTGTACGCCGGATCGGGAGTTGTGGCTTTAGGTGCCGGGGACTCGCCCGGCTTGAACGTCTTGTTTCCGGGGGCGCGCATTTCAGCCAGTTCCGGGAACAGCAGCACAACGTCGCCCACCAGCGCCGCAGGGTCGTGGGCATACTGTTTGGCCTGATCGATTACTATTCGAGGGCCGATAGTGACAGCGCCTACGGCTTTCCCTAGCGTCTTGGACCCCAAAATCGGTTCCGCGTCCGCGCCCGTCATGTGCCGTCTGCCCGCAGTGGCCTCGTCTAGTTCTTTCTGGGCTTCGGCCTTGGCTTTTGGTGTCGTCAGACCGCTCTGGTACGACGCAGTGTGCCCCTCGATGGCGTTCGGGATCATGGAAGCGGTCTGTCGTATACGCTCACCGACGCGTTCCGAGAACGACGGAGGAGCAAGCTCTTTGGGGACGGCAGGCTTCGGCGCAGATTTCGGATCGGGGACTGCCAAGTCGGAATACTGCGGGTACTTGGCGAGAACCTTCTTGGTCAGCGTGGCGTCGTCCATGTCGTCGTACACGCCGGGGTGGGCGTTACGAATCTTATCGACTAACGGATTGAGCGCCGTGGACGACATAGCTACCGTATACCGAGAGGATCGTTGGGGTCGGCGGGCTTGGACGGATTCCGTTTACGCTTAGCGCTGTCGCCCCCTGTATCGCCCGCGCCCCCTTTCCCCAGGTTCGGATTGATCGCTCCGGCGGTCTTCATGATGCCCTGAATCGATGCAATCGTGGCATCCGGGTTCTTCTGCAAGTCCCCAATAATGTTCTCGAACGCTTCTTGAGCGCTCCTTGACCGGAATCCGTGCATGGCGGGCTGTAGGGCCGCAAACGTCTTTAGTTCCGACTGTAATCCAGCCAGCTTAGGGTCGCCGATTGGTGTGTTGATGCCGTGCTTCTTGACCCAAGCCGCCAATGTCCCCAGTTGCTCACGGTTGGCCTGTATGTCTTTAATCAAATCGCCGCCGGCGCGGGACACGGCTCCGGCTTGCACTTCCTCGTGACCGTACGCGCCTGACGCGCTTGAGCCCACGGGTATATCGTAATTCCTCGTGATCGGGTTCCAGCGCATAATCGTGGGAATGCCGCGATCATCGATGACTGTTTGCGTCTTGGTTTCCTGTACCTGACCGATTACGGACGCGTAGTTCGGCTGCTGGTACAGCATCGTTCCCGCCGGTGCCTTGCTGCCATCTGCCAGCAGTAAATCACCTTCATGGGACACTTTGCCCGCTGCCTGCTTGCCGTCGGGGAGTTTCAGTGTAGCCGCTCGCTCTGCCGGCGGATGCTCGGCGGCAATGGCTTTGGCAAGTTGTTGTGCAGCCGGGTCCGTGGCCGGATCTCGACCGTTGTCAACTGCGTCTTGGACGGCGTCAGCGTATTTCTGCTGCACGGACGTGCCGCGCATTCCCGCACCACCGTAGTGACTGGTGATGACCTTTTTGATCGTATCGTCGTCGAGCCCGGCAGCCTTGAGTCCTGACCGCATCCCGCGAACCTGAGCACTCTCTTTTCCCTCTTCTCCGGCGGTTGCCTGATTACGATAGGCGTCGAGTTTCTTCTTGTCGTCGGCGTTGATTGTGCCTTCCCGCTCGGCTTTTTCCAGAGTGGCTACGTCTAGTTTGGACGCTGTCGTGATTCCAGCTAACTGCTGCTCGCCCGCCGCGTTCTGTTTCGCCCGCTTGTATTCCGGTGACGCGTAATACCGTCCGGCAATCCGGTACCACGGGGTCGCATGGCTCGTCATCAGGAATATTCCTTTTACTTTTTCTTTCGGGTCGGGAGACGTAAGCATGACCGCTATTTCCTGCTGACTGGGTTGACCGCCATTTGCTCCCGCTTGATCACCCCCTTTAGCATTCCCACTTTTCTTGCCCTTTTTACCCTTATCTTGTCCTTCGACGTAATTGCTGTACATCGTCAGCATCTGCTGTCGCGCCGCATCTGCACCAGCCAACGCCGCCTGCGCTTCCGGGGACTTTGGATCGGCACCGTTCTTGATCAGGCTGACGTAAGCGTCCCCGGAGGTCTGGGCGGCATACTGCAACCCCTGCATGAGTCGGTTGAGTTTGTACGTGTCCTGCTCTTGCTTGGCCTGTCGCCCTTTCATGATGCCCTTGAGGACGGAATCGCCAATATAGGCGGCGCTAGCGGCCTTGGCAGCGCCGTTATTGCCCCACATTGAGGGTGCAGGTTTGTCGGGGGCGTTGGCGAGCGGGTTAGCCGGAGGCGATGTAATCGGCGGCGGTACCGATGACGATTCCGGAGCCTCGTAGGGCTTCGTGGGATCGAATACGGGTGCCCCTACTGGGGCTTGCTCGCTCCACGGCTGTGGTTGTTGGTTGGTAGGCATTATGTGATCCTTCTTTACGTCTTACGCGAACATCAGCATCATGGCCGCGTCACTGGCTGCCGAGCTGGCCGCGCCGAGTTGCTGTCCCTTTTCCTGCGCTTGGATTTGCTGCTCTTGGAGCTGCATACCGCCCAGAGACGACCATCCGCTCAGGGACTGCCCGAGAGCGCCAGACGCTAACCCGGTTGCTGTTTGGGATTCCCCAATACCTTGACCGGCGATTTTACCTAACGATGCCGGAGCGGCCTGGACAGCACCACTTGCAGACCCTGCAATCTGCGCCCCGCGGTTTACGTCAACTTGTTCGAGAGCGAGATTTTTCTCGCCACCGGCGGGTGCGTTGTCCATAATGTTCTTCTTGGCCCCCGCCGCAGCCTGTGACGTTTGCTGGGCCTGCGGCGCTATCGCGCGCATGATGGCACCGGGGTCACCCGAGGCCAGTGTCTGGTAGTAGTTCTCGGCGGTGACGAGACCGGGCTCCGTCAGCGAGAACAGTTGATCGGATTGCTGTGTCTGTTGATTGACGAGAGCCGCCAACGCGTTCTGGTCGGCGGTCATGCCGGACGTGACCTGTGGCGACGGGGCAGTGGTACTGCTGCCCTTGTTCATGATGCCCACGAGAGTTTCCTCGCAGCTATTGTAGCCTAATCTGTCAATGTGGTAAAACGGTTACCCAGTCCAGTCTCGTTACAGGCTGACGCAGTCCGTGAGCACTTTCTCAACGTACCGGGCAAACACCGACCGCTCCAGCACACTATGGTAACTGTCCACCATTTTGGTGCCGTCAAACAGGAACGCCGGGATGGGTTCAGCTAGCGTGCGCGTGCCGAATTGCGCTAGAAACTTCCGCGTGAGCCGGTTCCACGGATACGACTGGCCTTGCAAGGTGAGCAGGTTGAATTTGTGAAAAAAGTATACGCCCATGAGCATGGTGCACACGACCGCTTCCGGTGTGCGGTAAGCTGGCTTGAATATCGTGTACCCGATCAAAGCCGTCCGACCGGGATCTGGATCGAACTTACCGACAGGTGGACCCGCCACAATGGAGGGGAAGGCGAACCCGATTACGTCGAACGATCCTGAGTCGTCGGACTCGGATTCGCCTTCTTGGGCGGTGGGGTTATGGGGAAGGTCATTGGGGCTATCTTTGTCAACACAGAACAGGAGTAACGGCGACCGCGAATGCAGATAGGAACACACCGCGTCCGCCGAGAGGTCGGCCATGCCACAGCATAACTCAGACAGCGTACCGTAAGGCCGCGACGGGGCCGACGCCAGACACGCTTGGTACAATTCGTCGTAAATGAAATGCTGCCCGAAAGTAGCGGTGTCGGTATGGTCGTATACGCGCACGAAGCAGTTCCCGAAACGGTAGTCGGGCGCGAACGTCGAGAACACGTCAATATGGGAATTAGCGTCAAGCATTGACAGACTTGGCTTTCAGTCGGGCCTCGACGACGTTGGCCAGATCGCGACACGTCTGCATGGTGGCGGGATCGTAGTCGATATCGCCCACGGCTGGATACTGGATTTCGATCGACATCGCGACCGACGACAGGTCAAGCGAATCCAGCCCAAGATCGTCTACGATGTTGGAATCGGCGGTCGCTGGCTTATTGCCCTGTTCCGCGCAAATCACGATAATGGAGTCGAGAACACTAGCGTCAGACATTGGTCTCTCCTACGCTCGCCCTATCAGGCCGCCGTGTCCGCCCTGCCCCGGCGCTGGCGGCATCCCGCCCGTCAACACCTGTTTCATGGACTGCTCCAAGGCCGTCGCCGCCGCGTCCAGATTTGCCGCCGCCGTGTACGTCTGCTGGTGAATCTGGAACCCCGCGCCGGCGTTATTGCCGTCGCCGATGGCCGCGTACCGCATTGAATTCGCCAGTAACGCGTGCAGTATGTTGGTGACTTGACGCAGGATTTTGGCGTGCCGAGACCGTGGGATGTCGGCAGAGAACTGGACAGTGATAGTTTCGGTAATCGAGTCTTTCGGTGCAGGCGCGCTGGGCTCGGGGATGATCTCGTCAATCGTAGTATTGGTGTCGTCGCTCAATTGGCACCTCCAGTAGCGGTCTTCTTGCCAACTCGATCGCACTGCATCCAGTGATCGAGTGCTTGATCGAGAATCTCAGACGGTTTCCGGTATCCGAGTTCCTTGCCGCGCTTGAGAATCGCCTTCCGCGTCTTGTCGGACACCCGCATCGAGATCACGGAGTTCAGCTTGTTGGGCTTTGGTTTGGATTTTGATTTCACGGTAGTCATCGACTGCAAATGTATACGCGAGACGCGCCGATGTCAAGAGAAATGTATACGGCTATTCTGGAATGTCGAACCGTAGTCCATGCCAGCCGATGATTTCATCTTTCGCCAGCATCCGGCGTTTGTGCCGAGCCAGCATTTTTGCGCTCACACTGTCCAGCCATTTCTGGATGTCGCCACCGAAACTGGACTCCAGTGCCGTGGCCTCGATGCCGTGGGTCTCTGGTACGCCCTCAAGCTCAGTTCCGTCGTCGCGGGTTTCGACTACGCGACAGTTGACGCTGTGGTGCCCGGTAATCGGGTTCAGTCCTGTCGAGATCACGTGAAGCTGGTATTTCGGCATGTCTACAATCTCCGGATTACAGCGGTTGCCACCCCGTTCTGAGGTGAAGTCGCGCCTGCTGCTGAATTCAGAACGTCGATGCCACCGCTATTCAGCACCACGACGGCAATAATCGTCGTTCCATCGTGACTACCGCCGACTCTCTCCGACCATGTGTCGGCACCGACACCGGACACCAGTCCCAGAAAACTCTGTCCCGCCGATATCGTGTAGTAATAGACCCCGCCTACGCTAATGCTGCCTCCGGGTGCCGTCGGCCCCGCATTCGGGCCGCCTTGGAAATACGTGAACGTGTCTGGGGACGATACCGTCAATACCGAGAACGCGCCGTCGAACGATGGATCGGGTGCACCGGACACACTGAAACCCTCGTTTACGGACAACCCGTCCGGCGTTGTGGTTACGGCGGTCACGATATTGCCGGAACGCGTCAGGCTGGAAATTGCAATCGACGTTGGTAACGCCAGCGTGTCTGTGCGAGACGCGTATGGTGTCGCCGTGCCGTCTACACGCTGAAAGAACCCGGCGCTGACGGTAACGGGAATGGTGCCGCCGCTGACGGAACCATACGAGATTGTAGACGTATTCGACGTGGGACTTGTGTTCGCGATATCGTTCAAGAACGATGATGTGCGTTCCCGCTGGTCTGGATTCGACAACTGCCGGTACGTTTGCAGTGTCTGTTTTCCTAAAGCATTGAATGCTGCCGCCAGTGCCTGCGGACCGTAATTGGACGACGCGAACGCCTGCGTGACGACATCGTTGGGGGACTCGGCGGCACCGACGTTGATGATTTTGTGCCCGGCCAAATCCAAATGATTCGATAAAGAAATTGGCCCGTTGACGCCGCGAAGTACATCCAGTTGCTGCTGATAGCTGGATAGAATCTGGTTCAGCAACGACAGTGACTCGTCCTCAAGATCGGACTTCTTGAGAATGACGTTCGGGACGGGAGTGACGGTAGAGTTAGCGCCCATAGATTAACCGTTCCAGAAATCGCGTTCGTCCTCGCTCAACCTGACGATGTCTTCCAGTCTCGTCACCCGCCAGTTCGCGCTCAAATACCGGTCGTAGCAATTGTTGCACATGATACCGACACCGCCGATTAACCACACGCCGGGACGGCGGCATTTGCGCGAGTTGTCACCCGAGATGCCGATGCACTGGTACTGGTGTTGATGCAGTCGTGTCGGGCGGGCCGGCGTAATCTGCGACTGTGCCGCGCTCGCGCTCAAGGCGTCAACCCTTCCGACAGTGGGACTCTCTGATAGCCTTTTGAACCGCTTGCGATGACAAATTTTCTGTCGAGCGAAATCGGCGACCATATCTGGAACTGCCCCAGCGCCACCGAGCTAGTCATGACGATGCGGAACAGCCGTAACTTCAACGCGGGGAAGCGTACGCGCACGGGGACTTCAGCGCGGGCTGTGTTTGGCGCTAGCGTAAACGTGTAGTACGGCGCCGTTCCACCATCGGCGAACAGTTGCACGGCGATCGAGTTCCCGTCCGTCGTGGTGTAGTCGATATAGGCTTGTTTAATGAGCTTGGACTCGTTGGAGCCCAATGTCTGCCAGTAGGAATCATAGCTGTTGCGTTGATCCGCCAACACCGCCGCCGATATGTCGGCCTGATAGATAATGGGAGCCGATGTCACGGATGCGCCGATGACGGGGCTGATCCGGTACGCTTGCTGACCCCCGCCGCCATTGATAATGAACTGGTACTTGGCGCGAATCGCGCCCGTGAACGTGCCTAGATTGATGGGCGCTACCGAACCGTTGTTATCGTCGAATAGCAGGTTCACGCCGATGGTTTGACCGTTCGGGTTGGCGTCGATCGTGAGGGCGTTCCACTGTTTCTGGTTATTAAGAACGCCTAAATCCATGTAAGGCATTTGCAGGTTCATGGCAATCGGCGTCTGCACCAGAGCGCCATTCACCCAGCCGCCGTCGTCGTAGTCCTTGGTAATGTCTTCGTAGACAATCGCGTACCCGCCCGGTTGTCCCGGATACGGCACCGCGTATACGAACTGATTGGTGTCTTCCTCGACAAGCATGGCCGACGCTTGCACGTCGTCGTTCCGCCAGCGTTTGTACGTCGCGCTATACATCAGCCGGTGCCGGTTGCCGTCCTGCCCGACGTATGAGAACGTGACTGTGTTATTCTTGAACGCCCCGACGACTGAGTTCAGTTGAGTCAAGTCCACCAAGGGCACGACGGCCTGATGATTGTTTCGAAACAACCACTCGATGATCAGGGATTTGTATTCACCATCGGCACCGACAAACGTGCGTAGGCCATCCCAACCGGCATACCACACTTCCCGTTCCGATAAACACCAGTCGAAATTGGCTGGCGATCCGTGTTTGCTGCCCGTCGTCTGGTACGTCGGCGGACTGCCCGGAGCGATCTGATAGTAGGTTGATCGTGTTCTGACAAACAATATGCCGCGGTGATTGATGACGGCCGTAATCGGGTCCGTGGGGCTTCCGATCGGTAACCGATTCTGCGGCGGGCAGTACTGAGGCTGATCTTTTGGTGTGTAGTACAGGGAGTTTGGATTGTTGTCGTCCCCCGCCATCCAGACTTGACCATAAGCAATCGCCGCCAAGAACACGGTTTGACCTGGCGCCGCGAACACGTTGACAGGCTCACCGATAGTGTGTGGGAGTTGAACGTAAGCCGTGAACGACCCTGTGCCGCCGGCGACTACGTAGACTTGCTCTTGGTTCTGGGGATTACCCAATACCACAATCTGGTTCGGGATGAACGTCGCCGATGCCTGCGCGACGGCAATCGTTAACAGTGTCGGCGTGTTGGTATTGACCGGCAGCGGCGCTAACGCTCCCGTAATCGTGGTTGCAATCGGGTTCGGCAGCGGGGCCGTCACTGGCACGTCGTTCGTGAGTGACAGAATGTTGCCCTGCTCAAGAGCCGAGTCCGGCAGTATGTAGCGGTAATGGAACGTCCCCGTTCCCGTGATGTTCGGAACCTGATCCGCGTAATACCAGTTGTTGCCGAACACGCCGCCGCGCGCGTATATCCGGACGTGGGTAGCTTGAGGGTCTGGCGTGTACTGGAGAGCTAGGTCAATGGCCTGCCGCAGCACGATTATCGTGGATTCGCCGCCGGGGTTCGATGGTGTCACCGAGAAGTGGTTTTCGGGAGAGCCGTTCGACTCGGTTAAGGTATTCGCGTCCCAGTATGTCGTCCTGAAATCGTACCCCACACCGCCATAGCTGCTGGCACCAGCGTTGGTGCCGACACCAGTTGCCGTCGGGCTTCCCTGAATATACAGCCCGTTGAAACTGACGTTGCTGGACCCATTCGAGTTCGTCGTGACCTGAACTCGCCACCCCGTGATCTTCGACCAGTCGGCACCGGACTGCCCGGCGTTACCCGCGGACTGGAATTGACCTTTCGGTAAATAGATGACTGACCACGATCCCTGACCGGAACCGAGTTGCGACGGCTGCGTGCCTTGCAATCCCGTCGGCACCGTAGGGTATTCGGTAATCGGTTGCCCGATTTGTTGACTCCAGTCCGTGACCCCAATCGCGGTATCGAACACGGCCTGCACCATGGCTGACGTGGGATCGTTCGTCTGCGGTGCGCTCAAATTTCCCTGATAGCTGACTGGGATAATCGACTTGTAATAGTAGCTCGCGCCATACCCAGACCCGTTTACGTCGAACTCGACACGGATCTCCTGAATGTTTTGTGGATTCGACACCTGTAACGCGACCACAATCAAGTCGTCACCTTGATAATTGACGAGGTTCAGCGCGACTGTTTTCCCGATGTAGCCGGTTGTCGCCGCCCCAATCGACCATTCGGCGGCAGTAAACGTGAACGAGTCCGTCGCGTCGTACGCGCTGTTCAGCGACACGATGTTATAGGTGTTGTTTACAGGAAACGTGGCAAACTTTAACCGGTATATACCGTCGGATAGGTTTACGGACTTGGCGATCATGCCGTCCGGCGGGCCTGTATACGATCCCGTCGCGTCCGTGTATTGCTCGTGGTCGCCGGATAGGATTGACGTGCCCCCAGTACCCGCAACGGTGAACGCCGTCGAGGCGCTGATCGGTGTCATGGCTGACGCCGTGTAACCCGATACGGTACCGAATCCGTCGATGATCTGGATTTGCGGCGCGTACTGGGTGGCGATTACGGGTTGCGTGGGCGCGAAAATGCCGATACGAGTAGGCGATCCCGTGCCGTTGTCCTTGATGAGTTTGGATTTGTCAAAACAGAACAAGAACGGCTGCGACGACCCTTGTGTGTTGGTCACCAAGGTCGTGAACGGTTGGCCTGACAACCCGGTAGCGATTTCCGCGTACGGCCCTTGCGTGGTGCCAGCACGACGCCAGAGAGAACCGTCAATGAGCCCGGCGTACCGATAGCTGGCACCGCCGATGGACTTCATGCGGCCGAGAGTGACGGGTTGCGAGGGGAGTGGGTAATTCTGGCCGTTGACTGTACCGTCGGGGTCTCGGCTGATAATCGTGCTACCATATCTCGTGCTCAGAGCGGATTCCCCCCGCTCTAAGACACCCGTCATCGACTGGTAGAAATGCTCGTTCGGAGGATGGTCGGTGGCTGGGCGAGCCATGATGCCGCGACTGTCAAACGCCCAGCTTATCGAGGAATATTTCGTATCTGCCATGCTAAAATGATTCCAGTGTGGCTAAGCCGCACGTCTCACGTGGAGGTGAGAAATGCACCAGAGAAAGCTGGCTGCCCAGCCACGGAAGTATTCTACCGAAGAAAAGAAGAAATGGCCTAGCACTTATATTCCGTGTCCGAAATGTGGTGTGCTGATGACCAAGAAATCTAAACAGTGCCTGAACTGCTATAAAAGCGAAAAGAAGCCTGCCATCCAGGGATCGTTCCTCATCAACGGAATTGAGTGTCATCTCGTGGTGCTCACCCGAGAGTTGTACACGATTGTAGAGGATGCCGATTACGAATTTATAATGAATTGGAACTGGTTTGCGTTCAAAAACGAGAATAAATATTACGCACTCAGGAATGAATATGTTGGGGTTAAAAAGCAGCGTTTGGTACAGATGCATCAAGTAGTACTCGAAAGAAAACTCGGGCGTCCTATAAGACGTGGATACTGCCCCGACCATATTAACGGATGCGGTATCGATAATCGGCGCTCTAATCTCAGAGAAGCTACTCCGGGCCAAAACCGCACCAATGTGGGTGTGAGAAAAGTGAATACATCCGGGTATATCGGCGTCAACTGGAACAGCAGAACTAGAAGATGGCAAGCACGTGTGACCGTCAATGGTAGAAGAATACTGGCCGGTAACTTTCATACAGCACACGCAGCGGCGGAAGCGAGAGATGAAGCGGCAATCGAGTATCAAGGGGAGTTTGCGGTATTGAACTTTAACTATCATTGACCGGTCATCCGGCTTTCAGGTGATCCCGTATTCATTCCTGTTCCGTCCATCCACCGTCGAGTAGCGAGAACAAGGCGATTAAACCTCATATCGCAATATTTCTGCCTGAGTGGGTCTCTCGCTTCCCCATTTTTGCCCCAACAGTATGCTAATGCCTTGTATTTAACTGCGTGCAGGATCGGGTCTGGAACTAGGAAATAATCCGTCAGCTCTAAACTGTCGGTATCGCGCTGCGATACTAATATTCCACACGGGAAGCTGCTGGCAGGTTTTCCGTCTACAAGCCATCTATAGTTTCCTGATCGGTCCTCGCCCCAAGCCCGTAATCGGGTGATGTTTTGATCTCGCCAGAACGGATTCTGAATTGATAATTCCTCGCTTGAGGTTTCGAGCAGCCGCAACCATAACACAATCGCGCCGCCGCTCGTGGTCAAGTTGGCCGCGACCTGTTTATACGTAAACGATGTGGCATTGACAACCGCCAACACCTTGAACGCTCCCGTAAACGATGGGTCGTTCGGATTGTATACCGAGAACTTCTGTCCGGGAACGAGACCGTGCGGGGATTGCGTGACGGAGGTGACCACGTTCGCGGCTCGCGTTAGACTCGTCAGCGCGACGTATTGACTTGAGGACGCGACACGCTCCATTTGAATGGCGCTACAAATTAGGGGTTGGTATACCTGACCGATCTGGACAGTCTGCGTGTTGAGCCCATACACGCAAGGCACTTCGGCCATGAACTCGTGCTGCGCTCTCGCCAGATACCCTGCAATCTCCCGCTGGCTGAAGAAATAATCACCGGACGCGGCCTGTGTCGGGAACGTAGCGCCTTGCACGATGGTGCCGACCGGATGCGTATACGCGAATGTCGCCGTAAACGAATTCGACGGCACATCGACATCCGATACCTGCACGATTTCCTGATTGACCCCGGAGCCGATTACGATCTGGGCACCACTGTATAACGCATTTATCGGGTATCCGAGAGATCCGACAATGACTGTGGATGAGCCGCTTGCCACAACCGGAGACACGAGGGTGCTGGCCATGTAAGGTTCCATCAGGTGGAACGACATTTCAAGCATTACCGATAAACAATTGCGAAATCCGGAACCCGGTAAGGCCACCGATCCTCCTATCCTCCTAGTTCGTCTAGCTCGATCCCGCCGATGTACCTCTCACGGCTACGACTGCCGGTATCTCCCAGTGGGCCGCTGCCGTCGAAGGGGCCACCACATCCACAATTAGAACATAACCCGCCCCCGCAGGGGGTGCAAATGTATTCGAGACCGGAAAGTTGTAGGTGCCTTTTGACCCGTTGACATAGACACCGGCCACCCCGATGAAGCCGGAAACCGGAGTGCCACCGATATCGACAAGGGTGGCTCTGGCATTCAGGGCGTTGTTCACATACTGTGGAGGGTTTAAGCTGTTATCGACGAGGCCGACGATTTGAATGAATCCACTGTTTTTTTGATAGAACGTGATGTTCTGCATTGTAGGAGCCTAGTCTGTATCCTGATCATCCGAGTCGTCCTGATCCAAATCCTGCCATTGACACGATATCAGGGTCAGTGCCGATGGAATGCCTGAGTCCACCACCGCCCCCGTTAGCGAGTCCGACGCTCCTATGTCCGACGCAACCAGTCCCGATTGAACAGAAAACACCGTCACACGTATACCGGGTGTGCCCACAATCGACGCGGCAAGGGATGGCTGTATGAACAGAAATTTTTTCGACAGGCTATAAGACGCAGGGTCGCCATAGTAGGCGGTTCCATACGGGGATAGCCCATATCCGTATCCAGTCATGTGTCTCTACACAGATAACTCGATCCATTTTACGCTTGCGTCGATCTTGGCAGCAGTGAGAGACGCCGCCGCTCCGATGGCAATCAGGTTTCCCGGAACACAGCAGATCAGGCCGGCCTCCTCGATCATGGCCGGAGTCCATGTCTGTAGGGTGGCCGTCGTTGTCGGAATCGCTCCGATACTCAGTATCGGGTTAATAAGCGCGGCGGCGGCACCGATAAACGTCTGGCTCGTCAGAGCCGTGTTAACAAACCCCTTAACGGCGCTGCCTGATTGCTGTAACGTGAGTAGGTTGTACGGTGTGGTCACTGTGCCGGTTCCCAAGACCGCAACTTGGCCACCGTACCATGAGAAGTCTTCTGCCGCAGCCGCCGTTCCCGTTGTCTGCTGCGCTAGGTAGGTGGCGATCACCCACAGGTTCTTCCCGCTGTTTAACGGGTTGTACAAGGCCAGCAACGGCGTGCCCGCCGCCGCCCCCGAGTAAGCGGTTGGGTTGGCCGAGGCCGCGCTTAGGAAATAGGCGTTGCCGCGGTAGATATTCTCGTAATACCGGGGCTGTAATTCAGTGACGAGTACATCGGAATACTCGCCGAATCCAGCCGTCAGGTTCTGCCCTACCTGTTTGCCGGTCTGCCCTTGGTTGCCTTGAAGAAGCATAGTGACTCCTTAAACCTGTTGTGCGTCGGCTACTTCTGCGTCTGTCTGTATGTACCGCGGATCGAAATCGGCGGGGCTGGCTTGACCACCTTCGCACGCCAGTTTCGTCAATGCCAACCGCATAGAGCGTAATTCGCTTAGGATTTGCAGGAGTGTCTCATTCACGGCTCTCGTGTCCCCCAATTGAATATATCCCAGTCCCACATCCGGTGTACCGAAAAACAGGTTCCCTGTGTCGATCGCAAAGTACATTTCACCGAGCGCAAGCGGCATCGCCGACCATAAATTCGCTTGTATACCACGCAAAGGCTGAAGTGTTACGTTGCGAGCCATTTTAGAATGTCCCGCAATCGAATACCGTCAGTGCCGATCCTGCCCCAATTGTGGCAGGGAGTTGCGTCTGGGCTAAACTGCCGGAGATATCGGCGAAAGCCGGTTGCGCCAAGTTCAAACTCCCGTCCGCGTTGTTCGACGTGGCGAACTGGTGTGATACCGCGCCGGTGGCGTTGATTGCGGTTTTACCAAGCAGCGCAAAGTAGTTCGTACCGTCGGAGATGACTTTGACACTGTTGTTCGTGGCGAGAGTCAGACTCGCGCCTCCGTTGATCAGCGATGTCGTGGGGGTAATGGTGACCGTACCGGCACCGCGGTTCTCAAATTCGACATACCAACCGGATGGAAAATTTCCGCCGATTGTGGTCGCTTGTGGCAGTGTAACCGCAACCGCAGCGGCATTATTAAATGTAACCAGCTTTCCGCGATCCGTGTTTAAGACCGTGTAGGTGGTTCCCACCTGCGCGTTGACATCGACTACATCGTTTGCTACACGCTGCCATGCGTTGCCAGCTCCGATTCCCGTTCCAGAACCGGAGTCTACGTAGAATTCGTGTGTGTCCGTAGTCCATGCAATGACCCCGGCTTGACCGGTCGAGGCCAAGGCTGAAAGGTTCGCCAGAGTTCCGCGATAGACTGCAAATTTAACGTTGATAGCCATATTAGAATGTCCCCATGTCAATTGGAGATGGAAGTTGTGACAACGTCAATGTCCCGGATATTTGGGAAAAGGAATAGTCGCCGGTTTGAGCCGAGATGGCGCCAGTGCGGTTGAATACCGAAGGAACACCGGCGGACGCGTCGAGTATCTGAAAATTGCCATTGACCGCCCCCGACCAGTTGACGCTGCCCTCCAAGGGCAATGTAAGACCCAGTCTGGGGGTGGTGTCCGGCATAATCTATTGTGCCTCGCTTAGTGTCGCGGTCTGGATTGTGCTTGTATCTGGTAAAGCCGCAACATGCTCCTGACATGGACACGGGATGTCCTTGCCGATTTTGGCTGTGCACCGGCCCGCGACCCAATCTGTCAACGTGGAGTCGCTTGGATCGCGCTGCGGATTCGAGTGTTTCCCAAACGGATGCGTGCACTGACATAGCACGGCGTCACGTTCAGCCATCTGCTCAGCCCATTTGGCATCGTCCCAGTCTTTGGGCTTCTGCGCTGGGTACACACCAGCACCGCCGCACGGCGTGCACGTGGACTTGTGTTCTGACCGCCCACCGTCCCAGACCGTGCGGCCCGAGTATTGCCCGGTGCCTTGGCAGTTTAGACAGTGAGAAATGAACTGCTTGCCGAAGCACAGACGGCAGGCTCGACCGGAAGTCAGAGCGTCCAGCGCGGCGTCGGGAGATTGACGGGAACAGAGAGGACAGGGTGAAATCGGCCCTTTGTAGCGTTTGATGTCCATGGAGTTGTCATTGATCTGCATTAGCGGGTTCTCCTTCGGAATGCTTTCTCGATCGGGGACGGCTCTAGGGCTTTTCGGATAGCGGGCATCGGATCAATACCCTCGGCGACGCAAAACTCAAGCAACTCTTTGCAGCAGTCACCGTCGGTATCGTTTTCCGTGTCTGCCGCTGCCGACGCCAGCATGACAGAAGCCAGAGTGTCGGGATCGTTACAGAATTTCAGCATCGTGATCCGATTGATGTCGGCCATCGTGAGCGGTTGGTTTGTAGACGCCATGACAAGAGTATAATAATCTAGTGCGGCCTGCCGCACAATCCTAATCTGAGGTCAGGACTATGCACCGGAGCGAACCGGCTGCGAAGCCGCACTTGCAGTATACACCCCCGAATCGGGAAGCAAGATCACCCAAATGCCTGACATTTAAGTGTGCTGTGTGTGGTGGCCCCAAGTATGGCAAACGCGCTGAAATGTGTAGACAGTGTCGATGCAATGCACGTCGTCCTCCTATCGATGACAAGTTCTATGAAATTCGTGGTCGTTCTGCCAGAAGAATAGCTCTCACAAGAGGCCAGTACACATTTGTAGACGCTAGAAACTATAAACGATTACTGGAGTGGAGTTGGAACGCGCAAAAGAAAACCGGGAAGCAGGTGTATTACGCCAGCACACAGGCGTGGTTGGACGGTAAACCCGTAATGGCGCGAATGCACCATGTCATTCTTGGCCTCCCTACGTGTGTAGAGTGTGACCACAAAAACAGAAACACACTCGATAACCTAGAAGACAATCTTCGTCCGTGCAGTGACCAACAGAACGCATCAAACCAAGGATTAGCCCGCAATAACACTAGCGGTTACAAGGGAGTGATCTGGAGAAAAGAACGAAAGAGATGGAGAGCAGTTATCAATTTCGAGCGTAAACGGCGTTTTCTAGGAACATTCAAGACAGCACCGGAAGCCGCAAGGGCATACGATAGAGCTGCACTCCGGTATTTCGGGGAGTTCGCTTGCTTAAATTTTCCTAACGCTTCTTGAGAGCGTTAACTCCCACTGTTCCGCCGAAGCTCTGACTGAACACGATTGGGTCTCGCCTATCTTGAATCTGCGTCATACGCTCCGCGAGCTTGTAGAAGTTCTGTAGCATGGGCATGGACTCTTGGAACTCTTGGGAGCCCTCTTTCAAGCGGCTGTATACGGCGCAGTACATCTCGAACATTTCGAACCAGTGATTCTCGAACGGCATGATTTGGCTTCCGTCATACGGGTACGTACTGATGGTCGGATACGCGATGCCGTCGAGTAAAACTATTTGCGGTGTGGACGGTGCCGGATGAATACCGAACGCTCCGAAGCCCAAAGGAAACCATCGCTGGGGGCCGCTGTCGCTTACGTCGTTTTCCCAATCACTGCCCCAACTGCTCTGAGAGTAATCCATGTCCCAGAGGGAGACTTTGCGGAGCCTGCTCTGTCCTCCCCAGATGTCAGTCAAAAGCAGAACGCCTTTCGGGATTTGCTGCCACGGGGTGTTCGGAACCAGATTGAACTGCACGTTTACGGTTTGTGTCGGTCTGCCGACAAGCAGAATAGTCTCGTTCAACGCCTCTACAATCCCAGCGTTGATTTCGAACTGGGTATTCCAGAACACCGGCCCGGCATCAATCCCGCTTGCGTAATTCTCTTCCAACCTCGCGAGCACATTCCCAGCTAGCGCCGATATCGGCGTGTTGCAGTTATACCCCGACACCGGCAGCGCCGTTTGCAGGATTCCTTGTGTCGTCGATCCGATAATCGGTGGCCCGACGGTGGCAACCTGCAACGCGTACACGGTGCCGTTGGGAGCGTTAATCAGTATCTGCGTCGGGTATTGCCCCTGTGGAACACTGGTGACGAGAAAATCTCCCCACGAGCGCCCTACCGGCGGCGGGTTCCCGACGATTGAGATTTCGTACGACAGACCGTCGGTAACGCTGTTGACGTACACGTGGGGCACGACGGGCTGACCGCCCGAGATCGGGACGGACCGGAGCACCGCGGCATTCGTGCAGGCAATTTGCCACTGCTGGCTGCTGGAATCGGTAATGTAGACAATGGGCGGCAGAGGCATGTCAGTTCACGAATCCTCGATGACGGGGGACGGGAGTTGGCGTTCCTCCACTACCCTTAAAGGCCATCGCAATGCAGTTCCAGTAGGTAGACGCCCCACCGAATGACGCAGCGTAAGAGCCTGGAGCGACGTTGAGGCTGTACTGAAACTGCGCCGGATTGGCAACCGTGGAATTTATTCCCAGAGTGTAACCGGAACCCGCAGCGATATTGGACTGCCCAATCAGCCCACCATAAACGGTAAATACCAAGTCGGTCGCAGTCGTCGTTAGACTGACTGGGGGAGCTGGGATTGCCGGAGTAGCGGAATCGTAGGTAATTCCGCTAAACGCATCGTAGGTTGTAGAGTTTATTCCGCTGAATTCGTAGAGTTGGAACTCCACGTTTGCCGCCGTGACCGAGCCACCACTGTTTCCGAGAAGTGCGGTTACGGTCGTCGGCACATTCATAGAAGATGCGTTGTTAATGAATACTATTCCCGCCCGCCCGCAATGACCGATACTATCCGACCATGCAGAGCCAAATATAGAACTCCAAGAAAATCCACTGGTGGAGACCGTCGCGGTACACGCGACTGACTGAGGAGTCCCATAAGTAAAATTGACAGAATAGACAAGCAGAAGAAAATCTCCTCCCGTGGTTGGGGATGTGAATCCGACCGAACTAGAAGCCAGCGAATAGCCCGATCCGCTAAACGACCCCGAGAAGGCCGCCGAACCTCCCTCGTTGGACTGAACAAGGGACTGAACTGCATAAAGCGGTAAACACAAGAGGCATAGTATCGAGATTGCAGTTAGTCGCTTCATTTATTTTATTGGGTTAACGTTACCAACCATGTCGTTGTTTTTGTCGCACCATCCGACACAAACGAGAAGTTGAGAGCGTCGTTATTCACCATCGTCGTGATCGACAGCGACCCCGATGCCCCACCGCCGGACTTCGTGTTGTTACACGTAATCGGCCCGCTGATTGTCGAACCCGCGTTGTTGGTCACGGTCAGTGTTGACGTACCCGCATTGTCGGTGTAGCAGAACACGCCCGTAATAGTGCGCGTAACCCCTGATCTATTTGTGCACCCGTACTGCGGGTAGGTCGCCGCCGCGATTGCGTTTACACCGTCGCCTAAGCCCAGTCCCCCACACGGCACGTAGCTTCCAGGAGGCGTGGTATATGTACCCGTGCCGTTCAGATAATGCGCTGAGTTGCCGTCGCCGACGACTGCCGCGCTCACACTGTCCGTGGTGCCTGATCGAGACGTAGCGAAGACTACGTTCAGACCATTCGACGGTGCTGTCGGCAGCGTATTGTTGAAATTTATCGTGTCGTTTGCTGTAAGCGATACGCCAGCAACCTGTAGAGTGTAGCCTCCGTTAGCTGCCGATGTGATCTGGCCCTGCTGATTGACGGTGATATTGGCACTTGTGTAGCTACCGGGAGTGACTGCGGTATTCGTGATCGCCACACTGCCTGTGCCAACAATCGGATTCGGAGTCAGCGTGATTCCTGTACCGGCGCTAATGCTGGTTACGCCCGTCGCGGGACACGTCGCAAAAGCTCCGGTGCCGATAAAGCAGTGCGCCGAGTTGCCGTCGCCGATTATCGCCGCACTGACGCTGTCGGTCGATCCCGATTTCGACGCAGCAAACGTGACGTTGTAACCGTTTGTCGGTGCCGACGGCAGACTGGCGTTAAAGTTGACCGTGTCTCCCGCCGTCAATGGTGTGCCTGCAACCTGAAGCGTGTACACCGGAGTCGCTGTGCCACCATTCGTACACGACCACACGCCATCGATACCCGCAGCCATGGCGCCGGTTCCGCCCGCCGAGCACGGATTCGTCTGGTGACAGTCCGCGCAATAAATCTGGATTCCGTCGATCTCGGACGGGAGCTGTGAAAACAGGACGGGGCCAAACTCGACGCCAAGAATAAACTGGTTCGTCTGGGTGAACACGTTCGCGACCCCAAGATTCGCCGTGGTGTCGATGACTTGGGCGTGACAGGGTAGCGTGATCGCCAAAACCAGTACGAATACCAGACCGAGTTTACTGTTCATAGAATCACTTTGGCGCAATCAGCTTCTTAACCGTGTGCGCGGTTTTCTTGGCAGCTTTTTTGGTTGCGCGAGTCACAGGCAGCGCGACGTAGTTCCGCGTCACGAACGATCCGGCACCGATGCCGATGCCGATATACAGCGATTTACTGTCCAAGGTGCCCGCGTTGGCGAGCACCGTGGACAGCAGTAGAGCGATTGATATAACGGTTTGTTTCACGTTAGTGTACCAGCGCCGCACACGTGGAATCGCCGCGGCACACTTCCGTTTTCCAGCGGGCCACGATTTGAGACTTCATTAACGGTTTCGACGGTATCTCACCGGTGCCCCTGCGCGATCGGTTGGCGGCCGTCTTTTTGGATAACTGCGGAACCTGTCCCGCTAATGCGTCTACCCAATCAAGCACGATGTTAACGGCAGCGGTGACGGCGGCCTTTGTGGTCGGGTTCGATATCTGCGCGGCGGCCAACTCAGCGGGTAGGTTTTGCTGGAATGCCAGCACAGCAGCCTCAAACGCGGCGAGCTTGCCGGTTCCAGTCTTGTCGGATTCGTACGCGTTGTAGGTTTGCTCAATGACCTGAAGACCGGTCACGGCCATTTGGGAAATCTTGGCGACTTTGGCGGCGGAAGGATCGGCGACGACGACGAGTTGCGAGATGGCTTCGGCGGTGGCAATAATCGTTGCCCATTGAATAGCGCAGGCGGTCAGCAGCAGGACAGCACAAGTCAAAACGGTTGCGAGTAGTGATTTTCTCATGTTGTTTCCTCTCTAAGTTGAAAGTGTTTCGGGTGAATCGGAGTCAGTATCAAAGAGGCCAGCTTCTTTCCAAACCTCTGACATGCCCGCTCCGAGAAAGATTTGCCGTACTTCATCGTTCGGCGATTCTGGGAAAATGCCAGTCATCTGAAAGTGGGGGTTGTCTGGGCAGTGAATGAACGTGCTGCCAGAAACTAACCCCAGACTCTCTCCTAATCCAATAATACGCTTCCATTGGGCATCGTTGGAATTCCAATCTGGGCTACCCTGAGCGTCGAATGGAGCCACGTCTACTGCCAGTCCAAATTGGTGCCAACTGTGGCCCGGGGGGGCGTTGGTAACGATATTTCCCGGCTGCGTTCTGCCTTGAGCGTACAGCACGGCTTGTTGCTGCCAACTTCGTAATCCCTGCGTTACCCGGATCACTATTCCTTCGGCTTCGAGCAGTTCGGCAAGGTGCTCAATTGTGTCCGAAAAACGGGGATTGATCAGAGCCAATCGAGTTTGACTGATGGCGTCCATCACGGCTTCGCTTGCCCCCGGCTACTTTGGATATAGAGCGCAATCACCGCCGAGATCCCGGCATGTAGCCCCCCGGAAATATCCTGTCCCCAGCACGCCCACGTCATGCAGGCATTGGGAACGGTCAACTGCTTATAAACGCTGTCAACGACCGTGCCTGCGAACAGAATCAACACAGCCTGCACAACATGATTCAATCCATTCCACCATGCTACGATTTTAGTCCACATAATCAATCCTCCGTAGGTTTGTAGTGAAACACACAGTCGGGATGGGGGCACCCCACCGCCGTTAAACCGGCAATGAACTTGTCGTGTTGATCTACCTTGACTTCAAGATGGTCGATCCGCTTTGTATTGATTTCCACGGTACGGATTAGCCTCCCATAAAAATAAGCAGCAACCATCATGTGTGCGACGACGCCGCACGCGATTGAGATAATTACTGGCCCCCACACGTTCATTGATAGGCTCCTAATTAAAAAGTCGCCGTCTACGCTGGCATTGCTGGCCATGATGGAGGCTGTCCGTGATGCGTGTCAGAGCCAACAACCCCATTAACTGGGTTCCCGGAATATCCGGTAACGCAATTCAATGAGCCGTCAGCTTCGATGGCTACGACTTTGACAGGCAGGTATAGTTCCGTGCCTGTGGTAATCGGTTTTCCTTCGTGATCTTGTGGCATGATTTTCATCTCCTTGTACATGGCCCGCTATCTCCATCCGTGCGCTCGCAATCCGCGCCCAACAGTTCGAGACAGTTATTTTGTACGTCTACTCGATACTTCATCCACTTCAGCGTTTGCCCTTCGTCAAATAGCGGCTTCTGACCTGATTTATCACAGAAACGGTCTTTTACTCTATGATCGGGATCACCCGGAGGCTCCATGTAAAACGTGAAATTGTCCAGTTCTTCAACGACGTGCGGCAAATATAATCTTCCCATCGTGTGGACGTTGTTTTGCACCGCCGCGTGTTCAACCGGAATAGACGCGGAGATGACCAGCGTCAGTATCACGCACGGCGCTATAATCCATAAACTTGGGGAAAACACGCTACCTCCGTCTCTGCGACCGGCCTTCAAGGAACGAAATTCGGCTCTCGTGATTTTTGTCTGTCGTCTCCAATGAATCCAGCCTACTATCACGACGAGTAAGAATGTAGACCCCAAAAGTGCTAATAAGGATAGCCGCGATTGATCCCACTCCAAGAAGTGTATCCACCGTTCCATGATTCATCTTCTCCTACCTCGGCCAGATCAAAAATCAATGTGCGCTCAGCAGATCTACCAACATAATATCCGCTCGGCAGTCCGATTGCCCAATATTTACAAACGTCGGGCCGCCACTGGCGTAAGTGCAAAGGTTGCCATAATTCGGACAGACCGTCTGCCAAGCAGGAGCCGCACCGCTTGGAGTTCCGGGTGTCCCGCCGTTGCAACTTAGAGTGCCTGTCGTGAAGCTCCCGCACGCCAAGAACAGATCATTCGCGCCGACCGGCATCACCGTGTCACCGAGATTTACCGTTGCTCCGACGAAGGACGAGAGCGCGGGTGCGAACCGCTGCACTCCCGTATAGACCGTGCCATTCCAGACAGACGAGGATTTGTAAGTGTTGCAGGAGCCGGCCGCGCGCTCCCACGTAACTGTACCGTCCGTGCAGGTTGGCGTGCAGGTATTCCAATTGGGCTCTGAGGCTGCACTTGCATTACTGGTGCCATCGATCATCACCACAAAGTCGTAGGCGCCGGAGTTGTTCGTCGGATTAAGCGGCTGGAGTGACGTGCCTAAAACATAGTGGTGATTGTTTTGCCATGTTCCCGTCGAACGCGATCCCCGCGTCCCCATCATGTCCGTTGGAACCATCGCCCACTTACCGTCTTGAGAACTTAGACTGAGGTTGTTTTGGGCAGCAAAATCATTCTCGATACCGGACGAGAAGTTATGGTTGAAGCGATAGAAGATGCCGGAACCGGAAGTCTGCGCTCCGACATATTCTGTGTATCCTGCCGCTGTCCCCAGTGCGTGGGCGTCGGCCAGCGCGTAAGTCTGTGTCGGTACATCCGTGTTGGCAATTCCCAGCATCGGCGCGGGGTTCGTCAGGCTATCGTTTTGTCCGCTTCCATGCTGATCGCCTTGCGGAGATACGTTGACCAACTGCACAATCGGCCACGGATTTGTATAACCATCAATCGTGCGCTGATTGTAGATGTGCTTCACGGCATTCGAGTCGCCGTAGTTGTAGACGGCGTGAATCTCGTGGCCTGGGCAGTGTCCGGCATTGATGTTGCCGATGGGATTACGGATGTAGCAGGCATTAAGACGCCCACTGTCCACGTTCCAGACCGAGTTGTAGCACATGATCGGACCACCTGTAACGGTTTGATCCAGCCAGCCAGTCGGAGGAGCACTTGAGCATCCAGAGACATTCTGACACACGTACATATTCGCAGGATGAGTAGGATCAAAGACGCCAGCATGATTTGGATACGTTCCCCAACTAGCCGAATACGGCCCATAGTAGCTAACGTTCGTTGGCAGACAGGCTGCGACGGCTCCAGGAGGTGAGTAAGTTTGACCGCCGATGAGCGGGCCAGGGCCGTTTGATCCGCCGCCAGTTTCGGTGATTTCCGAGAACTGACTGTCGAGAACGTTTGATCCATCGTGGATGGTGAAATATTCGGTGAACGGAATGTTTGTTGAACAAACGCCGCTCGCTGGGGGAGGGCTGATTGAATAGGAGAAGGTTCCTGTCCCTGCCGCCGCACTCTTCAGAGTCAACGATGTTGCCGAGTTCTCCGTTGCTACCAGATAAGCTACAGAGTTGATTGTAATTGTCCGGCCTACCCAAAGATTGAGAGTATCGAACTGCGCTCCGCTGACCCACGTCACTGCGGTTGTCGCGTTCGTTGAGACCGTGCCCGTCACAGCGGGCGCAAAGCCGTACTGCTCGCACATCAGACCATCGTCAGAATAAGCCACGCCAGAATAATCATTGACTCCTGGTCCGCCGCCACCACTCGCAACCGGCGTGTATTCGGTTGCTCCGCGAGTAATCTTGGCTGTGCGTGTGTTCAGGCGGCTGTATCCTCGTGCCGTATTGGCTATCGGAGAACCGAAGTGCAGTTCATCGAATCCCGGCCCTTGTCCAGTTAGCTTTCCAATGTTCGTCCACGTCACACTACCATCCGTGCACGTATTCGTCACATTTGGGCAAAGACTATGCCAGTTTGGCTCCGTCCCGCTGATCGTTCCTGTCGATGCCTGATAGCCCATGTTCTGCGTGTTGTTGTTGACGGGCAGAATGAACACGTCTGTACTGCTTATCGCGCAAGACGGGCACCCTGCGACTCCCGGCTGCTGGTTGATCGTTTGATAGCTCCCACCGCCCGCGCTCGTTACTGTGGTCGAGCCGTCCGCTGCCACGCCGAAGGTTCCACCCCAAGTCGAATTGTAATCGGTCGGCAAAACTCCATTCACTGAGTCGGCAAAATTCGCCCAAATAGCGCGAGTAAAGGTGTCAGTCGCCGTCGAGGAGCACACAGCGTCAGAGAATCCATTGCGACACACCGTAAGTTTGTATACAGTGACGCCATTCTGAACTTCGTAAATGACATTCGGCTCGCCAGAAACCCGTGAGAAAGTCGTATTCGGCCCGCCCTGTGTGTTCGTGCAATTGACGTTACATCCAAAAGAGTAATTCGCGCTCCCACCTGTGCCCGTTGCATTCGTCGTGCTGGCGAACGTGAAACTCGTAACCGGGCCTCCAGTCACGCCAGTCACCGTAAATATACGGTCGAAATTCTGTTGCGAGTTCCCTGTAATCGTCACGTAGTATCCGACTGGCAAGGCGCCGCAGTTCGTGGCGCATGTCGCCGTCGCCGTCGTGCCGTTGCCGACAATGCCGGACAAAGTGTAAGACGTACTTACGCCCCCCCCGATGTTGCTTGCGGACAGACAAGGATTTGTCGGACTGCAATTGCCGGAATGAGCAAGCGCGGTATTGAGATAAAGAAAGTACGGGCCACCGCCGTTGCTCAGAACCTCGATAAACGAGGAGTCCAGATTGAAATAGTTTGTGTCGGTCGGCTCCTGCAAATTCATCGTGTTATTGAGATTATACGTGCAGGGATCGGTGACCATGATTAGGTAGGAATGAAAATCAGGGTCAGTTGCTGTCGTGTTGAACGTTCCCGATGCGGTCGATGGGCAGTAAGACGAACTGGTGACGGCAAGTGTCTGAAATGGCAAATAGTGGTTATAAGTCAGAGACGCAGGCGACAAATCGAATAGCATCGCCGAAGCATCTGCCGTGCTTCCACATCCCGATTCAGTTCCTACGGCACAGTTATCCGTGCGCGCACTGTAGACAAGCGAACTGCTGCCAGTATTGGTCGTGAGCGACCAACTCCCCTTGAGTACCATGTTACCGCTCATTCGCATTCCGCCGCTGGAAGCTATGTATTGATAAGCTCCTGTGTCCCACGCCGTAGGGCGTGCGTTGACGGTAATCGCTGGATAACTTGCGATCTTACCGCCGCTGCCGGACTGTTCAGTCACGCTGTCAGAAGTTCCTGAGCACAATGCCGTTCCAAATATCCCGCACGACGGATTGAGATTCGCGCCCGCACCGGCAGTCGAGTATGTCCCGCCACCGTTCCCCGGAGAGTAGTCGTTCGTGCTGAGATAGTTTTGAGCATTTGCCGCCGCTTCGGTGCGGAAGAGTTCATTGCCAAGATCATTTTCTGTACAGGAGATGTTGCACGGTGGATTACTGCCGGGATTCAGGTAGTAGAAATTCGAGATCGGAGACGAGAGTCCAATCAGGTCGTTGTTCTGAAAGTTGACTACGCCATTCCAGCGGAAGTACGGGCTATTGTCGTTCGAGAGCTGGACTTTGCAGCCGCCACCCGAGCCGCCAGCTTGGCTGACCGTGTTGTTGACGATATTCGCCGTACCGGAGCCGCCGCTGTCCGCTATGCCGAGAATGATGCAGTTATTCGGTGACGCGCCCGTGGGCGGATTCATGTTGCCCCAGAGCACGTTATTGAAGAAGTAGAGCGTCCCGCCATTGCCGACCGTCAGGTAGAAGCACTGCGTCGAAGCGATGTTTGTGACCTTGTTGTTATAGACCGACATCGAGCCGCCCGCGATGTTGGTTTCCACGTTCATGCAGTTCGCGTGCTGGCCGCTGGCTTGGAACGTCGTCTGAAGGTCAGTAAACCAGTTGTCGTGCATTGTGGCCGTATTGGTCGTCACGCCCATGTTTGAAAGATGACGGAAGACGTTACCGTGGATGTCGTAGGCTTCTTGGTAGACCCCGCCACCCGAGTAGCAGGGATAAGCCGTGTATCCAGCAAAGTGGCAGTGCGAGGAAGACGCGCCCGCCGACGATGAATCCGAACCGTCAAATACGTTATTCTGAATTGTGTTGAAGCTGGCAAGACGAGACCCAGAGCCGTAATAGCCGTAAAGGTTGTCTTGCGCCGTCGCGTCATCGACCGTCCAGCCGTGAAAATAATTGTTCTGAACCGTGTTGTGCGTGTTCGCGGAAGACGCCGAGTAGATGTATTCCGGGCCGCCGCCCGTAAGCCAGCACACGCCAACGAACTCGAAGTTGTCAATCGTGACGTAGTTTGATCCCGAATTCAATCGCAGAAACGATCCCAGCGATGATTCGTCGTAGGTGCAGGACGTGACGAAACTCGTCGAGGTCGCATTGTCGCCTGTAAGGATCGGGCGCGCCCACGATCCGCCGCTGAACCAAGTCTGATCGACGCCGAGATAGATTCCGCCAGAACCGCCCCACGACCATGCCCACGTTCCGCCAGTCGAGGTTGCCAGAGCGCCATTGCCATAATGCCATGAGTCTCCGCCGTGAAAGATGTAGGAGTCGCCAACAACCGGCACCTGAGACGCAGCATTTCCGGTCGCGTTCGGCATACCCGGTGCGTGCGCCCACGGGCCGACTGAACCGCTCGTGTGCGTCTTGCTGGTACCGTCGTAACTATCACTTCCCGCCGCAGAGATGTAGCACGTCGTGCAGGTATGCGTTGCCCATGCCGGAATCGAGCACAGCGCAAGCAGCATCAGCAGTCGCTTCATATTGCGTAACCTCAATAACGTGCATCGTTTCGTTCAAGCCAAGTTCATCCAACTTCGATTGCGCCTGCGTCTCCGTAGCGAAACGCGAAGGCCACGCGAGCGCACGACCGTTGCCGGACTTGTAAGTGATGTACCATCCCGGATCAAGTGGAATCGTCACTGTACTCATTGAGTCGCTCCTTGAAATTCTTCACGATCTGCGCGTACTTCTCCGATTTCTCTAACGCACGGTCACGCTTCGTCTTGGCTTGAGCCAGTTGGTATTCCAGCTCTAAGTGCTCACGGGAAGTCATCACGGAGTCACCCGAGTTCCCGGCGTCAACTTCGTTCCGGCAGTCATGGCGGATACAGAAGGCCCGCTTGACGTGTTCTTGAAAGCCAAAGCATTTCCCGCCGCTCCATACTGAAGGCCATAGGCTGTAATTGTCGGGGTTGTCGGACTCGATACACCGAGAGCTCCCCAGAACCCCATGTGCCCCTGTGTTGATTGACCGTAGTAGTAAGGTGCGGTAATCAGCATCGGCTGCTGAGCGCCAGCAAATCCCTGAAAGATTACTTCATTGGTACAGCACGTAGTGACCCCGGTCATATTGAAAGTCGTGTTTTTGGTGAACACTGTAGCCGTTCCGACATTATCAAGCGCAAACGATCCAGACGCGGGCAATACTTCAGCAAGCGCATAGCGGCCGGGTTCAGCCGGAGGATTGGAGGCAACACCACTCCGTACAGCCGTTATCCAATTAGCTCCCCCAGCACCGGAAAGAACAAAGGCAGCGTCTACACTTTGCGATCCACTGGCGCTGTCGATGACATACGCCTCTGGACATGTCGCTCCGGGACACAAAGAACTGCCCAGTACAAATGTGTCGATGGAGGAGGCACATATTCCGGACGTTAAACTAGCGCAATCGGCTACACTGACAATGGTTCTCTGCGGCTCGCCCCCCGAAAAAGAGTCGGCATGATCCACAAAAGACAAAACGAGCAGAGTTCCCGCTTGTGTCGGGGCGATTGGCCAGGTACAGCTAACCGCCGATTCAGAACAATTTGCCGGATGACCCGTGTACGTATTTGGAATCACTGGATTGTACTGAAGTAATATGTATGTCGAGGAAGAAGAAACCGTTCTCAGTTCCGCGCAAACGCCTTTCCATGCGGTCGAACTTGTCATGGAAGCCGCAACCGTAATTGGGCCGGTAGAGCTTGAAGTGCCATCTACAATGGCGAGTGTGGGATTGACGGTCACCGCTTGTCGAAGAGTACCTGTATATGGAGTGGTAAAGGTCGTAGAGGAGTCTCCGAAAGCACACACCGCATAATCATTTGCATCGTCAAGAGTCGGAGTCAGCGAAGCGCATCCACCGCCAGTGCAGGTAGCGCCCAAGCCGGAACCGCCAGCCATCAACATGTTTAATGACAATGCCCCCGAATACCACACGCCAGCCATCGAGTTCACTCCACTTCCCATTCCATTGCAGGTGAACGATGTAGGGCTTCCCGTTACAATCATGCCGAAAACTTCGAGGGAATCCCCGTTCAGCGTGATTTGGGAATTTCCTGGAGTCAAAGTGCGAAAATTACTGTCCGTACACCAAGGCGTCTGGGGCGGGTTGGCCTCTTTTACAAACAACAAAATAAAATCCCCGTTAGGGGGTGAAGCCGTCAAAACGCAGATTTGCGTGCCCAATGTGCCGCCTGTACAGTTCGCAGTCTGCGTGCCACCGCCGACGTAGGCAATTTGAGCCCATGCCGAGAGTGAAAATAGCGCCAACGTAAAGAGAAGTAAGAACCGCTTCATATTAGTGCACAACCTCTGTCGTTAAGTGTGCCTCATAAGCCATCGGAGTTGCACCCAAACTTGTATAGCCAATCGCATATTGCACCTGTCCGGCCGACTTCGCATACAGCAACCCGGTGCAGCCGCTGGACACCGTGGTCGTCGCGTTGCCGGTATTGCCGGTGCCAATCGTGATGGTGTTACCCGCCTGGCTGGCCATAGGCATGGTCACCGTTTGCGCTACGGAATCCGTACCGTCCGTGTAAGTCAGAACAATGCCAGTCGTGCCACCAAGAATCGAAGATGTGGTTGCTGCCGTCGTTACTTTGAGATAGCCACACACCCTGATGCGTTGCGTCGATGCAGGCAAATAAAGGTTGGCTGCCGTGACAGCTGCCGTCAGCCCGGTGGAGTCGATCAGTCCGGTTCCGCTGCCGGATGGGGCAGAAACAAACACCGCATCCTGACTGTTAACATCTCCATGATATTCGAGGTTCGTGGAATCGGCGGAAATCGCGCCAGCTACGGTCGTAGTAGCGCCTGCTTGTACGGGAACCTTGAACGCGCTGGCTGTCGTCGAGGCGGCCATGTTCAGCGTCATTGTTGACGTACCCAGATTTGTAGCTCCGAGTTGCACAAAATTCGAACCACACCCAAAGCCCGTATTGGTCGTATAGATAATGCCGTTGTTCGACCCACTACAACTGGCCACAGCGGTAAACGATGGTGTTGTCGAACCAAACGCGCCGAACACTGTGTTTTGCGTCTGAGTAGTGAAGGCCGATGCCTTGATGCCGCCGCTTCCTATCGGTGCCAGCAATCCCGCCGTGCTCATCGACACGCCGTTCGCCGTCCCTTGAGCGGTGAACTGCACTGGGAGCGCCGTTGACGATCCTACCGTGTTGACGTTGAGCAGTGCACCAGTCTTCGTATTTCCCGTTGTATCTACAAAACTAAACGCCGGAACGGTCGAAGTTCCGCTATCAGCGCCAGCTGTCCACAACCAATCTGACGATGCCGGAGCCGCTTGCGTAGCCCATGTCATCGCCGTCGTGTCGCCTGCTGGCATCGTAATAGACAACGCCCCAGTTGGGGCCGTGAGCGACGACCATGCTGACGATCCGCCTGTTGGTGCATTGCCGATGGTGGCAAGTTCCCAATTTGTTCCGTCGTAGCAGGCTTTCACTTGTTTGTTGGCGAGTACATCGTTTGCAGCCAGTGTCGTTGACCCCTGCCACTTTGCTACTGACTTTGCGCCCAAGGAATTCACGTTCAGCGTCAAACCCGTACCCGTGTTTGCCGTCGTGGTCGTGTATGTTATACAACTCCCAGTAACAACCGAAAATGTCGGCGTGGTATTGCAAACTTGGGCTGTCCCGGAACCAGAGGAATCTGGGCAAGTATTATAGGTCGTGCTGACCAATGGTTCCGTTGTTGACACCGTGGTTCCATTGTCCGTAATCGTGCTGTTGCCGATACCCCCAGAAACAGCCTTTTGTAACACGTTCGTTGATAGGCCCGTTGTGGTAATGGCGAGAGTGCCAGAATTGGTAATGGGAGAGCCACCGATTGCGAAACCAGTCGGAACAGTCTGAGCAACACTCGTTACCGTCCCTACAGTGCCTTCATCAACGGTCGCAAAGTAATTAGACCCATCCGATTCTATATAAGCACTCGTCGGAGCTGCTGCCGATCCAGCGTTCAAGGTGATGCTAGTCGTTGCTCCATTGATGTTCTGGCCAGAGCGGGCAATGGTCACCACGCCACTGCCGTAATTGATGACGTTGATGTACTGACCATTCGCGGGTTGAGAGCCTGAAGCAATCAGCGTGATTGTAAACGTACCTGACGCCACGGTAATTGTTTTGTAGGAAGAAAAGTCGGATGCCAAAACTTGATATGTAGCCGTTTGTGGATTTACCGCCGACAGTGAAATCGTACAAGACGATCCGAGACTGCAACTCTGACCGTTTACAGTAGTCGAAGCCGACGAGGCGAGCACGACGCTTCCCGACCCCACGCTTGATACATAATTCACAGCAGACACTGCCGGACTCCCAGAGGGTGTCCCGGCGGTAACAAACTGCGTTCCGCTAGGTGCCGTTGCATTCGGTTGCCATCCGTAGGACGTAGACGAAGTGGAATTAAAACCAAAAATGGAGAAAATTCCGGTAGTCGCTGGGGCATTGGCACCAGTGGGAAGTGCGGTATTTCCGGCCAGCTGCATTGAACCAGCATGAGTGCCGTCGCTAGTGTCTGTGATAGCCCCGCTCATGGTTACGGTAGTTCCTGAGAGCGCCCCAGTAAGCGTACCTCCAGATAGGGGGAGAAACGCTGTATTGCTAAATGCGTTTGTACCGAGTGCCCCGCTAGCCGCTGGAGACATGCCGCCGTTGCCGTCCACTACAAACGGAGTATTCACCGCTGCTCCGGATGGATTTGTGGCCGTCACCATCCCCAGATCTGTTCCAAATACAGTCAAACTCGTCAACCACGACAATCCATTTGAAACCGCCACTCCGTAACCGGGATACGCCGTGCTCCCAGCGCATCCACCCTGCACTCCATTGTTCCAAATCACCGGACAGTGCTGCGTCGAATCCATGACGAATCCGCTGTAGCCGCTTGCCACCGAAGACGGCTCGGTTCCTTCTTGGGCAATCAGCAACGCTCCCGTTCCTGCCGTAATAGCCCCCGGCGAGCCTATTATGAACGACGTATCGGACGTGGCCAGCGTAGAACCGTTGTCCGTAATACTGGAGTCGATAATCGAGTTCGCGCCGTTCGCTTTGGGAACCTTATTCGTCGTCAGAGATGTCGAAGTCGTGTTACCACCGCCCGACCCACAGTCCGCGCCCGCGGCGCTCAGCACACCAGAAATTTCGTGGACGCAGAGTGGGCCTCCCGACATCCCCGTATCCGTCAAACTCGTAAACGTTCCAGCGGCCGCTGTTGTACCGCCAATCGCGCCCGGTGACGCAAACGGCACGAAGTTCGCCGGAATCTGGGCGGACGCGTTATAGATGTTGACCGCGCCTGTCGATGTCGTGACACCGACAATTCCGGTAGCAAGCGCTCCGGGAAGAAGCAATCCGCTGGTCGATGACATCGAATGCAAGTCGAGCACCGACGTTGTCGCCGCCGTCAGGTTTGTGGTGCCGTTCGTCGTCCATCCGGAGATGCCACCGAATGCCGAACTGTTGTTCCATTGAAGCTGTGTGTTGGAGCCTCCGGGTGACGTGCTGCCGCCGGAGCCGCAATCTGCACTGGTAGCACTCAGTACACCAGAGGTCTCGTGCACGCAGAACGGACCACCCGACATGGCGGTATCGGTTAGCGCATTAAACGTGCCGGCCGCTGGCGTCGTACCGCCGATAGCCGGAGGTGTTGCGTAATTCTGTGTGGCGAACGTACCGAACGCGGTGTTGTTGGTTTTCGTACAGGTGATGACCCCTGCCGCTGTCATCGTACAGTCTTGAGACATCGTGACCGGAGCGTAAGCGGTCGCTCCACTGTTCATCACGGGTATCTGGGCTGCGGTGCCTAGACTTATGCCGCCTCCGCACGTGGCGCCTGTATCGAGCAACGTGACCACACCGGTAGCCACACTGAATTTAGCGCAGTCGTTGTTAGTAAACGTGCCGGATGCCGGGCTCAGAATCAGATAGTTGTCAACGGCATTCGCCCATACGTGCCAGTTTTTGGTCGTCGAGTCGTACCCGATGTTGCCATTGGCAGTGGTCACACCGCCGCCGAGTACGGGTAACTTGAACAGCGAAAATGTCGTCGCCGAGAAATCGATGACAGCGCCCGACGCCGAGTTCAAGGTGCCGCCGCTGCCGACCGTCATGACCGCCGTGGTGTTGGTGCCGGTGGTAACGGTGTTGAATCCCAAACTGGTCGTACCCGAGCACGAGCCCCACGTCCAGTTGCCGGTGCCGGACGCCGTGGACACGAAGCACTGACCGGTGCCGGTGGGCCCGGGGATGGTAGTGCCGCCACCGCCACCGCCGCCACCTCCACCTTGCTGTGGATAGGCTGTGGCTGCTAGCGACAGCATTAGTGCTACAATCCCGATCCCGAGTTTGTTGAGTCTCATGGTTGTCCTGCCTTGCCTTAGTCGATGTTAAGACTCGTTGTCCATTCGTCGTTTGCGGTGCCACGGATGAAAATTTCTGAAATGTCAAACGGGTTGCCAGCGCTGAACATCGCTGCATTGTAGTACGTCGGGAACGTGCCGGACGACACGTTCGGGAGTTTGAATATCCGCATAAACCCCGTCGTGAACAGCGGTGACTTCCCGATATATAGCCAGGGCCCAGCGCTGCCGTCCTCGTACACGATCAGCATGTTGTTCAGCATCTGTTTCGGGATGAGGTAGGAACCAGTACCGATTGCGCCGACCGCGTGCGAGTACTCGGTGAACTGGTTCTGGAGGCCGTTGGCGAGAACGTTCGTTTTAGGCCCGAGGGTGACGGTGTTGTTCAGAACGGCCGCGATCCGGACTTCCTCACCGTAAGTGCCGTTGGGATCAACAAGCCACGCAGGCTCGCCAGCGGAAAACATTTGCGAGGCGTCGTTGCCGGCTGCGGCGGCAGTGCCGAGTGTCAACACCAACGGCGCTCCTGCGGGCTGCGCGAATCCCGTGGCGGGTGACACAGCGGTGACCCACGAACCGAACGCGGGTTGCGGTTGCGTGGACGATGCGACTTTGAGCAAAGGCGACACGCGGAAAGCCATTTAGTACCTCCGTCCTCTTCCGCCCATTACCGGCGACGGACAACTCGCGTACCCGTTCCTGTCGTCGGACGCGGCTTTGCATTGGCGCGCGTCGGTAACCGGGCGGACTTTCAGGTAATTCATGTTGTCGCGGGCGTTGGACATCACATCCATTTTCTCTTTGACAAACTTGCCGGTTTTCCAGTCGTACCGGGACGACTCGCGCAGCGACCCCGACTCGACGTACGCGGACAGCGGAACACAGTTGGTTTGCGCGTGCACGGATTCTCCGGCGCGCACGGTGCCGACACAGGTTTCCGATCTGTGCATGTGGTCGTAAGCCTTCTGGTGGTTGACGCCACCGGACTTCGACCCGCCGCCCGTCAACGTCGATTTGATTTTCGCCATATTGTGTGACTCCTGTTCCAAATTTACACGGGATTCGGTCGGCTAGCCAGAGTGTCGTTTGCAGTTCTCGCTACGCCCGTCGTGACCCCTTTGCGCGCTTCCGGCGTCTTGTACGCTGCGGGATCTCGCTGAAATTTCTTCTTGTAACCGTGTGTGATGTCGCCAGCCCAAGGCTCGTGTTGTGGCGGCGTCTTCTCCAGACCCCATGACGCGGCGTGCACGAAGCCGTATTTATTTTCCGCTGCACGCAACTCGCGTTCCGAGTTCACCTTGATCGGCTTGCCGTCCTCGCCGCGAATATGTTGGAGTGTCAAATTCTCAAACGGGTTCTGAGCACGCCCACGCTGTATTTCAAAACGTCTCGCTGCCATCCGGAAATTCGGAACCGACACAAGCTGTTCGGTGTCGTCGGAACCGCACTCGGGGCATGGCCGCGGTGCCGTAAACGATAGAACAATTGCTTCAAACGTTGTGCCGCAATCTCTGCACCGCTCGTCGTAACAGGGCACTCGTCGCCTCCTAATAATCCCAATCGTTGTACGCGCTCACCGGGCTCATGGCCGCCAAGAACCCGCCGCCACCAACGCCCAGATATGCGCCTGTACCGTAGTCCAGATTCACAAACGGCATTGACTCTTCTCGCGTCAGAATATCGTTTCTGAACAACCCCTCGTCGATGGCCGCCGCGTGCTGCAACTCGGCCTCGAACATGCCCGAGAAACGCTTTGACATTTCCATCGCCATGCTCTCGGAGTACGCAGGATTGTTTTTCGGCTTGTATAGCAGAACCTCAGCCACGGCACCGAGTTCGATAATATCGCCCCTAATAAACGCCGGGAGATTGTCGAGATCGTCAACGAGGTTCGGTGGCTGTATGTACGCCAGATATGGGTAGACCTGCTGGACGTTCGGTACCGGCCACAACTCGACTTGAAAATTACCCGACGCATCCGGGGGCATTGACGCCACCACGTACGGAAACATCATGAGCAACCGTGACGGATCCCAATTCTCCAGCAAGTTCTGCGGAACACCGGTCGCCATGCGAAAATACATCTGCAAATTTTTGACCGAGTAAAGCACGCGCACGTTCGGGAACGAATAGTAATAAGACGTAATGTAGTAGCCGCTGGAAGACTGCGTCGGGTTCCCCCACGGCAGCTCAAGCTGAAGATGCGTGGCGTCGATGAACGCGACGATGTTGTAGATCGGTGCCGTGTAGTTCATGCGGAACTGCTGGCCGACCATGGCGGGTGTGAATGACGTGCCAGTGCCTGTAACCATAGTCGATCCCAGTATCACCGACACAATGCCCGTCGAGTAAAATCCCGGTGTCACGATCTGGCCTTTTGTCATTAGCCCATACCAGCGACCGGAGCGGCGGTCGTAAACACGGCGCACGACATTGTTGATAAGGTTGGCAACGACACTCGGGCTACACTCGGGATTGTAGCCGTTGACGCGACCCAGCAACTGGCCAAAGTTCATCTGGTTGGCGTATGGCTGCTGGCCGTTGGGCACGATTTGGTTAACGATAGTCATTCGCTGAAACCAGTCTAAAACAACAAGGGCCGGGCACCTAGCCCAGCCCGTAGGCAAATCTTATATTTAACAAAGAGGCCCGATATTCCGAGCCTCCCTGGTGGCGTTGGCGACGAGTACAACGTCTGCAGGCTAAAGTACTAATAGCCCTGAACTGTCAATTCCCAGATCGCTCCTGTCAGGTTCGCGCCGCTCGCGGCCTGCGCGCCGCCGTTCAGGACGTACACGTAAAATAGCAACTGCGAATACCCCGTGAATCCAGCACCGGATGTAGCAAGCTGCGCGAGCGCGAACAGTGGCTGCGCGCCCCACGTGGCAATGGCGGTGGCGTTCGCGCCCGATACCCACGCGGTCTGAATGTTCTTGAGGCCGCACGATTGCGATGAAATCACATAGCCGCCAGTGACGTAATCCGACACACCCGGCGCGATCAGGAACGTCTGTTGCTGGAGCCCGAGCCCCAAGAGTACGTGACTCTCTTGTACTCTGGGAAGTGGATTTTGTAGCGCCATGTTCGAATCTCCTTACTGGTGGCCGATTACCGACACCACTATTAGTACAGACCCACTGTCGCCAGCACGTCGCCGATGTTGGACGACACCGCACCCCAGATCATGCCTGCGGGACGGTTAACGCCCGTGGTGACAGCGACCGTGAAGTTACCGGTAGCGCCCATGATCGAGTTCGATTGCGCTCCGGCGGCGAGATAGCATTTCGGCACAAACCCCATGACGGCGATGAACACATAGTTGCCGTTGAGCAGCGCTGCCGTGACGCCCGTGCCCAGTCCGACGCCAGCGACCGTGCCTGTGTTCGGCAGCAGCCATCCGGCGATAGAGTTCGCGGAACCGGTGGCCGCCACAATGCCTTCCGAGAACACGCCGGAGACCACGGTGAAAGTCTCGTCCGTGTAATAGACGGGGGCGGGACCGGCGACCATGGCGGGGTTGGCGGTAGAGTTATACCTGACGTATTTGACCGTCATCCAAGAACCGTAGCCAGCGGCGGTCGCCAGCGTGGTGTTGCCGCCTTGCGACGGCGACGGAATCGTCCACAGAGAACCGAGCGGATTCAGCGCACCGTTAAGCGCCCCGTTGTATCCCGCTGCTGTCGAGTAAGTATCGACTACGCCAAACACGTTGCCGAGGGCATTCGGGCCGATTACCGGAAATTCATTTGCCAACATAGTGTGTCTCCGTTACTGCGAAAATCTGTTGCAAATCCCGTCCAACCAGTCCGTTTTACTGGACTGACGCAAGGATGAAACCGAGCCGGGGAGCGGTAACGACCACGTTGCCACCGAAAAGCGACTGGCCCGCGATATCGACCGAGTTCGGGTGTTCTTTGAATCCCGTGAACCCGAACGCGAACTTCGGATCTTCGGTCACGTAGGCGTCGATGAAGTCGGTGTTCATTCCGAACACGTAGCCGCTCGGGCAGTATTGATCGACGACAACCGACATCCCGTTGAACTTGAAACTCGTGAATCCGGCGCCCTGCAACTCAGGGTCTTGCGCGGTCGTTCTCTGCATCGGCAGCATCTTCGCCCAGAACGAGTTATAGATGGACTGCGTGGTGGCGATAAAGTTCGGCTGATCGGGGCCGAACGTCGCCTGACCGTATGCCGTCTGGAGCTGCTGCAACGAGAACGGCCAGGTGGTTGCCGAATTCGAATAGTAGTAGCCGTTGATGCCCGTGGAGGCACCGACGCCGATAGCCGATCGCGTGATGCCGCCGTACGACGCGTAGTTGGTGCCATCGTCGTAGCCGGCGAGGATACCGTCCAGAGCAATGAGAGGCGTGACTGTGCCTTGACCGTCGGCGAAGAACTGAGTGACGAGAGACTGAGCCAGCGCCTGCTCGGCGTTGACGATCTTGGGTTCCAGATAATTCATGATCGCCGCGTACCCGCGGTTCAGCACGAAGTCGGTGCCGCGCACGGTGACGTTCGCGTACGAGAACTTGACGTTAAACGTCATGGCAGTTTGTGTCTGGATGTAGCTGATGTCAAACACACCACCCGGAGGGAACGGGCCAGCTTTCAGCGGCGCAAACTGGAAGGGGACTTGAATCTGCGTGCCGCCAGGGAAGGGCTTGGTCATGGAGCCGCCCTTCCACACTTTGACAAAGGTGGGGCTGACACGGAAATAGTTGTCTACAAATTCGGGGCTGATGTATTGTGTCGTGACGGCAGTCACGTCATTGATTGTTAAGGCCATGACTATTTCTCCTGTCGATCCCAATCTCCAGAATTCAACGAGCACATCTTGTCACGAAAGCTCTCACGCATCTCCAAATCGACTTGTGTGAGCTTGCGCCCCTTTGATCCTGTCTTGCGTAACTCTCTATACGCGAGCGCAATTTCCGCTTGCTCGCGTTTCATAATCAGGTACGGCATGATATGCCGGATGATTTCGGCAGCGCGTTCCTCGAACTGACGCCACGACATCACGTTCTTGCGGTTAACGACACCGCACTGTTTCGACAGTGTCGAACCCGCTGTCGCAAATTGCCGAACCTTCACCGTCTACAAAAGCGGCGAGACGCGCCCAGTCGATCTCGGTGACCACCGCGATCTTTGCGTCGAATTCAGCCTGCGGAATCTTGTTCTGGGCCATGTTATTGCACCGTTGCCGATCCGCCAGCCGCTTCCCGCGCGCGCTCCAGTGCCGCCAGTTGATTCATGGCGCGTTCCTTTGCGCTGCCTGCGCCGTCACCATCACGCGCTGCGGCTTTCTTCAGAACCTGTTGCGCGGGCGACAGGGACACTGTCGTCGTCTGGCCGGGCACGATAAGACCTGACAATTTCTGCTTGGTGCCTTCCTCGACGCCCTTGGCGATTTTAGCCGCGATACGCTTCTCGGCAACCATCGCGTTGTACGCGTCGGTCAGCGTCGGATACTTGTTGCGCTTCGTGGTCGGATCGGACGCGTCGGTCACGAACTTCTCGAACGCTGCGCGATCAAAGGTCTCACCGAATTCTTGACGATGCGTGTCCCGAATCGTGTAGATTTCGTCCGCTTGACGGAGTGCTTGAACCGCAGCCTGGTTCACGAGACCGGCACCGAGTTCGGTGACTTTGTCCATGGTGACCAGGTTTTTCATACGGTCGTCCACGGATGTCTTGAGAGAGTTCAGGGCCGCCAGAATCGCAGCGCTGTCGGTAGATGTGGTTGTCGTAATCGGGGCAGCGGTCGTGGTGACCGTGTTCGGCACCGTCGGAACGTGGACTGCGGGAGCCGCAACAGCGGCCGCCGGGGGCACTACTGTCTCTGTCGTCGTTCCGTCTCCGACGCCTTTGTAAATACCAAACAACTCAGTCGTGAATGCGTCCTCGGCGATCAGCTTCGGATTGGCCGCGAGCTTCGCCTGCACCTTTGCGCGTGTATCTGGGTCATCGCCCAGAAGATCGAGTAGCTGTTCGTAAGCCGTCTTCGCCATATAATCGTTGTCTCCTCGTCGTTAGTGTGTCACGCCAATTACGCCATGCCACCGGGTGCGCCAACACCCGCTGGAGGTTGTGCCGCGCCTGCTTCTGGTCCGCCTGCGCCTGCGCCCGTTCCCATACCGCCCGATCCGGCCTCGCCTGTTGCTGGCGCGCCCGCTGGACCTTTCTTGTCATTGCCTTGGAGTTTATCCAAATACTTCTTGGCCGTGTCCGCCATCGACTGAATCATGGCCTTGGAATCGGGATCTTCCTCGCCCTTTTCGAGCTTGCCGAACACTTCGAGCAGGACTTGGATGTTTTTGACTTTCTCGCCTTGCGCGCCGCCAGCGGTGTTCGGAGCGGCACCGGAGTCAGGCTTCTTGCCGCCGCCATCCATGGACGCGGCCGCCGAGTAGAAACTCGGTGCTGGAGGGCCGCCGCCGGATTTGGACTTGTCAGCCATTGAGCGCGATCAGACTACAGCTTCGTCTTCTTCTCGTTCTGGTAGCCCTTCGGGTAGCCGGTCTTCTGGTCAACGGAGACAGGCGACGTAGGCCACACACCATCGTGAATGGTGTGACCGAACTTGTGCATCGTGCCGCCCGCGACCGCCACGTTACCGGGCGATCCGCCGAAGGATTCCTCGCGGGACTTTTTGTTGCCGCCGGTTGCGACTTCTTTGTTTTTCGCCACAGTAGGACTCCTGTAAATCTGATCTGGTTTTATTCAGTGGAGGTGAGCGGGATCAGCCACTCACCCCCGTGGAATTTCGTGCGGGTGACTTAGGAAAGCGAATACTACCGCTTGCCCTTGCGGCCGCCATGACGTTTCTTGCCGCGTCCTTTGCGTCGGGCCATGAGCAGGTCTCCTTTCAAGTTTAGGATTCTAGTTCCTTGGCAGAGGGTGATCTCTCCGCTCCCTGAAAGATTAAGCGCGGCAAGTCGTTCTGTCGTGCTGTCTTCTCTCAAGAGGAGTAATAGCACACCGTGCGGGATAAATTGAAACGCTGGAAATGGCTATGTGCTGAAGTGGTAAAAATCGTCAATTGACGATGATAGTGATATAATAGGCACATGAAAACGCCGATACCGTACGAGTTGAAATGTAATCGATGCCAGCACACGTGGTGTAGAAGAGTTCTCAAGACCGAGCCGATGCAGTGCCCGAAATGTAAATCGCGCTACTGGAATAAACCGAGAGTACGACCATTACCGAAGGCGAACCGATGAGCTTCGAGTGGCCCGAACCGTGTAATCACAACGAGCGAAAAGTGGGTCGAGGTCTGTGTCGCGCCTGCTATGGTAAAGCCTACATAGAATCGCGTAAGCCAGAGATCGACCCCCGCCCGATTCTAACTTGTCTACGTTGCGGAAACGTGTGGAGACAGAAGGGAATGAGTAAGAGGCCGCGTTCTGTCAAGGATGCTCCACCCCTTTGTGGGATACCCCACGTAAAGTAAACGCTCCCGGAGATGCACTCAAGACTCTCGTTGAACTAATTAGGACACAGACCGACGATTGTATACCGTTTACGTTTAATCAGGATGGCCCCGGTTACGTAAACGGAACCGGATACGGAAGAGTGACGAAGAACGGCAGAAGGCAGCACGCAAGTATCGCGGCTTGGGAATTATTCAATGGCCGTGAGGTGCCGAAAGGACTGGAAGTTCGTCACAGTTGTCACAACCCGCCGTGCGTAAACCCGAAGCACCTATCGATAGGCACACACCAACAGAACATGCAGGATGCAATTGATGCCGGTCGAAACGTGCACGGGTCACGACAGCCCATGTCCAAACTAAATGAGGAAAAAGTGAAACAGATACGGAGTCTAAAGGGCTTAAAGATTAGAGAACTCGCAGCCGTATTCGGCGTTAGTCAGGCAGCGATCTGCATGGCCCGCAGCGGTAAATCATGGAAGCACGTTGTCTAGCCTTTTTTGTGCTGCCCTTTCCCCTGAACTGCCGCCGCTGCCGCCGCCACCAGAATCTTGTCCTTGGCCTCGGCAAGCAGATCGCGGCGGTTGCTTTCAAAATCGAACGAGTCGTCGAGAATCCTAAACAGATTACGGTCGGACAGTTTCCCCATTTTCGCGAGTACCAACGCTGTTTGCTTCTTGGCCTCTTTCTGTGATTCCAGTATCGTGTCCCTTTTTACAGTACCGCTAAACTGGCGCACGTACTCTTCCGGTTTCATCCCAGATGGAAGACCGCTTCCGTAAATCGGGGTGAAATCCGAACTCGAAAATCCCTTTGCGCCCAGAATGTTGACTCTGTGACTAACCGAATAAAACTGCAACATGTCGGCGATCACCATGGCACCGCCCTCTTCCGCGAACGAAGCCAGCGCACGAGACTTGACACGAATCGGCAGCGAGCGCGAATTGAGAATCGTGTCGAGCGAGTCCGATCCGGGGACTTGCTTCTTGCTCATGGCTTGCTGGATTGCAGACGAGCCGCTGTTCATGTCAAGCTCGCGGTCAACCTTGTCGATGAACTGTTGTGCCGCTGCTATCGGGAACTCGGCCTTCTTCATGAACTCGGGCGGTTTCGGCGCGTTGTTGTTGTACTTGATTTTGCCGCCCGATGCACCAGCGTCCAGCGCATCCCAGTCTGCGGCGGGCATGGCACCTTTCGGCCCAACGAGTGTCGGTTCGATGACGGCATCCAGATAATCCTGCATTCCGCCGAGGACGCGGTTGATGATGCTGTTCATCTGCATCCACGGGCGTATACTCGACTGCCCTAACATTTTCCACGGCACGCGCAGAGGACGATACACGGGAAACGGTTTCATCGCGTGCCAGTATGGATTGGGCTGGTCTTCGAGCACGCAGCCGCCGGCGGTGATGATGACGCGACCTCGCGGGTATAGCCGCTCACCAGGCTCAACGCGGTACGCCCAATTCACACGTGGGTTCCCCTTGGCGTCCGACGGCCCGACGGTAACCGTGTAACTCCTGTCATTGACACCATCGTCGTTCAACCAGAATTCACGCTTCAACGCCATCGGAAACGGCGTGTCGTCCGAGGATATGTTTTTCTTAATCCCCAGCGCGGTCTTTAGGGTTTGCGCCATCCCGGCCCATTGCGTCGAGTTGATGCCAGACGGACGGCTGAACTGACCTTGCAAAGCGCCACCCGAGAAGTCCGAATCACACTGGACGCGGCGCGCAGTCTGACCGTACGTACGGATGAGAGATTCTTTGGTGACGACAGGGAAATATATGATGCACTCGGAGTCTTGGGTCTTGCCACCGCTGCCGATTGTCGCGTATTGCCACGGTGCGATCGGCACCATGTCTACGTCGCCGAGTCCGCCGTTGAGGCTGGATTTCCATTGTATCTTTGCGGGGCCAGTGTGTAAGATGCCGTACAAGATCACGTCGTACTGGTTGTCCTCGTAACCGTTTTTCTGAACCCAGTGCGTGATGAGCGAGTTCAGGAGTTTTTCGAAGTCCGAGTAGTCGTTGAGGTGATTCCACATCCGGACTTGAAAGTCGATAGCGAGATCCGTCAGCAGTCCGACGCCGTCCCAGAAGAGGCGCTCAGTTTTGGGGAGTACGGGACGGTTGCGGCCACGTCTCGCGCTCGGCCCCCACATGCGGCCGTCCAAGGCGTCGATGGCGCGGAACGTTGACTTGACGGACGATTCGAATTCTCGGTCTTGGGTCGCGGACTCGAACAGCTTGTCCGTATACGCGAGGATATCGTTCTCCAACCTTTGCGCTTGGGCTTCGGACAGACCAGCGGGGGTAGGAGGTGGTTCGGGTAGTTGCGACTGGTCGTTGCTAATATCCGGGAGCGTTAGACTCGTAGCCATGGCGACTCAGGACAAAGATAGCACAGAACGGGGGAAGGTCAATAACGTGACACGTTCTCGGCTACGCCCCCGGCACCCCGGCGGCGTGCACCATGGTCATGAACCGCTCAATGGTCTTGTTGGCGTCCTGAAGCTGAGACTCGGTTTCCTTCGCGGACTTGACTACCGCCAGCATCTCGGCTCCGTTCTTGACGCCAAGTTTTCTCAGCTCCATGGCCTGTTCGCCGGTAATTAACACAATGGAGTCGTCGGACAACGCGGCCAGAAACGTCGCAATCGTCACCATGTGGCGTCCGGCGAATTTGCGTTCCAGCTTGGTCTTGATTTCCGGGTTCACCCAAATCGGCCATTTCACGTCCGTGATCGTGGGCTGCTCGGTATACAGTGTGCTCGACTTCACCATTTCTGCACCAGTCGCAACCAGACTGTTGCCGTCGAACGGCCCGTGCCCGAATTGACACTTGATCGCTCCCGTGCCGTCGCGTGTCAGCGGCGTGTTCGGCGTACCTTGCTGCCTACAATGCGGGCAGAAAACGTAGGCAAGATTCTGGTCAAGCTCTGGCGTCAGCGATGGCATATTTATTGCTGCCCCTTCTTGCGCCCTTCTGGGCGTCTCCAAGCGTTTCTACTGGGTTCCTCCGTGAGTGCATCTTCAACACTCCACTTGTATTTTAGAACCCGTTTGCTGATGGTGTGATATCTAATTCCAGTGATATCAGCCCATTCCGCAATGGTCTTACTTTTACCTTTCCAAGTCAACACATGATTCGATCTCTGGTTTCTGCCTTGCCAAATCTTCGTAATCCATCGGCAATTACTTGGGCTATAGTTGCCGTCGTTATCAATCCTGTCAATAGACAGACCCTTACGGTATCCGTGGGACTCAGACCATGCAACGAATTTCTCGGGATGATTCCTCCATTCCCGGCAAACCGTAATCCCCCGACCGCCGTAATCGGCATAGCTATCACTTTTGGCGTAATAGCAACGACTCAGCATACCCTTCCACACACGATACACGGGTGAATAGGACAGCCCATGGGTCTTGCGTGCCTTCGACAGATTACCAAAAGTCTTACAGCCACAGTGCTTGTGGTTGCCGTTACGCAATCGCGTGCCCCAACACACAATGCGTTTACCGCAATCGCAACGACACAACCAGCAAGTCCCGTGTGAGTACAATTTTTTACGCGATTTACCGATGACCACAAGATGGCCGAATCGGGAACCTATACGCATATCTTTAGCACGCTTTTTACACAATTCGGAAGATGTTTCTCTGGACAGGCATCCGCAGCTTCTTGTGTTCCCCGTCCGCAATGATGAGGTTGACACCTTTAACTCTTTACCGCAATGGCATCGGCACAACCACAAAACGTACCCGTGATCCCGGCTTGCCAAGCCTAGTACTTTCAGCCTGCCGAACCTCTTACCAGTAATGTCGATAAGTGGTGGCACTAGTAATCTTCTCCCGACGTGTCCGACCAAGCGTTTGCATCCGGCTCCGGCAGTTCATCCCCTCCACGGGCTCGAATCTGCATAAACTTTTTGTAGTTGGCAACCACGTCCGGGGATTGCATGATGTCGCGACCCTCCATCCCGTGAAGTTTAGCCAACTCGTGCTCCGCTCCAGTAGTATCCCAAAGCAAACTGTAACACGTATTAGCTTTTGATACAACTATGGGAATCACTTTCCACTTGTCGGACAGTTTGACGTTGTGTTTCTTTTCCATTAACGCAATCAGTTTCCGCCCCTCGTCCTCGCTCGCGAGCGGTTCGTCGGTCGGGATTTGCTGTCCGAACTGGTTGTAGATTGCGAAATAGTGTGGCGTCTTCGGCAGCAAGTGGGCGTGCTTCGACCCCTCGCCTATACCAGCGCTCGCCGCCCACTCTTGGCGTTTGCCGGACTGGTGTAACGCGCACAGCGCAATACAATTCGCGATTGCCGCATCGTCGTTGTTGTCCATTCCGGCGGCCTTGATTTCGCCCTCGTACCGTCCGAAGTCGCGCATTTCGTCGATGGTGTGGAGATTGCGGATCACAATCATGCCATCCCACAACGCCTCACCCATGCGGTTTATCATGTCCTCACGGGTGCGCTGGTTCGTCATCCAGTGCACATGCAAAGTGGCCTGATTGGATACTTTATCCATGTGGCGCCAACGGTACACGTTCGGATAATCCAGGTTGTTGAATAGCTCGTTGCCGGTAGTGACACCCGCCATCTGGTACTCGATAGCGACTTCCGCCGTGTGATACCAATAACCGAGAGCGGCAACCACTTTAGCCAAGTGCGACGGGTTAATCAGGCCGTGCCACTCGGCGACTTGCACGGTTGGTTCGACGCCATAACCAATCCTGTATACAGTGATGTCGGAATAGTCTTGTCCATCACCCGAGGACACGTCGCCACCGATATAGTATTCGACGGCCTCGTTGTCGTCGGGGTATTCCCAGACCCAAAGGCGCTTGTTGTATTTGGGCTTGTCCATCAAGTCCTCGGGTGTAGGAGGCGACAGACGCAGTACCGGAGGGGTGTCGGCACCCGTGTACTCGATCTCGCCGATGACGATGGGATCGATGCAGTTTTGCTGCTCCTGCTCGTCGAGCTTCTTGCGAGGGAACGCGCAGAACCCGGATGAGATAAACGCCTCTTTCGGCGTGATCGGGTACGACTCCTTATGGGATTCACTCGACCCGGTGGCGTTGATGGTCTCGACGATCTCGTTCCGCCGCCACTTGAAAAACCCTAATGGTATCGTGTAGTTCTCTTTGCGCTTAACGTTGAGACGCAGAGCGCGCTCGTCGGAAGTCAGCACAAAGTTCTCGGACTTGTACACGGGGAGTGAGTATTTGCGTACTTTGTATACGGGGATGAACAGCGCACGCCAGATGGACTTACCCGCTTCAGCCGCTCGCCACATATTGTAGTAGAGACCGGATCGACCGTACGCCGTGGACTCGATAATGCCGAGCATGTCAGGCGCGTTGAGAGAGGGTTTGATGTCCGCGGTCCAAATCTGAGCATCAGGCCAACGGCTGACTTCGGACGCCAGAATGTTACGCACGGTGCGTCCGATGGCGACACCCGTAGATTTTTGCGCGTTGGACACGTGAAGCGTGGAGCCAAGACCGGGGTCGGTAGTGCGCTGTAGCTCGTCGGAGCGCTGGAAGATAACTTGACGGCCTTGCTGTTTCGACAAGAACTCCGGGCGCAGCCACCACGGCAGGTTGTGATAGGCGTCCATGATGCGCTGATAGATTTCATCCGAGACGCGATCATCCTGCCCCATGACGATGGAATACGTGTTCGGAACGAAGATGGTAGCGTGAAAGATGAGCGCGGCGTTCCACGTTGTCGATCCCGCCTGACGGGGCTTGAGCACGATTAAACGACAACACCCCTTCTTGCGCCATTCCTCCTCGACGGCCTCGTAGACGAGAATTTGATGGTCCCACCATGGGAACAGCGTACGCAATCGACCGCGTTCGTCTCGGATCACGTAATACTGCTCCATGAAGTAACGGCGGTTGGTTACGCACTTAGCGACCTCGTTGTCGATAAACTCGTTCTCATCCGAGGTCAGCATTTCGAGCGCTCGGGGCAGCGCCTCTAAATCGGTTTTAGATTTAGACTGGGCTAGGATGAACTTCTCGTCGAGGACTTCGAGATAGTCGTTCAGCGAATCGTCTTTGCGCGGTACCCTCATTGGTTGTCCGCTTCCTCGATTTCGGCATCGCTGGTGCCGTCGCCTAGTTCGTCGTCTTCTAGTTCGTCGTCTTCATCGTCAATCAAATCGCCGTCCACGATTTCCTCGCCTTTACCATCCGACAAGAACTTAACATCACCCTCAGGCAGTACACCGCGCTTCTCGCGGACACGCTGCTCGAAAGTCTTGACGGTACCAACACCGTTCCCGTTATTGCCGTTGTTGTTGATTCCCACGTTTACGGCCACACCGCCGCCACTCTTGGGCCGGACTTTCTCGACCAGATCACCAGCCACGGTAATCGCGTCTAGCGCGACAGCGTGGTCGGGCTCCATGATACGGCGGCCCTCACTGTCTAGGTCACCAGTCCATCGCATCGCCTGCATGGCGGTTTGGATTCGACGGCCCGCGCCATACATGGCGGTCAGTACTTCGGCGTTCACGGCCATGTCGATGATGTCGGACGATATCTGGAGTCTCGCGGCTTCCATGTCGTCCACGGCCTGCTGGACTTGCTCAACGGGGATACGCAGACGCTGCGCGATGCGCTCGGGCGCCACACCGGCTTTTTGCAACGCCCACGCGGTGCGGGCGCGGTGAGGGGCGAGACGGTCGAGGGCCGAGATTATGGGTGGTGATAACGTTTGGTGACTGGCATCGTCACCGTCATCACCGGAACTCGTTCGGGGCTCGGAAGACTCCGTCGTCGTTGCTGATTCCGGCTCCTGTTCCGTCGATGTCGGCTGCGGTGTTATCGGACGATTCTCGCTCGCGGTCGGCGGCGTCTCCAGCGGCTGTCTTAGATCGGCTGACGTAGTGTTCACCGAGACCGGCTGGGGCGTAGGACTCGGGGCCGAGACCGCTGGCTTCGGCGCGCTGAATGGCCGAACCCGAGATGCCTTGTTCTTCGGTAATGACTTTGACGAGGTTACCGAAGACGATGGCCGCGTTTTCGATACGCGAGGCGAGTTGCGCTTGCCGCGGGAGGCTTTCGACGAAGGCTTGGGCTGCGGCTTCGAGTTTGTCACCGCGGATGCGGGAGATTTGCTCATCGAACTTAGACCTGTGGACTTCTAGGGTAGCGCTGATTTGGCCAGATAGCAACGTTAATGTAGACGCATGGTCGGTGAGGGATTTTGACAGTGCCGACTGGAGATCGAGAAACGACTGAGCTGAAGCGAGCGCCAGTTTGTGCTGCCGGATCAGCAACCAGATGAGCACACCGATGGCGGTCAACAGGACGACGCCGAAGATGGCGGCGAGGATACTGAGAACGATGATCGATAATGTGCTCATCTGATCTGGATTACCTCACGCCAAAGAGCGTGTGTAGACTCGGGAGTTTGACATCGAATCTGGTCTCGATGTCATTGATCGCGCCGTGCAACATACCTCTGGCCGCTTCCGGCAACGCGTCATACTCGGCGCGCGCTTCGGTCGCGAGTTCGATAATCGATGGCGCAACAACGGTTGCGGGCTCGGGCTCGGGCTCGGATGCGGTCTCGATTGGCGCTACCGCTTCCGGCACCTCGGATTGGATTTCGGGAACTGCTGCTGTGGCTTCGCTCGAAGCCTGTTGAGCTTGCTGCTGATCCTGTGCTTGTGTCTCGTTCATCTCTTCACTCATCGTATCGCTCCTGTGTTGATGCTGTTTGTGCTTCTTGCTCATGACAGTGACACACCTTTCAAAGTGTAACGTACTCGCGGGGATACGGCACGTTCGGTACTATTTTGCCGAGAAACCCACACAACGCAGGCCAGCCATCTCCGAAACGACCCATATCCATGCACAGCAGGTCGCCGGGTCTGCCGAGGAAGTAATCGTATACGTCTTCATTGTGTTTCCGGTATCGTTCCAGAAACACTTTCTCGTCGAACGATTTCCGTCCATACACTTCGGTATGGATACGGTTCGTGAAACAGTCCGTGTCCCACGACGCCCGCCATGGATTGTGAGCGGTGTCCCAATGACTCCGGACACTGTTCAACCACTCTTGCTCGGGCCGTACCGTGAGCACGAATTTCGATCCCGGATACGCGGCGTCCAGTTCTCTGTACAGTATCGACACCGGCAAATCGCTCGTGGCGTAATGGCGCTCGATCGTCAGCGACCGGCCCGCGTCCTTCATCTCGAACCAGATGTTGCGGGCCTTGCGCGGCGACTCCCAATGACTGGCGTCAAATCCCAAAATCCTTAGCGCCGACGTGAGCGAGTTCGTTGCCGTCTTGTGCAACCCGATACCGAATATCCGCGTCGGTATCCGGCCAAGTGTTATTGGTTTGTCTGAAAAATTCCTGTACACCGTCCCGCACCCGACGTTGCCAAAATTGACAATCGTGGCATCGGGGCCGTCAGCTAACTGCTTCTCGTAATCGTCCACGAGTTCTCTGACGTGTGGGTACTCCCGGAACCGCACGGCGTCATTGTGTGGCACGCACCGGAAATATCGCGGGTCGATTTCGACCGCCGCGTACCCGAGCCGTTGCAACCTTCGGTTAAAGTCCTTGTCGTCGGGCGCGTATGTTGTGTACCGCTCGTCGTAACCGCCAGCGTTCAGGAATTGCGCGGACGTGACACAGATACGGCCAGAACAGCCGCGGAATTGCCTGCCTTGGCCGGGTATGACTTTAGCGGCCAGGAATGTGTCGCGGTTCTTGAGATCGCTGAAGTGATTCGATACCGATTCCGCAAATCCCTGAAACGTGAAGTTGTCGGCGTCTAGGTTAACGAGCACGTCGGCGCCTTCGCGCAGCCCGCAGCGGTGAACGATGTTCTTGGCCTTGGCCATTTCAAACGGCCCGTCGCACGGGTAGCTGTAAAACACCAGCCGGCCGGACTCGATGTCGGGCATGTGATGGGCGCGGATGTAATCGATCAGACCGTCGCTGTCGCAATTCGGGCCGGTGTTCGCGTACCCGAGTACGATGAATTTGCAATCCGGGTATGTGGCGTTGTCGGCCAGATTGCGGGCCAGAGTTTGCGTGATGTGCCCGGTTCGCCCCTTTGCCGTTGTGCAGAACGCTATCATGACCGTGCCAGCCTTTATGGAGTCTTTAGTCTACAGATGCAGCATTGTGTGCACTGATCGAGGTTTGAGTGAAAATGCCGAACCACGTCGAAATGGATATCCATGAACTGACGAAACTCTCCGAACGACCACTCACGGACGTGGCACTGGTTCCCCGGCGGCCCCATGCGGTTCGTCCACTTTGGGTGTCTCGCCATCAACTCCCGGTCGGGTGTGCTAATGACTAGCCACCGAGGCCCGATATACTTGAACAAGGAACACAGTTGACCGGGATCGTTCACGTGCTCGATTACGTCGGAACAGATTAGTAGACCTGGTGGCAGGCAGTTCAGGTTTTCAGCCGTACTCCACCAGCCGTTCGGGTAAAGGCGTTTCAGTATCTCGACAGCAGGAGCCAGATCCACCCCAATCGTAGTGTACTTCGGGTTTATCCCAAAATACTTCATCAGCTTGAATCCGGAGCCGCAGCCAAAGTCGAGCACGGTCGTCAGGTCGAGGGCTTCGGATAATTTCAACGCCGTCTCGTACACTTCCCGCTGCCAGGTGTCGTCGCCGCCGATGTCGTAGGTCTGGGGAGCGTCGAGTCGCTCTACATATCCGTCGGGGAGAAAGTAAGCCATAGTGATCTGTATACAATTCCTAACACGAGCAGGCTGTGGATAACCAGAAAAATCAGTATCCGTTTACAAAAATAACGTTTCCCGATTGGCGGACGCCTGCCCGCGTTCTGTGGTAATCAATCGCGCCGTCCGCAAATCGCTAAGGTAAGTCGTGAACGTCCCAGATTTTGCTAGGTTCGCCTTTGCCGTCAAGTCTTCCATGGATACGGGGTCGCCACCGGCATCGACGAGGACACGCAGGATACGGCGTGCGCCGTCCCGGAGCTTCGGCTCCCATATGGACAACACTTCTTCGGTCGTGGTCGGCGCGGATGGTACGTTGCCACCGAAATACTTTAGTCCTTCCTCGGTCGCGTATACCTTGCCGTCGCGCTCGTCGATGTAAACGCCTTTGCGTAAATCCGACATGTATGTCGTGAACGTGCCGGACTTCTTCATCCCGGCGTGAGACCGCATTTGACCGATAGCCATCCCTTCCGGCGACCACTGTACGAGAGCCGATAACATGCGCTCGGCACCGGCACGGAGTTTTCCCGCTCCATCACAATTCGGTGCGATATGCTTCATGACCGATGGGGGGTAGATGGATCGAGTAACGTGGCTGACGGTAATCGGCGTGCTGGCACGATGCTCCGCAGCGGTGTCCGGTAACCGCCCCATAGCTTGTGTCAACAACTCGACGTGCCCCTGCACCAGCCGCAATTTCTCCTGCAACCGGTCGAATTCTTTCTTGACTTCTTTGGGCACGACTTCGATCCGGCGCTCGACAATCTTGATTTTCTCTTCGACGCGCGGCTTGCCGAAACCCGCTGACAGTTCGCGTTTGAGACGTGCGATCTCGGCGCGCAGTTCTCGCGGGTCGTCGGCCTTGGCTTTCTCGATCGTAGCCGCCATTTTGGTTTTCAGCGCATCCAGATCGACGGGAGCGAGCTGGATGTTCTTGTACGACTTGCCAAACTCCGGGGTCGCGCTGGAGTCAAACGTTTCCCTCTTCCGTACATTTACCTTCTGGCAAATATCCAACCATCCCGGACTCCAGAACCACGCCGTGCCTTTCGGTAACGACGGCAGGGAATCAAGCACCGTATTCGCTTCGGACTTGTCGGCGTGAATGTCGATCCACTCTTCGATGGCCTTTCGGTCTTGCGGGCTGATTGTACGTAACGGCACCAGCACTTCCGCCTGTGTCAACACGTCCTTGTTCAACACTGCCGACCGCTGAGTAATCATGGTGATACCCACACCGCGGGCTCGGCCACGTCGTACGAGGTCTTGCATGGCACCGAGTAACCGGGCTTGGTCGGGTTGTGGCTTTTGCGGAGCGAAGGCGTCGGCCTCGTCCAGAAACATGTGAAGTGGTGACCGCTTCGCCTCGGGGGCTTTTGCGTGGTAAAGCTTCTCGGCGAAGTCCGTCATGAACCGGATCATGGCACCCTTGCGGAGTAATCCAAGATCCAGCACTACCGACGATCCGGTGTCCACGATAAATTCGGCCACGATTGCCCCTGTGGTCTCGTCCAAAGGGATGTCACCGTGTTCGCCGCCCATGACAATGATCGGCAGTCCGGGGGACTTGCCGTCGGAACCTGAACGCAGACCCCACCAGACACCGACAGGATCGCAGACGACAATCTGGGCTCCTACCTTGAGCATCTCCTCGGCCATCACAGCGGCAGTATAGGTCTTGCCCATGCCACGTTTGGCTAACACCGCGAAGGTCTCGGTGACGGCGGACAGCGGCAACGACAATCCAGGTGCAATATGGAGTTTGCGCTCACTCATGGGAGACGCTCACGCTTAGTGCCGAATATGCCGCGTTTCGCGCCGATGCCGGGTGTCGAGGACATGACGCCCGACATGATCGCGTCGGGCACGGGAACGGCCACGATGGGCTTGAGCGGATAGGGATCGACCGATACATAATAGCCGTAATCCGCCCCGTACGCATCCACGTACCCATCCGGATGGCGTCTCCATTCCGCCGATTCCAGCTCCGCAGCTTTGTCGAGCGCTTTATGCTTAGACGTGAACTTGGTGACCACAAGAGTCGGATACGCCTTGAGATCCGGATTCGGGTTCGGATCGGCAACGTAACGGTCGTTGTGTTTCACA